>Ga0194132_10000380_pt1 | contig 91251 bp, 87 predicted proteins | sample TA2KigOf80mmetaG_FD_148612 | JGI IMG/M metagenome (GOLD analysis project Ga0194132, IMG submission 148612) | Freshwater microbial communities from Lake Tanganyika, Tanzania - TA2015054 Kigoma Offshore 80m | ecosystem: Environmental > Aquatic > Freshwater > Lake | place: Tanzania: Lake... | reverse complement strand
TAAAGGCCGTAAGCTGTGATTCATAAGTGCGATATGTATCACCAGCCGAAACTGGCTTTAGCTCAATACCATCTGCTTTTGCGGCCTCAACCATTGCGCCCCACGCAGCTGCGGTAAGCCAATGAAGTTTACCACCACCAGCTGCTGGACGCAGAAGGGATTCTGGAAGCTTACCGGGAGCAACACCCTTAAGGTCAGCTGGTTGCTTAACCGGAACTACGATATCCCATTCTACTTTTGGCATTTAGTATCCCATCTTTTTCTTGGATGATTTCTTTGTCATTTTCTTCTGTCGTCTTTGTCGCAGATGCTTTGACTTTTTTTCGCCAGGCATTGTGTATGCAGACATTTTATTTCCTGCTTTACGCATTTATTTCTCCTTGTTATCTATCATTTTAATTAGTAATTAGATTAATTGTATATTACCATTTAACTTTATTGGCCCAGTAAGCAGCGGACATTACGCCCTTGCTAATGTTTTTTGAATGACGAGCCTTGAAAGATTCGCGACGCCTACGGTAGGCAGCAGACTCGCCCTTTTTCTTTGGCGAGCCAGAAACTCCTTGTTGACCAAATCTAATAAGCTTTACTTTGGACCCACTTTTAGCTAAAACAGCATGACTCTTTTTTGGATGATTGGGAGTTCGCTTTGGCTTATTGTAGCCAGCAAAAGTTTCATTACCCTTTTTAATCGCCATTTATTTAACCCTTTATTTCGTTGGTTTAGGATGTTTGTCTTTTGATACTTTTCTAGATTTTGCTAAAGCCATTATTTTTAGACTACCTGTTGATCTGAACCGCCACCACCGCTGCTTTTCTTTGGTGTTGACTTTTTCTTTGTAGCCGCTGGTTTCTTTTTTGAAGAGGTTTTCTTAGCGACCTTAGTTACATTTTCTACTTCCTTTTTGGCTTCTGCCACAAGGTTGACTGCGGCTTTGTCAACAACATCAACAACTTCCTCGGCGCGATTCATCGCCTCATCTATTACCGCTTCAGGAATAAATGAAAGAGGGGAGTTTTTCTTTCCCTTTTCATTTGCTAGTACAGCTTGTAGTTTTGTAAAGAATTTCTTAATCATTTTATACCTCTTTATTTTAATTTGAGTATGTTTATATAGTATCGCACGTAATTACAAAATGCAAATTATCGACCCTGCTGCGCCTCTTTTATTGCATTATATCTTTCTGCCGTCTCCCTAGATGCCAAGGAAAAGGCTTGTGCTGCTGCGTCTTTTACAGCCTGAGAAAAGGCGTCTAGATTAGACGGGTCTGCACCCTCCATTCCAACGGTTAGGCAGACCATCACATCTACGTTTTCAAAGTTTCCAGTATTGATTTTTCTTCCTACCGCAACAGTTAAGACAGGCTCAGTTCTAACGGTCAACTTTTGATGTGTTGCAACCACAGAATCCATTACTTTAGAAACAGACTGCTCCACGGCGCTTTCGGTTATCTTTGGCATTTATATTCCTACCTTTTCTAGTTGATTTGTAATTAATTTAAGCGTATTAATAGACTGTTCTTCTAGGGACATGTCATCGGTTTTAAGAATGTATGTTGCTTTGCCCTTAATGATGTCAATCTGTTTTTCTGAATGATGATTCATTTGCTCATACGAAAGTGGTCTTCCATCTCTTTTTATAATTCTTTCGTTTAAAGTTTTTTCCTCTGCATCAAAGACAACAATCATACCATTTGGTTGTTTCAAAATGGAGTCGGCTTCATTTTCGAATCTAACATCAGATATAATTACCGCAAATGGATTTGGGACCTGATCTTCGCTTAGACGATTTACATACTGTCTGTATAGTTTTGAAGACTTCATAATTGCCCAATCCGAAAGACACGAGCCTCTGTGACTCCTGCAGATATCCCCTGCCGTTTGTAAAAAGTTTCTAGGCTTAGTTCCTTCTGGCTCTATAGGAAGAGCTTCAATCTGCATAACCATGTTTGTGAGTTTTTCGTAGTCTGGAACAAAACCAATAGGACTTCCACCATAAATATCATAAAGGACATCGTGAATTGCGTAAAGTTTTCTAGATCTTTCGTTAACTCCTTTTATGTTTTTTTTGATAGAAGCTAGCTCATACAGTGGAAGAGCATAAAAAATATGCTGCCAAACAACGAAACCACCTTCGGCCAACCCAGCTGCAGACACAACAGAGCCCTTTGGACATATGGTTTCTGCTACAGAAGTTTTTCCACTTCCAGCCCTACCGGCCAAGCCAATTATAATTGGATAATTTTCATTAAAAGTTTTACTCATAGTTTCATAAGTATATCACAAATTTTTTCGATTGCGTTTTTTATCAGCCAGTTTATCCAAAAACTGATTACACAATTCATCGGGCTCCCAAACAAAATTTCTTTCAACTTGAACAATCTTAAAATTGAATTCTTCTTTAATATCTTGAATAGTCATAAGCAGAGGCAGTAATGCATTGTTTCTGCATTTCCATTTACCATTTATTTGATTTGCGACAACGGCTGAATCAGTATAGATGATTGGATCATGAAAATCGGACATGGAACAAATCAAGAGTGCCGATATAACAGCCTCAAATTCGGCTTCGTTGTTTGTTCTTAGACCAAGACCTCTGGCGAACTGCGCAACCTTTTTTCTATTCTTATAGACCACTGTAGCGCAGGCGGCTTCTCCTATTCTTTTTTGTCCCTGTCCCCTGGAAGCTCCGTCGCAAAATACTTCAATATGCATTGGGGTTATATCTTTACGTCAAACTTTATATCTAATTCTTTTGCCCTGCTTTTTAAATTTTTTAATTGCTTTTCAGTTGAAACAATATGAGTGCGTATAAGTGAGTATCTTTTTTTCTTATATTCTACTTGCGTAGGAAAATCTAAATATTTTCTTGCTTCAGAAAAAAATTCATTTGTAGAATTAACTGCTTTATAATGGCCGATGTACATATTAATACGTTCTGAAATCTTTTTCATTATAAAATCCTTTTTCTTCTCTTGAAGATGCGATCTGCATTGATTGAACTTTGTCAATTAATTTTCTTGCTGATTCGGAAGATATTCTTGCTGCCGCCTCCATTGACTCAGCTAAATGCACTATTGATTCAGCCGTAACCAAAGCCGTGTATTCACCCTCTGCGGCTCCTAGTGCATTCGCTTCTCTCTCTGCCTCGTTCTTGCCAACCCTATTTGCCTTATAAACCCTTTTATAAGATCCTTCTATCAGCTTGTATTGTGCCCTAGCCATTCCGGCAAAGCGTGCTATTCTTCCGTAAACATTTGATGTTCTTGCAACCAATGAGGCTAAATCATGTATTCCAAGGTCGAGAGTGTTAATATCTGGAATTGTAATAAAATACTCAGAATCTTTCTTACCAGAAGCATATGCCGTTACAATTTCCTGAATCTGCGGGTCAATAAATTCTTTTAAAAGTTCATTGAGCTTTTGCATTGAATGAACATTCATCGTTACTCCAAGTCTAAAAAGTCTATTACATCTTCCATCTTAGATTCTATCACAATTTCGAGTATTTTATCTCTCGTTTTTGACAAATGCTCCCTAATTGTGTTTGGGTGTTCTGATATTTTTTTACTTATTTGGCTTGATCTCAACCCGTCAACATAGCGCCATTTCAAAAGCTGTCTTTCTTGAACGGTTAAAAACGAAAAAGGTTCTGCGCAAGTTTCGCCCAAAACCCAAAACTCATTTATTTCTTCATTGTTTAAGAACTCCTCCATTTCTCTCTCTTCTGCAGGCGCTTTAAATCCAACCTGCTTTTCACCATTATCTAGATCATCAACTGAATCATCGGAAAGAAGTGGAAATGTTTTTCTTCCTAGTTGATCTATCAAAAAAGTGTCAACATTTTTTTTTAAAAGATAGAAAAAATAACTATACAGAAATCCGACTAAATGGTATTGGTCCTTTTTCAGATTCTTTTTTTTGATATCTTGCTATACATTGAAAGAATGTCATATCTACTGTTTGTCTAATATCTGCCTCGTCACCGATATCTTTTGGCCATGTATGTTATTCCGCCTTAAAACCTCATTTACGTGCTTATAGCCGGCGGGATTTAATTTGTTTTTCATCAGCGCAAAACGAACATACGAATCTTTTACGAACAAAGAAGTAAATCTTCTTATGTCATAATCTCCTAAGTTATACCTGCCGTAATAGAGCATTGAGGAGTACTTGGTCAAAAAATTATTAAACACCTTAAGCAGTTCTGTTTGGGCTTTCTGGTCATTTTCTTTTGCTCTAGCAATTAAGTCTTGAACTTCCTCTTCTTTTAAACTATAATATTGTTCTTTATAGGATTTCATTACTTGCCTTCCCAATTCAAAATTTTATTTGCATAAAAAGACCTAATGTCTTCATAAAAAATTACATTTTTGATTTTCATTTGTTCTGCAAAATCTTTTGCGTCGGTATTAAATTTGCTGATAACAAAAACTAAATTATTAAATTCTTTTTCATAGTATCTTTTAAATCTCTTAAGTTTTATTTTACTTTTATCATCTAAAAAACCTTTTACTTCAATCCAAATACTTTTATTTTTTATATAAAAGTCTGGAGTATAGGCTTTGGTTCCTCGCTTAATTGGAAAGGCAAAAACTGTCGGTTCAAATTCAAAATCTATATCATATAACTTTAATATTCTGGCAAAATTAGCCTCCCAATTGGACCTTAAAACCAAACCTATATCTTCCCTATAGCCAGTCTTTGTGTGCTGGTAGACGTTGCCTTTGCCGCCGCTTTGATGCTATAGTGTTTTCATCAATTGTATAGTTCTTTAGTAGGGGACGGTTTAAAACAGGGTGTTTTGCGAGACCAGAGATCTCCAAAAAAAATTCTTCTGGAACGTTGTTTTTTGTCATCTATCTGCTATCCTATACCTATAACCTATTGCTACTCCATTATAATTTATAAAACATCCAAAATCAAATAATAAACAAGGAGCAATTATGTCAAACAAACTAGATACCGTCATCGATGCGATGCACATTGGAATCAATGAGGAGATAATCTCCGACCTGGTTTCCAACAGGGGTTATACCCTTGAAGAGGCAACACAATTGGTGGCTGAATTTGCAGATTTTAACCTTTCTGTTTCAGCTGCGGAAAATCCAGTTACTGAGTAAATAACTACTGTCTGGGGTGGGAGCCGAAACATGGCTCCTACCCCAGATTTTTTATTTATACCACTATGCTTTAGCGAGCTTGCGCAGCCTAAAGACCCCAGTATTGCAAGCCCCCGATTTGGCAAAGTCGCAGTAGGTGCAGGCTCTTTCGTTCTTAGTTGGGTGAAAAAATGTATCTTCAGTAATTTTATTAATTTCTTTAATTAAATTCTGTTTTACATTTTCTAAATCTTCTTTAGTAAAGAGATGACCCTTTCTTCTGCCAGATCTTAAATAGTACATTTCTGCGTAAATGTTTTTGTTGGGAAAGGCTTCAGAAAGTGCTAGGGCATAAATGCCCAGCTGTAAATTATTTTGTATATCTTTTTGTGCAACTTCCCATTTACCAGTTTTATAATCGATTATCTTTAATGTATTTTCATCAACAATATCTATTCTATCCATGTAACCAAGAATGGAATAGCTACCAATTATAAAATTAAATTGATATTCCTTATCAAGGACATCGAATGTGGATTCACCATATTGATCAAAAAATTCATTTAGTATAGTGGTTCCAACTTTTACTAACTGATCTCCAACAATTTTATCTGGGTCTTGTTTCTTGGCGTGATGTTCGTATGATTCAACCAATTTAGTGTGATCAAGTTTTTCTTCTTTAGAAACATTGTCTTCTAATACCGAATGTATTATATTTCCGAAGAAGAGCCACGTCATTTTTCTGTCTTGGCTCTTTTTGTATGTAGCTATAAAAGTATTTTGATGGACACGACTTGTAGGTATCTATTCTTGAATAAGAAAAATCCACTAAGGCAAGGCGCTCAAAGTCGGATAATTCCGATATGGATTTAATTTGTATTGTCATCAATATCCTGTATGTTTTGAACAAAAACTCCATGTTCGTCATACTCATTGCCATTTTCGTCTATAAAATGACCACTATGAATATTCCTATATGAACCGCTCTCCCACGGGAACCCAACCAGTGGTGCCAATTTCCATGTAATCGTCTTCGTTATACGGCCAGCTCATCATTTTCCATCCAATCGTTTGCGCCTTCTTTTAATGATACCACGGTATTGTTAATACCATCGATATTATAATAGTAGCTTAATATTGCATGAAGATCAGCTAGTTCAGATGAGGAAGCATAAAAACCAGCTATACCAGATTGAACGAAATAACTTAGGGCATCTCCCGCCCTATATTCAATAAGGGTAATTTCATTTAAAACCATTCTACCCACTTCTTGTGTATTCATAATTTACTCCTCGTATATGGTTATTGGATTAAAATTTGGATCGTTCATTTTTTCCCTCATGTCACTAACGTAAGAATCCCAATCTCTTTCATCCTCAGATTTTTTCTCGTACTTAACGGTTCCTTTAAATGGATTTGTTTTAAATTTAGTTATGATTAGTTTACCCTCTTGTGTTCGCCATCTAAGAATACCATTTTTGCAATCACAATAATCGTCTGGATGTGCATCTATGCAGCCCCTGGGATCATACCTACCGCTGCAGGTATTGCATTTGGTATACCTACCCCTGTCTTGGCATCTATTGCACGATGAACAAAATGCCCAGCAGGGCTTTTTTGTTGGATTTTGATATGTTCCCGGTAATGTCATTTTAACTCCATGTGTTTACTAGTTCGTTAATTCTATCTTGTATCTTTAATGATGTTGTTTTTTTAAATCGGAAAGTAACTTTTTTATTATTTTCTATATAGGAAAAGAAAACGTTTATCGGACCATTTATAGGTTCAATTATATCATATATATTTTGGACCAGATCCATACTGGGTGCCCTGGGCAGATCTACAACAATAGACTGAGTTCCAATAGCTTTTGATGTATCTATTTTATCAATAGAATTAAAAAATACTTTTGTTGTGGCTACTTCATCTTTGTTTTCTTTATTAATAGATCCTGCGACAATCACTATATCGCCTTCTATAAAGAAATCATCAGCTATATTTTTTGACTCTCTTGGAAACACAATGACTTCTATTTCCCCGGTCAAGTCTTCAACTATAAATTTAAACATTTTTTGACCTTTTTTAGTAATAATTTTTTTAACCCCCGTGATTATTCCACCCACCTTAACATTCGCACCATTAGACATTTCGCTTGCGTCTTGTATCTTTACGCTAATGTCTTTTTGTAAGAAGTCCCACACGCCCTCGATTGGATGCTTAGAGACGTATATGCCCAATTCTTGTTTTTCTTTTTCTAATATATCTAACTCATATTTTCTTGTCATATCAAATTCTTTTTCTACGCTAATGAGTTCGTCTAAAGCTCCAGCCCTTGCAAAATGTTCAAGTGTTGATTTTTTTAATACAGCTGTATCAGTTCTTCTGAAAAAATCGTATATATTTAAATAGGGTTTTTCAACGTTTCTACAGTTGATTACTGCATCCGCCATGGATTCGCCAATGCCGTTAATCGCAGACAGTCCAAAAATAATTGTACTATCGTCAATAACCTCAAAATTCTTATTTGACCTGTTAATTGATGGCGGAAGAACCGATATACCAAGCTGCTTGCAGTCAGATAAATAGGCGGCTAGCTTATCTTTGTTTCCAACCACAGAAGACATTAGGGCAGCCATATATTCTGCAGCGTAATGAGCTTTAAGATAAGCGGTTATATATGAAACCATTGCGTAGCTGGCAGCATGAGCCCTGTTAAAGCCATAGCCACCAAAGTATTCAATATCCGAATAAATTTTATTAGATATTTTTTTACCTAAACCAGAATGTGATTCACACCCTTTTACAAACTTTTGTCTGAATAAAGCTATTTTATCCATAAGCTTTTTACCAATAACCTTTCTTAGATCATCAGCTTCAGCGGAGGAAAAACCAGCAAGCTCCCTAGATACGCCCAACACATCCTCTTGATACAACATAATCCCCAGTGACTGTCCAAGAACCTTCTCTAGCTTTGGATGATCATATACAACCTCAGACCTCCCATGCTTTCTGTCAATGTAAAGCTTATCCATCCCAGAACCCATAGGACCAGGCCTGTGTAGGGATATCAATGCCATAATATCTTCTATTGTTTTAGGCTGAAGCTGAATCATCATCTCTCGCATGCTGTTTGATTCAAGCTGGAAAACGCCCATCGCCTGCCCCCTACATAGCATGTCAAAAGTGCGTTTATCGTCCAATGAAGTTTTATTGATATCAATATCAATTCCTCTTCTATTTTTAATTAAATCAAGGCAGATATCAATAACTCCAAGATTTCTTAATCCAAGAAAATCTATTTTAAGCAGACCGCACTGCTCAACCCTACCCATGTCCCACTGAGTGACAACGGGTTTATCTGCACCCTTCTGCATTATGGGCAAATAGTCCATTAGTGGATTGCGAGATATAACAACTCCAGCTGCATGTATGCCGGTTTGTCTTACTAAATTTTCTAGCCCAAAAGCTGCGTCTATGATTTCCTTTGCCTGTGAATCCCCTGTGTAAATTGAAAAAAACTCTTGTACTTCCATGCATTCGTTTAAATCTTTTGAAATACCCAATACTGGTGGTGGAATAAGCTTAGCCACTTTATCCCCAGTGGAAAAGTCATGACCAAGAGCCCTAGCAGCGTCTCTAATAGATTGCCTGGCGCCAGTTCTGTTGAATGTACAGATATGGGCTACTCGATCACTGCCGTATTTAGATCTGGCGTATTCGATAACCCTATCCCTATGCCTATCGTCGAAGTCAAGATCGATGTCCGGCATTGATTTTCTTCCTTCAACCAAGAATCTTTCAAACAGCAGACCAAACTTAATTGGATCTAGATTTGTGATATCAAAAGCATAGGACAGAACGCTTCCGGCAGCAGAGCCCCTACCCCACCCAACTCTTATACTGTTTGACTTAGCCCATCTAACAAGATCCGATACAACTAAAAAGTATTCGGGAAATCCCATATCTTTTACAACTTTTATTTCATAATTTGCTCGTTGAACAATAGGTTCGGGCAAATCGTTACCATATCGATTACGCAATCCCTCCCAGGCCAATCGCTCAAAATACTGAGTCGATGTTTCGTTTGTTGGAATTGGAAAGTTTGGAAAATGAATTTCTCCAAAGTTTAAATTCACATCAACCATATCGCAAACTGACATGGTATTTTTTAACCAGTCAGCATTGAATAGCATTTCCATGTCTTGATAAGACTTCAAATAAAAATTATCTCCAGAAAAAGAAAATCTATTTGGAGTATGTATATTAGAGTTGGTAGCCACACATAGCATGATGTCGTGCGCCCTAGCATCGTGCTGATGCACATAGTGACAATCATTAGTTGGTACAACTTTAGCACCAATTGTTTTTGCTATGTCTAAAAGTTTATTTGAGACTTTTCTCTGTTCTGTTATTCCATGATCTTGTATTTCTATGAAATAGTTTTCTTTACCAACAATGCTCTGCATCTTATATGCAGCTTCTAGGGCAAAATCATAATCATTTCTCAAAAGCGCTTGACAAACTTCACTGTTTAAACAGCCAGATAAAACAACAATGCCCTCGGAATATTGAGAAATCAAATCGTGATCTAATCTAGGCTTTACGTAGTATCCTTCTAAAAAAGATTTAGAAGACATTTTAATGATATTGTGATAGCCAACATTATTTTTTGCCAATATCGTTATATGATAAGGACCTCTTTGCTCCCACTCGTTTTTGGATGGGCCAGATCTTTCTTCTTCGTCTCTGTCAAATCTGGTTTTTCTAGCCTGATAAAACTCGCTTCCGAAGAATGGGCTTAACGCCTACGGCGGTAGCAGCGTCATAAAAATCTAGCCAAGAGTGTATGTTGCCATGATCTGTCGTAGCTAAACCGGACATACCAAGCGACTTAGCTCTATCGAGATATTTTTCTATATCACCATGTCCATCTAACATAGAAAAGACCGTATGGTTATGTAGGTTGGTCCAATTTTTCATTGAATTCCCCTTTGTCTTTTAATGTCATCTAACACTTTCTGTTTATCTTTTCTATAGCAAACGATTACAACCCCTGAACAGTACCTGCACACTGGGGGTTTTCCGGCTTGAGCAAATGGGCTAGCAAACATCGACCTGTCAGACTGCTCAGTGCCGCAGTCGGAGCAGAGGCCAATAGCATCATTGTTTGACATTTTGATCCTTTATGGTTTTATAGGCAAATCTAACTGGGGATGGTGAGGATTTTTCGCTAGTTTCAAAAAGCTTATCACCTATTTTAACCCATTTATTTCTTTTTTCCAAAGCACAATCCCCACATCCGACCCCAACGGCGTTAGCCCTATCGCAGGTATATGGCCTACCCCCAATTCCCAGCTCTCTTCTTTTAACCCAGTCGTCAATATGACCAGTAGATTTTTCAAAATTGTAATCATCACAACTGCTTAAAATTTCATGAAGATATTTAATAGAATCAATGTTGTACGTTAAAATAGAACACAAAAATAATCTTGCCTCGTGTTCTAGTTCCCCATTTTTTATGGCCTGCTCATGCAGTCTTTTTACTGCGGGACAGTTTTTCCATAAGTTTTCTTTCTCAAATGATTTTTGTTTTTCATTAAAAGGCCTTAGTCTGCTCGAACCATATTTATTAAAGGACTCTAAAAAATCTTTTGGTTTTGTTTTTTCTTCCTCCATCTCATACGTAAATCGCCTATACCATTCATTTGCCGATAACGAAAAGCTTTGCTCTTCAACGTTATTTTCTTTTTGAGTTTGACAATAAGAGATTATCGAATCAATATTTTCTTTCAAAATGTTTTTAGGAATTATGTTTTTATATAAACCAGTAGACTGATGTTTGGATCCAGGCAAACGCCACATCCTTCTCATGTCATAAACCGCAAAGTCTAAAGATTCTATTAAATACTTCTGCTTTATCTTTGTTGCAATATATCTAAATATTTTAGGAAGCTCATTTGTTGGATTTATGCCTAGGGCAGCTGCCTCGCATTCAATATGAAAACCCTTTTTTCCAGTAAAATAAACAAGAACAGATTCTTCTGGAATAAATCTTGTTAAGTAGTCATATAAAAATACAACTTCCCTATGACACTTATCCATGTCTTCGTTGTCCAAATCAAAATAAAGTGAACCAAGCCTACTACACTTGTCGATATCCCTTAAATCATAATGCCAAACGGAGGTATACAAACCAATATTGTTGTGCAGTTTTCTATATTCATCAATATCATCAATGTCATAAAAGGTGGGATTGTCACCCACCTTATCTCTTATGACCCTATCGAGCGATGACACATATCTTGCTACTTCCACATATCTCCATTTGTTAAGGAATTTTGTTTTATCATTGGGAAGTCTCATTTTAACATAACCTTGTTGGATTTTTGACTGTAATTCCAGATAACATATTTTTGTGCAGAATTCGTCTCTTTACCATAAGCCCTATAGTACACTGACTCTAAGATTAATCTTTCTAAATCATTTAACAAGATTAACCTTTTATTTAATGGGTTTATTGTTTTCTTCATTTTGTGGTTTCCACCTGTGTTCCATTATAGCCTTACCGTCAACGATATTGTGAAGATTTGAGGCAATATTATCTGCCAGATGCACGACCATCTCAGCGTTTGAGGTCGGATATGTTTCTGGGATTGGAGACCACGGACCCATGTGGCATCTGATAAGCCTAAGAATTATCTCAATTGTCGGTTTATCTAGGTAAAGACAGGTTGATGAACTTTCAGACGCATATTTTTTATCTTCTTCTATGCACCATTCTACAAATGCATCAACCGTATATGCGTGTAAGTCATCGTAAATATAGTTTGCATTTGTGTCTTTTTTTGCCTTAGTAACGTCATGCAACAAGCATGCAGCGTAAACCAAATCTCTTTCTTGGGTATCCAACATGTAGGAATCACATATGTGTTGAGCCAGTCTAATGACCCTTTGAGTATGTAGAACGTTTCCACCAATACCGTGTTCGTCAATGGGGTTTTCATCTACGGACATGCTTGCGGGCATTTCCCAAAAATCTTTAGCTTTTAACAGAACAGATCTTACAAAACTTTTTATATTAGTTGTTTTTATTAAATTTATTTCTTCTAATAAACTAGAGAGTATTTTGTTTTCTTTTTCATTTTTCTTAAACAAAACATCTTCATCCAAAAGTTTGTCAAGTATTGTTTTTTTCATTTCTCGCCCCCGTCATAAGAAGGGCCATATTTTTTTATTAACATTTCATATTCTTTATCTATAAGATAATAGATAAATTTAGCTGGATCAAAGAATCCAGTCATATTGCTCATGTAATTTATTTTGTAACTTAATTCATTAGTAAACAAAATTCCCAATCTAGCTTGTTCACGATTTTTCGACATCTTTCCACCCCTTCCACTTTGAGCATGGTTTATCAAATGGGCATTTTTTACAATACCAGGTTAAACCCCTTCTTGGGGCAAAGATCTCTTCCTGTGAAGCTTCTTTGGACCAAAATTCTAAAGCAGACAGGTCCTCATTGTTAATCGTGCATGGTTGAAAAATGACATTTGGTTGAGCAAAATCTATATACCCGAATTTTGTATCTTTTAATCTATCTGGATTTCTTTTTAAGAAAGCGTATTTCATTGCACTAAAATCAGTTTCGTACATGTAGTGATGATTATTTTTATAATTAAATAAAAATTTAATAACGTAATATTTTTTATTTTTATATAAGATTAAATCAAAATTATATTTTAAGTTAATAACTTTATCAATTGGAACTGTAACTGAGTCGTTTATAGATATTGGAATATATTCCTGATCACTATAATTTTGATGAAAAGAACGAAACAACGCCGCTGCTCTCGTGGTTAGGCTGGCGGTATTACCATATGCCGTTTCATGCTGCTCTGTTATTATGTCGTAATCAGAAACGTCTTCGGCGAACCATATCTTTTCCCATCTGTTCAACAGAGAATCGTAAGAGGGAGTTAATCCATCTTTTTGTTTTCTGTAAAAAAAATAAAAAACAATCTGTTTAATTGTGTTTTCAAACTTTTCCGAGACTAGATCTCTGCCATTTATTTTTTCTGGCAGTTGATCTTTATGCCTGTATCTGTATAATAACGCACAAGTTTGATAATCTTTTATTCCTTTTGGTGTAATAATATTCATTAAGAAAAGTCTCCATTGCTCAGTAGGTCATCTAATATAGAAGACGCATCGTAAGATTGATTTGTAACTATTTCGTATTCTTCGTATATCTTTTTAGAATCTACGTACCTAACCAGGGGTGGCTCATACGCAAAAGTTGAACCAGTTATTCTGTTTTTTGGTATCTGCAGTTGCATTATACTTTCGTCCTCTGAGTCATCTCCGCTAATTAGTTTTTTCTCAGTAATAAAGATTGTTATTGCGCACTTCTGCTGAATGGCCAGCGATCCGCCAGTGTCAGACTGCATAACTACTTCTCGTCTTTCTTTCATTCTGTTTGAGTTCTCTTGTGCGGTAATGATTAAGACGCAGTTCATATCTCTTGATAGCTTCTCTAGGCGAACCATCATTTCTTCAAACTCACCCCATCTAGCCTTTCCTTTGGATCTGGTAAACATAGACTGTATGGTATCTATTACGATGACATCTGGAATATCTTGATTCTGCAGAAGAATTTCTCTTAACCATTTTTCAAGATCTTCAAAATAGGGAGTATCAGGGTCGTGCTTAACCATCAATCTGTCGCCCCACTTAAGTAATTTTTGCATAAAGGTGTTCATATGCTTTTTCTTATCTTCTTCACTCCAAGATCCCGCTTCAGCATAAACGTTTTTTCCTATGATTTGAGTCATTAATATTCTTTCCCAATGACTTCTGGCTTCTTCAAAATTTATATACAAAGCCCTGTACCCATTGTCTAACCAGTTATTCACAAGACATTTTGCAAATGTGCTCTTGCCTTTTCCCGATGCGGCTATGATTGCATGAACAGAGCCCCTGTAAAAACCACCATCGTTAGTGTATCCCATCGCCCTATTTAATGATTTATATTGAGTAGAAAGAAAATCTGGAGTATCTAATAATGAGTCGATTTTATCTATCATTTCATTGGCTGTAACAACCCCATCATACGGATTATAATTAATCTGATTTTCCAAAGTTGTTATCTCTATTGCTAAAGATGTCATCTTTGAAAGATCTTCTTCTGACTTTAACCCCTTTTGACCTAGGATAATCTCAAGTTCTTTTAATAAATTACGTTGTTTTAGTTTGTTATATTTATGTTTTATTACTTTAGTTACGGCTTCTGGAGTGGACAATTCCATTTTATTTAATACGTCCATAATTAAATCAACACCATTTTGACCATTTAGAGCTTGGTAAAGGTCGCTTTCGTTCTGCATCCAGTCTCTAAATGCAATAGGGTCGACGATGCTCAACTCGGTTGAAGCCGAGTATGAAATAAGCGCTTTATAAAACTCGTTTATACCATTCTGATTTTCAAGAAAACCAACCATTTCTGGTTGAAGGTTATCTCTAAAAAATCCAACCGCCCCCTGACACCTAAAAGATAATGCAAAAAGCTGGTATTCAATCGGATACGGTCCTGCAGATTCTACAAGGTTGATATTATCTATCATGATAGTTCTTTTTATTTTTCATTTTTCTATATAGATCTTTTTTTCTTTTATTATATTTTTTCTTCTGCTGTTGATAGTATGAATTATCTGTTAGATTTGTTTTTTTAGTTTTTTGTTTTATTTCCGGCTTTGCAATACGTATCGCCTGCAACATTCTATCATATACCGCTTCTTCTGTAAGAAGATCATTATACCTAAAAACAACCAAAACTATTCCAAGCTCCTCGCACTTTTGTAATTTTGCTTTATCTCTTTCCACAGCTTGATCAAAATCATACTTTGATTCATAGAACCTTTGTGTATAATAAAAGTGCTGTCTTCCATGAAATTCTGCCGCCAATCTATAAGAAGGACAATATACATCTAATTTCATCTTGTCACCAATATGATATTCGTTAATGATTTTTTGTCCTGGCAGAAGTTTCTTCATTAGATGCGTTAGGGCATTTTGCCCTCTTGAAGATTTTTTCTTCTGCTCTTTTATCCAAGATAGACCTAGGGAATTTATTTTTTTGTTTAGATCACTGTACTTTAACTGCATCTCCCTTGCTATTTCAGAGATTGTTAAATCAGAATCAAACAAAAGATCTATTAAAAATAAATCGTCTTCTTTATCTGTTTTGATTTGAGTTTTTTTCATTAAACTTTTTTTCATTTATGAATTTTGATTTAGAAAAACTAATAATCTTTCCAAAATCTAATATTGATAAATTAAAATTGTTCCATATCCTGTGAGCCAGGGCAGAAGAAAGTACTGAACAGTCAAGCAATATCATATCTGATCTATCCTTTATCGCATCTATTTTTTCACATATATTATCTAGTTGATTTTCATGATTATTATATGGAACGTGAATATAGCCTGCTGGAAAACCTAAAAGTTTAGTTATTTGTTTTTTATCATTGAAAGAAACAATGATATATGGTGTATTTTTTATATAAAATTCCACAAAAGAATCAAAGACTACTTGATTATTATAAAAATAACTTTCTAAAGTAGATGAATTGAAATAAATTGAATTATCCTTAAAGATGGATGCATCTATTTCTTCTTCTTTTTCCGAATTATACACATAAGATGCTGGAACCGCTTTCATGTAAAAATCATTCTTGATGTCAAAAGAACTTTGAATTTCCGATACAAAGTTTTCAGAAACGATGCCTGTTTTGTTATTGCCCAAAGCCTGGAGAGATGTTTTGGGAAAACATACATAGGCGTATTTATGGTTGGATAGCATTTTTTTAGTCAATGCTTGTATTGTTTGCGTTTGTGTTGCTATCTTTATTTTATTTTTCATATTATACTCCAAAATTACCCCATCTTACTAGTACTGGATTTTTATCTACTATTGATTCTATGTGATTTATGTTGTGAAACTGACCATTATCTATTTTTATATATCTTTCATACTTAGAAATTTTATCTTCATCTTTTTCGTATCCCATATGTTTCATGATTAAATTTGAATCTGACCAATAATTTCTTTGCCTTATCCAATCCATGACATAAGAGGGTTCTGATCCACAGCCAAGTTTTTTATTTAAGAATCCACCATTTTCCTTAAATCTAAATATTCTTGAACTATTTTCTGGCGCCCAAAGCTTATCAACTCTATAGTGAGTGTTGTTCCACATATGATAAAATCTAACATTAACAACATCACTTGGCGATTGTTTTAAAGTAGATTTTATATCCAAACTAGATATATTATTTTTCAAATAAATCATTTCGTCACAATCAATAGCGAGAATCCAGTCACCAACTTTTGCGTGTTCCGAGAGATTGCCCCAGGCAGTTGCCCTAAGATGGCCTTCATGTTTTGAAAAAAGTGATTCTTTATTTTGATACGTTTGACAGTATTGTTTTGCAATTGAAAAGGTAGAGTCCGTAGAGCAGTCATCTGTAAAAACAATTAAGTCAACTTGTTGAGATAGTCTTTCAAGAACATCTTTTAAATATCTATGTTCTTCATTTTTTCCAACTACTTGTGCAATTAGTTTTTGCATTGTTTTTCCTTGTATACAAAAAGCGGTGTCGACACCTTAGATCGACACCGCTTTTTGAATAGATATTAGATTTCTAGCATTTCCCTAACGTCTACTGCTGAAACTCTTTCCACGTCTGTATTTGTAGAAAGGATTTCGCCCTTAACATTCTTGCGTCCAAGGGCAATCTTCTCCGCCTCCGACTTATTTCTTGCCTTAACAAGAAACGAGGTCTTAACTTCAAAGTAGTTGAATTTATTATCTGACATATTTTTTCCTTTATGATTGAATTGATTAATTACAGATAGATATTATATCGACCCAACCAGGAAAAGTCAACTTCAACTAACAATTTTTTTTGACAAAGGACTCAGAAAATCAGTAGAAAAGCATGCGTATTTTAATTGATGCTCCCAGTCCCTTTTTGGGAAACGTAGTTTGTGAGACTTATGATATTTATTCTTTTGAAAAGATGGGAATAGGTGAGCTTCAATAAGCAGAGTTTCAAATGCCATAATAATTTATTATCTTTCTTGAGAAACTTTTAAGATATAGTCTAATAAGAACAAGGGCAAAATAATAAAATATAATAATTATATTACTTAAATTCTGACCAGGTCTTATCTCCAACACCATAGTATTCCCTTGCAAAGCCTGCGGCAACGATATCTGTATTGAGACAGTTGCCACCCTCATCCCAAACCTTAGCTAATACTCTGCCATACTTCTCATTTTTATCTAAGATAGTTTCTATTTTAACTTTATGCTTTGCGCGGGTAAGCCATTGATCGGTGAACTCTTTAGCTGCTAAACCTTTTTGTTTTTCAGCTAAATCTTTTGTTCGACTTTCTGGTGTATTTACGCCATAAAGACGCACTCTACCTTTCCTAAGAATATCAAAACCAAGATCAATGACAATATCAAATGTGTCACCATCAACTACTTTTTTAATCTCTGCATTGTATATCCATGGATTTAATTTATCTGTCACGACTGTATCTTTCTTTCCGATTGTTTGACACCCATTATAGCAGGGGGATTAGTATTTGCGCAATCCACGTTGCGACAGGAGAGGCCACTCCGTTTCCACATTGTGTATATCTGTGTATGTCTGCCTGTCCGCAAGTCCAATCATCCGGCCAACCCATAAGACGCTCACATTCAATTGGGGTAAGCTTTCTCACAACAGGATTGTTGTTTTGCATCTCCGCAACTATTGGCGTACCCCTGCCGTATCCATCTTCGCTAGAATCCATTCTGGATGTTAATGTATGAGCTGTGGTCCCTAAAACAGATACGGCGCTGCGTGTATCTTTTTGTTTGTATACCACTATTTTTCCCTCATAAACCTGCTGCTGCTGCGGAAATTTCCAATCCGAAGCTGCTAACGGTCCAATTATTGAGTTGTATTTATCATACTCGACCGAGGTCTTACTGTCTTCGTTGGATCCTATTGTTGTTTTATCTGTGCAGCTACCCTCTGTAAGGCTTCCCTCAAGACTGTCGGAAGGATTCTTGATCGACTCTGAGCCCTTCTCAATATGCCCTGACACGCCTTCGGGGAAAGGGAATAGCGGATCGGGACATCTTTTGGCGACTGTAGAATCAAAGACAGACACGAGGAACACTCTTCGACGTCGTTGTGGGACTCCGAAGTATTGCGCATCCAAGACACGCCATTCCTGTTCCAGCGCCCCTGCCTCAGCCATTTCGTAGAGAACTTGGTTAAAGTCGGCTCCTTTATTGGAGCTAAGCGCTCCATAGACATTTTCCCAGATAGATAATTTGGGGTACTTTCCATTTGTTATCTCCCTTATTTCTTTGATGATTCTTACGCCCTCGTGGAACAATCCTGAGCGTTTTCCACTCAGGCCTACTCGCTTACCTGCCGCAGAAAGGTCTTGACACGGAGAGCCCCAAGCAACAACATCAATCGTCGGTGCATGATCCAGAACATATGCGCCAGTCAGAGTCGAAATATCCGTCCATCGCGGTACTTCGGGCCAATGACGTTCCAGTATCTTTACGGCATGCTTATCCCACTCGCATTGAAACACTGTTTTCATACCCGCACGTTCTAAACCAAGGTCAAAACCACCTACTCCAGAAAACAATGAAAGTACTTTAGGAATAAAAATTGAATTTTCGTTTTGTGACATAAGATATTTTAGTCTCTCTCTATCCCCATATAATCGCATGCATTACGAAATAGTAATTGGCTTGTCTTAAACTGTGCATCAGCATGACTGTAGCCCTCTCCCGGCTTAGGGGAAGAGGCGTGCCAGCTGTGACCAATTGACACAGATCCATCATACACCACGTTATGACCTAGGTGTCTAGCGAAGTACGAGCACCAAGTCTCTTCGTAGTAATGAGGTGTTGGAAGAAAGGCTCCAGTTGCATTCGGATATAATTCTCTATATTTGGTATTATTTGTTAGTTCATTCCATACCGATCTTCTAATAAAGTATGCGGAACCGGATACGGTCACGCAATCAATCCTGTCTCTATAAAGAGAATCTGTCGGATCTGGCTCCATCCAACCCCTGTGTCTAGGCTGTGTATTGGTGCCAACGATGCCAGCGTGCCTTATGAGACCGTACTCATCTCTTTGTTTTGGACCAAGGATGTCAATTTTTTGTTCTTGATTAAAGATTTTACAAATTTTTGTTATATCTTCATTTGTAAACCAAACATCGGCATTGAGTAATCCTATAACACTATTCGACCCAAGGGCTGCAAGCTTATTGCACGCAGCTGAATAGCCGATGTTTTTGTTTAAACACACTCTATCTATTAAATAGTCATCTTCTTTAGATCTAAAAAAATCTATTGTATCATCATCCGAATGATTATCGGCTATATATAAATTCCAAAATTTTTCTGAATGATTTCCAGTGAATAATTGGTCGTGAAGACTATTCAACAGCCTTTCCAGTAGCGGTCTGGTATTATAATTAACAACACAAAGATCAATCATTTTTTCTAAGTTTATTTTCTATTACGCTTTTAAATGCGTTGTCTTCACTCATGCCAAACTCAAGATATTTTTTGTATTTATCATAAGCATCTGGAACATTTTTAGAATCGTAGTGTTCTATAAAAGAATTGTATGGCTTATATTCATGAGAATTGGAAAAATAGTCAAATTGCGGAAAAGGATTTTTGTTTCTTTTCCAAAGAACATAAAAACAAGCAGATACTATTACGACAGCGGTTAAGCACTTAATCCCAGTAGTCTTCATCGGAATTTTCCTCTCGTGCAATGTATACGTTTTTTATTGCAGAATTGACAGCAGATAAAACCCTAGCACATAGCGCTTTTTCGTCGTCCGAAATATGACTGCAAGCTAATGAAGCGTATGTTTTTTGAATATGCATGAATGCCTCTAGGTCCTCTATTGCGTATGTTTGACCAGACTCAAGTTTAATTCCTTGTTTCTTTTTCTTATTTGTTTTCTTACTCATTGCTTTTTACTTTCTTTTTAGTTTTCTTTATTTCTATTTCTTCTTCTGCTATATCTTCTTTTGATACAAGATATGCACATAGATTATCGGTATCTGGCTCAAAGGACACAAATAAAATCTTTTTATCATCTTCTGAATACCCTTCTGGTGGGGGAGATTCTATGGCTATTTTCCTTGAAGAACAGCCATATACTTGACTATGATTTTTATATACGACAATATAATTTAATTTTGAAGCTGGCATGGCGCTATAATATTACCACAATACCGATAAACAAACTAAGCAGGAGTGCAACTAAAACTGTAGTTATTTTTTGAGATTTAGTATTAGCTCTAGCGTTCACTAAATGCATGCTGATTGTCCAATTAAAAAAAACTACAAATAACAATATCTTAATTAAGTTTACAGCCACATTAACTCACCAATCTTCCAATCGTAATTGGAAATTTTTGTTCTGCAAAAACGCGTACTGCCCTTGCATATTCCTGTATCTCCACCTGAGAATCTTCCGCTAATCTTTGGGTTAAAAAAAGACATACTGACTGAACGCTGCATGACCACCTGTAGATAATATGCATACCATAGGCTGGAAGAAAGAGCCTAGCCTGCTCCGGTGCCACACCCTGCTCTATTGCCATATTATAGAGGGCCTCTCCCTGCTTAACATAATTATTAAGCTCATCCGTTAATACGGCACCCTGCCATGGGCCCATTGGGCCACCAGAGCCCTGCTTTTTGTCTTCTGGCGCAGTTCGCCATTCGTTACCTTTTGGAATATAAAATTCTGGCTCCATCGTTATATACCTTCTGGATGATTCGTTCCAGGAATCCATTGTATGATCAGAGCCAACAACATACTTCCAGTGCTGTCTAGCAACCATCAATGGAGCCTTAATCTCAAAGGTCATAAAAGCATGCCTAAATGGAGACATGTGATTTTCCCTTATTAAATAATCAATAAGACGTGCGTCTCTTGCCTCCATGGTTTGTGATTCTTTTGCAAAAGACGCTCTTGCGGCGTTTACGATTGACAAATCACTGCCCATACAATCAACAAATCTAACATACCCATTCCCTAAAACAGGTATAACATTTGTATCTTTTTCCACTATTCTTCCTCTGGTAAGTCTGTATGATCCTTCTCTATCAAGTCTAGCATAAAATTGTTGAAATCACTAGTTTTTTTATATAAAGATTTTAAAAAATTATTTATTTCTGGAGGAACCTGATAGTACTCCTCCCTACATTCGAATAAATTTTTTATAATAATATTTATTTCTTGAATAGTGATTAATAGTTCTGCGTTAAGATTACTGCAGAATTGAATGTACTTATCTGAGTTAATTTTATGAAGATCTTTTATTTTTTTATATTCAAAATTAGAAACTATTTCCTTAAATGCTTTATTTATAGATTCTTCGTTACTGCCGATGGCTGTTCATGTTAATTTACATTAGTTTTTATGAATTTAATCTCACAAGAGTCTGTTGTGCAATAGCGTTCTCCTATTGCATCTGCCGCCATTCCGGCATAAACCCCAGTCAGATCAATTGGAAATAATTTACTTGCCTGCTGTAAGTATTCTTCTTCGGTAATTTGTGTATATGGCATTTGTGGATATGTGTCATTGCCGCTAGGCAAGAAAGAAACTGTTTTTAGCTGACCATCATGCATATGTAGAACCGTACCGACATGCTGGGATTCAGTGTCCCTATTAAATGACACGGTTACGGAAACAGAATTGTCAGACCAATATCTTTGCGCAGTAGTAGCAAGTGCAATTTTCTCAAAGATTGTTACATCTTTTTCCGATCTAATAGCGTTAGATTTAATTGGAAAATAAACAACCGATGTAGTATCTGGCGACTCTGCGGCTGGTTCAATTCTATAATTTGCCATCTTAAAGAGCGGAAGCATTGGGTCTTCGTTGGAAAAGCGAATCGTTCTGTTGAAATATTTGCCGCCGGGAGTCCAGTGAACTCCTGGAGATTCTCCAGCCAAAATGGATACAGTTCCAGATGGTTTTACTGTCGTCGTCTTAATTGACTCTCGTATACCCAACCATTCAGAATATACATTGTCGTACCTTTGCACTGTTTTATAGCCTTGATTCATCCAATCTTTAAGAATTGGCATTCCTAGTCGATCAGCAAAATCCGCAACACCCGACATTGAAGTGCCAATGCGGCGGTTGCGCTGCATGATTGCATTTGTTTCTTCCCAGTGTGTTGGAAGAAGGGTTACCGTTTTAGCATATAGATAAGCAAATTTTAATGTTCGCTTATAATCCTCTAATGAATCATGCCTGCCAAGATACGTTTCTACCAACGTGCAGCATTCGTAGGACTCAAGAGATTGTTCTGCGCATGGATTGTATCCTGCGACCCTGTGATCTTTATTATTGGGCGGATCAATTAATCTTCCATACTTTCTAGAAACGTCTATCCAAATAACCCCAGGTTCACCATTAAGAGATATGCCGTCTATGACCGAAGACAAATCTGCCCCAACTTCTGTTTCTACAGAATTATTAGACATCCATCCCCATCCTGGAGCCAGAGGATCGTACGCGTTTCTTTCTGGAAATTTTTCTTTATTTTTTAGATTTAAAAATTCCTGATCGTCCAGTCTTCCTATCAGAAGTTCTGCGGAACGACGTACGTTTCCAGAAACAACACAAACTCCGATTAAATTACCTATATCAGCTATATCCATTCTTGTGAGCTTAGATCCAGCCCTACCGTCAAATATTTTACGGATGTGCTTATGCAGCCTCAATAGCGGTTCGTGACCAGCCGCAACACCACCAAATGTTTTTATTGGAGTTCCAGATGGTCTTATGTGCGAATAATCAAAAGAATACTTTGGTTGATGTTCTTTTAGGTAAGAATTTAAAATGAGTATAAGAGACTCCACCCAGCCTTCTCTGGTGTCGGGAATGACATAGATAATATTTTCATCACTTGGTTTATAGATTGTAAAGTCTTTATCCGCACCTTTGTCGTCGAATCCAACACCAACGCCAAGCATCGACGCTTCCATGAGGAAGGCAAATGGTCTAGCTGGGTTTATTTTTGTCATCTCAGCAGTAGAAACAAATGCACAGTTTTGAAGAGCTGCTGAATTCTTTTGTATATTAACTATGTTCGTACCCATCGCCCATAATCCACGACCAGGCGGTGTCCACTTTAGGTTAAACAGCCTATCAAAAGCCTCTTTGGCACTTGCTTGGGCCTTGGCGTCGTTCCATGGTAGTCTGTTTTTTTTGCAGTGGTCTTTTTGGAGGGAGTAGGTTCCGTTAATTACTCGTTCACAAACATCAATCCAGGTTTCTTTTGAGCCATCTTCTTTTAACCTACTGTATGTTCTAAGAAATGTTATTTCACCAACACTATTGCCAGCTGCGTCTTTATACCCAAATGGAGACTGTTTGGAATAGTATCCTTGAATAAAATCTTCACTGACTTTAAACGAGAACATAGAAGCCCCTGTTGCTATAGGAGATAGGTCTGGATTTCCATTTTCAATTTCTTCTGACATTTTTTCCTTTAGTTAATTGCTAGTATTTTAACAAATTTTGGATTGAGTTTTTCTATTTCTTTGGATTTAATTTTTTTTATCTGATCAAAAGTATACACATTGTATATCTCTCTTTCAAAGAAATAACCACTTTTCCAATTAAAAACTTTGTCAACTGAGTTTGTATGATTCGTAAATAAATTCGATATCACCGCTCCTCCGTATATTCTTATCAGGTTCTGCATTTTTTTTGAAATAATTTCTTCATTTTTATCATTAACTGCGCCGCTGTTTTTTGCGTGAGAATATAACCAATTGTAAGCCTGCCTGGTAATGGGGGAGTAGTCTATGGGATCTATTACGCCTAAAGAGATTAATTGTTTGTGGTTCTTCTGTATTTCAATATCTTTTTTTACTACGTTCTTAAATAGAGAAAACCAATCTTTCTCCCTGTATTGATTCCAGGTTGGACACCAAAACAAAATAAGATGAACAGGATCGGGTATATTTGTTTTCTCGACCGTAGGAAGAAGAGCCGCACAAGAGACTGTCTTTTTAATTTCTTCCCTACTCAAATCTTTGTTCTTGTTCTTATTCTCAAAGTTTGTCCAAAGTTTTGCTATATGAGTTTTCCAGTCCGCTTCACCTATATAAATATTTAAATACTTTTCTGCAACGTCGATTGGTAGGTTCCCCTGATCAACAACGGACATCATGTGCTCTAATATCATCTATGTAATCCTTATTAAATCTACCGAAAATTGAATAAACCTATATATCTAGCCCTAAAATAACAATCCCGCCCTTGAGAGGCGGGACAAATACTCTTCGTATTTATTTCCCCACTAGCATTATACCAGTAGGAACTGTTATATGTATGGTCTTTTGATCAAATTACAGAGCTTTTGAAGAGGGAACTCCTTTGTGTTCTCCAACTTTATTTCTACCATATTCTGACGATGTATTAGCTTGACCATATCCAGATGTAAATACTGTTGAGCTAGGTACACCATCTGGAGTGTAGTTGTCGTACAAGCTATAATCTGTAGTGCGATTTGCGTGACCGTATCCGGATGGGAAAACGTCTGCTGCAGTTACGCCATCGAACACGTAGTTGCTGTAGAGACTATAGTCTGTTTTCCCATCAGCGTGACCATATCCGGATGCAAAAACGCCGAGCACTCCCCTGTAGGTGTGTGGCTTAAAACGAGCTCCATCGTATCCAACCCCATTCTTAAGCGTGCCCGATAGCGGATGAACATACAGGCTAGTGCCATTAAATACTTGCGACAAAAGAACGTTGCCGGGGTGTCTGCCAGTTCCTGGGACGTGATTATTGTCTGGTGCGCCATCTAGGACATGGCTGTCTGCAAATAGGGGGTAAAAAGAATACTTTCCTGCCGTTCCCTTATACGGGTTTACCATTCCAGAAGAGGATCTACCCTTCAAAACGGGTCTTGGACCAACATAAAATGTAGCCATATTTATTATCTCCTTAGATTAACTGCACTATATAGTAAAAAGAAATAGGCTTTTTACACTTTTAAAATTATATATAATTTACAATTAAATCTGACAATACTGGAGCGGTTCCGTCCGGAAGTTTGTTTAATGATACCTCAATCCATACTGATTGCGATCCAGCAACTGGGGTTAGGGTATAGCTTGAGCCCTCTTTGTATATAACCCTGTAGGAAAATGCTGTAGACAAAAGCTCCTCTGGAACATTGTATATTCTTGGAATGACTTCCTCGACACTTTGTATTGTTGTATTTTGTGGCGCAGTGAACTTAATTATTGTTTTTCCTGTATCTAGAAATTTTTGTGAAACAATATCTAAATCAGATAATCCATACGTATAAATATATTTATCGTTTTCCTGTATGTAGTTTCTTTGTCTAAATATTATTTTTATAGCAGTGATTTTTAATGGAGCAAAATAAAAACACACAGGACCGCTATTAAGCATGATGTCTCCCGAAGAATTTGACCAACCTCCTGGCGCCACTTTACCCACAGCTTCAGCCTGATTGTTGTAGAGTCTATTGTAGTTTAACGGGAACCACCTATCTCCTGCATTTAGTTTTGGATTTTCGTCTTCCGTAAAAGAAATGGAAACAATATCTACTCCAAAGAGAGGATACGGTGTCATTCGTATATGATTTGTAAAATCCGAACCGGAAAATGAAGACGGTATTTTTACATACAGTTCCATTTGTGCGCCAGCCAAAGCAGGAGAATCCACTATGACATTTCTCTTCCAGAATTTATCAGAGGAATCTATTATTGAATAATAAGCAGGAGTTGTGTCGATCATTGCAGTTGAGTTATCCACACTGGCAAAATTATTTTCAATTTTCATCTCCAAAAAATCAGGAACAGCCTGATCTCCAGATGAGTCAAAAAATTTGATTTTTGAATGAGAAGATCCCTGAACCAATGGTAGAGTTAACGTATTGTATATATAGTCAAAACTAAGGGCGTCCGTTGTGCTTACGGCAAATCCAGAATTTCCAACAAAAGACCCAACATCTATTTGTGAATAACTAAATATTGAAAGCTTTTTATAGGTAGAAGGACTTTCGTATTCCAATGCCTTTATTCTGTCTTCTAGGTCCAAAATAGCCATTGATAAAAAGTATTGATCTTTTACTACTCGCTCAAAAGCTTCTGCTAATTTTTGATCAAGTATGCCAGATCGATTGTATAAATGTACAAGGTCTCTGTAATTTTGTTCTGATTTTAGGTTAAAATCTGCACTACTGACGGGGCCATTATATTGAGCAGATTTTGATTCTGAGTTAATAAAGTCTGACATAATTATTTCTCTTGTCTTTCTAGTTGATTAATTTTAAAAAATAAATTTGATACTTTTGCTGCCAAGGTAACGGTTGAGTAAAGAGCGGAATTTATTGGACCTGAATTTAAAAAAGTGATTTCATCATCGGTAAAATCATAATAGTCCCCACCGTAAAACGAAGATCCTTGCTGATTGTCTACTAAGTGCGTTGAGTCTTTTTCTGCATTAACAAGAACTTGCACCCTGTCAAAAATCGAGGTATTAAGTTGCTCTAGCTCTAAGTGAATTCTTTTTATATCCAAGTACATTTTTTGATACATCAAGTTCTCATCGCCAGAACTCCTGGGACCCATATATAAGGCCCTTATTCTTTTGGAGAGGGGTTGACGTATCGCCTTCTTAAGACTTGGTTTTGTGTACATGATTGTCATAGATTGTTATCCTTTATAAAATTGAATCTCATCTTTTATATCTTGAAAATTTTGAGAATTTTTAAATTTTAATGTAAAAGAATCTAAAGACGGAGAACCAATCGGATTTCTGGATCTGGTTAAATCCGCCCTTAATCTTACCTGTTCAATTCTATCAGGATTATTTGTATAATAAAACAACCTTGAATTTGAACTTATATCCTGCCTACTAAGTATCTCTTTATTGCCATAAACATTGTCAATAGTAAACACATAATCAAAAATTGATTTATTCTTTTTAAATTCTAAGAAATCTACGTATCCGTAATTATTAAGATATATCATTCCGTAGTTTGACAAGTTTGTATCCTGCATTAGGGATATCGATCCGTTGGCACTTTTTGGAATATCTATAGCTATCTGTATATTGTTTACGCCTTCTTTAAAATTCCATTCAATAATCTTTGATTTTTCAAACTCGGAGATTAAATTTCTTTTTCCATTAATATAGATGGCTACACGCCAATCCAAAGAAATCTCGTCGTTTTTTACAAAAGTATGTCTGACTGTTTTTTCTGATGCGCACAAAAGTTTTGTCTCCAGCAGGACGCTAATTCCATCCAGGGTGGGGCCAACATAAGATGTTTGATTATCTCCTATTGGCCAAGAGGGAAACAGATAAACTTGCCTGTCAGTACTTCCCCCAATTATAGAATTCCAAGTTTTTAAGGATTCCAACTCATTATGAATGTCGTTTATATACGAAACGTAATATCCTTTTGCTAGTCCAATTCCAGAAAGGATATAAGAGTCGTATGGATCGTCTATTGTGTCAATTTTTGCTATTCTATATACAAAACTTCCCGTGGCGTAATTTTCGATTGGGTTTTGAACGTTTAGATTTTTTGAATTTAATACAGGTATTTTTTGTATTTGATTTGCAGGATCGGTGACAGTTTCTAATATTTTCTTTGATTTAAAAAAGCTACCTTGCAGGAAAACGGTGTTTGAATAAGATTGAACCGACTGTTGACGCGATTCAGATTCCTCTTTTGGACCTATCGGTGTCCAGCTAAAATCAGAAAGTAGTTCGGCGTTGGGATTATCTGGGGCTATGTAGTATGAAATAGATCCATTTTCTAATCCAGACTGACTAACAGAGAGTGAAACTGCGTCTATTGCTAGGTTTTTATTGTTCTTTGACTTGACGCCTATTGGGGCACTAACATAGGTGGCAAACCTATCCCTATAAATTCCGCTGATTGATATATCCCTAATGCCAAATCGATATAGATATTTTTCTTTCCTACCTTCTTGAATTTGATCTGGTTGTGTTTTTGTCATAAAAATGTCTATAGACGAGACTTCTTTTGATTCAAAATTAAAAGAAAACTTATCATAATCTCTATTAAATTTTTTAGAATAAATATTTTTTACGTTTGTTCCATCTGTGTAGTTTATTCTACAATAAATATCAACAGGAGAAATCGTGCTTAGCTTTCCACTAATTGCCGACAATAAAACCGACTTAGAAATTGGTAGATTAATTGATAAAGTTACAAACCCAGTGGTCTCAAAGCTGTATTCCTTTTTCCATTCCGTATTATCCAATCCGTCAAAGACTGAAGAAAAAAGCGATTCTTCATCAGAAATTGGGGTATTGCTAGAAATCTGCCTACCATCAAAAGATGAAGAATACGTGACGCCGCTTGCAGCTACACTCTTTGTTGCCACAGTATCAAATATCATTGAATTTAATTGGGGAATAATTACCTGCCCGTTCTCTACATCTACGTACGCACTAGTGAAGGATAGGTCGCTTCCATCTATTGAGGAAAAGCTGTCGGTATAGGCAGAGAAAACACCTTCTGTATTTTCGTTTGCAAAAAGTAAATTGTCTATTTTGTTTTCTATTCTTATCCTTCTTGCCCTTAGGGATTCGAGCCTTTTATTTAGTGCAGTAGTAACAGTCATGATATCTTCTGAATTTTCTAGAACCGAATCGTATAAAACTTCTATATTAAACAGTGCTTTTAGCATTGTCTCGTTAAATATGTCTACGTCACCAATTGATATCTGTCTAAAAATTTCTGGATTGAGTGAAAGCGGCTGACCTAATGTATAGTTAGAAAAATACCTAGAAAAGAAACTAAGAATTTCCGATTCTTTAGGAATTTTTCCATCTGAATAAAATTTTTTGTAAATTACATCTAGGAATTTTTCTTTTTGTATATTTGATATGCTCATCGTTTTTCCACTTTTGCTATTAGTTTGTAGGAATTTATTATTGGGCTGATATTTGAGTATTTTCCTTTAAAAATCTCTATCTTAACTCTTACTTTATTTACGTTTACTGGAACTGCCGGAGAATTTAAGTAGCGCACTCCCTTAACCTTTTTGCTTTCCTCTACGTTTACATTGAATGCAAGCACCTCCGGAACACCTATAAAGGGATTTTCAATAGCTGATATTCTATACCAATTTTTTCCTTCATCTACTGAAATATAAGTTTTAATCAAAGAGTCTTCTTGACTTGTGAAACCAAAATCTGTTTGATAATCCATAGACAGAGTAAGGTATTTAATTTTTCCAGAATAACTATATGGCTTTGATACAAAGCTAGCCTGTGAATCATAGTATTCGTAAGAAACATCAACAGACCTTAATCCGATAGACCACCTTTTAGCATCGTATATTTCAAAATCTCTTTTTAGATCTATTGAGGCGGCATATTTTTTTGGCTCGTAGGTCGCTTTTTTGGTTTCAATTTTTATATCTTCAAAATTTTCCTCTAGCCATTCTTCTCTATCGATCTTTCCCTCTATTAATGAGACAATTCTTTCTGCCCCCGCCCTAGTTTCAGACGCCCATGCTAAATCAATGTTCGGGGTTCTTGATTTCTCTTGTTGTTTATCAAAGTCCTCAAATCCAGTAGCTATATTTGTATAATAGTATTTCTTATTGTCTTTCGTGAAAGACACTATATAGACCTCTACCTGCTCTTGGTTTTTGTATGCTACATTAAGCTTTTTTATAAAAAAGTCGCTTTGATCTTTCCAAACATTTGGCCTAGTTATTGGTGGTATTAAATCATTGACATTTACTTCCACCTCAGTGAAGCCAAGAGAACCAAGAGCGGTTTCGTCAAATCGGCTTTGAGTATTTAGAGATGCAAAAGGACCAGTGGCTCCTATTGGTTTCCAAAACATATGTTTAATTTTTACATCAGTATGTTCTTGTTGTTCAAAGTAAATTAGTATTTGAGAAGTTTTTATTTCCGAAAAAGATACTTGTAGTCTATCATAAAAATAATTTTTGGAGGTCTCAAAGGTTAGCGGAACAACCGAACTGCCAACATAAAGCGGGCCGTTAATTAAATCTACCTCTTTAAGATCTTCGGTAAGTGCAGTTACTCTAGTTACTTTTATTTGTGATGTTGCATTTTGATCAGTTCCCCAAAAGGGATATACGGAAATAGAATTTATCATTGAAGCAGAGGCCGCTCTAAAGCCTAAAACTAATTTTAAGGACTCTTTTTGTGGATGATCTATCCAGGATTTAAAATCTATAGAAAAAGAATTGTCTGTTCTTTTTTCGTAAGAGTACGTAAACTCTTTGGGTTTTGCATTTTTCAAGTATATGCTCGATCTGTTTAATGAGATTGCCTCGTACTCAAAATATGTTAGTGGATTTCCATCAACCACATTTGTTATAAGACCAGTTGTTGGATTATCCTCATAGGAATATTGATATAATGCATGCTCTCCGCAAGGTCGTAGCCGGTATTGCATTTGCCGTTTTCTTCATATAAACAACATGATTATTTCCCAAAAATCCATTAGAAAGATCTTCTGCTACAAAGATAGAATCAATAATCCAGGGATTGTTTCCCGCCGACGGGAGAGTTAAAGATCCGAGAATCTATCCTTGGAAGACTTCTAGCGTTGGGAAGATTTCTGCTATTTGGTATATCTATTTTGTCCATATTATCAAAAGTATCACCATAATAAAAAAGTTCATCTGCGGGACTTTGCGAATACGTATTCAATATCTTTGCTTTTGATTTTATCCTATCTAAAAACGTAGATTCTTTTTCTATTTCGGAAGTAAACATGTTGTAAATTGAAACGACCATTGCCGTTTGATACTCTAATTGCTTGCCAAATATAGACAAATCATCGTTAATTGAGTTAACGAATTTATTCATCTTTGCAGAGGATGGAGGTTCTCCCTTTATGACTGGATCAAATTTTGATATTTGAGATATCGGGTATTTATTGACCTCTGTGATAATTTGAGAATATTCCTTTGCTATTTGTTGATAGGAGGAAATATTGTTATTTTTATACTTAAGTATAAAATCTTGTATTTTTTTAATTATTTGATCATAAAATATTGTGTTTGATGATAATTGAGCCATTGTCTTATCCTAATTGAAGAAGTTTCTGAATCTGTATATCAGGAGTTTTTGTTTTCATTTTAACAATTAGATTATTTACATCTCCTGCAAAAAACAATCCTGAAAAATTGTTCCTAATAATTAATCTAAATCTCATAAAATTACTTGTATAGTTATATAAAACCTTAAACGGAATATTTACCTGTTGATTAAATATCAACTCTTTACCATTTTGATAAAATAAAAGATCTTGACTTGAATAAAAATCTATTTTTTCAAAATTACCATCTAGGTAATTCGTCAAATTTATAGCATACACCCCATTGTCAAACTTAACCAATACTGGGGTATAATTTGGATTTGTCGGAGCTGCAAGTGATCCATAAATAGGATGATAGCTACCACCCATAAAAGAGTCAATAGAAATATATGGATTGTTTTTGAGAACAACTTTGTTTTCTGAACCAGTCCCCAAAAACATTTCGCCCTCCTCCCCGCCATCTCCAGAAACAATTAAACCAACTTCATTATTCAAAACTGTACTGTCTATGTATTGCTGAGAAAAGTTTGATATATCCAAAAAATAAGAAACCAGATAAACAGAGTCTTTATTGAATTTATTTAAAATTACAGTTTTATTAAATTTATTCACCGAGTAGGCATTTGAGGGTAGGCGTTTTTGATTTTCGTAAACCTTTAAAGAGGTTTCCATTGGGAAGAAGCGTAGTTGAGCTGAAGAGTTTAGGGGGTTTATAAAAAGCATTTCTGAATGCACCTCTTCGGAATCACTAAAGGCCAATGGAATCCAGTCATTCTCAGAAACTGGATTTTCCTTTAGGGAAATAGATAGCTCATATGAGTTTTGATATTCAATATCAAAACCTTTATCAATTTTATATTTATTATTATTTTCTTGCAAATTTATTTTTGCTTTTATTCCATATACTTCTCCAGGAATTGTTATTCTATTACTAATATACGAAGCTTTTGCTAACGAGTTATTTGTTGAACTGGAGACTAGCGTCCTACCAAATTGTATATTTTTTAAAGAAAAAGAATAATTATAACTATTAAAAGAATTTTTGTTCTTTATAAAAAATGGGCTTCTTGATAGGGAGGAGCCTGGAATTATTTGTTCTTCAGACAAAAACATATTTTTATTTAGCTCAACATCGGTGTTTTGTTGCATTTCGTATGGTGCAGAGACTATTCTTAAGAGACCATCAGAAAGATTTTTATTTTTTGAATCTCTAAACATAACATTCTTAAACATTTTTATTTGAGATCCTAATGCTTGAGAGACTATGTTCTGCACTATTGCAGTTAGTGGACTTCTCTTAAATTCTAAAGAGTTATCATCAATACCCAAGTTGTTGTTAAACTCTTGCAGAAATTCCATCGGCTTTAAAGAAGGATGATCCTTACTGTAAATTGGAAATCTACACGAATAATAATCTGATATTGAATCTCTATTTGTATTTTTATTTAAAGATTCTATAGAGTTATTTTTTAAAAAGTAAGATATGACTATTTCCTGTAGGGCACTAAACGTATTTTTTCTCTTTTTTCTTGAGCTTAATATGAAGTTATTTATTGACCTAGAGACTAGTTCTTCAGATGATGGAGAATTCACGGATCTTGTATATGTACTTTGATTAAATATAAAGATTGCCTTTTTTATCTTACTTAACGGGAAGCCTATATTTACAGTTGTCTGCAGATTTATTGGGGCGGACAATATGTTTTTTGTTACATACCCAATTGAGGAGCTATTCGAAAGAGAGTCAATTACCCCTCTTGCTCCACCTGCAGACTCAATGGCGACCTGCATCAGGTGTAGCCCGTTTCCACCAGAGGGCATTATCGATATGTTGTCCGATTCTATTTCTTTATTGAAAGTAATCTCGACAACGACCTTTGCCCCAATCAAATAAGAGTAATCATAATCAATATATTTTGAAATATTTTTTATAGAAGAAGTTAAGATTGTTGGAGATTTGATTGATACGTTCCACGTATCCGAATTATCTTCATTAAAAAGAGAAAGCAGGTTTGATTCAGAAGAAATATATTGACTATAGTTTGATTGTGTGGCGGTGTTTTTTATATTGTTTAAAATATTTATTTTATTTATACCAGATCCTATTTTAAACACAGAAGAAACAGGATCAACATATCCGTTTCCATTTTCTGCAAACGGTACTCCACCCCTGTCGGTGTATGGTACTTTTATCGAATCATATTCATTTGAATTTATGCTATTATCAAAGTTTTCTATATAGGAAAAATTATACAAATCATCATTTCCAGAAATAAATTCATAGTTATCAACATAGTTTTCAAAATAAGAAAGTATTTTTTCTTCTTTTTCTATTTTTGATAGCATTATCTCCGTCATTGAATTCAATATTGCCGATACGGAATTTGAAATATCAAAAAATCTAGAAAGTTGTATTTCTAAATCTCTAAATATATCAACAAAAAATTCTGAACTTATAATTTCTCTTGATACGGAAAGAACAGGAAGTGGACTGGTACTCGCAGAAAATCCTGTTATATTTTTTACCAATTCAGAAACTTGAATTTTATCAACTTTTATATTTTTAATTAGTGAGGCAACTGTTTTTTGAGAATTATTTGAAAATGTTGCTATTGTATCTGGAAGAAAGTTTTTCATAACCTAAACACTACCCCAATCATTTCCATCCATATCCTGAATCTTAAATGATACACCAGCCGTTATGTTTTTTCTAATAATAGAATAGACTTCTTCTGGATAGAGAAAGTTTTCTAAGACTTTCTTAGGAATTTTTATGATTACAAATCCGCCCTTTGGATACGATTCTCTATCTGGCGGATAAAAATCCCAAAAAGAAATTGCCTCTTTTAGATCTTTCAAAATAGTATCTATATTGTTATCAAATCCATCGTAAGAATAATTGACCCCACCACCCCTAGTTCTTAAATCTACAATATTAGTAGACGCAGCGGACTTATTATTTACCGATCTTATTAACGCTATGGGTATGGCAAAAGGGTTATATAAAGAGGGTTGATATTGATCAAAAATTGAATTATCATATGTAAAATGAATTGCGCCAGTGTAAATATATTCTGGCACATGCGAAGGCGGCATAATTGGACGAGTTATGTTGTTATTAGTGGGAATATTTTTACCCTTGTTTTCTATAAACTGAGGGAGTATGTAAATATACAGGGGTTTTTCTGGCTCAACATTGTCTTGATTCAAAAATGGATTTAGGGGAATTGGAATTCCATTAACATGTTTTATCGGAATGCCGTTTGCCTTTACTGCATAAGTAACCCTGACTAAATCGCCATCTTGAGGAAGGTCAACAAGAAGATCAATTACCCCAGTGTGACAGTTTACGTTTCTTATAAGCTTTGAACTAACTGTTTCCCATGGACTATTAATATCTTTTCTTTTTTCTATAAAAATATATTGTTTTAATACTCCAATAATATTTGAAGATGGTTCAACGAATGAAGCAATCGGCGTTTGGGATAGTTGTATTTTGTTTGAAGAAAGAAAAGTAGGATATTCATTTGGCACATCGATGAATGGTTTGCCAAGAATTTGAGACCAAAGAACGCCTGAAGTCGAGAGCGTTGAATATGTTGCAGATAGATTGTTGCCAGAGTAGTTACCTATCCATCCAGCGTACGGATTAGTTGGGTTAATGTAGAAATTTTTAACAAATGATCCAGAAGTGATATACAGTGGCCAAACTTCAAACTTGGAAAGATTTGAAGGAATTGAAGAAATGGATATTTTTGAGGACGGTACATACTTAACCTGATAAATCGGACACGCCATCTTTACTGGAGCTATCGGTGGTCTTATTGTTGTATTAAGAGTTTTTACACCCAAGAAATCACTTGAGGCTAAGTTTCCGTCTGCATCTATTGCCATGACTGCTATGTATATATTTCTTGGTCCTCTTGAAACATAATCGACATAGTACAAAACTTTACCTAAAAACTCTTTTTTTACCCTGTCGTAAAAACCATATACAAAACCGTCGTTTTGTTCTGCGTAGTTTTTCAGAACAAAAGCTCCGTAGTCTACATTGAGTTCAGTGTTTGCTATCGAATTTTCAAAACCTTGAAGATTTATTCCGTAGGGCATCCCAATCTTATTTGGATCTAAGCTTGGCTGACAAAGCATAAGTAGACCGTCTAAAACACTTACGGTATTTATACTTTTTCTTAAGATAGTTCCGTCCGTCTTCATCATCCAGTAACCCTCTATCGCGACCGTGTCGCTTTTAACTACACTTGAGTTTTGATAAATCAAACTAGATGCCTCAAAGTATAATTTATTGCCCTGAATTGTTGTAGTTATGGAAGAGGCACTGACAGGATTTTTATTTAGGGATACAACGTCGTATACTGATAGTGTATTTTGTTTTATTGAAATTGTTTTCTGAGAAGTTAAATCTATCTTTATTGATTCGTCTTTAAATCTTAAAGCACCGGAAGCCGCTTCTGCAGTGGAGGTATCAAAGGGTGGTTTATATTCGGTTGAACTAAAATCTATTGACGTTCCTTTAAGGTCCATCGTTTTATTTCCACTGAAGGTTGGATAGGTCATCAGTAGTGGTTCTGTTTTATATTTTACTGACTTTAAACCACCTAAATCTATAACTTCTACATTGTTTGGTGAAATATTATCAACATCTCCGAGAAATCTTATATTTTATGGTGACGGGAGCCGTAACGGTTTTTGGCGCATAACCAGACTCCGCTTCGGAGTATTCCTGTATCCATCTAGAGGAAGATGTTTTGTATTGCACCGTAAAGGTTATTGAGGTTATTGAATACCCCTCAGCCTTACTACCAAAAGCGCCACCCAAAGATCCGCCCGTTAATTTTATTGCCAATGTTCCAGTTGACATAACGCTTGCATTCACGGGAATGGATATAGTTCCTCTAGAGAAAGGTTTTTTCTTAGATATTACCCTAGAAGAAGATTCGGGGCCGAGCACTACCCGAGGCGGTAAATGGAATTGCTCTTACTTCTTCTATTTGAATTCCTTTATAGCTTTTTGCTTTTGCGAAATTACCAACTTTGATTTTCACATCAACCACTTTTGTATCAGATAATCTGGCGTCTCTAAATTTTTCTGGTACCGACACGTATATAGTATCGGACAAAGAAAGTGGATCATTTGTACCTGTAAATGTTACTTTTTGAAAATCAAGATCGGTGTTTTTTAGTTCCCATATTTCTGCCACGGTTGCAGAATGCTGAATGTATTTTACCGATTTGGGATTATTACCCTTAACTCGTTCAATTACGGCATTAAATCGATTTGGATCTGTTTGTAGCATTTTTTTCCAAACCTCTCTACAAAAAAGCGATTTAGTTTCTGAGTCAACTACGCCATCTACCAACCTTGCGTCGTGCCTTCTTTGAAATTTTGTAACTGCGGTTTTAGTTTGATTATCGTATTTCTTTGTTAAATCGCAGTCAATCCCATGCTCCCTAAGGGTTATTTGTATAAAGGCAATATATTCCTCAAGAAGACCCTTTGCGCCTACGGCGTAGGCTGTTGCCACGTTACCCAAGTCTATATCTCTGGTATAAATGTATGAATTTTTTGCGGCTTGTGTTGATTTTACCTGCAATCTATATTTGCCATTTAACCTATCATCACCAAGGGCATATATTTCCGTTTGACTTGGTCTCACCTCTACATCCGCTTCTGTTTGAAGTGCACTGAAGATTACTTCATCTTGTCCAATCAAATTACCGTTTGCATCCCTCAGAGCCTCGGCTGCCTTGTACCAATACTCCTGCCTGTATAGAGTGGCCTGATATGTTGCTTCTATTTCCGCAGACCAGTTTGCATTAAATGAGTCAGATGACTCTTTGGAAAAAACATATGAATTAAAAATTGTAAAATTAAAAGGATATGATTGATATATATTTCTTGCAGATATTTTACTACTTAAAGAATCTATTGTTGAGCTTGAGCTTGAATACTCCCTTTGTCTCATTACGTAAGCCCCAAAACCGCCAGGAATTTTAAATTGTGCAGAAGGAGCGTCTGTGTAGGCAAACAACGAATTCCTAGTAGCTTGCTCTGTTAGGGCATATAAACAGTATGAGGTCGGTATATTAAAGTAGGCCCAGGATGGCACTGACGTAGGATATATGGTATCGTTAGTGTCTTTTGTTTTTACAGCGTTCAAAATTTTTACATCTGGATTGGTAATTTCAATAAACATTGTTACGTTTGATGCGTCTATTTCCTGCAGGGGGATTGAATACTGATCTGCAAGATAGTCGTAAACAGATCTTTTGTAATAATCCAAAAGCGTAGGGTCAGATTTGAGGATTTTTTTGGCATATATTAATGAGCTATTAAAGTTTTTTAATAGAGAATATTCTTTTTCTTTTTCCTCTTCTAAAAGAACATTTTGATTTATTACGTAATCACTATTCCAATCAGAAACGTGATAGTAAATTGACGATCTTACATCCTTGACTCTAGATGAATAAATTCTGGATACTAGGGCAACCGAAACGGCATTATACAAAAGTTTAAACGGACCGTTCCGTGGCGGCTGTTGCGACCATTTGATTTGCTTTTTCTTCTATGGAAATTGATCCACTATTTGAAGTAGAGATATCAAAGATACTGGATGGTTGGTAAATGTCATTCACATACCTTAGAGTGGATGCCGTAGTTGCTAGAATGTTTCCAGAAATTAATGCATCCGTGGGTTTTGCGTAGCCAATTCCAACAACAATCGGCTTGGATCTAGAATTGAACAAGGCCACATTTTCATTATTAAAATTGGCAGTGAATTCTTTAATTTTTTTATAGTTTGCTTGACCCAAAGATGACGATCCAGAAATGCTTCTACCAAAAACAGAATAGATATTACTAGTCGTTGAATTAATCTCAACAGTTTCAAAAAATGAATCATTTATTGGCCACGCACCGTTTTTTCTTTCATCAAAAAAAAGATTATTAGAGTTATATGTCCAACTGTTAAGGTCATAAACTTCCGAAGAAGCAACCAAAGAACTGTCTATGTTTTCTGCACCGGCGGCTTGTGATAAGTCTAAAAACAAAGTTCCTTGTGTATCTTTAACAAAATATTTTAACTTCTGCCCCTGCTCTCTGGTTATATCTGCGTTTGGAGACCATGTCAGTATGTCAAACTTTGCTAAATCCGATTCACTAACTTCATCAATTGAAACAAGCCAATAATCTGCGGTTGTTGGTGATCCATTTCTAATTGGATTTGAAAATGTATATTTTGATAAATTGTATACGGAATTGGCTAATCTATAAAAAACATATGGATTTGACGATGCGTAGTTGTTTTGAGAGCGCATGGAAGACAACTGCGCTGTCGTGCACAAAACGGCGCAGTTTACTGTTTTTTGTTTTAGGTTTGATTCTGAATCAATCTCTTCTGAATTATTAACCGAAGAAACATCAATGCTTCTTTGAACCGCAGTTATTAATCTCCAGTTAAATGTTTCGTATGTTCTATTGTCAGATACAGCTTTTTTGGGTACTACTATTTCAAATCCATCTGTCTTAGAAAGATTGCTTAATAGGTTGTTTTTTTCTGTTATTGATTTCTGCGAAAAAATTTTATTGTTTCTCATTGAATTATCTGAGGCAAATGATTCCTCCATAACTTTATTAAAGAGCGAAACGGTATTTATATTTTCCCTATACCCAACAACAACCGAAGATATAGATTCAGTTGACGAAAGAGTAACCTTATCGTAAATCAGTTGAAGATTTCTTGGTTCTGGATCGTCTAATAAAACTATCACTTTATAAGGACGATTTGTTCTTTCTTTATAAATGTCTTCAAAAACTTTATCAAGTATAATTCGATATCTTTTTTTTCCAGTAGTGGCGTCTATATATTCGTTGTTATTTTCGTCAACAACTTTTATTGATTTTGGTATTTTTTCTTCTGGAATAAAATCATCAATACCCGCAATGACAAACGAATCTGCATATAGCATTGTGTAATATTTTGAAATGTAGTACGAATGGCAAAAGGCTTTTTGGGAAACATCGGATATCGTATATATTCTTTCAAAAGAATCCTCGTTGAGGAAACAGTCGGATATACTGACGTTTTCAGAATCAAATATGGAATTTCCATTTTCGTCTTCTAAAACTCCGAGCTCATTTGCATAAGCTAGTTTTGATTTACTCGTACCCAAACTAGAGGTGGCCAAAGATGCGTAGGAGTTTTCTGGCGTGAACGCTGACAAATCGGTTATTGAAAGATTGTTTGATGGAATAACCGGATTTGAAGAGAACCATGCTAGGACGACATTGTTTTCACCCTTTGGGTGATTAGTAGCCTTTTTAAAAACAATCTCTTTGTTTTCACTTAAGGATTTCGTCATTTTAAAACCTAATTATCTTTCTTTAAATTTTTATAATCAGATATATAATAGGGGGTTGAGCCCAGCAGCCCCGCTTGGTATTGCTCATATCTTGAGATGGGTAGCCATTTAGGCGGAGTCCATCTTGGGGTTGATCCAGTGGGTATAATCAACTGTTCATCATAGTAACTGGTAATGAAGCTAGGAGTTGAATATAGCTCCAAAGATTCATCCCTATTGTAGGTTATAACATCAACAACCTTTAAATCAGCAACGTAATTAAGATCAACGTTATCATATGACTCATACCAATAGGTCACATCTCCAGCAATTGGGGTAGCATGAGAATCGAAATTCGTTTTAAATTCTGATTCTGCTGCGAGATACCAGTAGCCTGGAGTAGCCCTATTCATTGCAAAGATTGGACCAATCGTAAACTTACCTTCTGAACCCGTTATAACTGTACCCGATTCTCCGATAAGCGCACTTGAACTAGTGTAGGTTTTTTTATTTACCGCTGAAAATGGAGTTCTTGATTTTTTCCAATAAACAACGATTCCTTCCATCGGAACATTATTTTTCATAGCCAATCCTTCCACGAAAACGCTAGATAGACCGTCGGCTTTAACAACGGCGGGATCGGCAACTATTACTATTTTATGTGGATCAGTGTAGCTCGAATGAACACTGTAATCGCAGGACTTACTGAAAGAAGATATACCACCAACACCAGCTACCGTTATACTGCCCCTCTCAGTTTTGGAGACTGGACCAAAATATGAATTATATACTCCCCTAGACAGCGCGTAGCCCTCTTCATTTGTTGTTACTAGGGCAGGATAAAATTGAATTTGTTGATTTGGTGTACTTTGAATTTGGAAACTCTGACCTGGCTTTGGATTTTTATTTGAATCCAACGAAACAATAGATATAATCATATAGTCCTTTGAGTCATCCATAATATTCGGGTGAGAGACTTTTACAACCGCCGACTCAAATTCGTATTCACCTTTACTAGCCAAAATAAATCCTTGATCCAACAAATCGCTAACCTGACCCAAACTTAAAGATATAGGAGTAGAGTCTTCGTATTGAGATTGTTCGTACGTTACCTCATATTGAGCGGAAAAATCTGGAGTAGCATCAAACACGACTATAGATTTATGCTCTGAATTATTCAATATATTATCGATATAATAAGAGTTTCTTACCCTGTAAGTGATTTGATAGTCGTGATTTTTACTAAAGATAGGAGTTGCACTAGGCGGGAAAGTATTTGCAGATAGAATATTTGAATTTGAACTTAGATTCTCAAATAGTATTCTACCAGTAAAGGCGTCGACTATGCTAACATCATATACATTTTTATAAGCTAAATAAAATTCATCCTCGTAAGATGGCCTGAGAATTTCAACGTTGAAAAAACCAAGATTACTAGGCGTCGACAAATCTTCAAATGCAATTTCTTTATATTCTGCGTATGGGGTTGATTCACCCTGCTTTTTTACAACAACTTCAATAGGAGCACCAGCTTTAGGTAAAGTATCCAGTGTCAATTCTTTTAACCTACCAGTAAATATTTGTTTTTTGGGTTTACTGTAGGCATAGTATTGTTCCTTCCCAATGTTAAGCCAACCAGTATTAACTCTAACTTCAAGCCTAGAATCATATAGCTTACCTTTAGCTTCAATGTTTTTAAAAATTGTAGTATTTTTTGATAATACGTATTCTTCTATAATTGCATTTTTGGGATATTCTTGAGTTTTTAATGTATAGGTAGAATCTGCCAAGATCGTTGGTATTGAATTTGATTTAAAAGTATAATTTTTATTTAAAAAGGGATTTACTATTTTTTGTTCAGACCAAATAAAGACATCAATGTCTTCAGGGTCAATCATGGATATACTTTCAAAAAAGTATTCGAACTTTGCAGAACCAGAAATACCAAAGGTTTCTCTAGATATTTCTGGAATCAGTATTGAATCAGAATTCATGCTGGGAATAAATTCCCCGTTTTCCGCCCTATATCCGACAAAACCATATTCGTCAACATACCCAGTAATTGGGGTTGAATAAGCTACAAAGGGTAGCCATGTAGTTTTTTCTTTAGGATAAGCGCTCCCATCCTGTGCAGATAGAACTATTTGATTTGGAGTAGCATTGTGGGGAAATTTTATTGTCGAGAAATATGGATTAAACTCTGTATCGTTACCACCACCTCCAACAAGATGAACTTTTACGTTTGGAGAAGACGGCACAAAAAGGTTAGAATTGACGTTTGGATCAAAAATATAGCCACCATAACCCTCTATTCCAGATGAAGAGCTAGATGGAATTCCTGCAATTATATTTTCTGTAGGTTTTTTATTTTCCACATAAACATACCTGGGTATAGCCCCAGGGGGATAGGGTATTGTGTTTATCATTAACGGAACATTTATCGAATAACTGACAGGAGGAGACGCAGAAGCGGGATTCAATATAATTTCTGCGTCTTGTTTTATTGTTTGTTTTATTTTTTCGGATTGATTCCAGAGATTTGAAGCCGCCTGAATTTTGGTTGATTGATTTAAGAATGGAGTTGCAGAAATTTGAGAATTTAAATTTGAAAAGTTCAAAATATTATTTGGCAGGTTCGAGAACCTTATTTGTCCGGAGTCTGAAGAAAGTTTTTGCACGTAGGACGAACCGTTCCAAAGTCCAAGTTTGAGTAAAATGTTTTTTACATGATTTATATCAAGCCTGTTTGTAGCGACGCCTCTTAATGTGTTTGAATAAGGTTTACCATCATTTTTATTTTTAACACCCATATCACTAACGACAAATCCTTCGGTATCAAAAATATCACCCACTATCCATTGGGGTGGATTTGACACCGAATACGGGCCCGTGTTTTTGGGATAAATTGATTGCGTTGAATAAAAAACGGTTGGAGTTGAATATAGGCCATGTGGTGTAGCATGAAATTCAAGAGTATAGTTTATTGTTGCCAGAGGGTTGTCATAGTCTACTATGCTGTAATCTGAGTAGTAATCAATCTCCATATTAATTGGATGATAAGCTGGTGTTGAGCCTGTTTTTTTGATTCCTCTTGCTTCTAAGTTTGTTTGAAAAAATATCGGTGTTGCATTAAAATCTTTAATTGACAACTTTAGGTCATCTTGATCGCCAATTCCTGGTCGATAAAAACCATGATCAATTTTATCATCATAATATCTTGCTGCTAACCTGGAAACACCATCTTCATTTAAACCTGCATAGTCCCACAGCGAATCATCAAACTTAAAATAACCCCAGTTGTTTGGATAGTTGACATTTAATTGTTTTACAAATTCTACGAATTTATCAGTGTGATTTTTATCGGGGAAAAAGTATGGAGTAGAATATATTATGTCTGACATTTCTAGCACTTCGGGAGTTGACCCAGAGCTTTGTAAATAGTCGTATGTTTGAGGATAGTACACCGAATCAATCTGATCTTCAGAAAATGCCTTCCATAAATTCAATTCTCTTCTTAGGGTCTTCTTAAATGCTTCAACGTCTGTTCCGTTTGGGTTTACCGATGCGTCAATTATTCTTTTTTTAAATGACAAATTATCCTCAAGATGCAATCTAGTAACTCCAACTCTTAAACCCAGCTCGTCAAACCAGTTAAATTTTTGAACAGGCGCTTGAGATAACGGGGTTGATTGAAAATTTTCATTCTTTGCTACAAGGGTATGGTATTTTATTAAAGTAAAGATCTGCCTATCTTCTGCGTTATGATAAAAAACATAATCAGTTTTTTTACATCTAAAAAAATCAGAAAGATCGTCTACCCTAGTCAGCTCTACACCATTGGCTAATATTTTGTGGAAAGTTGTACTAACATTTTCGGAAGAATAAAACCAACAAGTTTGATTTTCGTCGGCTCTATCCAAAAATGAATTTATCCTCAAAAGATCTAGCTCTCTATCAAATTCATCAAGGTTCTCTCCGACTACTGCATTTATAAATTTTCCTGCAGTTGTTTTGGGAACATACGAATCTGGTGTTGCCTGATCAAGCGAGTCGTTTGTTAGGGCCATCCACGATGGAAATTTCTTAAGTATGTTCTTAGATGATTGAAACAAGACGGGGCTAATAGGATTGCCTATAGCAATTTCGACCAAAAGCACAAACGACAAACCACTTAAGTCTGTTAATTCCGTGTTAAGTACTACTTCAAACTTTCCATATCTCTTAGAGTTTTTTGCTAGCAGAATTGAGGCAATTGCGCTTGATTCGGCGGTTGTCGACAAAAAATATGGACCGATTCAGACTATCAGATTCGTAAAAATTTAAAGTAAATTGTATATCTTCAACCGTATTTATAATAGAGGAAAAGGCCCCCTTAAATGTTCTTACATCAATTCTTGATGAGGTATCAACAAATCTTAAGTTTCTTGCGATAAAAGAATCCGCAGTAAAAACTGGAGTAGAAGATGAATCTGGATTGAAAACAAGGTTTTGATTTTGAAAAGACTCTGAGTTGAACAGATAGTATTCCAAAATATTTTTATCGTCTACCAACTCTCCGATAATTTGTGATCTCAACTGCTTCAGCTATAGTTGGAGTTGCGTTTGACAAAACTTCAGTGCCAGTAAAAACAAAATCTCCAATCGAGTTTAATCCAGTTGGAGATCGACTATAGGAATAGTTAGTATAGTACTTATTTACATACAGGTCAACGCCTTGCGTACTCCAAATTTTTCCATTTTTAGAAAAATCAGGAGTAACAAAACTAAGTAAATAAGTTTTCATCTACACTCCTATACGGCATCTAGCCATACGCTGTATTCAGAAGTAACTCCATGCTCTGGATGAATGAACATTAAGTGCTGACACGGCCTGCTCATTGAGGAAAAATACTCTTGAGCGTACGCATTGCTACTTTCTGGAGATCCAGAAACCCTTAATATACTACTGCCAATTGTCATTTTAAACTGTTGATGATAATGACCCATAAACACATCATTGAAGTGTTCTGGTATTGCCCCATCTTTCCAGCCCATAACTTTTTTGTAATACCCGTAATACTGAGCTGGCGATGGGAGTTGATCCCCGTGTATAAGAAGACTTGAGTAATCACCAATATTGTCTATTGCATACCAGTTTCTTTCACCTCTTCCATCTGGAATATTAAAAGTAATTCTGTCTTCTTTGTCAAACATTAATTCCACTATCTTATAAAGCAGTCTATCCATATTGGTTTCTGGATCATGCTGCTTTCTCATTTTACCACCGACCGCACCATGATTTCCTATTACACCTAAGACATGTACTTTCTTGAATTTTTCTAAAGCTGTTATTAAAAATTTAGAAAGAATTCTAGGACCATTAACACCCACCTGCCTATAAAGTCCAGAGTCAAGAAGGTGACTTTGACCCGCAAATATCTCCTCACCCTCGACTATATCACCCAAAAGCCAAACATGCAGCTCATCAACATTGTGGTGCAGTCGTTGTATTTCTGTAATTTCTAATAACTTTTCAGTATACAATTCTATTCTTTTTTCAAGCACTTGTGTATTGTAACTCGCAGTTACCTTACCCATTTGCCAGTCCGAAAAAACGGCAACTGCCGCCTCTGGACTGGTTTGTCTGTTACTTTTTAGGATTGGAGCTTTTATTTTTGGCAGTTCAAAAGTAGAAAACGCATCGAACGCTGCTTGATAAACGGAAACTACGGCTTCACTTTTAACATTTTTATATTTTTCAGCCAGTTTTGCTAAGCGCCTATTTTCTGACCTAAGAAAAACTGATGAATTCTCTACATCGGGTTCGATAAACGATATGCTTTCTTCATCTGCATACTCTTCATTTTTTTCCGTGGTATCTATTTCTTCATGAAGAATTTGGCCAGGAAAATCCCTATATCCTTCGGATATCATTCTTGCATGAGTCATATTCTTTGCTTTTATTATCTGTTTTTTTGTAACCACATAAGATTGTTCTGACATTTGTCATCCTTTTAATAATTTGTACTACCCATTATAACAGAATATATGCCCAATGAACCAGCAGCCATGTAGGATTTATCGTCGCTTAAAGTAAAGCTCCTGCCAGATATATTTTGATCATTAACCCTTACCGACTTTACCTCAGCTGAGGTAATTAAATCAGAGGCAAGCCTTGCTTGTCTTTCTATTTCAGAAATTAGCAAAGAGTCACCTATTAAAAATGAATTTAAATATCTGTGAACAAAAATTCTCGCTTGATTTTCTACTGCTCTTGCTGCCGCCGCAGAAGTTCCCTGCCTCATTGCCAATGACATACTAACATCAACTAGTTTTCTTTCTGCCATTCTAACGTTAACGTTTATTCCTATGGGCTTTATAGCTCTTACCTCGTCCATTACAATCTGTATTAGCGCACTCAGGTTTGACCTAGTCTCTGGAATAATTATAACATCACAAGAACCCATTCCAAAAGAAGCCTCTCTTATTTTTACGTCTTTTATCCCTTTTATGCTCAACGTAGCGAATCGTAGCGATTCCGCGCTGCCGCTACTAGATCCTCTTATTTTTGAAATAATTCTTCTTCTGTAGTTGTCATCCGATTCTGAATTTAAAGTACTGTAAACCTCTTTGGGGTTATTGCAAAATACGACTATTCCCGGAGGAGCCATGAAATTATGTCTAATCAGTGTATTTCTAACCGCAGTTACATTGTTGTCTGGAAACTTTGCTTTTACCGATCCGTACGCCCTGGTGCTTCCAGCTTCAATAATAACCTCTCCGACAAGCTCGTAGGTATATTGAATAGAGGAATAACTTGTGGTATCATTATAAATTAAGGTTTTTGCGGGTATGAAAATATTTGCACTATGAACCCTATTTGTAAAAAATTCTATATTTCCAGAAAGTCTTTCTTGAGCCAGTTCTTCAGATATTGTTCTTCTGGTAACTCCATACAAGGATCCAATCATGTCAAGATTAAAACCACTGGCGCTTGACAAATTCGACTGCTCAGTAGTAACCTTTAGTGCGTTGTACAGATCATAAATTTCAGAATTAATTGTTTCCGCAAAGGCCCTGGCTATCGAGCCGGGTGATGTGGCGTTAATTCCTGCGTTTTTTTGTAGAGCATCTAAAACTGTCATTAACATTTGCTCTTTTGTTTTTGTCACCGCTGATGGCATACTAATCTCCCAGATCCTGAGTTATGGAAAACACTACTGGATCGTAATTATTCCCAGCCAAATAAATATCAAATCTTATGGAATCTGCACTTTCTGGCACCGCTTCAATAGTAATTTGTCTATTTTGAAATACGCCTTCTCTTTCAAGGGCTGCTCGTATTAATCTCTTACCAAAGTCGCCAGTTTGTGGCGTCTGGGGCATTCCGTACAGCATTGACAGCTGCGTCCCCAGTTGGGGGTAAACATAGAAGTCACCAGGCTCAGTCATCAACCTAATATAAACATGCTGTATGTCTTTTGTGCCCTGATCTCTTACCGTAGCGAGGTCCCCAAGGCCATTTATTGCCAGATCGCCACTTATGTCAATATATAAATCAGACATTAATAACTCCCATTATTTTGCGCGATGTTGTTTAAAATTTGTGAAATATTAAGTCCATTATCTGTTTTTTCTTTTAAAAATTCAAGGTAAAATGTGAAACTAGTAAAAGCCTTCGATATTGCCGGCTGGTTTTTTGTCCAAAACTCAGTTAACATTTCAACTTCCAATTGATTATAGGCTTCTAGTAGTTTTGACATAGGCGATTCTTTTGTATTTTTATGAAAAAGTAAGCCTTTAGCTAAGGCGTCTTCAGTCTCAGTCACACTCTCATATCCTTCTTTTATAGTAATATTATTTATAAAATCTTCTCCATAAGAATCTTTAATATTATTAATAAAATAATCTGCATTTTTAAAACCTGGATTAGCGTCTTTTGCGGTCATTGGAATCATTGCTGGTTCACTAAAATCTGTAGCAGAGCTATTAAAAGTATTCATATTCCACCTTAAACCATCTTCTTTTGAATTTAATTTAATATTATCGGCAAACAAGGCTATGGTTTTTGTTGCTGCACTTATAATAATTCCGACACCCGGCGCAGCAAATATTTCTATATCTCCAGAATCAGTTATTCGTATAAAGCCAGTATTGTCAGGATGGGTTATGCCCACCTCTCTGGGCGAAAAGTTTTTTCTTCTTCTAATTTCATCAACTTCCGTGGCAGTATCGCCAGCTAGTGATTTAAAATTTAAATTTGAGCTAATATCCTGCATAAACTAAACCATATACCTTGGTATGCCAGTGTCAACCATGTAGGCTGGTGCGTACTTTCCGATAGAAGAACCTTCCTCAATAAATGAAATAACATAAGGAGTGGTCTCTGAGTCGTCCCTAAAACCGAGAACGCAGCGGGAGCCGGCGTTGGGCGCAACTGCTTGAATTCCCTGAATGCTCGGACATGAAACGCCCCTGTGCGCATTTCCTATTGTATTCGAGTGTTTGTCGTCCATTAAAATCATAGCCGTATTTGTCAATTTATCATAAGAAATAACGGTTCCAAAGCGAGGCTTCGTTTCCTGCAGTCGACGAGATTGAAATTCGGAATTTATCCTCTGGTCATATTTTGGATAGTGTTTCATGATTCTCCTTATTGTTCTGGATTCCCGTTTGGATTCAAGACAGCGCCATTAAACCATCTTTCAAGATCTTCTTCTGTAGTTGGTTTAGAATATATAAGTCTTTTTTTATCGTCTATATCGGTGTCAATTTGCATATATTCGCCGACTCTGTCCCTTAATAGCTTTTTCAATTCTTTGTCTAGCTTCGGCTTCTGTTATGTTTTCATTGTCCTTGAGTACCTCTTGTGCAGTTTCGTATTTTGTGTTAAAAATAAAACCATTTGCCTTGGCGTACCTATCTCCTAATTTATAACCGCCCCAGTGATAAAGTCCGCTGCCATAGTTTCCTGTGTCAAACGGCTTCGTTATTTCTGGAACTTGACTCAGGGAACTAAATGCACCGTGTGACCAGATCCAAAACGTTCTTGCCATCAGAGCTTGATTTATCGGCTGCCAAAGCACGGGATTCTCCTTATCCTTGTATGAAAGCGATTTCTTTATTACCCTTTTGTTTTCCTCAACCTGTCCCGATTTTTTTCCTTTGACAAATCCTTCGTACATTTGTTTGATTATAGTGTCAACCGCCTTCCCGGAATAGCTATCAGATCTTTGAGCGGTAATGAGATCGGACACTCGCCCTTTTACTCTTTCGCCTATCTCATACATACTTTCGAAAAAATCATCGTTAGGGTAATATGCAAGAACTGTTCCTCGCACTAGTTCTACCTCCTCTTGCACACTACCTGCTACATTCTTTTTTGTAACAAATGGTAGTTTATAATCGCTATCTGGATTCACCAAAAGAGCTGATCGGTTGAATTTAGCCAAAAGATTCATTTGGAAAAGGCCGATTGACCAATCTCCAGTTTCGAAATTGGGATTTATTTGGCCTGGTTGAAAACTACTTTCTCTTTCTGCAATGCACGTTAAGATTGCCGCTAGTTCGGGAGAAAAGTTCACCTTTCTCAAACAATCGTAAACTACGTCTTTATCTATTGGTTTAGTCAAACTAACGAAGTATGAAGGACTATAGAACTCCTCATTTAGAGTATTGCCCTCGTTCTCTTCTTGAGATTTAGCGCCTTTTGGCAGCCAAGTCTTAGACACTCCCAAAAAAGTATAATCATTTCCGGGATGTTCAGATCCACCCTGGTACTGACCATGTATGCTCTTATGAGAGGATGGCTTGTTAGGCCATTGATCAACATATCTCGATACAACTATATTAGCTGTATCCACACCATTTTCGGCAAGCGCTTTTCCACTAAGGATTAAATGATGTTGCTCATCGTTTCTAAGAAGTTTTACCTTTTTCCCAAACGTGGTCAATCGGTCAGCGGATCCCGAAGTAACAGGACCAACTGACACACCGCAGTGCCCTAGACCGCCATTTGGGGCAGTATCGTCTGCCCAAAAAACCAAATATCCCGCAGGAGGATTTAATAACGTCTTTAAGTATTTATTATATTCTTCCTTATTTATGAAGGAATTTCCGATCTCTAAATTCCTCTATTCTTTTGTTGGCTCTCCAATAGTGTACTCCGTCTTTTAGGTCGGTTGATTCCTCCTGCTTTTTTATAATATTCTTCCAGTGTTCCATGGCGCTTTCGTTAGTCGGGAGTTGGGCGAGGTATGGCGGCTCATCGCCCAACTCTTTATTGTGGGTTAAGAATCCTATATCTGGATCTTCCCATTTGCCTCCCTCATTTGAGAAGCCGCTTGGGAATATGTCTCTTTGTACCCTTTCTGCACCAGCTATGCCCAAAGCTGCGCATAGTATTCTCATAAATCGCTCACATCCAATGTTCGTTCCCCTCGTTCGCGCTTTGCCAATGCCCAACATCCACTCTGTGCCCTTTCTTCGCAATTTTTCTGCGACATTCAATATTAGAAAAGGATCTATAATACCCGAAATAGGTTGCTGAGGTATAACTGGTTTTGTGGTGGTAATGGTTTCTCCTGGCTTTGGCTGTACTCCCGGATCTATTTTAACAGGAGGCGGAACAGTGAGAACTGGTGGAAACGTGGTGTCTGTTGGTTTTGGATTAATCGTTTTTGGTTTTGCGGTGGTGGTGACTGGCGCCCTGGTGGTGGTGACTGGCGCCCTGGTGGTGGTGACTGGTGCCCTGGTGGTGGTGGTGGGGGTGCTGGTGGGGGGAGAAGTATTTGGTTTAGTGGTGGTGGGGCGAGACGTTGTTATACGATTAGCCCCATCCCAAGGATTTGTTGGGGGAATTACGACTGGCGGAATTACTGGTTTACCGGGATTTGTATTTCCGGCGGGGTGTCCCGGAGTCAGCCTGTCAGGAGGTAGAGAGCTGGGTCTACGCGTAGTGGTGACTATGATTGGTTTAGGCGTAGTTAGAACTGGTGGAAGCGTAGTGGTGGTGGTCGTCGTACCTGGTGCAGCCGTGGTCGTCGTACCTGGTGCGGCCGTGGTCGTCGTAACTGGTGCGGCCGTGGTGGTCGTCGTAACTGGTGGCTCCAATCTGTCAGGAGGCGGTATAACAGGACGACTTGTTGTTACTGGTTTAGACGTGGTAATAACTGGAATAACTGGATCTAGCCTATCGGGAGGTACTTGAATGTGTATACCTGGTGTGACAACTGGACCCGAGCCTTGATTGTTGGGATTTTCGATTACAATCGGAGCACTCTTGCTGAGGTCTTTTAAGTTACCATTTGCATCAAATTGAGAAAGAAATACCGTACCACTCATCCAGTCATCTATGTATTCTGCGGTTCTTGGATTGTATACTGGCAGGTTTTGTCTGACCCAGGCTTCTAAATCTTGCAAAGGTCTTCCAGAGCCAATAAAGGCGGTAACTACGTCTTGAAATTTTACCTGAAAAATAAAACCACACTGTGATCTGGGAACCATGTCTCCATTACTGTCTCTAACGTCGTAGTCTCCCCACGCAGCAAAGCCGCCAGAACTACATAGCGGTTTGGTGTTCATAAAATCTTTTCTTCCCCACTTCGTCATTACTGACCAAACCTGATTTATCGGATACCATAAAGCAGGATGAACATCTGCTTTTCCAGTGTCTTGAAGAGATACTATTTTTTTTCCAACTTCATTAGATTCAAGACCCTGCGATATGCTTGGCAAGTAAGCCAACTGATGAGCAAGAATACTCGTATTAACTGGGTTTTGAGAACTCAAAGGATCATAGTGTATTGGTACACCTGTTGACGCATTGTTTTTCTTGCTCATTAACGATATTAGATTGTTCTGGAACAAACCATAGGAATAATCTCCATTCCAAGAATTCGAACTTTTTCCCTCAGAACACTTTCCATTGAATGCCGCAGGATTTAGACCGCTTTCTCTAACAGCTATGGCAGCCAGTATTGCGGCAGTAAATTCGCAAAAAGGACCGTATTCGTGCAGCAGGATGTACACATCCTGAACGGAAAGCCTTTCTCCGACCTCTTAGCAGATAGTTTGTGTATCCTTTGTTTTTTGCCCCAAGAATTACTTCTGGTGTGTTTACTGCAGTTTCCCCTGGTTGAACACCAACTATATTTCCAGCGCTTGTGGTCCATCCTGGTGATCCAACATATCTTCCTGCTCTACTTGGGCCAAAACTTATATGAATATTGGACTTGTGATGTTCAGATCCTTCAAAGTTAATATACTTTAAACTTGGATACTGAGTTTTAATAATAAAATTTGCTGATTCAAATCCCTCTTTAACTCCTATGTCTCTTGCAACATCCGAACTTATTATTATGAGGTCTGGAAGAAGCGACTGCGGAAGAGTGGATAATCTGGCAAGAAGGAACGCAAACGCCGCTGCGTAGTGTTCTTTTGATTTTTGAAGATTAGTGAAACTCCCAACACCCTCTATGTCAAATGCTCTTCCAAAAACATGATCGGATATGGCATTGCTGTTGTTTGGGTCAATATTGTTTTTTAACTGTTCGTCGGTCCTATCGCTTCTTTCATTTTTTGCCAGTATGGCCTTGTCAACGTTAAATTGACCCTTTATTGCTGTACCTTTTGTTGGATCGGTTAACATCAAAAGACACTCTATCAGCGCGGCAGAAATTAGGGCTTTTGTTCCGGTTTGAGTAATTAGACCAGTGTCAACGCGTTCTTCTGTTTTTGAACCTGGCGTGTTTGAAATTGTTTGATGAAACACGTAATCCCCAAGGTCGTCTGGTATATCAAAAGTATAACCAATTGTCAAACCTGATGATGGAATTCTTTTATTGAGCTCCGCCCCTCTAAGATAATATATTTCCAGTTCGTATTTATTTAAATCATTGACAATAGCGACCGTTCTTTCCCCAAGTGACGGAGCGTCTGGGTTTGCTGCATACTGGATCTGCTTGTGTTTAAACACTGGCATATTTGACGAACCAACGTAAGAAATTGATTTATTATTATTAAACTCGTTGGCCAATCTTTCGAGAAGCGGATTTGTGTTTTTTGCAGGAGCAAGACCAGTTCCCATTATAGAGCCAGTTATCGTTCTAAGAAAAGCGTCTGTTCCAGAAAGATTTTCTTGTTCGCCCTTAGTCCCAGTATAGTCTGGATTCGGTACTTGAAAATTTTCGTGCTTTGCTCCTGCGCTCAATATTCCATGAAGCGACGACTGCAAAAATCTGGTGTGTAGATCCATTAGGGTTGCGGGATTTCTACCCAGTGCACCGCCTGCCATTATGTCAGTTATATCCCTGCTTGTTAGGGTGGCGTTGGCGTATCTGTCAACGGATCCTGAAGTAACAAGACTGGCTCTACCTTTTGGATTGTACCCTTCGGCCAATTTTTGAACAAAGGCTCTTGAATCCTCGAAGTCATTTATATTTAGTTCAAAACTATCCATTTTAATAAATTCTATCTTTGAGGTATATATTGAGTTTGAGGTATTTGATCATCTAAACCTATTTCTGCAGGCCTACTTCTCAATAGGTCAACGGTGTATACTTGAGCCAAATTATTTGAAACTAATTCCCAGTTTAAAGTTGCAGCCAATCCATCATTATAGTACTCATCCCAACCAATATAAGGCCATTCTGAGGCTTTTGAATATAGCGTTTGTAAAATTTTAAAACTTACAAAACTATCAAACAATTTTATCCTTTCATTTGATATATCTTTTAGAGGATCCGAGGGTCCTAAAATCTCGAAATAATTCTTATCATTTAATTTTGACACAAAAGAGTATATAGAGTCAAATTTTATGTGCAGAAAAGAGTCACCATATATGCTGTTTCTAAATTTTTCTATTAGATCTTGATTGGATAAAAATTTATTATCCACAAAGAAGTTTCTTATTTCCAAAACAAGATTGTCTAAATCTTCTGGTATTAATCTATAAAAAATAGTTCCCAAAGATTTTTCTGCTTCAGACTGACCATAGTATTTACCCTTCAAATAACTACGTGGATTGTTAAATTTTGATCCTGGAGAAAAATCATCTTCGGTATAAACTGAAACAGAAGAAGAATCGTTTGGCGATATTCTTATTACAAATGGAACACCCTTTAACCTATCGTTAATAAATCTTGCTGTTTGCGAACCAGCTGAATTTAAATCAACGCCCTGAACACTAGAGTTGTTAACATATCCTTGAAATACATTGATGGTTGAAGATATGATTCCCTCAAGTCTTACCTTGAAGGGTTTACCATCTGGATTCAATAGGTCCACAACTTCTATTTCGTCTCCGTCAATGACCGCATGTAATTTGCATAGAACTTTAAAAAATTGATTAAACCCCGCCCTATCTGGGCTAGTGCCAGAGTATTTTAATATTTCTGCATTTACCAAAGCATGCTCCAACGATGCATATCTGACGAGATCTTGAATTTGATTTTCGGAATATCCCATACTTTTAAACATTTCATTATACGATACAATATCTCTTCCGTCCAGAGTCTTAACCTTGGACCTCACTCCAAAAATTCCCGGAAGAAGTCTCTTTGTATGATATCTACCCACAACCATTCCCTGGTTTATGGACAAACCAGCATCCATTGGTTGTCCATTTTTATTTAAGTATGCTATATAACACCCATGTTGATCCAGCACCTTGTCTCTAACCCATTTCCAACCCTTCCACATTATATCTGTGGCAATTCCAGCCGCAACGCCACCCAAAATAGGACCACCAATCAAAGCGCCAACGGTTGCAGAGCCAACTGTTGTTGCTGCATACATTGCAGCTAAACCCGTAAGACTTACCTTTGCGTTGGCATTAGAATTAATCTGATTTTCCAGTTGTGATCTGGCATCAAAAAGACTTTCTGCGCTAAAGCTTGCCATTATGTCAGTTGTGAGAGCGCCAGATCCATGAGTGAATTGAACTCCACCTAACATCTGGGTCCTTAGCGCTTGTGCAAGCCCGTCAATGGATATATTACCATTTGATAATATTCCAGTATTTCCGTTTCTTACCGACTGCATGATCGTTCTAGTATCGTTTCTTATATTTTGTAGTGTAAAAACAGAATACAGCCATTGAGACATAAACCAGCGGCCAGGATCATTTACGGACACTAGGGCGTTTGGCGTTATTGAGGTAATTAATCCTATATCGGAATTAAAATGATGAACAACTTGTTCAACTTCAAATATCCCATACATTCTTTCGTATATATCTGCCAAGTAAACTAAGTCATGAGGTCTTATGTCGGGTCTTCCTACGACAATTATTTCTCCAGAATAAATATCTTTTAAAGATTCTTTAAGATGAGCCAACGCAACTCTTTTTGACATTAGCTCATCGGGAGATCCTTGGAGAACCTTTGCGCCGAGCTCGAGCTGTTTCAATTGGATTTACAATAGGATGTATTAGACCGCTTAATCCAGAACCAAACAGGTTATCAAAATACAGTCCTGTTTCAATGGTTTTTTCGGTCTGTCTTTCTGAGGGAATACTCTTGTCAAAAGCAACCGAGACTGGATACTTTCCATCGGATACGGCAGTAACCACAGTGGCTACGTTTGTTGTAGTTTCTTGAATATTATTTTTTAAGATATGAGAAAAAGAATTAATAAAATGAACTCTTTGAAATGGTTCGCGCACTTCTACGACCGGCTCTCCGTACTCTCTGGTAAACGGATTATCAACAGCCCTAAGCAAAGATCCAGGTCTTCCCATTGAATAGTATATTGAATCGTTTAAAACTTTATTCAACACGTTTGCTTGTTTTGAAAAGTTGTCCAATTCAGAAAGACCATATCCCAGCTGCATCATTGCAATTCTAAACATATTTTGCAGGCCAGAAAGTCCATCACTTAAAGCCGAGAAAAGCGGTCCAACATTTGCCTCCCAAAATCCTTCAACAGCATTTTTTAATACCCCAACTATATTTGAAGAACTGTTTCCCTCTCCTTTATTGTCAGCCAAAAGTTTTAAGAATTTAATTTTATTAGAGGCAATTTCCTGATTTGGATCAATGAATGCAGCAAAGATTTTATCCACTGCTCTAAAATCCCAATCGTCTATGCCAATAGGTCCAAACCCAACACCTATTTTTCTAGATGGTTTTAGCACCAGCCAGGCTCTGGCATAAGCTTCCTGCCACATGACTTGCCTAAAGAGTCCTACTATCAATAAATATATTTGTTTTGCCGTTAGATTTCCTCCAGCACTTTTGTTAAATATTTCGTAGGGAACCGCAATCTTGGTTGAAGAACCGAGAATCAAACTAATGTTTGAACTATTTTGAAAGAATCTACCAAGCTTTCTGTATTTTGAAAGAGCTAAAGTATTAAAATAATTTATCAATCCTCCGCTCGTCTAGCGGAGCATCGATAAAATGTTTTCTTACGTATTCTATTGCCTCTTTAATATCCGTTGATGCAGACATTATTTTACCAGAAGAGTCCCTTACGGGCATTGGCCCATATGGACTGGAAACATATTTTGCCTGAGTATTATTTATAAAGTCTTGTCCAAGGATAAGACTCATTTCATCAATGGCACCTTTTTCTGTTTGAGAATAATTTTTAAATATTTCAGATCCAGCTTTTTGATTTCTTATTATTCTTATAATTGATTCTGGAACTGGAGAGTCATCATCTGGATCTAGGCCAAAAGTATTAAAGAATATATTTTTTACGGATTCACTAGTGTGATATCCATATCTAAATTGATCCCAAACAGAGTTTGCTTCGGCCACTGTTCTTCCGTCGCCTGCTATAACATTTACCTCAGCGCTTGCGCCCTCAAAGTAATATGTTCTTGCCTCCCTGGAGGTATCATCCAATGGATCATATACAGACGCAAATCTGATTCTACCAGAGCCACCCGATGTTTCTTTTTCCATTATTTCATGTAGTTTTTCTTTCGCTAGATTTGAGTAGTCTTTAGCGAGAACCATATCAAAATAGCCATTTGTATTAGTGCTGTCTGGAAGTACGTTAGCTCCCCTTGCAGACATTACGGCAAGATCGTTTTCTGACAATAAGTTTATTCCACCAACGGGAGCCAGGTTTGCATACATTCCTGCGTAAGGCGCTAGAATTTTTGGATTGCGCAATGTTTCCTCTATTTGGGCCTCTCGAGAATCTGCGCTGCCACCGTACCCGAGGATCGGTTGTTATGGTACCCAAAGCAAGTCGCGCAACCAATGCTTTTTGAGATGAATTTGACGTATCAAATTGTCCAAATCCAAGGATTAAATGATCTTGAACGTCATTTGAGTATTTCTCAAAATATTCAGTTGCCTCTTTATCTAATTTGAATTCATAGGCTGGATTGTAAATAGTGGTTACGACCCCAAGCGGAACAGTATCATCAACAAACGTATAGTAACATTCTCTTGGCACTGGGAACGGGGCAAGTCCTACTTCGGATAATTTTTTAGCTGCCTCCTGATAGAGTCCATCTCCAAAATCTTTTCTATTAGTTATTCCAGTAGATCCACGAGATTCAATCGGAGAAAAATGCATCATGCCAAGGAAGTATGCGGCATCTGGAGATACGACTGCGGAAATCTCCACATCTTTTGGTACCAGATCAGGGTTCAATTCGTAGCCACCAGATACCCTTTTTTCTCCCCACAAAAAGAACGCTGGCTTGCACACGACTGCCGTTCTAGTGATTGGGCTGTATATTAAAACTTTTGTTTTCTTATAATCTTTTGGTGTTCCCACAAATTCTTTAGAGTTTCTTCCTGGAAAATATTTTTGTTTAAAATTTATAAATAATTTATCTTTTTCGTCAAGATTACCATTTTCATCAGTGACTATTTTATATGGCCATTTCATGGCAATATAAAACTGCTCTTCTAAAGCCGTATTGGGGGAACCCCAATCTCTATAGGAGGCTTTTTCAAGTCTATCTTCATTTTGAACAGTCTCAATAAATTCGTATTCCCAAGAAGCTTCTCCTTTCCCGAGGGAACCAATCTGGGGAAGTTCCGCCCCTATATAAGGATAGGGCATTCTAACTCTATTTTTCATTACTGGATCATTGACAGAATTTACAGAATCAAATATTGATACAGCGCTTTGCAATTTTTCTGATAGACCCTGGGAAAACATAACCGCCTCAAGACTTATCGTAAAATCAAAATCGTTTGATTTGACATATCCTAATGGATCATTAAAGTCCGAAGTCAAAGAAGTGCTCCCAACAACTTGGGCCTCATAGGCAATTAACTCCCTGTAATTTGGGTCTGATTTAAATAATTTAAAATCTCTATCTGCTTTTATCGTAAGACCTTTTGAATCTTTATTTTTTGCCATGGAATAAAATGGGTAATCTATCAGCGCTGCACCAGAAACTCTGTCTGTAAAATATGGAAAAGAAAATCTTAAAGGAAGTTGTAGTATTTGCTTGTGGGCTTTGGAGAGCTCTTCGACATCAACGGCAATTACTTCTGGATTGGGTGAAATTGGAAGGTGATATCCAATTGTGGCCCAACCCTTAGAGGTCGGAAGAATGGCATCAGCCTGATTGATTACGTTTGGGTTATTTATATCTATTTGTTGCCCACCAGTTTTGAAATGAATCATTCTTTTTGGATCTGATAAATTAATTACCCTTCCGTTTAAAACAGCGGATGGTGCGTATACATCAGAACCCATGGCTTGATCTTTTGCTATCTTTTCCAAAGAAATCAATGGACTTTGCAACTGCTTAAAGGCATCATAATCTGCAGTTGGATTTGACGATTGATTTACTTTATTAAGTAGATCTATCAATTCTGCATCGGGACTTCTGTACGACGGAGTTTTCAAACCAAGAGAAACAGCCTTTTCCTCAGAGGGAAAACCAGTTGTAACAGGGACAACTCCAGAAGTATACAACCAGTGGGGTTTTCCATAAAAAACAGTAGACCTATCCTCAAACGGCCTAACCGCTACTATATAATTTGGAAGCAGTCGTGCACATAACTGAAACGTCTCCCAAACGGTTTTCATATACGTTTGAGCTCTAAATGAAACTTCGTCAAATCCCGGCATGTCGTCGTCTAATGTACTAACTAGACCGAGGGTCTGGAATATGTTAGCTCCCCCCCTACCGCTAAGGGAACCAAGAAGGGTTGCACCACCAAAGACTGCGCTAACGACACCTATCGCAGGTAGCATGAGCCCCGCAGTGCTGACTGCAGCCAATGCACCTAGGCCAAAAAGAGTACCGCTCAATGCGGTAGCTGCTGCGCCGCCCCTTGTTTTTGTTTCTTTGTCAACGTTTGCGATATCAATGGCCGCCTGTGCCGCAGTGTTGCCTTGATCGTATTTTCTGAGAAGATCATTCCACGAGGCGTCAGTTAATCTATCGAGATACTGAAGACGTGGATTGGGATTATCTTCCGGAGTAACGCTGACAACATTTGCCCACCCATCGCCTAAATCTCCACCTAAAAATTGAGCAATACCAGTACCGTTGCCAGGATAAATATTGCGCTTAAAAACCTCCATATCTCTTTGTGCCGAGAAATTTGACCACATCGTCCTCATGTATCCAAGAGTTGGAATTCTAAAATTTGGACCAATAGAAATGCCAGAGTAATTGATATTATTTCCAAACGGATTCATCGCACCAAAAACCTGAGACAAACCCGCTGAGGTGATTCCAGCAGCAGAACTTATTGGACCATCGCCGCTTGCAGTGGCCATAGAAACAAAAGAGTCTTCAATTGAATTTCTCAATCCTAAATTTTTATTGTATTCCATTTCATTAAGGGGCTCATAAAGAATTGACCCAAAATGTTTTATGCCAAATTTATTTTCAGAAAATATAAGACCCCTAGTCGAATAAGCGAAAGCCTCTCTGGTTCTTGATGTACCCATTGTTAATAATCTAACCATCAAATCCCTTGGTTCTGATAGATAAAGGCCAGTATTAAGACCGCCGTCCATCTTTCCACTTTGACCTTTTTTGTCAACAGAATTTACTATGGGACTAAGCTCTATTGCGTCCGACTGGCATGTAACAGTAACGACTTCTCCCAATTCAACTTCCGTTATCACGCCGTTAAAAACAGTATGAAGCGCATTTGGATTAGATCCATATCCACAACGAAGATGTACTCTAACTCCTGGTTTTAATCTTATGTTCTCTATATCTACTATATATTGAGACTCCATATGTCCGATTGCATTTCTTGCGGTATTTAATGTCCTGTTAATAACGGATTCAAGTCCAGTTGTTAGTGATAGTTTTTCTGTTCCTGGAGCGGACTCCTGTTCCAAAACTCCACCGCTAAATATTGCAGTCATCTCTTTTGTGGAAAGTTTTGAATACATATTTGACACTCTAAAAACAAGAGTGTCTCCGAGGAGATCTTCTGAGGAGACTATTGAAAAGTCGATTATAGATTGTAGACCGTAAAAATTATCAAAAAGTTTAGTACCTGCAAACGTTCTTTCGGAAATTAGCCAGAGCATATAGGTCGGAAAAGCTCTAATCATTCTTCCGGACATATCCCTGTAGCTATTGTCTATCATCATCTTTTCCCAATGTTCTGTCATTGAGTTTGAGTTATTTTTGCCCTGCATTGACTGTGGTTTAGATATGTCATTTGAGGCAAAGGCGTATTGGTAATCAGACAACGCGGTTGCACCTGGAACTCCTGTCAAAGTTTTTGTTGTTCCCCTGTCCGGAGTTTGTATGTCGGTTATTCCCACATAGTCGATTGAGCCATCTTTCTTAACCGCAACGTCGTCAATGGTGAGGTAAAATCTACCGTTTGTTTTATCAATATATCCAAACTGAAAACCATCAGCTGATTGCATGATCGCAGGAATTTTTGAATCGTTTGGATTTTCTATTGCAGGAAACGCATGTATAATGACATGAACATCTAGGCTGTCTGGATCAAAACTTATAAATTTATCTTCTTCGAATTTATCACTATTACCAGAAAGCGCCTGCTGAAGCTTTGCTGCTGCCTCTGGATCTCTTGATCTTATGTCTCCAATTTTTAATTCTCCAGTAACTACCTTGATTGGGGTGTTTGCAACAGAGTCTGTTGGATATTCACCTTCATCAAGAGAATCTAAATAATCTAAAAGGAATCTTTCATTTCTTTCATCTTTCATAGCTTCAATAATAAACGAGGCGGTTTTTGAGGAATTTAAATTCAAAGTTTGTTTAGCATATTTTTTTAATCCAGAAAGATCATTTAATTTTATAAGATCTTTAAATTTCTGTATTATTATCTCATTCTGATATGTCATTCCACCATAGGGGGAGCCAACATTAGTTTGTCCATATAAATCTATTTCACCTATATTAAGTCTTGAAAGTTTTCCCTTGTTTAAACTAATACTATTTTTCATATCGTCATCAATCATTTTAAAGCTTCTAAAATAGAAGTCTGGATCGAGAGACCCAACTACTTCGCCACTTTTATTTCTTAGTTCTAAAGGAAAATCTGGATACGCATTAAATGCGCCCCATAGTTGCTTTATTCTTAAGAAAGGATTTTTTTTAGTACCAAATTCTTCGATTAATTGTTTTTGTTGATCTGAAGAAAGTTTTTCTCTTTTCTGCTGGAATATATCAAAATCAACAAGTCTTATAGATACGTCATAAACATGGGGAAAATTGGGTATCGTAGAAACGTTAAAAGAAAGAGGAAGAACATATTTTATACCAGCTAATGCTGTTATTATATTTTTTATTCCCATGAATCCAAGAACTCCAGCTGCGTGCTCCAACCTGGCTAATCCATTTATGTGATCAAATATTTTTCTTAACTTTATCAACTCGCTTTCTCCAAAAACCTTCATTGAAATGTCGACGCTACTATCCCCTCCTCCAATATGCTGGTAAGTTGGTTCATCCGCCATTTGGATCTGCAGTGGAACTACATTGTTCTTCATGCTGACAGAAACGTCAGTAACAATTGCGGAAGAGGGATCAATATCAATTCTAATCATCGGCACTTCCCATTCCCTTAGGTGGAAGCTTCCTGCCCTTTCTCTGGCTGCCTCAAGTAGCTCTCTTATTGGTCCCATTTCAAAAAATCTCTTATACACCAGGGCGCTATATGCGTCACCGTAGTCTTTTTTAATTATTTTTCTTTGTTCTTCAATTTCTTTTTCATCCCAGCCTGATCCTACATTTCTTATTTTTTTCTTTAAATCTTGGTCAACCAAAAAATCTAAATAAGAATTAGTATTTAAGGCTTTAGCTCTAAAAAATATTTTGATATTCCTTAGTCTTTCTTGGGCGGCAAATGGGACTCCATTAAAGCGATATATTTGAGCGCTTTCATTGTATCCACTAGAATCGTCAGAAAAGTTTCTCAACCAATTCTTTCTCCCAGAATCCAAAACCGGATTCTGCCTTATAAAACTTTCTATTAAGAACGCATATGCCTTTCTTTGAAACTCGCTTTGATTCAAGCCGGCAGTTAATATGTCAATACTGTCGACAACCTTTTGCCTTACCGTATATTCAACCATATTTCCCACGGAAGTACTAACGACTTCATCAAGAGACCTTCCGTAGCTGTCTTTGTTATCTGTAAACTCTATACCAAAAGAGGCTAACAATCCCCTCCAAGACATTCTTGCTAATTCGTCGATTGCTTTTACATTTGATTTATCGAATCCATACAAGTCGGGAGTAAATATTTTTGTTTGGGTTTCTTGTGGAACATAAAACGTTATGTTGCTTCCGTTAGTCCACTCCCTGATAACATTTGTTGTATAAACTTCATTTTTGTATCCCAACAATCCTTCCTGGTCAGACATGCCATCCTGCTGATCGGTACCAGTACCTGCATTTTCCATAATTGCAGAAGCGGACTTATCTGATTGATCTGGATTGGACACAAGTAGAAACTCTTCATTTATATAATTGTGCAGGGCCCCAGCTGCCTTACCCATATACTGTCTAAACTTACCCCAATGTATTGCTTGATTGAAGTCTTTAATCATCGGAAGAAATGGCTTATGATTAAAGTTGTACAGGGTAAGATTTACAACCAATGCAAAAGGATAATTCGGTATTGTAGATATAGTCATATCATGCAAGCAAACACCCGTTATACCGTGCACTGAGTTTAGATATTGATTTCTTACGGGAAGAAACGGAGCGTACTTAAACGAAGCTACCAACCCCCTCAAAGATGACAGGAATTTATCAATTTTTGCCTCACTGTCTCCTGAGGCACTAAAGTCAATCGTAAAGTTGTCTTTTAGTTGAATTTTGGACGCCTCGTCAATTGAGACTCCCCATATCTCTTCATAGTTTGGAAAAAACAATTGAAGGGATATTGTGGTGTGCTTATAGCCTGCGTTAAATTTTGGAGTATTTTTCTGCCTAATGGCGCCCTCTCCAAAACTGGTTACCTTAAATTGAGTTTGAATATCAATATTTATTGGCGGAATGTAAAAATTAGACGCCCCTAATCTAAAATGAAATATGTCCGGAGCTGCAGGACTTATGTTTTGTCTTGTCGGAAATTCCTTAAGTGCTTTCTCTATTCTTTTAGCTGTATTTATTAAATCCCACGCGCCTTCAAAAATATTCACTCCACCAATCTGACCAAAAGAACTCATTAAATCATTTAGGACTTCTTGTGGATCATTCAGCCTATCTTCAGAACCTCCTCCTTTTCCGTTATTTGAATAATCTGCAGTAGCTGCTAAGGCGTTAAAGAAAAAAACCGCTAAGTTTGGAAAGTATTCATAAATGGTAGATAAAAGAATTGGATCTCTGGCCAAAGATGTCACAGCCGAACTTAGTTTTGTAAGCCATGCGGTGTCTTGCGTTCCATCTATAAAATTGGCGGCACTTGTTTGAACATTTATCGTATCTTTTAATCTTTTTCTTGCATATGTCTGTATTCTTTCGGCAAAAAAAGCCAGGTCAAACAGTCCCGCCGCATCCATCTTTTCAAATAATCCATCTGTAAACGATGTGTCATTTATCGTGGACAGTTTTTCTATTGGGGCAAGAATTGCTCTAAATAATCTAAAACCGTTCTAACGTATTATAATAGCCTAAGCTATACTTTTTTGCTATAGTGCCTGGATTGTATTTTTCTTCAAATGCTTTGTAAAAAGATATAGATATAGTATCATTGCCGCTTTTTTGGAGATAATCCTCTAGAAAATCCATGTATAAGAAATTTTTCTAGAGCAGCAGACCTGGCAATGCTTACATCTAAATCTAAAGTAATATCTGGTATTGGTCTAGATCCAGGTTTTATTGGTTTTGTTGGCGGCAGACCGCCGGCTGATTGATTTGAAAAAAACCATTCGAGCAGGCGCTCAATTGAGCCCACAAATGCCAGTAGACCTGGTAGGCTACTTGATAATCCACTTGTTAATGAATTTGCATCGGTTTTTCTATGTTCAATCCAGGCACGCCAAGCTTTATCGTAAACTTTATCATTAGATGAATAGTTTTTTGATGGAGCTTTTTTGTCAAATTTTCTTAGTTCTTTTATTATAGCTGTTTCTGGTGCGTTACCATCTTGCAAGTATCCTCGCATCCAAGATAGGCGTTCTTGAATATAATAAAGATTTGATCTTTCTAGATTTATAATCTGGTAAGCATCGGGCAGTTGTTTATTTTTCCATACGCCTTTTGTACCATTTTTTATTCCAGCTAAAGCGCCTCTTAACTCTACCGTTGGAGTTCCATACATAGAATTGGAGGGATCACTAATGGCATTTTGGGCAGTTTGTATATATTCCCTTATGTGATCTAGGTATTCTTGTTTGTATGCGCTAGTTAGAAACTTAAGCTGAATATACTGAAGAGATTTATCGTCAATATACTTTTGGGTCATTTATTTGAACATTCTTTCTATCTTAGACGCTTCTGCAATTTTTGCTCCAGAGGTACTGGCTTTCATAAATCTTGAATAATTGTTAATTATACCAGACATTGTGGGTTTTTTAAAATCTCCAGAAAAATTTGCGATCCTTTGATTAATTTGTGGAGCTCTAGAATATGTATTTTTTTGTTGTCTTGCCTGTTGATTTTTTGGGTTATCATATCCAGAATTTTTCATTTGGATAAAAGCCGGCGCAGCGCGCATATAGCCTTCCATAGACCCGCCTATTCTATCAGACGTTCTAACCGAGGCTGGGGGGCTTTTTGTTATTACTTTTTTGTTTTCCTCAACTGCACTTGCATTATTTCCAGATGGTCTATATGCAACTTGTGCAGAAAGGTTTGCGGCTTTTCCAACCCTTGGCCTAGTGTCTGGTCGAGCGTTAGCTGCGTCTTTTAATTTTTTGTTGTGATCAGCAGTAAGTAAGGGCATATTTTTATTTAAAATGAACCAGCTATATCGTCATAGGGATCTTTGCCAGGATTTGGCAATCTATTACGTATAGTACTCTGCATTTTGCCATTTGACATTTGTGCTGTTTTTTGTATAAATTCTCTCACCTCATCATTACTCCCATTAACGGAGACGTTAAACGAGGTTCCGCCACTAGAGCCTGCCATTGGAGGAGCTGGTAATCCACCCGAAGAAGTTAATAGTTTTTCATAGGGATTTCCTCCCGGCAATAATGGGGGACCAGATACGCTTTCTTGGGTGACTTCTTTATTTTTCATTTTATTTATAGCTATGGTACCTGCGGCGACTGCAAGTGCACCAAGCACAAATTTTCCAAAAGTTGGCTTACCAAGCATTTTTTTAAATCCAGAACCAACTCCGCCATCAAATATTGGTTTAAATCTTGGAGCATCAATTGAAACCGCCTCCGATAAAACACTTTCAGCAGACGCCGTAATTGTCTCTTGTACAGCTTTGGCTTCCTCTAAGCCCATAATACTATTAAGCAGTTTGTTTATGGCGGTTGCAGGATCATCTACATCATCTACAGCGGAGACTACCCCACCAGACGCGTCTTCTGCAGCTGCCACGACCGCAGCGGCTGCATCTGGGTCTGTAACCACTCCAGGAGCTGCGGGATCAATAGATGCAGCTGGAGACACCGCAGCTGAGGACACCGCAGCTGGAGGGGTTGGTATAAGATCTACTCCAAGCTTATCTTGTAGCCTTCTCAAAACGTGATATGCTTGAGCTTTTTCCTTTTGTCGTGATAAAATTCGAAGATAAGTTTCTGATATCTGTCTTGCCTTTTCGGGGTCGCCGAGTGCAGGCTTAAGGGGGGTATCTTTAAGTCTTGAACCTGAAATTAATCGTTGAGAAATCACTTCCCTAACCTGATCAACTTCATCTGGATCTGCGGTGGCAAGCGCTATTAAATCATCCATCATCTCTGCATTGAGCGGTAATTCAGCAGTTCTTTTTTCACCTATAAGTTCCACTGATATCTTAATTCTTGGTGCTTTTTCAGTAGGTACATAAACCCTATCTGGATAAATCAATCTTGAATCAAGAAATCCAACATTATCACTTTCATTCATTGCGTATTTTGGTATAGCAGTGTGTGTTCCCAAAATATCAGTCTGAACCGCTTTTACTTTTTCTGATAATTTTAAATGTTTTTGCAGAGAAGATCTTGTCAAAAACTGTTCGCCTTCTTCGGAGTAATCAATCAAGGCATTGTATATAGTTTCTGGCATTTGATCAATTGTGGCGGTCAAATGAAGTCTACTTTCAGATATTCCCATAAGCTCCAGAACGCTGATTTTTTGACCGTTGATTGTGACAAACAATGGATTAGTTGTGTCATCGATTATCTCTGATAAAAATCTATTCACTTGCCTTTTTCCCAATTTGGATATCATGTCGTCGTCACGAAGCTGTTTCGGACTTATTCTTTCCTGCGACCCCAATTTAACTTTTGTTTTAAAAGTAAATAAAGTGTTTAGTCTTTTAATAAAATCATCTTTTGAAACGGTTGGGTCGATACCGTCAAACATTTTTGTCAACTCAGATTCCACAAGAGCTCTTATGGTAGATCTAGCTTGTGAGCTCTCAATTTCAAAAGTGCTTTTTAGTTGCCTGATTTGTCCAATCGATAATCTGCTTGTACCAGCATCGCTGCTAGTAAGTTCATTGATTAGATCAGAAACATCTTGTCCAGATATACCAACGGTGGTTGCTTGATCGTTTTGTCTTTTATGAATCATCCTTAGAAGAGCAATTGAACGACTACGCTGATCTCCGACCAACTTTAGCATTCTTGAATTGTTTTGCACTAATTTTTAGTGGTTTTCCGATCTACAAGATCGTCACTTAATTGCTTCAATAATGCCAATTGCTCAAATTCTTGAGGGTTGATTTTTTGCCTTATATTCTCAATAAGTTGTCCATTTTCTGTGTTAAAAAATCCTTCTAATATTCCGCCATAGTCACTTGCTACACTTGAGAGTCTTCTGTTTAATCTTGCCCTGCTGTTGTCGATAGCAGCATCAAGCATTTTGGAGCCAAATCTTTGATTAATTGTCTTGTAGGCTTCTTCCGCTTCATCAAACAATGCACCAGATCCATGAACACCTTCTAGGTATTTCTTTGCGCTGTCCGTCTCTCCTTGATTGCCAAAACCAAAAGCTTTAAGCAGAACTTGTCTATCCTTGGTTCCCGCACCAAACGGCGGCTCTTCATCCACTGATGCTAAATCTAGGGTATCTAACAACTTTCTACTTCTACCCTGTTCGCTCTCTATTCCTCTTATAAAATCAATGACATCTCCCCTTGGTTCGCCACTCAAAGATTGTTCTATTATATCTGACAATTTAAGATTGGTTGCAAATTCATCCATTCCGAATAAGACCGCGTCTGCAAATTACCAATATCGCTTATTTGTCCCAAAAGTTTTGCCGCCTCATCTTTATACTCCTTGATAATTTTTCCCTGATTATCTAAATAGCCTGCTTTAGCTAGTATTTCCAGTTGAATATCTCTTATTTTAGCGAACAACATTCCAGTTCTTCTGATCATGACGGATCCAACCTTATTTGCGTTTGCATCCAGTGCTGCAATCGCCTCTTTTTGAATATCCACATTCTTACTGCCAAGCATCTTATTGAGTATCGTTCTGATCTGTTTTTGTGTATCCGAATCTAATCCGAACTCTGCTGTATTTTCAAAGGTTCCTACTTTATATCTTCTTCCATATTTTTCGATAAGCGACTCCGCCAAGTCTTCATCTTCAAAGTCGAATAGATCAATCAAAGACTGCCTTAAAGCCTGATCCATAGCGCCCCTAGAACGACTTAATGGATTTCCGCTGGTGAGCCAGCAATGTTCTATATAAGCTCATATATCCATCGCCTGAGTCAAAAGCTAGTTTACCTGAACCTCCAAGGGCTGCGTCTACCACTTTTTCTGGATCAAAAGTTGCTATTTTGAAATCAAAGACTTCCTGTATTTTCTGAAGAAGCTCTTCATCACCCTGGATATACCTGGCAATTGGACCGGAAACATCATCTGCTATTGCTTTTTTTAGGCCAGCGATTACTTCCTGTCTCTGGGATTCAAAAGAAGAAGCAAAGCCGAGTTTATTAATAAACTTTGAAAGAGCGTCTTCCTGATTAAGGGACAAAAACATTCCCTGATTATACATTTTGTCAAATGCCTGCATTACCTTTGACTCGACTTCAACATCTCCAATCTTTTGGGCATGAAGGATTATTTTTCTTGCAAGAGCAAATGTCTGTTCTGTTTCTCCCAAGTTTCTTCCAGCAGCTGGCAGTGCACTATATATGTTCTTGCCTCCCATCTCCTCCTTAAATTCTCTTGGTAGACTTTCAAAAATCTCTCTAAGTGAACGACCAAAAATCTGTTCTTCTCTAGTGCCAGTGGCTTTTTCTAGGTTTGTGGCAAAAAGTCTATACAAACTACTGTCCCTATATTGCAATTTAAGATCTGGAGATTCTGCAATAAGTGCCATAGCCTGCTCTTGATTTAGCTGCATTATTGCACCAAACCTACCTGAAGCAAAAGCCCTCATGGCTGCTTCCGGCACTTCCGTAATTCCCTGAAACATTCTCTTGGACTGCCTAAGACCTTCTTTTCCAGTCAATTGTTCCAAGTTCAGTTTCCCAAGTATTTTTGAATAACTTATTTGAGCTCCTTCGGTGGTATTATCTTGAACGTTTAAAATTAATCCACCAAAGTCGCCGTCTGCTGCCTTTGTCGTGTTTTGGCCAATGTCTAAAACTCTAAAAATCATCCTTTCTACTTCCTCCATGGAAACGTCTGAGGGTTTTAGTGATTTTGCATTTTCCATCCTTCCGTTGGCAATGCTTGCCAGATACAAAAGTATTTTTTCAACTCTGCTAAATTGATCTAATTCATCTGCGGTCATTGCCAATGCACGTGTTGGAAGCCTGTTAAGTTTTTCATGTTGTAGCGCTTCTGCCGCCGCACTAGCAGCCCTTCTAAATTTATCTGCGAATATGTTTGAACCCGCCTGGTCTGATCCACCAAGCATAACCTGCAGTGTTTCGTCATCCAGGTACGGTAACATTAACGCAGCTTCTTGTGGTCCAGTCGGTTGACGCCATACATAGGAGGCTAATCTTCTATTTCCTTCCGTATCCTTTATGTAGTGTAAATTCTTTATAAGATGGTCGTCTAAGTCAAAACCTCCCCAGGAATCCTTTAATGCAGTATACGAAGAAGTCGGTATTATCATTTTATCGCCGACGAAGCCTATATCTATATAGACTCAACATGTCACTGTCTGCCCCTTCTCCGAATTCTTACACCGATGTCCTCCATTGCAGCAACCTTGTCTCCACCCAACAGTATCTTTCCTTCTGGAGAAAAAACATCCCCAGAGCGCATAACGGCTTGTTCGGTATCAATTGCACTTCTCGAAGCATGGGGCAGAATCGGCGAATATATCTTCCTTGTTATTTTGTCACCGCTTGGCGAATTCGTTAAAGGTTTTTGTCTCTCTTACATATCCAAATTCAAGCGATCTTCTAACCATGCCCAAGAGGTCTGGATTGTCGAATATACTCGTATTTTCGGACAACATTGCTCGCTGTAGTTCTTGCGCGTTAATTTTCATTCTTTGCGCTGCTTCCCTGCTGGGCATTCTCATTTCTTCAAAATCATTTGGATCTATTGACGCCTGTGCCTCAATTCTGGCTTGCATTCTTGGGCTTAGTCTTTTTGTTCTAAGCAACTCATCCATTTCATGCCCAAGGGAATACTTAGTTTCTCTTCGAATTTCATCTCGAATTGCCTCACTGTTATACATTGCTTTTCCAAATATCGCACCCTGAATATCTGCATAAACGTCTGATCTTCCGTGACCAATAAGATCAAGAGTTATTTGCGATGGCCTTGGTAAGTTCGTTGAGCCGTAACTAAAAAAACCTAATTCTTTTTTTACCAATTCTTCGGATCCATAACCAATGAATCCAAGTTTTGCCAAAGCTTGTGCTTGCGTTGAATTATCCGAAACTATATCTGTAACCATCTTTACCTGGTCTTTCCCACCAAGAAAAATTCTTCCAGTTTGATCTGTGTAAACCCTGGCTTTTATTTCCTCAAATGGAATTGCAGAAAAGACTCCACCTGTTTCAGTATATGCTTCTCCGTTTTGCCAATAAACTGTAAGCCTTTTTGTAGTCTTGAAGATTTATTGTTAAGTTTTGTTTTATCAGTAATTCCTCATCCGTAAGATTGGGACCAGTAAGTTCACTTAACCTTTTAGCCATTTGTGCTGCGCCAATAGAAAGCCTACCTGCCTCATGTTTTGCGACAATACTACTCATAAACATAGAGCCATCTTCAAAAGTTTTAACAGCATTTTCAAAAAAATTAGCCAACATATTTGTTCTTTGTTGTATTTCTTTTTTTGTGTTTCCAAGAACACCAGCCTCATCAGAAGCCGCAAGTGCTCTTATGTCTTCCATTATTTCTTTTACTCCAAATTTAGTTCCACTCGTTCTAAGTTTCTGTATTCTTTTTGTCAGAATACCCTGACTTCCCGTCATAAGCTCATCCAACATTGGCATAGGATCAGACATTGCGTCGTATCCAGATATTCTCATTACTTCAGTCATTGTATTCCTTGCTGAAGTTCTAGTATTTCCGCTCGTAACTATTTTCATACCCTCTCTAATTCTTTTTACGGCAGCTTGTTCTAACATATTAGTTGACTCTATCAATGCTTCAGAATATTCGTCCTGAAGACCAAAAGCTATCAAGGTTTGCTCAAGCGGATGATCGCCTATTAAAATGGTATCTTTAAGTTCATTAATTAGCGGTGAAAATTCTCGATAATTAATCCCTCCGAGCCTTAGTTTCGTCTACTAGATTATATTTTATATAATCCACCAAAGATTCAACACCATCAGTGTTAATTACCGTGTTTCTGGGAGAGGTCATTGCCTTTCCTCTTTTTGGAACTTTTTGCGACAGGGCACCATAAGCCCTACCCACAGTGCCTTCGGTTGCGTCTTCTCCAACACTAATTGCTTTTAAAAGTTTGTCTTCACGTATAAAGCTTCCGCCGGTGACTTGAAGAAACCTTATAAATTCATCTTGATCTAGATAAACGTCACCAATTCTGGCCCTTAATAAAACAGCCGCTTCTTTTTGTATATTGACGATTCCAGGAATTTTTTGTAGCACTCTTGGATCATCAATTTGGTCGTACAATTGTGCCTCAGCTCCCGTCGGGTCAAGTTCTTTCATAATTTCTATAAGAGCTTCTTGTGGATTTTGTTTAGAAAATCCAATTCTTTCCAAAGTAAATTTTTCTTCTTTGGCGACTGCCTCCAAAACCTCGGCTCTTGCTCCTTCAAACGCCCTTGTTCTTATTTCAATCTCATCTGTACTGGTTCCAGCTATTACTCTATTTGCGTTTCTTACGGCGTCAGACAAAACTCCGTATTCTCTTTCTGCTACGGATTTACCCGATAGTACATCCTTAATTGTAGGACCTCTTAAAACAGTAAATTCAGAAATGCCCTGATTACCTACTGCTGTTTGAGCTGCTTCAAAGCCTTCCCTGGTAAAATCATATTTTGTGCCAGTTACCAAATTTACATACTTAAAAGTTCCATCAGATAACTGATCTATTCTTAGGGTTCCCATTTGACCAGCCTCGGTCAGGGCAAGCAGTCTCCTAGCTTCAAGTACTCCCATCTGGTCGGGTGATTCAAAAATTGTCATTATTAATTAACTCCAGCCATAACATTTATTTCACCGGGATTAGAAGAGTTTGCAACTTCGGTTATATCTCCACTGATTCCCATATCAAACATCAGTCTTTGTAGTTTGGCCCTGACTCTTTGCGGAGGACCAGACGAACGATTAAATTCTGGATAACCCGGATTTGTTAGTTGTGCCTCTTTTATTTGTTGTGGATAAAAACCCATTTGAGACATCTCCAAGCCCATAGCCTGACCCGTTTTAATTTTTACGTGATCCATATTTGTATTCGGATGCCAACCTTCCCAGTTTGGACCTGGAAGTTCATGTCTTGTAAAATACTCGTTTAAATCTGGCCTTCTTTCTACGGGCATTCCCCAAGTGGCTTCGTATATTCTTCTTTCCAATCTTGGAGCAGTAGATAATATTCTCCCCCTTTGAGAAGGCGGAGCTTTTATCATTGCCTTAAAGTAGTCACGTTTTCTTTTTGGTATTGACATAGCTAGCTGGTCAATAGATTTCGAATTTAGATCAGCACCATACATTGTTCTTTTTGAAAGATTCATGAATTGATTTGCTGATTTAAAATCTCCAATTTTTTCTGCTCTGGAGGCCGCAGTTCTGTTTTTTACATATGAAAGAATATCTATATATTCCTCAAGTGCAAATTGCTTTTGTCTTTCTTGTGGTATAAATCTCTTGTCTTTTGATCTTTGGAAGAGAGAAAAACCACCAACAGTAACTGCGCCAAGAGTTCCAAAAATTTGCGCTCCTCTCGGACCCCTTCCAAACAACGAAAAGGCAACTGCGCCAATGCCTGCCGCAAGAATTGGATTTCTATTTGTAGACTTATAATAAATTGGTTTTATAAAACTTTCAGCTGGTCTTTGCCATTCCGGAAATGTCGCACCATATATATTTCTTCTTTCATATTCTTCAGTAGGACTGGTTTCGCCAAAAAACTTATTGATGATAGGGTTATTTATATGTCTTATAGTTTTAATTGGATTAACAGCTCTACCCAATAAAGAATCGTCATAATAAGAATCAAAGTTTGTTCTACTATTTTCTATTGCGTTCAGCTGTGCTCTTATTTGACCAACCTTTGCTCTTTCCTCTTCAGAAAGACCCATTTTATCTATAGAAGCATTGAGTGTCCTGAATTGTTTGGAATAAGGAGCCACATCTGCCAAAATGTCAAGTTGATTTACTGCACCGTATCTTCCAGTTCTATCGGGATATAGTTTATTAAATCTTTCGTATCCAACTCCAGGAAGGCGCATTTCTCCTTCTTTTACTTTGACAAAAGGATCACCAGTGGTAAAGTCTATAAAATTGTCTCTGCCTGGCAGGAAGCTATACTGCTTACCCATTCTGTTCTTGATTGGGTTTATGTAGTCTATATTATTTCTTTCTTTTGGAATAAATCTTCTTACAATTTCAGAAAATTCTATGTTTCCAAGGGGACCTTCTGCCTGAAGAGGTATGTCTCCAAGTCCACCAAGATTAAGATCCCAGAAAGATCTAGTTGAACCATATGCCTTACTTGCAGACTGTAGCACCGCTGGTGTCGGTTCAAAGTCAAATCTTCCAAATCCCAGAGATTCACGTATATTTCCAGCAGTAAATCCATAAATACCTGCCGTCTCCTGAAATCTATATCCTATTTCGCCACCAATGACATCTCTATCTGTGGTTCTAGATGGCAATCCAATCGGAACTATATCTATTGGTGGTATGTTGGCGCCAACTGGAACTCCTGGCATAACACTTGTGGATATTTGACCAGGGCCACCAGGCGTAACCGCAGACCCACTCGATAATGATTGATTGTAATAAGAAAGATTTGCTCTTGTTGCATTTCTTGCGCTATTGAGCGAACCAGCCTGTGAGGAATTTGACTGATTGAAGTACGATATTGCGGCATTTGCGGCGGTGTTGCCGATTGGATTAGAGGCAAACTGATTTGGATTTAAACTGGCAGATATGTGCTTAAGGGGTCTTGGTGGATTATAATAAGCAGGCGCAGCAGAAAGATTAATGTTGTTTACTGGAGTTCCAAAATTAAGTGATGTTGGTCTTGACAAACCAGTTGGAGGCAGGTATGCTCCAGATTGACCAACCCTTTGGTATTCCGACAGGCCAAAGCTTGTCTCTATCGGGTGCATGGCCCTTTGCGGCTTTAGCACCCTGCCAACAGTGGCATTTAGTATGGGGACTGCAGCTCCAAACGGACCAGAAAAATACTCTCCGGTAATTGGATAGGGTCTATCTTCGTAATGTTTTCTTTCAAACCTGTAAGGATCTAGTGGCCTAAGGGGAGAAAAGTCATTGTAGTACAACAGTCTTTCAATTGGACTTCCAAAAGATTCAGAGGTATGGGTTGGTGCACCCTGCATTCTCCTGTAATACGATGGTCTATAATATTCAATTTTACTTCCCTGAAACGGCGTGTTGCCAAGCGGCCAAAACCTTCCTTTTCTAATTGGAACCTCTCCATAAAGAAGTTGATCTCTTTTCTGCCTATAAGTTAGACCACCAGGAGCTAGCCCAGCTACTGCAGAATGAATCTCTGCAGCACCTCTTGTTGCAGCTCCAAGAAATAGCGGAGAATATACCCTTTCGCCTCTTTCATCTTTTGGCTGAGTATATCCACCAATAGTTCTATCCGCCGCTAATGCCGTTGAGCCTATCGCAACAGCAGGAAGAATACGCTTTGCATTCATGCCCCTAAAATAGAGATCTAGGGGACCATAAAAATCATCTTCTTTTAGACCCGCACCTACAGATCCAAAATATCTATTTAATCTTTGAAAGGTATGAGATATGGGAACGGAACCAAGAGAAAATCCCTCTGCGTTATCATAAGTGTGTATTCCAGCAGCGCTCATTAATGCTGCCTTTGGATTTGCTTTTATGGCTGTTGCCACCGTGGGCATGAACGTAAACTGTGATCCAACCGAATATCCAGAAAGAGAACTAACAGAGGTGTCCGGTACGTAGCCCCCCATGTTTAGATTTTTTGATATAAAAGATTTTAGGGCTTTTCCTCCTGGAACAAATGTTGAAATCACTCCACCAGATGCAATCGCCGAAGATCCTTCCGTAAATGGCGAAACCAAACTACTGGACACATCTTTGCCCATTTGACTCAAATAGTTTCTTGCAAAATCAAATCTTGCACTCATATCAGTGATATTCTTCAGGTTACTGCTTGGCGTTGAATACCTGTAGGTGCTAAATGCCGATATGTTGTATATAGTTGACAGTGTTGCGGCTTGTGCTTCGGATCTTTGTGCTGCAGTTATGACTCCTCGCTCAAATAAGTCATCTACTATTTCTGCCACATCCTTCACAACCTTTATTCCCAAATCTCTACGAGGTTGCATCAGCGCTTTTCTTTGAATAAGGTATCTAACAACCTCTGAGGAAATTTCATCTGCCCTTGTAACTATCGAAGAAGAAGCTTCATACATCGGAGATTGTTGAGAAATATCCTGTATATCCCCTAGTCGACGTATTCTACTGTGGGCTTTAGCGATTGGTTGATATATTTGTGATAGGGCAGGATTCTCGCCTATTTCTGCTGCTTCCGCTGCTCTTATGGCATCTTTCTTGCCATGGCTTTCTTTTATTAAAGCTAAGTCGTCTTTAAAAAGTTTTAATATATCATCTCTGTCGGAAGCAGACCTTGGATTAAGGAGTCTGTTGGCCAAATCTTCCTTAGATAAATTAACGCCAAAAACACTTTTTGCTTGGCCAAGCAATTGGTCATCTATTAAATCGATTCTGTCATTTAAAAGAAATTGTTTTCCAATTCTTTTATTTACACCATAACTTAATGTTTTTTTGGCCATTCTCGTAAAGGCTTCCATCAATTCCGCATGAGAGGCCACTATTTCATTTGTGTCTACGTCTACGACCTGAAATGTTGGAAATTCAATCTGTCCTGATCTGCCGACGTGAATATTGGGATCCTTTTTTATTACTCCTTCATCAAACGCAAAATCATCTGCGCCTTTTGTTAGTTTCAAATTTCTCTTTTTGCCAAAACCACCAATTGTAAATGGTTCATCCATTTCAACCTGCATAAGTTTATGCAGCAGTGCTGGATTGTTGACATCAGCTTGCCTATTTTTTAGCCTACCGATAAAACGAAGTAGTGAATTGGGTTGTTCTTCGTCAAAACTTAGAAACCTTTTTGCCTTTGCAACTAAACCATCTGAACCTTCACTGTATGCCCTTTTTTCTCCAGCCGCCAACTCAGCGGTGCGAGAAAACATTGACGATACCGCCATGTTTAACGGTCTGTAAAAGCCATCAAATCCAGTAGTTTCAAACTTTATTCGTCTAGGGTTATTTGGATCTACCGTACTTTTATGAGCAAAGAGTTTTCCTTTTGTTCCCAAAAATCCACCAGTACTATGCCACGTATACATATCTGCGGCCTGAGCGGTCTTGGGCACAAATGGATGAGAGGCCCTTGACATACTCAACAACATTTCTCCAGCCTCGGATTGGGCGTAGAAGTCTTTTACTCCCAACATTTGTGCAGGGTTGATGTTTAGAATGGGAATTCTAAGTTCCTCTGTGGCAAATTTTGTTATATTTCGCAGACCTGCCCTGATAGGATTAATATTTAAAATTGGTAGAGTGTTGTCAATACTGCTACTGTAGTATCCAGAAACGTTTCTTACTCCCGTTTCGGTAGCAAGATCACTCTTTAAAGATCGAACAATCGATTTTAGACCAACGAAAGTTTTTTCGTCTTTTTCATAAACATTATATATTAAATTTTTGGTTAAATTTTTGTGATCAAAGTTGGGATTTTCGGATAAGGTTCTGGCAAGCCCTTCTTGTTGTTTATCAAACTCATCATAAGTAGCTTTTTTAATTCCTAAAACAGAAAGTATTCCGCTTGTTTCAAATCCTTTTGTCTGCCCAATGAAGGCACGTAATTCTGCGGTGTTTCTTGGATCTATACCCATACTCGCAAGATATTGCGCTGACGCGTGAAGACGAATTGTGTCTGGCCTAGGGGCTCCCGTTGCTGCTGACATTATTACACTGACGGCCCTGGGGTCATTGTAGGCTTTCATTGCGTTATTGGCGGCAGATAAAATTAGATTATTACTTGCCTTTATTTGTTCTATTCCGGGACTTGCTAAATTTCTAAGAATAATGTCTTCATTTAGTTTTTGTGATTTTAATACAGTCTCACCGACTACATCCTTAAATGGCTCATAAAGACTCCTGAATAGCTTTTGATCTAGTGAATAACCAAAAGCAAAAGACTCAGAATCTGTGCGTTTCATTCCTTCAATGATTTGTCTATCTATTTTGTGAAAAATCTCTTCAAGATTACTACCTTTAAAATCACCAGAAAATTGCAGCGATTGCGAATGTGATCTATTGTAGGTGTTTATTAGTTCATCGTAAAAATTACTAGCTGGATCGGCGTTACCTAGTTTTATTCTTTTTTCGGGAAATATTGGAGTGTAGAGTGTTACAAACTCGTCTCCAGAACCTACTATCGATCTTGAATACGGATTTACTTGGTCAAACGTAATTTGATCTGAAAATCTTCTAGCTACCTTTGAATCAACGCCTTCTGCTATTAACTGTTCTTCAAGTTTTTTCTTATATGCTTGTCCGTTTTAATTCCTGTGTGAAATTTCTTCCAGCACGAAAAGTTCTCTCAAAACTTCCATTAACTCTTTGAGAGTATTCCCTTCCAACTTTTTCCTCGAATGCACGGGCTTTGCTAAGAAGGGGTGAAGTTCTTTTGTTTAAAATATCCTGAATATTTCTGGAGAGTATTGACGGTACTTCTGTGCTGGTGGGATCCAAACCATTTATCTGTCTTATGGCCGCCATAATGTCGTCAAAGTCTGAACCACTCGAACCTTCTGCTACACGGATATATTTTTGAGCTTGCTGAAGATTCTTGTATTTTTTCAATCCCTCATTAACACCCTGTCTTGCAGACTTGTATCCAGGTATTAAATCAAGAAGACTATCGACCCTTAGGTGATCATGTGCGGTGTTAATTCCCCTATTTATTCTGCTCAAATCCATGCTGGCTATGTCTTCCGCCAGTTGCTTTCCATATCCACCTGCTGGTGGACTTGCTCCCAGGGGGGGACTACCATGCCTAAATCTGTGAAGGTCTAATACTGGATTTTTTGAAACACCCGATGCTGCAGTAAACGCAGCGGCAAGAGCACCGGTAGATCTTTCTCCAAATGTTATTGTTTTATCAAATATCTTAAATAGATCTTGACCAACTTCAGACAAAGAACCTTTTAGAAAATTGAAGTTTTGATATATTTTTTTCTGAGTCGGACTTAACTGCCTATATCCAGAATACACCGAATCCCATCTTTGTTCTGCTGTCTTAAAAAAGTTAATTGAGCTGTTTTTTGCCGCAGCCAAACCAGCAGCGGGTAGCATAAATCCACCAACTTGAAGCAGGGTTGATCTTCCTATGTCTTTTGCAAAATCGGTTACTCTGCTGGGATCATACCAATTTTTCTTTTTGTTTGTGTCTTGTTTTTCTCCACCATAAAAAGTTCTACCAATAGTTTTATCTGCCACATAGAATGCTGGAACTTCGTAGGGAAGTCTTCTGGCTTGCTTTACCAACTGCTGCTGAAGCTCGTTTCTATACGACCATCCTTGAGCTGCGCTAACAGCCCTAGACGACTGAGCATACCCAATGCGCGGACTGGCTACGGAATCGTATCCAGTGGTAAGAATGTCCGATGCATTCCTGTATACTAATCTTTGTTTACCCTCTGTTGGTCTTGCAACGCCCTGATATTCGTCAAGCAGCGAGCGCATTCTGAGCATTGTCCTATGCGCTCTTGTTATTAGATTATTTATCCCCGCTGCCTCAGAGGCCGCCGCATTTTCGCTTAATCTGTATCCAAGTTTTAATCCACCAGTTTTAACTAACTTGCCAGCAACTCCTGCCGACAGACCAGTTGCCAACATAGCCGCGGCCATTTTAAGAATTGGATTATCATGAAGTGCCCTGGAAACAAAACCAGATTCTGGAGAGGGCATTTCTCCATATCTTTGCCCAAATTCAAAATCCCTAGATGTTACGCCATAGCCAATGTTATGGAGCGGACCGCGATCACGTAACATTTATTCTCCGATCTATCGATTCATTCCCCACAATTTTTGAGCAATTGGATCGTTGTATTTCGCAGTGCCTTCTGGTTTAGATTTGTCGTGCCTTGCTGCAGAGAGTTTTTGCTTTTCAACTTCTTCTTCCGGATCGATTATTTGCAGTTTGACATTTGTAGATTCAATTCCATTAATCGCCTGCTTAACTTCTATGATTCTCTCAGCTAAAGCCACCCTGTAGGCGAGTTCAGAAAAAGTCAAAGAATCCAAAAATTCTGGAGTATCACTAGATATAGTAGCCAAGACAAAGGCTTTCATTAGTCCTCTTACGCCAGAAAGTTGTTCTCTTTTTTCTTCAATTACCCTTTTTGTTGTTTTTGCGGAACCAAATCCAGAAAAGTCCAGTATTTCTTCCGCCAAAGAGGTAATAGAGCCAGCAGGAATTTGGTAGATATCAAAGTTGGAGGGATATACTATCGAATATTTTAATATTTCTTCTTCAGCGTCTGCGTTTGAAAAATTCTCATCACTTTTTAATGAATCTATTTCGTCGAATTCACGATAAGAAAGCTGCTTTAGTATTAAATTTTGACCGTTTTATTTTTACCGCAAATACGGTGCCATACTTCTTTTTTAATTCTAGAAGAATAGTACTAACATTCATCTTATAGCTGACGAACCTCTAGGGCAACAAAGCCAGAAGCCTCTAGCACTTCTTGTGAAATCAGAGAAGGAAGACCCGCCATATCTGCGGTTAAAGCAGCCTTGTCGTATCCTGGATATAGAATACATAGTTCGGATATCGATTCTTCGTTCCACATATTTGCTTCGGCGTTTGTTATCTGACCCGCCTGCACTAGCGACTCCATTTTCTTTACGAGCTGCTTATACTCTATTCTTGAAAGCACCCTCCAAACTATGTGCTTGTCAAAAGACAGAGAAGTTACATATACCTCACCGTACTGCTTTTTCCACTGCTTAATTTGACCAGCCGTAGGACCGTTTTCAAAGATGGGAATATCATCTGCCAAATCCTCTACTCGAGATGGAGGAGTTTCTGCTGGCGAATCAGAGTCAGAATCAGAATACTCTGTCACCAAAAGATCCGAACTCATTTCCTCTTCAGTTTCCAAAACAACATCCGCTGTATCTGCATTTAATTTTGCAGCTAAATTTTGATCTCTGCGTACAACTATTTTTTTAACATCTGACATTTTTGTCTCCTTATTTTAATTATATATATTCATTATATCATAACAAAATAAAAAACCACAATTATTCGAATTGAACCGGGCTATCTTTTGGTTCAGAGGTGCGATTTGTTCTATTTTGCGTTACAGGTATTGACACCCTTTGGCCAGTATACGGATTAATGCTGGTTCCTGCTTCTGTAAAATAAAAGTCTCTTGCAACAAAACCATAATTTTCTATCAAAGGAGCGCCTCCAGGCTGATACTCAGTTGTCATTTGAAGAAGATGCACGTTTTGTAAAACAATTTTCATTTTATTGTTTGAACCAGAAATTTTTATTTTTCTTTCATTTCTGTCTGTTGACATTATCCTATCAAGATTATCCCTTTGGGAAAGGGAGCCTACTGCTTTATTACTAGAAACTGTAACGGTTGAAAGACTAGAGTCTTCTACTCCAAACATTATAATAAAATTAAAAGGCGGATGAGCACTAAATATGTTGCGAGCCTCGCCACTAGATCCACCTATTCTGGCTGGATCCATTGTAATTCTATCTAGCTGACTATTTGCCCAATATTTTTCTATATTCTGCTCATCCTGTCTAGATTCATTTTGTGATTTCATTAAAGATACAACTCCAGTGGAATCTTTTTTGGAAGAAATAGAATTTACTCTAGCTTTTGCCGCTTTCTCAAGAATCTCTGTCATTTTTCTGGGATGTCTGGAAAACAAAGAAAACTGACCAGTTACTATCCTAGTTCCATTCATGATTGTATCAAAATTGTAAGACCAAAAACCATAAACCGCCTGTTTTTCCTGCTTTATCAAAAAACCAAACCCTGCAATATCTAACTCGTCTGATTCGTCAAACAATCCATCTACAAAAACTCTTATGTCTTCTCCAGAAAAAAAGTAATCGTAGTAATTACTAAAGGTGTTGTCTTTAGCGGAACGACCCGCCCATTTTAAATCTAATTCTGCATTGGCTGGATCAAAGCTACCGTCAAGATTTCTTAATCCTGGCCTATTTGATATTGACTCTTCATGAGGAATATACCCGGTAAATGGCCTATAGGGGTCTGCTTTATACGGTTGCGACATACGGTTACTCTGGTCTGTATATTCTTTCCATAAAATTTGAATAGTTCATTACGTCGTCTCCAAAAACATTTTGACTTATTTTCAACCTTTCGTCCCTTTGACCCTGAGGATATGTAAAGTCATCATTTGCAGTATCCAATTGTATCATTGGCTGTATTCCCCTAGCCATATAGGTGTATGTTTGTTCTACAATTAGGTCATCTATAGATAGGGTGGAGCCTTCATCGACTATGGTAATTCCATATATTTTCATTTTTGAAGCCATTCCATATTCATTGAACATTGTAAAAACTACGTCGAAAGGTGGAAGCATGTCAGCCAAGGGAGCATAAAAGCCATTTGTATTGGCAAGTATTCTTCTGTATGCGTCTATTCTATAAAACGCATATTCATTAAATTGAGTGAAAATCATGCTTCCGGCAATTGTTCTTCCGCCCTTAACAAAGCCCCTTGGGTTGACATGGCCAAGGGTTCTTACGGGGGAGTTTTCCCTGTGTATTGAATAGGATATTGTTTGAAGTTCAGCTAATTCAATCACATCACCGTCATTGGTAATGTATCCATCTTCCCCTATCTTTGGTATAACCAGGGTGGCGTGTATGTCTGCGCCAGAAAAAGACATATCCGAAAAAGGATCTGGAAGAAAGTTGTGCTTCCTATATTCTTTTATGGAATCTTGATAAACAGATAGTCTTGTTTTTCTTTTGGATAGACCAGAAAGATTTGCCGTATCTGCAATCTCTTCATTTACAAAGGGCATTTTTCCTCTTTAGAAAAGTGTTATTTGATGGTAGGACCAACCTGCGTCTCTACCATCAAACAATTACTCAGGCCCTATTTATTATGGTCTGACTATTGCCGAATTCAATCCGCTAGCCGTTACTACGTCTTTGTTAATCAATGCACCAAGATCATCAACATTGAACTTATCAAGCTGATCAGAGGCGATTTTATACATTGGACCCAGTTCACGAGCAACATAGGTCATAGTTTCTTCTATGACTATATCATCCATTGAAGCGCCTGAGCCCTCATTCAAAAGCTCACATCCATATATTGAACGCACAGCGGCCTGTCCGTATTCATTAACAAATGTAATTGTAATGTCAAACGGAGGAATTTGATCTGCATAATACGGTGTCTTGGACACAACGTCTCTCAACTGTTCTGAAACTTCGGCTATTCCTCTTCTATGAGCTGGATCGCCGGGAAGGGTATTGTGAGCCCTGGTAAAGAACTTCATTTCAGTAGAGGTGTTGTGATGTGTTTCCAACATCTGATAAAGTGCTGGACGATCAAAGACTGTGAAAATCAATGATCCAGCAATTCCTCTTTTTCCTCTTGAAAAAGAACGAGGGTTTGGTGAACCCATCGTGTATATAGGAGCCTTTTCTCTCGTTACTGAAAACGTAATTCCAGAAAGAGCTCCAATTTCTACGCCACCAAAAGTGGCAACAATATCTGCACCAGAAAACGTTGTGTATGTATTAAGATACTTGTTTACTGGGCTATCATAGTATTCGCCTGCCATATACCCTCCAATCGGTACTTATAAAGTGCAGTTTATTTTTTATTTATTTGATTAGCCGAGGTCGACTGCAATTTGAACTTCAATATTTCTAAGTTCAAATGCTGGTGTCAACACTAGGTCAACCAAAGCCTTGCTTTCGTTTGCAATATACTTAATATTGAAATCACTATCAAGTATTGCTCCAAGTTTAATCATTCCCGAAAGCGCAGAACCTATTGCTGTATCCATCGAATTTCTAATCTGTATCGTTGAAGGCTGACCTATAAACTTCATGCATGCTTGACGAACAAGCAGGGTTGCCTCATTGACTATTCTTACCGTAGTAAGTCTTACATAATCAGAGCTAGAATTTGCAAATGTAACTCCATCTGAGAAAATTGGTGCTTTGTTGAAGTTCAACGTGATTGAATTAACACCCTTGTCTGACAAAGCGGTAAGCACTGTTTTTGTTGCATTGTATCTAAGTGCCGAAACACTGTAAACCGTTTTGTTTATGGTGGAAATGTACGATGCCATTCTACTCATTGCGGCTGCAGTGGCGCATGCGCCGTTTGACCAACCCCAAGATTCTGAGTGACTTGGAACCGATGGTTTAATTTCGGTAGCGACAACCATTACATGGCGACCGAGTTGACCAAGTGTTTCATCAGAGTTACGGTTTGGAAGATTCGACAAACCCAAGTGAGTTGCAACTTGCGCTGGAGTCATTACGTTGTTTGTTCCAGTGTATGGCTTAACGCCCATTACAGCAAAGCAGGGATGAGAATTTTCATTAATTGATTTAACCGCACTTGCAACCTTGTATACCCAGCTTGATGCTGCGGTAGATGTGTTGTCGGCAAAGAAACCAAAATCTGGACTTGAGGGAGTGGCCCCCCATTCATATGGGCTGGCGCCTCTTCCCCAAGGAACTATGATATCGGGAAGAGCGCTTTCTGCTGCAGCAAACGCTGCATCAAAAACGCTTCCACCAAAAGATGTGCTTGTTACCGAGCCAGTGGCGTTGTTCCACGTAGTGTCGCTTGGTAGTGGCACTATATGAATTCTTTCTGCGCCGCCTGCAACCAACTCTACAAATGCTCTGTGACAGTGCGAGTCGACACCGAAGGCAGCGACAATGTCACCCTCATTTGTGACTGGCACTACGTCAAGATCGGCCACGTTTTCATGACCATTTTGGGTGTTCCTCTTAGCAAGGACTACGACCCTTGGGCCAACTGGACTATCTGAACGAGAGACGCTATAAAAGCGATCTTTAATTATTGTTTTTACACCTGGTAATGCCATTGGATTTTAACCTCCGAGTAACGACCTATATAACTCAAAACATATAGTAATGAACAACCTATAAAAATGAACTAGATTTTACTTATCAATGAAAAAATTATATATTTTAAATTAAAAGTTTGGTGTTGCTGTTTGATTTAAATCAACCATATTTGACTCAAATCTATCCTCATAAATAGTTTGATTTAACCTATAGCTTGAACTATGAGTTTGATTTGCAATATACTGTCTAACGTCAATAGCCAGCTTCTCTACTGCGTCTACTGCAAATACAGCTAGTTTTTCGGTTGTTAACATGTACATTACTGTTCTTTTTACCACATCTGTTTGATCCATGTTTGTCTCTAAATCAGAAGATCTTCTTGCGTAAACGAATTCAGAGGCTCCTAATTTTTTAAAAACAGGAGTATACTCAAGCATGAAATCCTCAAATCTTTCCATGACCCTATCTGCAACTTCGGCTCCAACGTATCTTTTGTCATCTCCAGTGATACTTGCTGCATTTGCCTGAACAATGACCGTAAATGATATTAAATTTTGAAACCTTTGTCCTTCTATTATATAGAATTTTCCATCCTCCCCAAGAACCTTGTCTCTGTATCTCATTTTTGGTTCTTGAGAGTGAGATCTTTTTAGCTCTATTCCATAGGCTATACAGGGATATAGGGCGAAGGCTCCACCAAATGTAGCTACTATCGGTATATCGGGATGGGAATTTTCCCACAACATTTTTACGACCTCTATGAATTCCAGATAACTTAAGTTTCCATCTGCCTTCATTCTTTTGGCATCAGTGTTGTGGAACTGATGCGGTTTGGTTATTACCTGTCTATCAAAGTCAGAAACCTGACTCTGCCTTGTCGATTCTGCCAAGAGATCTTCGTCGATTCTTTCTGGAAATGGAAACGCAGATTGCATACTAAGACCTTGGCCCTGTTGTAACCGAAAAATTTATGTTTTTTAAACCCAAAGAAGAAACCAGATTTATCTCAAATATTAAAAAACCTCTTTCTGTTTTTGATGCATAGGTTTGGAGCTTATAGTCTTTAACCACCCTTGTGCCAAGCAGTAATTGCAGTAGGTTTTCCACCTGACTTATAACCTTCTCTTCTGAATTTTTTCCGATACCATCATTTGATATATTGTTTATCTCACTTACCAACATCGCAATCAGCCTCATTTGTGGAGCTTTTGTTAATGTGCTTAATCTATTCGCCATCGTGTAATCGTTTGAAAAACGAGCCTCATAAGGATTTCCCCTTTGACCTCTTCTGGTTCTGTAAACTGTATTAATCCCGAGATTGTCTAATCTTGAGTAACCACTCCTAGAAAAGTTAGTACCAAACACCGACAAAGCTCCGGGAATTTTTGCCCTGATCATTCCAGAATAAACGGGAGTAGAAGACATTGTTCCAGCAAAAGCCGCAGCGGCGCTGCTGACATACGAGGTAAGGAAGGTTGCATGAGAGAAAACCAATTCACCATATATCGGTATTACATACCTGCCAATGTCGGAAGAAATTACGCCATCTGCATTGTATGTAGTCATTTTTTGAGCAAATATCGGATTTGCTTCAAGAATATCTATATCGGATTCTTTTATTCCATTAGATCTAGAGCCTATAATTCCCATCTGAACATAGTTAGTATTTTCATGAAAGTTGTGGCAGTGCAGGGCTAATTGAGTGACAAAGTCAACCGAGCCAGTTCCAAGTATGGATGTTTCAAGGGGAACAACTATATCTATAAGTTCAAAGTTTTTAGCAATATTGTATGAAACGGATAATCTTTCGTAATATTTTTGATAAAAGTTTACAGGATCAGATGTATTTTCAGAGATGAGATTTGGAGTTACGTCCAGCCTTTTTGAAACATCGGATACATATTCGGACATTCTTGCCGAGCACATTATGTATATACTTTTAGCGCCGCAACTGTAGGCGTCAAAAACACCCCTGAGCAGTGGTGATTGATTATCTGCCCCCAAGAGATTAACAGCTTCTTGAACGGAAGAAACGTGATACAACTCATTGATTTCAATACCATCTGAGTGTCCAATTAAAAGAATTGAATTTGTATCCACCTGATCCATGACTGCATATATTGGTCTCACCGCTATCGATGTTCCACCAGTTGGACCAGTCAATTCGCTAGATGTTCCAGTAGTATTTTTTACCGAATAACTACCAAAGGCCGATGACAACTGTATTAATTGGCTACTCGAATGATTAAATTCTAAGATATCATCTGATGGAACGCTATTTATTTGAAAAGTTCCCTCCAATATTGGATCTATTCCTTTTATGGATACATATTCGCCAATTTCTACATAATGAGGAGTGTCTGTTTTTAACGTTACAACATTGTCTTTTAGTTGTTTTTCTATTATTTTTCCTGTTTTAAAAAAATTTTTAGAAACAACTTCAAAACGATGCTTTATTGTTTTTGTTTCTGATCCGTTTGCGGTTTGTATAATTGCAGTATAATATCCTGATTCTATTATTTTTGGTACAGTATAGGTAAAATTATATTCAGATGAAGAGACTTTTTTGAAATACGCGTTGTTTTTTTCTGTTATTCTTACGGAGTTAGAACTCAAATCAATTCCAGTAATATTGATTGGGGTTGACGTTTTTTTTCTTGCATTTACTGTGTAGGTGTTTACTATTTCGCAGATTTCATATTCTCCATTACATGTTGCATTTGCCCCATAAACAATGACTTTGTCTGCATTTTGGAAATAATGCACTTGAGAAAAAGTGTAAGACACTACGGCATATCCGAAATTAGGATTTTGCGGATTAGTTATTTGAGAAGCGGAAACTATATTGATAGATGTTATTTTATAGCTTGTTTTTAAAAGAGATTTTGTTGACTCAATAGTTTCACCATATCCGTCCAACCCCCTAAGTACAGACGCCACAACGTCCACTGGGGGCGAATTAGATATCGGATCATAATATGAGTTTTCAGAAAGAAAACCAAATCTAAAATTTACTATTTGACCAGAAGTTGCTCTAAGCATTTAACTCTCTTCTCTTGTTGCTCCGGCAATCCAATACACGATTTTGCCACCCCTGCCCCTCACGGGAGCAGCAAAGTCTATTTTGAATATTTCATTTCCAGTTGGAAGTTCTTCATAAATTCTATCTCCTGATTTTGGATTTACAAAATCCTGCAGGTAATATATAATCTCAGAAGAAACTGTCAAACCTTGTGTTTTTTCTTCCATTGCGTTTGCGAATCCACTAGATCCAGGATAATAAGATCTTGTTGTATATCTTTGTAATTTTGATTCATATTTCATCTTTTTTGAATCCATTAGTCTTTGAAATAATACATTATGTCCCCACTGACTTAATATATTTTTAAAAGTTTTTTGAGGACTAATCATGCTTTCTTAGTCCCCTTTCTGGAATTGGATTCTCCTTTGGTGTTATCAATGCATTGGGGCCATAGATATCCTTATCTGACAAATACACAGTAGAACCAGTGTATGGATCTACGGCTCTTCCAGAGCTTACCGTGGGCATTGTGGGGAGACCTTTGGGTTGAATTGCTCGTATTCCAACTTTTTGCGCAAGTAATTCTTTTCTTAAGACTGCAGCTATCTGACACCACGTAGTTGCATTTGCTCTACTTAAAGTATTTCTTGGAAGATTTCTGTTAGTTATTGATAGGTCGCCTAATCTTACGGACAATTCGTCATCGCCACCACCACCGTAAACTCTAGACAACTCACAAGCAGTACCGGCCTTAATATATTCAAGAGCGGTGGTGTTAAGACTACTTCCATCTTCAGTGTCTAATAAATTTAAAATGCTCTTTACTTCCACAGAATAGAGATGGACATATTCCCCTATTTCGATCAAAGGTGCATCTGGGAAATAGGGCAGTAGCTCTTCTGGATCTACATACAGCGGCTCTACGTCTGGGGCAAAAGCGATTACTTCGTCTTCTCTTAAAAATACAGTTGGCTTATAATCCTGTTCTGGAGTACTGACATATACCTGTTGGTTAACGTTAATGGTTTTATTGCCAGCAAGTGTTCCTATAAAAGTCACCTTATAGGTTCCAGCCGACGTTGGGGTATAATCATAGTAATATTCCGAAGGTGTTAGTGCTGTTGGAACCAGCGATAATAGAATAACATTACTGGAATTAAGCAACGTGAAAAGAACAGATACTGGCTCTACGGGGACTTCGTTTCCGGAAGCATCAACGTCTACAAATTTAACCCTAAAACGAACAGTGTCGTTTACATAAATGGCAGGCATAAGATAATCCCCATTCTACTGGTCAGGCAACTATAGTACCGTAAAAAATAACATTTATAGAGAATTAGTCTAGTCCAATTATATTGCCCTCGTATATCGTTACGGTTTCAATTGAAGTAAGTGCTGAAAGATTCTTTTCAACGGTTTCAATGGTTATTACTCCATCAGGGGCGACATCTATGCTCAAAACTGCTATTGTGGTTCTATTTGAATAATCCGCAGAACCGCCAAAAACTATATTAATACTATTCAGTATAATTGGTAGGGGAATTGAAGCTATTTTAATAACCAGGGAGCCAATGTAGCTAACACCAGGTTGACCGTAGGCTATAGTTTCATTATAAAGCATAAGTATATAGTACTAAATAAGTTGTTTTTGAATAAGTTTTAAAATTCTTTCTTTAGATTGAGACTGCTTAAACATCTCATATCGGTCTGATAATTTTGTGAACACCCTAAAAGGCGACGCTTTGATTATAGAAGTAAGAATTCTTTCCAGTTCTTTATTCATAATAAATTTTTTAAAAATTATCTTCTTGTCTGTATCAAAGTGAACATAGCAAAGCGCCTCATTCGCAGAAACTTTTAATTCATTTACTCCTGGCCATAATTGAAATTCGGTATTCATAGTCCTAAACCACTTGCCGATATCAAACCTACCTGGAACTATAACGCCATATTCACTACTGGATACTTTTTCAAAATACGGTGGAGTAAGAGTTGACATCATGCTATTTTCTTCGGAAAAAAAAATAATTGGCCATGTAAACTGAACTAAATTATGATCCTTAAGCGTTGGGTCATGCGTAAGCTCCATTTTTACTTTTGGTTTATATTCATCTAATTTATTTTGAGCATTGTAATGAATACGTTTTCTCTTAAAATCAAAAGTAGCATGAACATCTAATGGAATTCTGTGAACAAAGGTATTTTTTGCTAAATCAGAGAACGCTGGGCAACGTAAAAAGTCACTTATATTATTTTTAAGATCATCTCTTTTTACAAAAACTTCTTCATACAATGATTTAACTCCTAAATACAAATGGTTTAAATCATAGGCTTCAGTATTTGAAATTCCAGATGCCCAATAAATAATTGTTTCAGATTTTGAATGATGACTCATTTTATTACAACTTTACCACTTACCAAGTGGGCACTGCGCTGACTTTATGCGTGTCTTAATTCTCATAAAACAACCACACTCTTTACACTGCATAGTGGGTTTGAATAATCTTTGGCATTGCTTACATATACTTAGGCGAACTTGATAATATTTAGCGTCATTATTTTCAGAACTCATTCTTCTTCTGCTTCTGCAAAAGCTGCAAGATATTGTGCATATTTGATATTTTTAAAGATCCAATATTGCTGAAGGGCTGCAACATAGGCATATAGCTTGCCTGCTGGCGGATTCAAGCCAACCGTAAATCCCTCCATATACAGGTCGAATGCATCTCTAAGTTCATCAATAATATGATTACGTATAACGTTAAAACGTTCCGCATCTTCATAGCATACTGTTATCATTGCGTCTTCGCTCGTAAGGGCAATAAATTCATCGTTATAAACAATTATTGGACCAATATCTGTTGCGCGAACTTCAAATGACATAATTTAACCTCTTTTAATAATATACATTACAGTATAACACAAGTATCATGCCTATACACTGTTATGGTTGAGAAAAATCACCTGTCTGTTCGTCATAATTCCAGTCACGTAAAACCACGTTCTTTTGGGCCGGCGTCAATTTAACGACTATTGGGTTAGACGATAAGGTATCTATGTATTCCTGCATCACTTCTTTAGTGGGGGTAAAAATCACAGAAACCTTTCCGTCAACAACAAGGGCAAAAAATTCATACCCATCAGGGTTAAGTTCTGGATTGGCACGTGCTATTTCCGCAAAGAATGCTTCCTTTTCCTCTTGGGTCATTTCATCAAAGTCTGGTGGCATATATCTTCTCCTTATTTAACTAAATGTTGCATTATATGCAGCTGGATACACGCAGTTACTACCACTGACCGTGGCTATTCCTGAATTCACAGGGCACGAGTAGGTTGTTTGGTATTGGGTGGTGTAGTAAGCCGAGTAGCAACTGCTGCTTGAGTTGCCAAGGAATACCCAGCCGGCGGTATAGCAGTTGCAACCTGTACCAAAGCATCCAATGGAACCCGCAGGTCCCGGCGAGCAACTACAGCACTGCCCCGGTGACCAGTAAGGGTCTCCGCCGTTCCAACATCCGAGTGCCTGGTAAGGTGTCTGAGTCGCCGTTGCGGCATAATCGGCAGGGTAGTAGCACTTATTATCGGCAGGGTTTAAAGTTACAATACCAGGATTTACCAGGCACTTAAAAAATCCAGCTTTTACTCTTCTTCCGGCACCAACTGGCCCGATGGATCTTATGCTATTGAAAAATGGCATTGGTTTTTTTCCTTTGGCTCGTTGGATTAATAGTTAAGGCTGGTTGCACCAAATGTTGTAAAAGCTCCGCTTCTTCTTAGGAATGTGAAGCTAAACATATCTAGTTTTCCTGCACCATTCGTTGGGGTGGGAGCTGAACCACCGCTCCACTTAATTGTCTGGCCGACTCCTGCTATTTGAACTGCACTTGGATAGTATCCAGTTGCTCCCTGAGTTACGATAACAGTAACAGTGCTTGCTCTATTATCGGTTGTTGGAAGGTTGGTTACATTCAATGTAAAGTTTGCGCCAGGAGCAGTGTCGACAAATCCTACGTTTGTGGAAGTAAAATCAAGCGTAAGAACGTTGCTTGATATGGTTTGATCTGCTGTTACCTCAGTTGCTTCTGCAATTGTTGTCAGACCAGTAACAGTTAGAGCTCCGCTTACTGTAACATCATTAAATGTTACATTTGAAGCCGTTCCAACTGCTTGACCGATTGAAATGGTTGCGGTTGAACCCTCCCCTGCAGTATGAGAAACTGT
>Ga0194132_10000379_pt1 | contig 91285 bp, 72 predicted proteins | sample TA2KigOf80mmetaG_FD_148612 | JGI IMG/M metagenome (GOLD analysis project Ga0194132, IMG submission 148612) | Freshwater microbial communities from Lake Tanganyika, Tanzania - TA2015054 Kigoma Offshore 80m | ecosystem: Environmental > Aquatic > Freshwater > Lake | place: Tanzania: Lake... | reverse complement strand
GTCGACGAACGGGTGGCCAGTGTTCATGGGCAAGGGCACCGGCATCCAGTGGATGATGTACGGCTGGAGCGTGCTCTGCTAGCTGCCCGCCCGACGGCCGACAAGCCATCGGCCGCAAAGGGCACCGTGATACTGATGCCTGTTCTCCGCCGATAGGGGCAAGAAGCCGGATTCACTTCGGTCAAGAAGCTGCCGGTCGAGCACTTCTTTTTCAGCTTCTAACGGCTGACGCCCTGGACCGGGGGCCAGGCGGGCTAGCGAGCGATCTCTGCCAGCCGGCGCGCGATTGCCTCGATCTCCTGGTCGGAGCAGAGCCTGACATCCAGGCGAATGGCCATGGGGTCTGATGGATGGTTCATCGCCGCGATGGGTGGATCACCTGCCCGGAGCTCAGTCAGCAGCGCCTGCGCATTCATCTTCCTGGCGGCCGGCGCCTTGAAATGCACGGTCGGGAACGGCCGCTGGCTGGAGTCGAAATCGGCGACCTCCGTGCTGGCGCCCGGGATTGCCCGCGCCAGGTCGGCAAGTCGGCGGGCCTTGCCGTGTTGCTCGAGCATTCGCTCCTCGTCGTCCTGCTCGGCCCACCACATGAGCGACGAGATCAGGCCGACGATCTCCTCCTTGCTGACCTTGCAGACGCGGCCGATCCCGTGCTCAGGCGCCGTCTGCATCGACACCGCCTTGATGAGGTCGGCACGCCCGGCCAGGATGCCCGAGCCCTGCGGCCCCTGGATGCCCTTGCCGCCTGAAAAGCAGACCAGATCGGCACCCTGGTCGATGAACCGGTAGAGGCTCTCCTTTGGTGGCAGGTAGTTGGAGCAGTCGATCAGGACCGGGACGTGGTGCGCATGGGCGATCGAGATCACCTCCTTGACCGGGAGGTCGCCCTTCGGCCCGTAACCCACCCAGTAGACGAGCGCCACTTCGTCGCTGAACGCCGCCTCGTACTGCGCGCGGGTCACGACCGAACCGTCGCCCACCTCGACGAACTTCACGCCCGCGGTCTGAACGGCCATCGCGTAGCCGGGGTCGGCGTACTCGACGCCCTCCGGCGACTTCTTGCGGGGGAACCGCTTGGCGATGCACAGGCTCTTCATGCCAGTGGTGTCCGGAAGCCGGTACATCCTGGCGATATCGGTCCCGGTCAGGATGGCGGCGGTGCCCACCAGCATCGCAGCCGCGCATCCAGAAGTGACGTAGCCATCCTCGGCATGCGTGTAGTGCGCGATGACGCGCCCGGCCGCACGCTCGAGCTCCATCATGTCGACGTGAAACGCGGCCGCGCTGCGCATGGCATCCAGCGATACCTCGGGGATCAGGGTCCCGCCGATAATCGTGTGGTGGCAGGTGGCATTGATGAACTTCCTTACGCCAAGGCTGGCATAGGGGTCTTGTTTGATCTGATCGATGCTCGGGATCGCCATTACTGCCCACTCCCCATCCGGCGGTGTGCATTACGCCGGTCTAACTTTTGCCCTTCTTCTTCACAGGCACGGTCGCGGTGTAATCGAGCGACCACTTCACCCATATGTCGAGGTCCTGCGCGGTCCTGTAGCCGGCGGCTTCGATGAACAGGAATCCCAGCATGGGCCGGTGGGTGAAGTCCATGGTCCGTGCTCCGGGCTCCTTGACCGTCTCCTCGTGCTTTCCGGGCCCCACCCGCACCATGAGCCGCTTCTCGTGGACACCGACGCACCCCTTGCCGTCGATCATGAAGGCGCTGCCGCCGGACATCTTCCTTTCGACCACCGGTCGCTTCGTCGCTCCCGCCACGGCGACGCGCAGCCGGGCCGCCAGAGCCTCACCGCATGCCATCTGACTGCTTCCGAGCTGTGCCGGGCTATGATGCCGCCTGCGAGCGCCCGGCGCCAGATACCAACGTTACGACCGCTACCGGCTGTCCTTTCGCCAGGTCAGCAGGTCGCCGACCTCGGCAAGAAGCCGGACCAGCTCGGCCATGTCCTGGGGGTCCATGCTGTGCCGTCCCGGCGATCGGACCGTGGCCGAGGCGATGATGCCACGCTTGACCAACACCGCCTTGAAAGCCTCGATCCCATAGATCCCCTCGAACACGATCAGCGGGAGCATGCGACGGTATAGCTCTCCGGCTTCAGCCGCCTTCCCGGACTCGAGCAGGTTCCACAGCTTCGACATTGGGTCGCCAAAGTGCGACGCCGGCATATTGCCGCAGAAGCCGCGCGCGTACTCCATCAGGATGTAGCGGCCGCTGCCGCCTCCCATGACGCCACGGCAGTGCGCTGGGGCAAGCTCGAGCAGCTTCGAACCCACCTGCGCGGCGTAGGTCGTTTCTTCCTTCACGTAATCGACATTGGCCACGTCGCGGCACAGCCCGGCCAGTTGCTCGGCGTTCAGCCGCGCCCCCTGGTTGTGGTTCTGGATGAAGATCGGGATCTTGATCGCCGCGCCCAGCAGCTCATAGAAGCGGCGCACCTCGTCATATGAGGGCGGGCGACCGTGCGGTGGCATCGCGATCACGGCCTCGGCCCCGGCGCCCTCGGCATACCTGGCCAGTTCTATCGAATGCGCGTTACCAATGCCGCTTACGCCAGCAACCACCGGAATCCTGTGGTTTACGACCCGAATCGTCGCCTCGATGACCATCCTTCGCTCAGTGTCGGTCAGCGTGCTGAACTCGCTGGCCATCACCGGCATGACGACACCATGACAGCCTGACTCGACGGTGAAGTGCAGTACCGATTCGAGCGACTTACGGTCCAGGGTTTCGTCGTCTTTGAAGGGCGTGGCCGGGATACCGAAGATGCCCCGGTACTGCGTGGCCTTGGTCAAAGCTAGCTATCCTCCCAGATATTTGACCCGTGAGCATACCGCAGGCCGCACCGGGCGGGCAGGTCAGGGCATCCGACGCCTGGCCGAGCGGCACGCCCTTCGGCAAGCAAAGAACATACTCAGGCCTGAAACGGACGCGCGAAGCGCTCTACTCCGTGCTTCACTCCGTTAACACCGGCACACAGCTCGAATCCAGGCAGTTGGATGTCGTCAACGCCGCCCACGCGCATCCTGCCACGTCTGTTGCTCAGCAACTACGCCGGAGGGTTCGGCTGGGAATGGACCGGAGAGTCCCACGATCTCGAGCCGATACTCGGGCCGGTACTGGTCTCAGCCCGCGCGCTGCTGGCCAGTGGCCCCGTTCATCTGCTCCAGGTTTGCGCAGACGAAAACGGCTGCGGCTGGTTAATCCTGGACACGACCAGGAACCGGTCCCGTCGCTGGTGCGACATGAAAGGCTGCGGGAGCCTTGCAAGGCTCCGTCGCTTTAGTCGGCGGCGCCGTGAAGGCGGCGCGCCTAGAACTTCTTCTCGAAGCAGTGGTACTGGATCCTGCCCTGCCCGCCCAGGTTGATCGCGAACCTGCGAGAGGCCGCGTTTGAGTCGTTGACCAGGTAATAGAAGGCACCGCGCATCCCATTTGACTCGTAGTGCCGGTATAGCCGCGTGGCCAGGGCCGCCCCGATGCCCCGCCCGCGGAACTTCTTGCGCACGCCGATTCCCAGCAGGCCCGCGCGCTTGTAGCGCCTGGCCGTGACCATGAACTTCAGGATCTGCATCAGGCCCATCCGGCCGTTGAACGCCCGGTAGTGCGGCGTGTAGTCGGGCATGCCCAGGCAGAACCCGGCCGGCTCGCCGTCAACCTCGGCTATCAGCAGCTGGTTGACGTCGAACCGCGGCTTCATGAAATCGAGGAAGCCGCGCCACTCCTTCTCGTTCAGCTCGTGCATCTCCCACTCGTCGGCGAAGCACTCGTTGAACAATGTCCGGATGATCTCGATGTCCCGCTTCCAATGCCGCTTTTCCACATGCCGCACCCTCGCCCCGAACGATTCCGCGGCTTTGCGCGCCGCGGCGCGGTACTGCGGCGTCGCGAAGTCGATCCAGAACTGCCACAGCGGGAAGCCGGGGGCGTATCCCGCCTGCTCGAAGTAGTTGCGGTAGTAGGGTGGGTTCCACGTGAACGGGAACATCGGCTCCTCGTCGAAGCCGTCCGTGAGCGCTGCCATTCCGACCATCGAAGATCCGTTCAACGGGGCGACGACGCGCTTCACCCCGCGCTCGCGCAGCCAGCCTTCGGCCCGCTCGAGCAATTGGGTGACCGCCGGCCCGGCGTCCGCCGCCGCCGCGAAGTACCCGATGAAGCCCCGGGCTGAATTCTCAGGCGTGTGTCGTTGATAGCGCCGGTTCAGGAAAGCGACGCAGCGCGCGACCGGCGGCTGGCCGGGGGCGGTGAACAGGGCGAACTCGGACTCATCGAGGATGGGCGACTTGCCGGCCAGCCGCTGCCTGACATCGGCGTCGACCTCGTTCGCGTAGTACCGCGGATGGTGTCCGATAAGCCGCCTCTCCAGAGCCACGAACTCTGCAAGCGCGGCCGGATTCGAAGGGTCGACTTGCGTGACGCCTGCCTGCGAGACCGCGGTGCTCATTTCGACCTCCCGGGCCGCCCCGCGCAGCCGAGTTCGATCGGATCGGTTTCTGGACGATGCGGCATATGTTACGTTCAGCCGATTGTTGGAAACATACTCAAATCGATATTCACCCCGCGACAGGAGCTACCGGACGCCAATCCGAAGCCCGGGCCACGCTTGCTGACCGTCCGAGCGTCACCTCGATGGGGTCCGGCAGCATCATGGATTCCGGCTTCCTCGTGGCGTTTGCGATCACCCGAGGGTGCAAGCAACTTCGAAGCAGGCCTGGTCGCCGCCCTCCCGTTCCTCGCCACGCATCTGCAGCTCGTGACGGTCGGCCTGATCGAAGTACCGCCGTCGAGAGGTATCGCTGCCGTCATCTGGGCCGGCGTCCAGGATCGGACTGATCCCCGTCTTCCTCGGCGTTGCCGCCGCAGACCAGCGGGACCTGCGCCGCGTAGCCTCGGCATCCGCCTTCACCCGAGGGCGACGGAAGGGAGACCTATACTTGCGGTCATGCCAGCGAAGGGAAAACCATGGCCGACTACCGGATAAACCAAGCGAAGAAGAAGCTGCAGGCAGGTGGCGTCGTCACGCTCGTCATGGGTGACTATACGCCAGATATGGCGGAGTTCCTCGGTCAGTTCGGGATCGACTCCGTGATGGGCGAGATGGAGCACGGGACCACGTCCTGGCGCGACATCTCCAACCTCTCCCGCGCATGCGACCTCTGGAACATGATGTGCATGGTGCGCGTGAACAAGAACGACGCCGGGCTCATCACGCGTGTCCTCGACTGCGGCGCCAACGGGATCATGGTGCCGCACGTGAACACGGCCGACGAGGCAAAGGCGGTGGTAGACGCCTCCTATTACGGCCCGATCGGCCACCGCGGACAGGCGTCTGGACGTCGTGCCATCGGCGTCGCCGACTACCACCGCTGGCAGAACGAGAACACCCTGACGTCGATCCTGATCGAGGACATCGCCGCGATTCCGCACCTGCCGAAGATGCTGAAGGTGGACGGGATCGACGTCTACTACGTAGCGCCCGGCGACCTGGCCCAGAGCATGGGAAGGACCGGCCAGCCTGGCCATCCTGAGGTCCAGAAGGTGATCGATGACGCTATCGCCCGAATCGTCAGATCCGGGCGCGTGGCAGGTGCGCTCGTGACCGACGCAAACGTGGAAGCCACGCTCGCCAGGGGCGTGCGGTTCGTCGGCACGTCGTGGACCAACTGGATCGGCGCAGGCGCCAGGGGCTTCATGGACAAGGTCAACTCAACATCGAAGGCGAAGCCCGCAGGGTCGAAGCGTAAGTGAACCCTTCCAGGCCATAAGTGCCAGGCGTAGGGCAGTACGCCCGCCCATCCAATCCGGTGGTTGAATCTGTCGAACAACCCTGAGTCGTAGCGATGTATCGTATATGCCCGCCCAATCCAATCCGGTGGCTGAGCCTGTCGAAGCCTCGGGAAACACCAAGGGAACCCATGAACTCAATCGAATTCCTCCTTCAGCAGCACGCCCGCAACCACTCCGCCAGGGTAGCCACGTGGGAAGGCACCACCGCAACCGGCCAGAACCAGGAGGATTTAATTCTCGACGGCCTGACCGACGCCCAGCTCCGCAAGATTCCAGGCGCCGGCCTTAACTCGATCGCCTGGTTGCACTGGCACATCGCCCGTTCCGAGGACGTGGGCGTTTCACTTTGCGGAGGCGGACGCCCTCAGGTCTGGCACGCCGGTGGATGGGCGAAGAAGCTCAAGTACGAACGCGCTGACTCCGGGACCGGCATGACCGCCGCCGACGTGGCGGACCTGAGCGCCAGGATCGATTTGGCGGGCCTGCGCGAGTACCGCTGGGCGGTGGGTCGCCAGACGCGTGAGATCGTCACCCCGATGAAGCCGGAGAGGTTCTCGGCGAAGATCGACATGGCTGTCCTGCGCAAGAACATCGAGCTCGGGTCCTACAGAGCGGCGCCCGACAAGGCCCGTTTCGAACAGACCTGGAGCACCCGTTCGGTCGGCTACACCCTCGCCACCTATGCCGTCACCCACAACATCGGCCACTGGGGAGAGGTGAGGACCCTCAAGGGGATGCTGTGACGCCCGGGGTCAAACCAGGCTGCCCCTGTTCAGTGACCGGCTGCAAACAGCCGCCCTCGACCTGTACCGGCAACACGGCGTCGTCACACCTGACCTGCGCCGGTTAGCCCGGCGCGGTGTCCGGTTTCACCCTCGGTTGGGCGTAGGCCGTCGATCCAAACGCCTCGCTCGGCGCATCCGGTTCAGCTACGAAAGACTGCCCTCCCCCTGATACATTCGATTCCATGGATACTCCGCCGCTCCTACTCCTCCTGCTCGCGTTTCTCTTCGCGCTGGCGGTCTCTGCGTTCTTCTCCGGGACTGAAGCTGCTCTGCTCTCCGTGCAGCGGCACCGGATCCGGACCGCGGCCGCACGGGGCTCCCCGGCAGCTCAGCGGACGGCCCGCCTGGTCGAACACCCGGAGAACTTCCTGCCCACGGTCCTGATCGGAAACAACCTCGTCAACACGGCCGCAGCAACGCTCGGCACGTTGATTGCCGTGCAGCTTGTCCCCAGCGACGCGGTGGGCGCAGTGGTCTCCGCGATCGTCGTCGCCGTGGTCCTGATCGTCTTCGGCGAAACAGTGCCGAAGACGCTGGCGGCCCGCCGCGCCGAGTCCGCGGCGATAACACTTACTGGTCCATTGATCTGGATCGAGCGAGTGCTCGCACCGGCGGTATTGCCGCTCCGGGCTCTGAACCGCTGGGTCTCGAAATTCAGTGGCCCACAGGCAGGATCGCTACTGGAGGCCAACGAGGAGCTGAAGGTACTTATCTCACTCAACCGAGATAGCGGTGGGCTTGAAGAAACTGAGGCGCGCATGCTCCTGCGCACACTCCGGCTCGCCGACCTGGAAGTACACGAGGTGATGACGCCTCGGACCGATATCGTCTCGGTGCCTGACGACCTCACCATCGAACGGTTCCTCGAATTCAATGCGCGCCAGTACCACTCGCGGTTCCCTCTCCTCAGGCGGGGCACCGAAGATGTCATCGGCGTCATCGAAGCGCGCGTCGTGCTCAGGGCACTTGCCTCAGGGGAGGCGTCGGCGTCTGACCCCGTGACCAAACTGGCGTCGGAAGCCCACTTCATCTGGGAGTCCAAGCCGGTCATTGACGCCATCGAAGAGATGCGGGGCCGTGATCACGACATGTCGATCGTGGTGGACGAATTTGGATCGATGGAAGGCCTGGTAACGCTCCACCAGCTGCTCTCGGAGGTTGTCGGCCGACCTCGCCGGCCGCACCCGGTGGGGGGTGATTCGGGCGGAACCGAGATCTCCGTCAAGGGATCGACACGGGTATTCGACCTGAATGAGAGCCTCGGAATCGGCATTCCGAATGGCGAGTACGACACCATCGGAGGCTTCGTAATTCACGAACTTGACCGCCTCCCGAGGGCAGGCGAGAGGGTCACCCACGGCGACTGGGTCCTGGAGGTCGCCAAGATGGCCGGACCACGCGTGGTCGAGATCAGGTTGTCGCGATCTCACCGCCCATCCCCTGCTACGGAGCAGCAAGAGGCGACCACTGTCCGGCCTTAGGCCAGCCATGACGACCCAGCCGTCGCCTCCCACTACGAGATGGCTGAAGGCAAATTCGCGGCGATCACTGTTGAGCCTCGAAGCAAGCCAGGCAGGTGGTTTGGCGTGGGTCGTCCTCGCCTGGTTTCCACAGGATTTACAAACCTCCTCCAATTCTTGAATTCTGACCATACGTCGCAACAGTCGGCAGACATTGGCTTGTAGACGTTTTTGGGACGGCCCGGCCACACCTCACACAGTAGCCTCGAACCGCGTCCGCGCGACGAGCGAAGTATTGACCTACCGCGCCACATTGCTTGACTTCGACCGCAAGAGCTACAGGCGCCTGATCGACGAATCACGGACCTGGGCGGCAGTCGCCGGCTCGGTGAGAAGAATGGCGAAATTCGGGGACTGTGCGGTTGATCCGGCCGTCAGATTCATTGAGTTGAGGACCACCTGGCCCTGGTCCAAATAGCGCGCCCTCCGCGTGCCCCCAGCGTTTGAGGTACGGAGTCAAAAGAACCGCCTGTTTTCTGGCCTCCCGGAGACCTGAAAGGGTCTGAGTGGCTACCTGCTCGTCTGTCGAGAATTGAACGAATCCGCCGTTCATTCGCCCCCTCCCGAGATCACGGCACTCGGGCGAGTAGCACGACGACAGGTAAGGTGTTGGTCCCCCTGAGCACGCAAGACGGTGACCCGGCGAACGGTTTGCAGGCCGCCGCTACCCGTACACCCTGGGACCGCCGGGGTAGCTGCCGCCGGCGTTGAGGGCGAGGTTGCCGCCGTCAAGCGGGATGACAGCGCCGGTAACCCACGAAGAGGCATCGCTGGCGAGGAATATGGCGAGGCCTTTGATGTCGTTGGGCTTGCCGAAGCGGCCCATCGGGATGCCGCCAAGGAACGTGGTCGTGAGATCGGGTCGGGCTTGCATGCGCGCTTCGAGCCCCTTGTTCATCACCTGTGCGGGGACGATGCAGTTCACGCGCACCCCACGGCCACTCCACTCGGTGCTGAGCTCACGGGTCATCTGGATCACCGCGCCCATCGCCATGCCGTAAGGGGTATGCCCGCGTCCGAGCGAGTTCACGCCACCGATCGACCCTAGATTGATGATCGAGCCTCGCTTCTGGGCCAGCATGCGGCGGCCGGCCTCCTGGCAGGCGGCGAAGCGTCCGATCACCAGGTTCTTGAATACCTTCTCGACGACCGCGAGTTCGATCTCCTCCGGGCGCCCGGTATGCCCTTCACCCGCAACATTGCCGGCGATATCGACGCGGCCGAACTCGGAGTCGGTCCTCGAATAGGCCGCTCGCACCTGTCCGGCGTCGGAGACGTCGCATTTGAGCGCGATCGCCTTACGCCCCAGCTTCGAGATCGCCTGTGCGGTGTCCTCAGCTCCCTCGAGGTTGATGTCGAGGAGCACCAGGTCGGCGCCCGATTCGGCAAAGCCGAGTGACATGGCTTTGCCCATGCCGCTGGCGGCACCTGAGACGACAGCTACGCGGCCCGAGAGATCGAACAGTGGGTGTGACATGACGGAAGATTATGCGCCGCGCCGGGGGTACGTTTGAAGGGGCACGGACCCTCACCCGGCCTTCGGCCGGCCCCTCACCCGGCCTTCGGCCAGCCCCTCACCCGGCCTTCGGCCACCCTCTCCCGCAGACGCGGGCGAGGGGTTAAACGGAGACTCCCCCGCAAGCGCGGGCGAGGGGTTGAACCGTGGCTATCACGCAAGCGCGGGCGAGCGGTTGAACCATGACTCACCCGGCCTTCGGCCAGCCCCTCACCCGGCCTTCGGCCACCCTCTCCCGCGAGCGCGGGCGAGGGGGTGAACCGTGGCTCTCACGCAAGCGCGGGCGAGGGGTTGAACGGCCCCTCACCCGGCCTTCGGCCGGCCCCTCACCCGGCCTTCGGCCACCCTCTCCCGCGAGCGCGGGCGACGGGTTGAATCGTGGCTATCACGCAAGCGCGGGCGAGGGGTTGAACGGCCCCTCACCCGGCCTTCGGCCGGCCCCTCACCCGGCCTTCGGCCACCCTCTCCCGCAGACGCGGGCGAGGGGTTGAACCGTGGCTATCACGCAAGCGCGGGCGAGGGGTTGAACGGCCCCTCACCCGGCCTACGACCGGACCCTCACCCGGCCTTCGGCCACCCTCTCCCGCAGACGCGGGCGAGGGGTTAAACCGTGGCTATCACGCAGACGCGGGCGAGGGGTTGGACGGAGACTCACCCGGCCTTCGGCCACCCTCTCCCGCAGACGCGGGCGAGGGGTTGAACCGTGGCTATCACGCAGGCGCGGGCGAGGGGTTGAACGGAGACTCCCCCGCAAGCGCGGGAGGTGGGGGTCAGGAATAGGCCCCTGCGTCAATCGGAGGCGGGGACAGGGGACGGGTCAGCCGCCGTGGCCGCGGGTTTCTCAGTGCCGGCGAGGTACTCGGACATGCTGCGGATGTTGTAGGCCGTTGCGGCGTCCTTCAGGCTTTCGATGGCCGCCCGGGCGGTATCGAGCGAGGTAAAGCAGGGGATCCTGCGCTCAGCGGCCCCACGCCGGATATAGAAGCCGTCGTGGAGCGGCCGCCGCTCGCCCGTCACGGTGTTGATCACCGCCTGGACGGTACCGTCCTCGATGACATCCACCACATTCGGGTGGCCCTCGCCGAGCTTCTTCTCGACCCGGGTGATCGGATAGCCGAGCGACTCGATCAGCGCGGCGGTGCCGGCAGTGCCGTACAGCTTGTAGCCGTTCTTGACGAGTTCCTGTATGAGCGGGATGGCCTCGGCCTTGTCACGGTCGGCCAGGCTGATGAGCACCGAACACGCCGGCGGCATCACGAGGCCCGACGCTATCAACGCCTTCGTGACCGCGCCAGAGTAGTTCGTGTCGATCCCCATCACCTCACCGGTCGACTTCATCTCCGGCCCCAGGAATGTGTCCACTCCGGTCAGCTTTGCCATCGAGAAAACCGGCGCCTTCACGGCAACCAGCGGCTTGCGCTGCTGGAGGCCCGGCCGGTAACCCTGCTCGACGATCGACTTGCCACGCATGGCCTCGACCGCAATCCGGACCATGGGGACCGAAGTCACCTTTGAAATGAACGGCGCGGTGCGGCTCGCCCTCGGGTTCACCTCGAGGATGTAGACCTGCGAGTGGCCGTTGCCGGCCTGGTTCGGGTAGCTGCCGATGCTGCGGTAGGCGCCGCCACCGGTAATCACGAACTGGATGTTCATCAGCCCACGCACACCCAGCGCGACACCTACGCGGTGCGTGTAGTCGACGATCGTGTCGACCTCGCCTTTCGAAAGCGCCAGCGCCGGGTAGACGGCCATCGAGTCGCCGCTGTGTACGCCGGCGCGCTCGATGTGCTCCATGATCCCCGGGATCAGGATGTTCTCACCATCGCAGATCGCGTCGACCTCGACCTCGATTCCGTCGAGGTACTTGTCGACCAGGATCTCGCCACCCTCGGACGGCATGCCAACGGCCTTGAAGTAGGTCACGACCTCCGACGGGTTCTGCAGGATCTCCATTGCCCGCCCGCCGAGCACATAGCTGGGCCGCACGAGCACGGGGTAACCGATGTTTGACGCAGTCTGCAGCGCCTCTTCGAGGTTGCCCGCGACGCCGGCTGGGGGCTGCGGTATGCCGATCCGCGCGCAAAGGTCTTCGAACCTGCCCCGGTCCGAGGCAAGGTCGATCACGTCCGCCGACGACCCGAGAATCGGGAGCCCTGCCCTGCCGAGCGACTGCGAAAGGTTGATCGCGGTCTGCCCGCCAAACTGGACCATGGTTGGCACGTCGGCCGTCGTGCTGGGGTCAGCCCCGCTCGCCTCGTTGTCGATGATGTCCCGGACGCTCTCCTCGTCCAGTGGCTCGAAGTACAGCCGGTCGCTCGTGTCGAAGTCGGTCGAAACGGTCTCCGGGTTGGAGTTGACCATGATCGACTGAACGCCCGCCCTCTGGAGCGCCCAGGCAGCGTGGACTGACGAGTAGTCGAACTCGATCCCCTGCCCGATCCTGATGGGACCGCTGCCCAAGACCAATGCCTTGGCTACCGGCTCGGGGGTCGCCTCGTTCTCCTGCTCATAAGTCGAGTAGAAGTACGGCGTCTCGGCCTCGAATTCGGCCGCACACGTGTCGACCATCTTGTAGACCGGCTCGATGCCCCACTCCTTGCGCTGCTGTCGCACGCGCTCAGGTAGCTCGTCCGCAAGCGTCCCGATCTGCGCGTCCGAGAAGCCGATCCGCTTGGCGGCCTTCATCAGTGACGGCGTCAGGTCCTCGGATAGGAGGCGCCGCTCCATACCGACAATCCGGGCGAGGGCCCGCGTGAACCACGGGTCGATGCCGGTCTTGCGCGATACGTCCTCCGGCGTCGTGCCGCGGCGAATGGCCGCAATAAGCCGGAAGATGCGCTCGTCGTCGGCCTGCCAGTCGATGATCTGCCCCTCCCAGCTCGGGGACTCCCAGAGCAGGGACCGCCGGCCGATCTCCCAGGAGCGCACGGCCTTCTGCAGTGCGGCCTCGAACGTCCGGTCGATCGCCATGACCTCGCCGGTCGCCTTCATCTGGGTACCGAGGCGGCGGTCGCCGGTCGGGAACTTGTCGAACGGCCAGCGCGGGATCTTGACGACGCAGTAGTCGAGCGCAGGCTCGAACGCCGCGGTCGTCTTCTTCGTGATGGCGTTCGGGATCTGATCGAGGGTCTTCCCGAGGGCGATCTTCGTCGCGAGTCGTGCGATCGGGTAGCCGGTGGCCTTGCTTGCGAGGGCAGACGATCGGCTGACGCGCGGGTTCACCTCGATGACGAAGTAATCGGGCAACTCCTCCGGGATCGGGGGCAGGGTCGCCGCTACCTCGTTTCCGGGCCTGAGGCCGAACTGGATGTTGCAACCGCCCTCGATCTTGAGGCCGCGAATGATGTTCAGCGCGGCGCTCCGGAGCATCTGGTACTCCTTGTCGGAGAGCGTCTGGCTGGGCGCCACCACGATGGAGTCGCCGGTATGGACGCCCATCGGGTCGAAGTTCTCCATATTGCAGACGGTGATGCAGTTGTCGGCCGAGTCCCGCATGACCTCGTACTCGACCTCTTTCCAGCCCACGAGCGACTTCTCGATCAGGACCTGGTGGGTCATGCTGGCGGCAATACCGCCAGCCGCCACCTGGCGCAACTGCTGCTCGTTGTGGGCGAAGCCGCCGCCCGTGCCCCCGAGGGTGTACGACGGGCGGATGATCACCGGGTAGCCGATCTGGTTGGCGACCTCGATCGCCTCCTTGACGGTCGTCACGGCGCGGCTGGGCGGGACCGGCTCCTTGATCCGCTTGAGAAGCGACTTGAACAGATCGCGGTCCTCGGCCGTCCGGATCGACTCGATGGGCGTCCCGAGCACCCGCACGTTGTACTTGGCGAGGATTCCGGCGTCGTGGAGCTCAACGCCCAGGTTCAGGCCGGTCTGGCCGCCGAGCGTCGGCAGGAGGCCGTCCGGGCGCTCCCGCGCGATGATTCGCTCGATGACCGGGACCGTGAGCGGCTCGATGTAGATCGCATCGGCCATCTCGGCGTCGGTCATGATCGTGGCCGGGTTCGAGTTCACGAGGACGACCGAAATGCCCTCCTCGCGCAACGCACGGCACGCCTGCGTGCCCGCGTAGTCGAACTCCGCTGCCTGCCCGATTACGATCGGCCCCGAGCCGATTACGAGCACCTTCTTTGGCAGAGCGGGCATCAGGCATTCCCCCTGGCTGCGCCGGCCGACCTGGCCTTGCGCGCCATCTCTACGAATCGGTCGAACAGGTACTCGTTGTCCTTCGGCCCCGGCGAGGCCTCGGAGTGGTACTGGATGGTCATGATTGGCAATGTCCTGTGGCGGAGCCCTTCGACCGTGTTGTCCGAGAGGTCGATGTGGCTTACCTCGAGTTCCGGCGGCAGGCCCTCCCGCGACACCGAATACCCGTGGTTCTGCGCCGTGATGTAGACCCGGCCGGTCGCCAGGTCCTTGACGGAGTGGTTGCCGCCGCGGTGGCCGAACTTGAGCTTGAAGGTCTTCGCGCCGAACGCGCGGCCGATCACCTGGTGCCCCAGACAGATCCCGAAGATCGGCACCTTGCCGGCGAGCGCCCTTGCCGCCTCGACGCTGTGGTCGAGGAGCTCGGGATCGCCGGGGCCGGGCGACAACAGGACGCCGTCGGGCTTCATCGCGAGGATCTGGGAGGCGCTCGAGATGGCAGGCATGATGACGACGTCGCAGCCGCGATGCGCCAGCATCCTCAAGATGTTGAACTTGACGCCGTAGTCGCCGACGACAATCCGCGGGCGCTTGCCCTCACCCGGCATGCCGCCACCCTCGCCTCTCCCCGGCGAGTGTTCGGCTGCTGGGACACCCGATGGCTGAGCTTGTCGAAGCCATGAGTGACCCGCTTTCCCACCTTCGACAGGCTCGGGGACCGAAACCTGCATGGGCGCGCCGTGCTCCTCGTGCCCGTTCCAGGTCGTCACAGCTCCGACGGTCACTGCACCGACCACGTCCTCCTCGCCGTAGCGAGGCGCGGAGCGGATCGCGAGCATGCCCTGCTCGATGTCCGGGTCCTCGGTCACGACGCCCATCATCACGCCCCGCGACCTCAACCGGCGGGTGATGGCCCGCGTGTCGACCCCCGAGATCGCGGGGATGCCGTGCTCCAGGAGGTACTCGTGCAGCGTCATCTGGCTCAGGTAGTGGCTGGGCTCCGGGCAGTCCTCACGCACGACAAGCCCCCTGACCTGGATGCGCCGGGACTCCCAGTCGCGCACGTTGATCCCGTAGTTGCCGATCATGGGGTAGGTAGGGACCAGGATCTGGCCCGCGTAGGAAGGGTCGGTCAACATTTCCTGGTAGCCCGTCATGGACGTGTTGAAGACGACCTCACCGACGGTCAGCCCGCGCGCGCCAAGGCGAACGCCCTCGAACCGGCTGCCGTCCTCGAGGATCAGAAATGCGGTGCCGCGCTCAGACTCGGTCAACAAGTGCTCCTGTGCGAGGTTCGGTATGGGATGAGCGGCGCTGTTCACCCCGATGTAGATCGTGGACAGGCTCAGCCTCCGGCAGATTGACCAGAGGGCTAAGCACTGGCGCCACCCTGCCACACGACAGAGCCACCAAATACGGTCGTCACGACGCGGCCCTTTAACGTCACACCTGCCAGCGGCGTGTTCTTGCCCTTGCTGACGAACCGCGCCGGGTCAACGACCCACTCGGCATTGAGATCCAGTACGACCACGTCGGCCGGATGGCCCGGTTTCAGAGTGCCAAACAGCCCGAACCGTGCCTCTTCCCCGTGCCGCTTGCCAAGCGCCAGGAACTTGCCGGGCGCGGTCGACATCCTCTCGATCACCTGCGGCATAGAGAGGCGGCCTGCATGGAACAGTGACACGACCGAGGCGAACGCGGTCTCCAGGTTGCTGATCCCATTCGCCGCCTCGACGTACGTGCAGGCCTTCTCCGACTCGGAGTGTGGCGCGTGATCGGTGGCCACGAAATCGATGACGCCTTCGCCGAGGGCCGCCACCAGCGCGTCGACGTCACTGGCCGCTCGAAGAGGCGGATTCACCTTCGTGTTGGTGTCGTAGCTGGCCAGCCCCACGGCCGAACGTCGCTCGGCGCCTTTCAGGCCGTACACCCAGGTGTCGGTCAGCGTCAGGTGGTGTGGTGTCACTTCGGCCGTCACGCGCGCGCCGCGCGCCTTCGCCGCGCGCACCAGGTCCACCGCCGCCGCGGTGCTCAGGTGGGCGATATGCAGCCGGCCACCGGTCAGCTCGGCAAGCGCGATATCACGGGCGACCATCGAGGCCTCCGCCTCCGCAGGCCAGCCCGCAAGGCCGAGGTTCGAAGAGACGACGCCCTCGTGCATCTGCGCGCCTCTGGTCAGCCCCGGCTCCTGGCAGTGATTGATGATCGGCAGGCCCAGGCTCGACGAGTACGAAAGCGCCTGCCGCATCATGTTGGGGTCGGCCACCGGGTCACCGTCGTCGCTGAACCCGATCGCACCCGCCGCGGCCATCTCCGCCATCTCCGTCAACTGCTTCCCGTGCCGGCCCATCGTGACTGCGCCGATCGGAAGCACCCGAACCACGCCCGACTCGCGCGCCCTCCGCGCGACGTACTCGATGATGCTCGCCGTGTCCTGCGCAGGCTCGGTATTGGGCATTGCACACACGGTCGTGAAGCCACCACGCGCTGCCGCCGCGGTGCCGGTCGCAAGCGTTTCCTTGTACTCCAGGCCCGGCTCGCGCAGGTGCGTGTGCAGGTCGACAAACCCCGGCGCGACCACCCGCCCGCCAGCGTCGATCTTCTGGTAGCCATCTGGCGCCGAGCCCGCCCTGGCAATCGACTCGATCTTGCCGTCCTTGATCAGGACATCAGCGACCCGGTCGATCCCCTGCGACGGGTCGATCACCCGGCCACCCGTGATGGCCAGCATCCCGTTCTTACGCTCCGACATTGGCCGCCCTCGCGCACAGCATGTACAGGATCGCCATCCGGATCGCGACGCCGTTGGCGACCTGCTCCTCGATGACGGACTGCGGCCCGTGCGCCACTTCAGTACTGATTTCGACCCCCTCGTTCATCGGACCCGGGTGCATGAGCAAGGCGTCCGGGCGCGCCAGCTTCAGGCGCTCGGCGTTGATGCCGTACTCCCTCGAGTATTCGCGCAGGCTGGGCAGGTGACCCGCGTCCTGCCGCTCGCGCTGGATGCGGAGGACCATGACGACGTCGGCGCCATCAACCGCCTCTTCCACACGCCGTGCGATCCTTACACCCTCGTACGGAAGCCCCTCGGCGACCGACGAGCCCGGGACGAATCCGGCCGGGAGCAACGTGGGCGGTCCGCACACGACCACCTCCGCCCCCATCTTCTGCATGCCAATCATGTTCGAGCGCGCCACGCGGCTGTAGAGGATGTCGCCGATGATCGCGACGCGCTTCCCGTCGAGCTTCCCGCGCAGCCGCTCGACCGTGTAGATGTCGAGCAGCGCCTGCGTCGGATGGGCGTGCGTGCCGTCGCCGGCGTTGATCACCGAAGCGTCGAGGTGGCGGGCCACGAAGTATGGCGACCCGGAATGCGGGTGCCGCATCACCAGGGCGTCGATCTGCATCGCCTGCAGCGTCCGCACCGTGTTGAGGAGCGACTCCCCCTTGGTGACGCTGCTGGCGCTGGAGGTCACGTTGATGACATCGGCGCCCAGGATCTTGCCGGCCTGCTCGAACGAGACCCGCGTGCGCGTGCTCGCCTCGAAGAAGACGGTGATGATCGTCTTGCCCCTTAGCGCAGGCGTCTTCTTGACCTCCCGGCCGAACACTTCCTTCATGCCGTCGGCGTTGAGGAGGACATCTTCGATCTCGGCCCGGGTGAAGTCGTCGAGATCAAGCACATGGCGCCGCGCGCCCGACCACAGGGCACTCTGCTGCCGGCTTCGCTCAGCTACGCGTGCCATCGTCTTCCTCCGACTTGGTGAGCACCACGCCGTCCTCGCCGTCGACTTCCGAGAGCCGAACCCGGATGCGCTCGTCGCGCGCGGTCGGCACGTTCTTACCGACGTAGTCGGGCCGGATCGGCAGCTCGCGGTGGCCGCGATCCACTACGACCCCAAGCTGGATCGACGATGGCCGCCCGAAGTCGTTCAGAGCATCCATGGCGGCGCGGATCGTGCGCCCCGTGTACAGGACGTCGTCGATCAGGACCACGGGCCTGCCGTTGATGTCGAAGTTGATCTCGGTAGGGCGCACGGGCTGCGTGGCTGCCTGGTCGAGATCGTCGCGGTACAACCGGGGGTCAAGGCTGCCGACTTCTACGGTGCGTCCCTCGAACCCGCGCAGCGCCTCGGCGACGCGACGGGCGAGGAAGACGCCACGGGTCTGAATGCCGACCAGCACGATCGGTCCGGCGCCGGGGTTGCGCTCGAGGATCTCGTGCGCGATCCGGTTCAGCGCTCGCCGGAGCTGATCGGGCGTCAGGATTTCGATTTCGGGCACTAAAAAACCCCTGCCGTGGCGGCAAGGGGTTCGACGAACCAGGCGAAATACGCCCGGGTTCGTGTCGGTGCTCCTTGCCAGCCTCTCTGGACTGGATTTAAAGGTCACCCTGGAGGTGATTCAGTTGTTGTTACCAGAATATCAGGTTTTCCGACCGGTTACCGCATTGTCCTGGTAGTAATCACGAGGTATGAGCCACGCTCGCCGCGGGCGACGTAAGAGAGACGCCGCGGCCGCGTGGTGTGCCCGCAGTCGCAGCGAATGGCCCGTACGGGGCGCTGACGCAGGGAGAGCTGGCCGCAGGCGTCGCACGTCGCCGCCCAGCGGGCCCTGGCCGCCCATTCGCGCACCGGGAGACTCACGTAGCGAAGCGGCGCCACTCCCAGTTCGCGGCAGATCGCCTGGAACTCACGGCCATGGGCACGCGCCTTCGGGTGCCGCTGGTGGGTGATTGCATGCGCCAGCTCGTGAAGCAGGATGTCCTTCTGCTCACGAGGCTTCCCGAGCGCTAGCAATCGGCTGCTCAGGGTTACCTGGCGCGTCGTCGGCGTGTACGAGCCGAACGTACGGGTCATGCGGCCCGACACCCTGATCTTCGGCAGGTCGATCCCGGGGGCGTGCCGGCTCAGCACGTCATCGGCCAACTCTCCAAGTCCATTCAAAGTAACGCGGTACATCTTTAGTCTATCCGGCGCTCTAAACGATTGCGTCTTTTGTATATATTTTGTCAATTTCTTATCGAGCTCCCGAATCGTCCAGGATCGTAATTTCGAATATTTATAGGCGGATCCAGCCCGAGCGCGAGGTGGGCCGCAATGCGTCCCATCCCCGGACCAAGCATGATGCCATTACGCCCGGCCCCTGTGGCAATAACTACTCCACCAATTTCCGGCGCGTTTCCAATTACGGGTTCGCCATCCGAAGATACCGGGCGCAGACAGGCGGTCTGCCTGACAAGCTCTGCGTCGACGAGAAACGGAAATGCGTCGGTCGCAGATGACATGATTTCGTCGCGCGCCGACGCGGTCGGAGTCTCATCAAAACCCGCGCGCTCTTCGGTTGTCCCGGCCCAGACCAGACCGTCCGGCTTGGTCGTCGCGTAGTCGCTCCCCCACCAGTAGGAGTACTCCAGCGGCCTGCCCGGCGCACGCAATCGAAGGATCTGCCCCTTGAGCGGCGAGATCGGCAACCGGAGCCCCAGCCAGTCGCCGGCAGCGCCCGACCAGGGACCGGCAGCCACCACCACCGCGGCCGCCGGGATCACCTCCCGGCCGACGATCACCGCCCGCAGGCGGCCAGCCTCGATCCTGAGGCCCGTGACCACGCCGTGCCGCAGCATGGCGCCGTGCTTCTGCGCGGCCTGCCCGAGGGCGAGCGTCAATTTGTACGGCTCAACCTCTGCCGAGATATCCGCGTACAGGCCGCCCGCCAGCGACTCCGAAAGCCTGGAATCGATCGACTGCAACGCCTCGACGTCCTCGAGCCAGCGCACGTCGCCGCGATGGTTCGCGCGCAGCCAGTCGTAGGTGGGTCGCAGGTCTGAGAGGTCCCGGCGATTCCGCGCCAGCATCACACTGGCCTTGCGCCGGTACTGGACGTCGACCCCGGTTGCCTCGCGCAGTTCGCCGGCCAGCCGGGCATGCAGCTGCGATGAGAGCTCCGAGAGCGACGAGGGCGTCGAACGCTCGCCGGCATCGTGGGCCGGAATCAGCCCGCCGTACGCGAAGCCCGAAGCGTGGCTGCCGATCGAGTCGCGCTCGACGACGGTGACCCGCGCGCCGGACTGCGCCATGAAGTAGGCCGCCGAGGCGCCCACGATCCCCGCGCCTACTACGACAACGTCAGTCACGGCGTTCAAACTCGCAGCCAGCCGGGGCCAATCGACAATGGAGATAAGCCTGTGGCCGGTTCACGATGCTGGCCCGACGCGTGGAATAGCAGGTTTGAGGCCTCCAGCTCTGCCGATTGGCCGTGGGTGGAGGCTACCGCGCGAATGGAGAGTAGGCCGACGGGTCGCGCCGTCGCACCTTGCGCGCCGACTCCGACTCCTGGGCCGCCCTGGCGACATCACGCGCGATCCGGCGGGGCACCGAGCGGTCGAAAACGCTCGGGACGATGAAGTCCTCGCTGATCTGCGATTCCGGGATCGTGTCCGCAATCGCCATGGCGGCCGCCAGCTTCATATCGTCGTTGATCGTCCTGGCCCGGGCGTCGAGAACGCCCCTGAACAACCCCGGGAAGCACAGCGCATTGTTGATCTGGTTCGGGTAGTCGGAGCGCCCGGTCGCCATGATCCGGACATTCGCAGGGATCTCTTCCGGGAAGATCTCCGGGGTCGGGTTGGCGAGCGCGAAGACGATGGCGTCGCTGTTCATCTGGGCGACGTCCTCGGCCGTGACCAGCCCGGGGCCGGCGAGGCCAAGGAAGAAATCGGCCCCCTTCAGCGATTGCCGCAACGACCCCTTCACATTCTTCGGGTTCGTGTGCTCGGAGAACCATTTCTTGGCAACGTTGTCGCCGTAGTCGCGGTCCCTGCTCAACGCGCCCTGGCGGTCGAAGCCGATGATGTTCTTGACCCCGAAGTTCATCAGGATCTTCGAGCACGACATGCCGGCCGCGCCCACGCCCACCACGACGACCTTCAAGTCCTTGGGGTTTTTCTTGACGATCTTGAGGGCATTTACGAGTCCGGCGAGCACGACCACCGCGGTCCCATGCTGGTCGTCGTGAAAGACCGGGATGTCCAGCTCAGCCTTGAGCCGGTCCTCGATCTCGAAGCAGCGCGGCGCGCTGATGTCCTCGAGGTTGATCCCGCCGAAGCTCGGCGCAATCGCCTTCACGATCCTCACGATCTCATCTGGGTCCTTGGTATCCAGGCAGATTGGCCAGGCGTCGACTCCGCCGAACTCCTTGAAGAGGAGGCACTTGCCTTCCATGACCGGCATCGCCGCGGCCGGTCCGATGTCGCCGAGTCCCAGCACCGCGGTGCCGTCGGAGACGACCGCGATCGCGTGGCTCTTCACGGTCAGCGACCACACGGCTTCCGGGCGCTCGTGAATCGCCATGCAGACACGACCAACACCGGGCGTGTAGGCCATCGAAAGGTCGTGGCGGGTCTGCACGGGGACCTTGCTGCGCATCTCGATCTTGCCGCCGAGGTGAAGCAGGAAGGTCGGGTCGGAGACGTGCACGACCTTGACGCCTTGAACCGCTTCGACGGCCTCGATGATCCGCTTGCCGTGGTCAACGTTCGTGGCGTTCACCGTGAGGTCGCGGACCATCTTCCCGTGCGCAACTTCGACCACGTCGACGGCGCTGATATCACCCTTGACCTCGCCGATCGCAGACGTGATCTTGCCGAGCATCCCGGGAATGTTGTCGTACCCCGCCCTTATGGTGAGGCTGTAGGCTACGCCAGGGCGCGTACCCGGCATCTGGACGACCTCCAACGGTTATCTGAATGAGGCGGAATTGGGGTCCGGCCATATTACACCGGGCCTTACTTGGCACATCACCTCCCTGGTTTCATACTAGGCAGGCAGCGACGTCGCGGGCCCTCGGTTCGCGCCTCGGTTCAGGAGTACGGGAGAGCAGATGCAGGAAGGCCAGCCAAGCCCGGCGCTCAAGGGCAAGTTCATTACCGCCCGAATCGTCCGCAGGGTCGACCTGACCGAAGACCTGTGGCGAGTCTGGCTGCAGCCCAGCGAGCCTTTCGCCTTTAAGGCGGGTCAGTACTGCACGATCGGCACCGCCGGGCTCGAACGCCCGTATTCGATCGCGTCGCCCCCTTCGGAGCCGCAGATCGAACTCTTCATCGAGCACATCCCGCCACCTGTGGGCCAGCTCACGCCGCACCTGTTCAAGCTCAAGAACGGCGACCAGGTCAGCATGCGGCCGCGCGCCAAGGGCCTTTTCGTATTCCAGCCCAAGTACCGGCACCACATCATGGTGGCCACGGTGACCGGGGTCGCCCCTTACATCGCGATACTGCGCGAGCAGCTTGCAGCGCCGCGTAATGGCGACCGTTTCCACGTCCTCGAAGGGGCCAGTTACCAGGACGAATTCGGCTACGACAAAGAGCTGAAGGCGATGTCGATGGCCAGCAACGGGAAGGTCACGTTCTTCCCTTCGGTGAGCAGGCCGCAGGATCCCCGCAACCACGGGTGGCAAGGCGCCACCGGCCGCATCAATACGCTGGTCGAGGACTATCTCAAGCGCGTTGCGCCGCCGCCTGCCGACACCTGCGTATATCTGTGCGGACATCCGCTGATGATCGAGGACGTAAAGCGCCGGCTCGAAGGTACGGACTACCACGTCGAAGAAGAGCGCTTCTGGAAATAAGAGAAAGCTAGCTAGGAGATGAGCATGACTACAGCGAAGCCGAAGGTCGGGTTTGTCGGACTCGGGATCATGGGCAAGCCGATGGCCCGCAACCTCGTCAAGGCCGGGTACTCCGTGACCGTCTTCGACCTGGTCGGAAGCGCGGTCGAAGAACTGGTGACCGATGGCGCCGCCGCCGGCGCGTCGGCTGCCGACGTGGCCAAGAAGAGCGAGGTCACCATCCTGATGGTGCAGAACTCGCCGCAATCCGAGGCGGTCCTGCTTGGCCAGCACGGGATCCTGGAGGGCGCCGCGCGCGGCCACCTGGTGGTCGACATGAGCTCGATCGCTCCGCTCGTCTCGCAGAAGCTCGGCAAGGCATGCGCGGCCAAGGGCGTCGACTTCCTGGACGCCCCGGTTTCCGGAGGCGAGCCCAAGGCCGTCGACGGCACTCTGGCAATCATGGTGGGCGGAAAACAGAAGGACTTTGACCGCGCCAGGCCACTGTTCGACAAGCTGGGCGCGAGCGCGGTGCTCTGTGGCGAGCACGGCGCCGGCAACGTCACCAAGCTGGCCAACCAGATCGTCGTCGCGGCCAACATCTACGCCGTGGCCGAGGCCCTGGTGCTGGCGCAGAAGGCCGGCCTGAACCCGGAGACGGTGTTCAAGGCCATCCGCGGCGGACTGGCCGGTTCTACCGTCATGGAAGCCAAAGCGCCCATGATGTTCAACCGGAACTTCAAGCCCGGCTTCCGCATCGAACTGCACTTCAAGGACCTCAACAACGTGATGGAGACGGCGCGCGACTACCAGATCCCGCTGCCGATGAGCGCCTACCTGCAACAGGTCACCGCCGCCCTGGTCAACAGCGGGAAAGGCAAGCTTGACCACTCCGGGTTGCTGCAGTTCGCCGAGCAGATCTCGGGCGTGGAAGTGAAGAAACCTTAACGACCGTTGCCTGGCGCCCGGCATCGGGTCCGATCCGAAACGCCTGATCCCGGGCCCGAGAAACCAGCCTGACGATCCTGTTCCTGGAGGACCACATGGACGCCGAAGCACGTGACTTGCTCGCCGAAATTGAACGGATACACGAAGCGGCCAAGAAGGCCGTGCGGAAGGCGGGCGACGCCGGGGTCAAATGGACGCCAGCGGTCCCGGACGCGAACTCGATCGCCGTGATCGTGACGCACATGTGCGGCAGCGAGGCACAGTGGGTGCACAAATACATCGGCGGAAGAAACGTCGAAAGGAACCGCGACTCCGAGTTCAAGACCCCGATCAATACCGCAAAGGGGTTGGTGGAGGCGCTCGACAAGGCCGGCGCCGCGACTCGCCAGGCACTCGAGAAGGAAACCTCCGCGACGTTGAATCGGGCCGTTACCTCGCACAACCCCGCCATCGCGAAAAACGCGCGCGACTGCGTCCTGCACTCCCTGTCCCACCAGGCAACACACATCGGGCACCTCGAGATGACCCTGCAGTTGTGGGAGAACCGGACGCACTGACGGTGCGATTCCCGAGGCGCAGAACGCACCGTTCGGGACAGGATGCAATCTCGGGACGGCTCGAAGTCGAGCCGGACCAGTCCGACCGTTTCCACGACTCGAAATCCATCGAGGCGAGGTGATCAACCTGCCCGCCCACGGCACGGCGGTGGTTTCCCCATGCGTTCCAGGCGATTTCGTGGCGCACGGACATGCCCGTTGCCAGCCAGGAACGTCCGCGAGAACCGCGAACAGGAAATCAGCGAGCTGGTTGATCGCATCGGAATGGCCGTCAACTCCGAGCTCGATCTGAAGCGCATCTTCCAGGGCATCGCCAGGGCGGTGGGCATCGTTGCTCGAGATCGATCGTTTCGTGATCTCCAGCCAGGGTTCCGACGGCAGGTTCGTCATCGAACAGGTGACCGGGATCCCGGTCCCGTGGCACGAGGTCGGCGCCATCCCAGACCTTGCGGAAGCCACGAGCGAGTTGGCGGCGGAGGACCTCCGTTCTGCCCTGCTCACGCCGGTGGGGGCTCCCGGAAACCCGATTGCAGTGCCGGGGGCGCTTGGCCGCAAGCCGGCCGCCTTCACCCGACAGGAGGTCAAGGTGCTCCGCCGGGTCGCCGAAACCGTGGCGCATGCCATCCCCTACGCCCGGCTCTACGCGCGCCACCGCCGTCTCGCAAGCGAGGCCCGCCTGCTGGCCAGTACCTCGCGGGCGGCCACCGCCGGCCTCGATATCCGTGCGCTGGCGCAGCGCTGCCTGACCATGGTCCGGGACCGCACCCCGTTCGATCGCGCCACACTCCGGGAGGTCGTTCCTGAAGGCGTGTGGCTTCGAGTACGCCCAGGGCTACTTCCCCGGGCGGCCCCTCGAGTTTCCCGCCGCGCCCTGATCAGCCGGTCGGGCCACCGCCCTCGCCGGATTTACGGATGTCGTCGAGGAACTTTTCTATCTCGGGCGAAAGCCTGACGCTGCCCCGTGGCGCGTCCGGCGGACGGGCGTCGTAGTCCTTTTCCATGCGCGTCACGAGCTCTGCCAGCTCGGGGTTCTTGATCACGGCCGGCGTTACCTGCTCGTACTGGCTGGCGCCGATCTCGGCTTCCGGGACCGGCAACGGCAGGCCGTACAGCGGCGCAAGCCCCTCGAGCAGGCGCGCCGCTCCGGCAAAGTCGTTTTCGAGCTGCAGGTACATCGGCAAGTGGACCAGCAGACTCAGTGTCTTCATCCCCATCTCCAGAGCGCGCTGCGGCACCTGGTTGACGGCGCTGGTCGGACCCTCGTATGAACTTCGCCTCAGCTTGACGTCGCCGAGGTCCGGCGCGGTCTCCCAGCCACGCGCGGAGCCCGTCACGACCAGCGGGCGCGTGTGCGGCAGGGAGTCGTACATCCCACCGACCAGCACATAGGTCTCTACCTTCAGGGCCGACATCAGCTCGACGACCGAGTCGTTGTAGTCTTCGGCGTGCGAGTGCGGTTCAAGCAGGTGCACGAGCAGCAGGTCAGGCGGCGTCTCCCGCCGCGCCGCGATCACGACCGTGTTGGGGGTCGTGATCGTGCGCTCTCCGTCGACCAGCTTCATTTCCGGTCGATAGCGGGTGAAGTCGTAGAACTTCCCCGGCCGCGCCAGCCGTCCGATCTCCTCGCCTCCGAACGTGCGATTGAGCCGTCCGAGAACGATTGAGCCAACGTTCCCGACGTTCACCCAGGGCCGCAGCATGGCGACCATATGCGGTGACCGGAGCGGCGGCCCTTGAAGCTCGACGTGAAACGCTCCTATTTCCATCGTTTCGAATCTCTGTGACTGTGGTTCCCTGCGTCGCCCGCGATATTAACCGGCCCACACTCCAGCGTCTCGCCCAATTATCGATCGCATGCGACGGGCCCTGGCCGACAAGAGCCTCCGTCACCGCGCGGGCCATCGCCCACGACATCGGCAGGATCCCCGTGGTTGCGCTTTCGTCCCTCTCATGGTCGCAGAAGGCATGCTCCCCACCTAGATCCTGGCCAACCGCCCCGCGGCCGGCTCGATCATCATCCACGGCATCCACCGGGTCGCCCTGTGGATGGCGTTTCTCAAGTCCGGTGTACACCCGCCGCTGGCGGGCGTGCTGCTCGCCTTTCGGATCAGCCGGACACGAAGACAGGCTGGGTCCAAGCGCGCGTGCCTCGTGACGTCTGCACGAACGCGCGGACGTACGTGTCCAGCTTCGACGGCCGATAGCGAGCGGTGTTGCCATCGACCCGCCACAACTCCCGGCCCCGGAAGCCAATGAAGGTCACCGTGCAGGCTTCATCGGACCGCGGTTCGATCTCCAACACGATTTCGGTCTTTTCATTCTTGAGCGCGCCAATGACGGCTCCGGTCGACGCGTAGAAGCGGCCTGCCTCGAGCGAGGACATGATCTCCGCATGCGTGCAGGCTTCGGCCTCGACCGAGACCCAGCCACGTCCTGGGTTGGCACGTTCCGGCCCGAACTCTCCCTTGAAGTGATGTGCATCGTCCGTGGCCACTCCGAGAATGCGCTTGCCGCCGCTGAGCAGACGGTCCCAGATCTGCTCGGTGCCGGGGCGGCCTCCTGCTGGGAGGTTGTTCGTTGAAGGGTGGCCGTTGAACACCTCAAATGCCCACACGCCCTCGACCGCCTGCATCGCCCGGTCATCGAACGCCCACTTGTAGTTCGGGTGGTTGATCGAGGCCAGGCCACCCGCCGCCCGCACCAGGTCGACATTTGCCTGCAGCGCTTCCGTTACCGTGTCGCGCGTCACGGGCTCAATGCGCGCCCCGATGCCGATGCCGTTGAGGTGCACCGGGCGTCCCGTCGCCGCGACCGTCAACTCTTCGCCCAGCAGGAGCATAGGCCAGTCCCCGGCGTGTTCCGCAGCATCCTCGATCACCGTCAGGTGGTTGTGATCGGAGAGAACCAGGAAGTCGTAGCCATGCTGGCCGTACCAGCCCGCGACGTGCTGGGGGCCGGCGTCGCCGTCGCTGTTTGTCGAATGGGTGTGGAGGTTGCCCTTGAACCACTGCCTTGGTGACATGGGTCGCATCCTAACATCGCGCCACACGCGCTAAAGTGGTGCGGGCCAGGAAATAAACAACCTCTCCAGAAGATTCTCGGAGAGCGGCCGAGGAGCCCGTATGGCGTTCAAGCTCGTGATGGTGCCCCCGCAGCGGCCCCAGACCAGGGAGTGGGCGGCCCGGATCATGGACACCGTGTCCGGGGTCACCGTGGTCGTTCCGGAAACCGAAGAGGCTGCGAAGAAGGAGCTGCGCGACGCCGAGGCGGCCTTCGGGACGCTCAGCCCGGAGCTGTTGAAAGCCGCTTCCCGGTTGCGCTGGTTGCAGGCGCCAGCGGCCGCACCAAATGCGGGCTATTACTACAAGGAACTGATCGAGCACCCGGTGGTGGTCACCAACTTCCGGGAGATCTACAACGACCACATCAGCACGCACATCATGGCCTACGTGCTGGCCTTCTCACGCGGGCTCCATCGCTACCTGCCGCAGCAACTCCGGCGGGAGTGGAAGCCGGCCGGTGAGGACCGGGGCATCGTCCATCTCCCGGAGGCCACCGCGCTGGTCCTTGGCGTCGGAGGCATCGGCTCGGAAGCTGCCCGCCACTGCGCACACTTCGGCATGAAGGTGATAGGCATCGACGCCCGGCGCAAGGACAAGCCCGAGGGCGTATCGGAACTGCACGGCCCCGACCAGCTCGACCGCCTCCTGCCGCGCGCTGACTTCGTGATCATGACGATCCCGCACACACCACAGACCGAAGGCCTGATGAATTCGTCCAGGTTCAGGCTGATGAAGAAGTCAGCGTTTCTGATCAACATAGGCAGGGGCATGACGGTCAGGCTGGATGATCTCGCCGAAGCTGTCAGGAATGGCGTGATTGCCGGGGCGGCGCTCGACGTTTTCGAAAAGGAACCGTTGCCGCCCGATCACGCCCTCTGGACGATGCCGGGGGTGCTGATCACGCCCCATACCGCGGGCTACGGACCCTACCTGGATGACCGTCGGGCCGAGATCCTGGTGGAAAACTGCCGGCGGATGCTCGAGAACAAGCCGCTCCGCAACGTGGTCGACAAGAAGAACTGGTTCTAGGCGAGCGCGCTCACTAACCCGTGTTCTTCAGGCCGGCGGCGATGCCGTTGACGGTCAGCAACAGCGCGCGCCCTAGCTGCGCCTGCTCGCCACCGCCCTTTCGCTTCCGCTCGAGGAGCGAGACCTGCAGATAGCTGAGCGGGTCAATGTAGGCGTCGCGAACGGCGAGGGTCCGCTGGAGGGTGCGGTTCGAATCCAGCAATTTCCGTTGCCCGGTGACCTCAAGCACCTTTCTCACGGCCAGGTCGTGCTCGGCCCGAATGTCCTCGTAGATGGCGTGAAGGTCGGGATCGACCAAGGCTGAGACGTACCGCCACGCGATGTTCATGTCCGTCTTCGCAAGGGTCATTTCGACGTTGGCGATAAATGTCCGGAAGAACGGCCAGCTCGCGGACATCTCCCCGATCACGCGCGCCTGATCCCCCGACCCGACCTGTTCAAGCGCCGTGCCGACCCCGTACCAGCCCGGTATGATCTGCCTGGACTGCGTCCAGCCGAACACCCATGGGATGGCGCGCAGGTCCGCGATTCCGGAAGTGGTGCCGCCACGGCGGGTCGGCCTCGAGCCGATGTTCATTTCGGCCAGTTCCTCGACCGGCGTGGCGCTCTTGAAGTACTCCGGCAGCCCTTTTCGCTCGACCAGCGACCGGTACTTCTGATAGGCGACCTCTGAGAGGCTCCCCATCGCGGCCGACCAACGATCGAGCACGTCGGGCGACTGCCTGGGCTCGGAGTGCAGCAGAGACGCCTCGATAACCGCGGCCATGGTCAGTTCGAGCTGGCGCTCCGCCAGGTCGGGAATCCCGTACTTATCGGAGATCACCTCGCCCTGCTCGGTCAGCTTGATCCGGCCGTCGACCGTACCCGCCGGCTGCGCCAGGATTGCGTCATACGTTGGCCCACCGCCCCTTCCTACCGTCCCGCCGCGACCATGGAAGAGGAGCAACTCGAGGTCGTGGGCGCGGGCCACTTCCAGCAGGCGGCGCTGAGCCTGGTAAAGCTCCCACTGTGAGGTGGTTATGCCGCCATCCTTGTTCGAGTCCGAGTAGCCAAGCATCACCTGGACGCGCGAGCCCTGGATCTCGCGCAGCCTGCGCAGCGGTTTCGAGGCGATGTAGCTCGAAAAGACCTCCGGTCCCCGCCGGAGGTCGTCGATCGTTTCGAAGAGGGGCACCACCGCCAGCCTGGCGACCCCGGAATTGAGGTCGATAAGGCCGACCTCTTTTGCGAGCATGAGGACTGCAAGCAGGTCGTCGACGTCCCTGGTCATGGACACGATCCAGGTGTCGACCGACTCCGGGCCGTACCGCCGCTGGCTTTCGACGATTACCCGCATGACGTCCAGCACACCCCTGGTCTCAGGCGACAGTGAGGCGTGCGCCGGCGCCAGCGGGCGCAGGCTGAACAGCTCGGCCTCCAGGCGCGCCCTGCGCCCTGACTGGCTCAACTGAGCGAACGCGCCGGGTTTACCGTCGGCCCGATCGATCAGTTCAGCCACCGCCCGATTCGTGACGCCCGAATGCTCACGGATATCCATGCTCGCGAGCGTGAAACCAAATGCGGAAACGCGGTCGATCACGCCCCTGAGGGCGCCTTCCGCGACCGCCTCGCCGTGATTGACGGTCAGCGACTCGTGCATCAGCGCCAGGTCTGCCTGCATCTGGTTCGGTGATTCGTATACAGGGCCCGGCGGCGAGGCCCCCGACCTGGCCGCCGCAAGCGCGTTCTTGAGCCGCTCGTAGATATATGCGCACTTGAAACGGTAGGGCTCCTCCGAGTTGAGCCGGGAGAAACGTCCGTGTACGGCAGGCATGAGCTGGCGGTCGTGCTCCAGCGAGTCCGTGAGAGCGGCCGATATGCCGGAGACCTGGGTCGACTGGCTCAACTCGCCGGCGATCTCGTCGATCGACGCCAGCATCAGCTCAAGCGCCTGTTCGTGCTGAACCGCGAGCACCTGCGTCGTGACGCGCGCGGTGACGCCCGGATTGCCGTCGCGGTCCCCGCCGACCCAGGTCCCGAATCGGATCGGGCGAAACCCGGGCGGCAGGGGTAATCCGAGCGCGGCGAGTTCCAGGCGCAGTGTCTCGATCACGCCGGGCACCGCCCTGCGGTAGAGCCCCTCCAGAAAGAAGATGGCGAAGCGAGCTTCGTCGATGGGCAATGGGCGATCGTGCCGCAGCTCATCCGTCTGCCAGATGCCGTCGACCACCTCTCGGATGCGCCTCTCGATCCGCAGGCGCCCGCGCGGGGTCAGACGGTGATCGTCGAGCTCGCCAAGGAGGGTGCTCACCGCACCGAGCTTGTTGAGCACCGATCGGCGGGACGCCTCGGTGGGATGCGCGGTAAACACCGGTCGAAGTTCCAGGCGATTGACCAGCGCCGCGATGCTCTGCCGGTCAATGGCGGCCTCGGCCAGCTTCTCGAACGTGGCGTGGAGCCAGTCGGGTTCATGCCCTTCGCCGGCACGCAGCACGCCTACGCGGTGGCGTTGTTCGGCGACGTTGGCGAGGTGGAAGTAGATCGTGAACGCACGCACGAGGTCGATGGCGCGTTCCAGCGGGATGGAATCCAGGCGCTTCGCCAGCTCGGCCTGGAGCTCGGGATTCGACGATGCGCGCAACTGGCGCGTGCGCGCCCTTACCCACTCTTCCAGGTCGTAGAGATCCTCGCCCCCCTGCCGGCGCAAGGTCTGACCGAGAAGCGAGCCGAGCAGGCGGATGTCGGTACGGAGGGCCTGATCGTCGATATCATGTGCCGTGGTCATGTCCAGATTTTAAAGGGGTTGGGGATGCCGAAGTACCGCGTGGTCTTGATCGACCGGGGACATGTGGATGTCACCCTCGAACGCCAGGAGCTGGCCGGGGTCGACGCCGAGGTCGTGCCCATGGCGGTCTCCAGCGAGGGCGAAGTCATCGAGGCGATCGCCGACGCAGACGTCGTCCTGAACTCAGCGTTCCCCATGCCGCGGCGCGTGGTCGAGGCGATGCGACACGGCAAGCTGATCGTCCGCATGGGCCACGGCTACGAAGGCGTCGACCTCGCCGCCGCGACCGCGCGGGGGATCATGGTGGCGAATGTGGCCGGGTCAACGAGCGAAGAGGTTTCGAACCACGCCCTGGCGCTGATGATGAACTGCGCGCGTCGCCTCTACCAGATGGACCGGGGCGTGCGGGCCGGCAAGTGGGGCGAGCTGTGGTCTCGTGAAGTCTGCGGACAGATCTGGGGGGAAACGGTCGGCATCTTTGGCTTCGGCCACATCGGCCGCGCGTTCGCGCGCAAGGCCAACGCGCTGCGGATGAAGGTGATCGCGCACGATCCATGGGCGGGGCCTTGGGCTGACCTTGAGGAAGGCGTGACCCTGGTCCCGTTCGACCAGTTGCTGCGCGAATCCGACTACATCACGATCCATTCGAACTACGGCCCGGAGAGCCACCACGCCTTCAACGCGGGTGCGTTCGCGAAGATGAAGAAGACCGCATACCTGATCAATACCGCCCGCGGTCCGGTCGTAGACGAAAAGGCCCTGATCGAAGCCCTGCGTTCCGGACGGATCGCCGGCGCGGGCCTTGATGTCTTCGAGAAGGAGCCGGTGGAGCCAACGAACCCCCTGCTCAAGATGGAAAACGTGATCCTGAGCCCGCACATTGCCGGGTCATCCCCCGGCGGATGGGCGAGGATCCGGCGGGGCGCGGCGCGGGACGCAGCCCGGGCGCTGCAGGGCCTGCGGCCGCACAGCCTGGTCAATCCAGAGGTGCTCGGCAAGTTGCAGCTCTCAGACGGCAGGCTTGGAGGACGCTCCCCGGCTTGACGAATGGTTCGAAAGGCATGGGAACTGCGATAGGACGCATGCCCGGGTCAGCCGGCCGCGACGCCGTTCCCGGGAACGATGGAGACCGCGATGCGGATTGAAGCCGTCGAGCTGGCAGTTTGCGACGTCCCGAACCCGGGAGTGATGGATCGGTCGCCCGCAAAGCCGGGTGACGGAGGCTCGCCGACTTCGGGGGCGGTGCGGCCGGCGCCAGCGGGCATGAAGCCGGGCGCTGGGTCGGGCCCCCAGATCGTTGTCGTTCGCGTGCGCACCGACCGGGGAATCGAAGGACACGGATTCGGTTGGGGCGTGAAGGGTGGGATGCGCGTGGCGCACACGATCGCAGAGGTATACCGACCTGAGCTGGTCGGCCAGGATCCCTTCGACCGTGAGCTCTTGTGGCAGACCGCGCTCCGCGCCAGTCGTTACGGAGGACTTGCGTCGTTCGCGGCTTATGGGCCGGTCGATGTTGCTTTGTGGGACATCGCCGCAAAGTTCGCAGGGATGCCTCTCTACAAGTTCATCGGTGCCTTCCGCGACCGTATCCCCGCCTACGCGAGCTCTCCCTTCATGAAATCGCCCGAGGACTACGCGCGCCTGGCCCTGGAAGCCCGGAAGGCCGGCTTCACGGCCTTCAAGCTCCACCCTCCGGGAGACCCGGAACTGGACATCGAGTGTTGCAGGGCCGTGCGATTAGCCGTCGGCCCGGACATGGTCCTGATGAGCGATCCGGTCGGCGGCAACTACGATCACACCGACGCCATCAGGGTGGGACGCGCGCTTGAAAAGCTGAACTTCCTCTGGCTGGAAGAGCCCCTTTACGACCACGACCTGCACGGACTCGAAATGCTGAGTCGGACGCTAGACATCTCGATTTGCGCAGGCGAGTGGAACTCGGATTTCTTCTCGAAGATCAACTACTTGCGCAGCGGTGCCGCCGATATCATCCGGGCCGACGTGTCCTGGACCGGCGGAATCACTGGCACGCTCAAGTCCGCACACGTTGCGGAAGGGTTCGGGGTGAACTGCGAGATTCACATGACGGTGCTCGCGCTGATGGACGTTGCGAACTTGCACACAGCCCTTGCGATAAAGAACTGCCGGTACCTCGAGCTGCCATTCCCCGATGGCGCAACCTTCGGACTGCAGGAGCGGCTTCAGATCGATCAACGTGGCGACCTGCACGGTCCGGCCTCACCCGGACTGGGGTTCGAGCTCGACGAGGAGGCGATCGCTCGCGCGACCGTCGCCACCCTCTGACCCAGATCGTGATGCCCCTCGGTAGATTGCAGGCGGGCGACAGGGCAGGGTTCGCAGGGACACCGTTGGCGATCGCCATTGGAGGCCTGCTCGTCAGCGCGCTTGCGATCGGCCACGCGCTCTTGAAACGGCGCGTGTGAAACCTGGGATCCCTGCTTGACCAGGCAGAACGAGGCAAGGCCCCTTCACCGGCCGGCTCCGGATAATTGCCCGGATTGCGCGAAGCCACGAAGCGGGGATATCTCTCTGCTCGGTTATAATCCGGCGACCGGGTGCGACGCATAATGCCCCCGCCGGCTCCCCGGTGGCTGGCTGGCATCGGAAAAAAGAAAGGAGGTGCGTTCGTGTCGTTTGAATTACCTGGAGGTGCTCTAGCTTTCTAGGGCGCCCGAGTTCGATCTGTTAGAGCACCTCAACGAGTGGGGCCACCCGGCAGGGATTCATTCCCAGCCCGGTGGCCTCACTCGCGTCCACCACCATTCGCAAGCGGCAACGGTACCGGTCACTGAGCCAGTCGCAGGGCCGGCCCTATTCGGCCATTCGCCAGCGGCAGGCCCGCAACCCTGGACCTTTCCCGAGCGTTCTTGAAGTGTCACTGGGCCTTTCTCTTGACGGCAAAGAGCGACACGTCATGACCAATTTCTGGCCACGGCCGCCTCGTACTATCCACCGGTATGGCCCGGAACTCCCCAGTACTGTTCATGCGGTGACGGCTACATCCACGCTGCAGTATGAGAATGCATCGATCAACGTTCGGGGAAGCGCGAATCTTCCGCGCCGACCGTGGACGAGGCGTGCTGGCTGGAAGCGAACGCGGCGGACGCGATCATTGCTCGGGGCCTGAAAGCCGGCGGTCACCGCGCGATTTTGGTGTCGCGCGATGTAATCACTCACCCTGAAACCTTCGCCCTGGTCCCGCAGGTCGTGCGGGCGGTGAACGCGCAGGCTCGAGCAACTTCACGCCACTCTGGGCCGGGCAGAACACGAGTGGTTGCCGGGTAGCGCCGGCGGCGGTAATCACCCGCGAGCTCGCGCCGGATTTGTAGCTGGGGTAGGGTCCTGGTTCCTGTACTCTGGCCGGCATGACTGGTATCCGGCACTTCACATCGACGGGCTACATCGCCTACCGCGGGCGCGTGCTCCTGCACTGGCACAGGAAGCTGCAGATGTGGATGCCTCCCGGCGGCCACATCGAGCCAAACGAAGACCCCGTTGAGGCGATCATCCGCGAGGCGGAAGAGGAAACGGGCATCAGGGTCACGGTCTGGCCCACCGGGCGGCGATTCCGATTCAAGTATCCGGCCCAGGTCACGACCCCCCTGGCGATCCTCGAAGAGGACATCGACGATCCGGTCCACGGTCCGCACAAGCACATCGACTTCATATACGTCCTGAGACCGGTTGCTCCGCCCCCGGAACACGTCGATGGATGGATCTGGGTAACGCGTGACGCACTCGCCGGGATGCGCGCGCTCGAGTCCCCGACAGGCGCCCACGTCAAACCGGCCGAGGATGTTGCCGAACTCGGCCTGGTTGCACTCGACGAAGCGGAAAAGTGGCCTCTCTAGGTCTCAGCTCTTCGTACTGAGAGTGTTCGGCAGAGGTCCAATGCCGAAGATCTCTCTCTCGCTGCCGGGCGGACGACCCCCGAGGCTTTGGAAAGCTGTCCCGGTCGCCCGCGCTCAGGCGGGTCTGTGCTTCAGGAGTACGCCGCCAGCTGGTCGCCGTGGGCCGCCCACATCTGGTCGAACATGGCCCTGATCCGGTCGAGCGGCAGGATCGCAGCGGTAAGCGGGTCAACCATCACCGCATGCATGGCGGCCGCGCGGCTACGTTCCAGGATCGCCTTCGTAGCCAGTTCCTGGACGGCGATGTTGGCGCGATCCAGCGCCGCCAGCTGTGGCGGCAGCTTGCCTATCTTCATCGGGTGAAGGCCCAGCCGGTCGACCAGGCACGGCACTTCGACACACGATCCTTCGAGCAAGTTTTCGATCAGGCCGGCATTCCTGACGTTGCCGTTGATGACCGTCGCCTGGCCGGTTTCCATGGACTCGATGATGCGGCACGCGTACTCGTCCGAACGGCTTGGCTTCATCGGCGCCTTCGAGCGCGCATCTTCACGCAGCTTTGCGAAGTGATCGGTATCCCGGTTCTGCCGCCGATTCAGGTCCTGCCTGATCTGGTCAAGTCCGAACTTCTTCATCAGGACGTCCGACTTCCGAAAGTACGGGACGTACTCGGACATGTGCCGTGTCGACTCCGTCACGAAGTAGCCCATGTGGCGCATCACTTCAAACCGGACGGGGTCCTTGTTGAACGTGTCGCTGTCCTCGAGCGCCTGGCGCAGGGCCGGATATGCGTCCTTGCCGTTACGCTCGAAGCGGAGAAACCAGGCCATGTGGTTGATACCAGCGACCCAGCCGTTGACCTCGTTCCTCGGCGCACCGATGTATTCGGCCAGTTGCTCGGTCGTCCGCTGCACGCTGTGGCAGAGCCCGACGGTCTTGATCCGGGTGGCGTCATTGATCGCCCAGCAGGCGATCGCCATCGGGTTCGTGTAGTTGAGCAGCCAGGCGTCCGGGCACAACTCCTCCATGTCGCGACAGATGTCGAGCAGTACGGGTACGGTCCGGAGCGCCTTGTACACGCCGCCAGGCCCGATAGTGTCTCCCACGGCCTGGTCGACCCCGTAGCTGGCCGGGATCGCGTAGTCAATCTCATAGGAGTCGCCCACGCGGATCGTAGTCAGGACGTAGTCGGCGCCTTCGAGGGCCTTCCGGCGATCCGTGGTCGCCTCGATCTTGATCCGCGTGCCGGCGTCCTTGACCAGCTTGCGTGCGAATGTCGAGATAAGCTCGAGGCGCTCACGATCCGGATCCATGAGCGCGATCGTTGCGTCCGATAGCGCGGGCACGCAGGCGACGTCCTGGAGAAGCCGGCGGGAGAAGACGACGCTACCTGCGCCGATCAGTGCGATCCTGGCCATCGGGGATCAGGCGGTTGCGGGCGGCGCCGCGTCCTTCTTCTTGCGCATCGGGCTGGTGATGGCTGCCAGGATGCCGATTACGAGGCCGATGACTCCGCCGGCAAGGACCGTTGCGATGCTGACGACTGCCGCGATGATGCCCGCTACGAGCAGGATGAGACCGAACGACAGCGCCGCTCCGCCGATGGCCCCGTACATCGTCCACCGTTTGATATAGCTCAATCTGACCTCCGCCGTGCTGGTTTGATCTGAGCCAGTACTACCTGGAACGCCCTCTGCCGGCGATCTCCACCATCGCCTCCAGCTTGCCCTTCCTCACGCACGCGTAGTGTGAGTAGAGGTTGATGGTGGTGTCGCCGTGCATTGGAAGGAGCGAGACCTTGTCGCCGACCTTCAACTTCTCGGCCGCGCCGGAAACTTCGAGCCGACCGTGCTCTTCCGACAGTCCAGCCACCTTCGCGCCCTCGATGCCAATCACCTTAGGCAGCCCGCGGTCGACGCTGATCGCCTTGATCCCGGCGTCGGTCACGGCCCGGCCCTTCACCGGTCGGCTGATCACGGTTGCCAGGACGCTCAGGGCCGGCGAGAAGTCCTTGAAGACCTCCAGGTAGTCCCCGTCCATGAAGATGTAGCTGCCGCACTGCAGATCGGTGATGCCCTTGACGGTGCCGGTGATGTTGTAGGTACCGGTGCCGCCGGCGCTGACGATCTTGCAGGGCAGCCCGGCCTTGCGAAGGTCCTCGGCCGCTTCGACCAGCGCCCGGGCTGCGGCGGTCGCTTCGGTCTTCCGCTCTTCGAAATCGCGCTGGGCGACCACGTGGCCCTCGTACCCCATTACGCCGTCGAACCGCAGTCCGGGCGAAGAGGCGATGAGCTTAGCCAGCTTGCGGGTCGCAGCGCCGCCGTCAACTCCACAACGATGCATGCCGGTGTCGACCTCGACGATCACGCCGATCTCACGGCCAGCGGCCGACGCGGCCGCCGAAAGGTCCCGGACGTTCGCAGCGTCGTCGACCGCGACCGTAATGCTGGCGTCGTTCGCGAGCGCCACCAGGCGGGCGATCTTGGTCGCACCGACGATCTGGTTGGCGATCAGGATCTCCTTGACGCCACCAGCGACCATCACTTCGGCTTCGCCGACCTTGGCGCAGCATATGCCAATCGCACCCGCCGCCATCTGCTTATGGGCGAACAGCGGGGTCTTGTGGGTCTTCGAGTGGGGCCGCACGCCCATCTTGTTCCGGTTGGCCCATTTCTGGAGGCGGCTGATGTTCTTCTCTGCCACGTCCATGTCGATCACCAGGGCCGGGGTGTCCAGCTGCCCTACTGGCGCGCCCGGCAAGGGCAGATATTCAAACGGCATAGGTGGCTCCGGCGCTGATGCGCTGTCCAGGTACCTCGTCAAAGCTGCGAAAGTTTAGCACGGGGCCCGTCCGCGACCGATTCGGCATCCGGGCATTCCTGCGGTCACAGGAGCGCCTGCGCGATCAGGCCGCCATCGACCACAACCGCCGAGCCGGTTGTGAACGAGTTGGCCGGGTCGACGAGCCAGAGAATCGCCTGCGCGATCTCTTCCGGACGCCCCTCACGGCCAACGGGATGCATCCTGGCCCGCTCGTCGAATGTCATCGGCTCCGGAAAGGCTCGCTGTTTCCAGAACTCGGCTGGAACGGTTCGCTCCTGCCCGCCCTGCCAGGTGTCGACCGCGCCCGGACAGATGCAATTCACCCGGATCCCGTCCGGCGCATAGTCGAGCGCCATGTTCCGGGTGAGGTTCACGATCGCCGCCTTGGTCGCGTTGTAGCAGGCCCGCCGCCGTCCCCCGACCAGCCCGTAAATGGATGACACGCTCACGATCGCGCCCCCGCCCTGGCGCTGCATGTGAGGGATCGCATACTTGCAGGCGCGGAAGACGCTGGTTAGCGACGTCGTAATGCTGGCTTCCCAGTCCTCCTCCGAAACGTCGGTTACCCGGCCGAAGACGGAACGCTGCGCATTGTTCACGAGGATGTCGAGCCGTCCGTATTCTTTCACCGCGTGCGCGATAGCGCCCTTGATGTCGGCCAGTTGAGCGACATCCGTGCGGACGAAGCTCACCTTGAGCCCTTCCGCCCGCAGCACCTTCTCGGCCTCTTTCCCGTACGCGGGGTTGAGCTCCGCGATCGTCACGCCGGCGCCTTCCTGCGCAAGCTTGCGCGCCGTTGCGAGGCCGATGCCGTGCCCGGCCCCCGTCACGATGGCCGACTTCCCGTCCAGTTTGCCCATGCCCGCCCAAACCCGCCTTCCACCTGAATCCTAGTGTGGGCCAGACCTTATCATTTCGCGCACTCGAGGCAACCTGAACTCCAGGGGAGGAGAAAAACGATGCGCCGGAACGTGCAGCCGCTCCTCCTGGCGCTCGCGGGGATCGCTTGCACCGTCTCCACGCCGCCTGCCAGCCCGACGTCACCGGCCGGCGCGCCGGCCCTTCAGACGTTATCTGCGCCCAACACCAGCTCTCCGGCCTCGGTCGAGCTCGCGACGGTCGCCCCGTCCCCGGCGACGCCGGCGCCGAGTCCGGACGCACCACGGGTCGAGACCGTAGCGCCGGGCACCGTCGTCCCCACGCGGGCCAAGCCGCCCGGGCCGGCCCAGCGAGAAGGCCTGGATCTATGACTGAAGTCCGATCACGAGCGGCCTCATAGCCGGACAGGAAAGGCAGGTCAGATTGACGCAGATTGCGATCATCGGGACGGGGCGCATGGCCCAGGCGCTTGGCCTGGCGTGGAAGAACGCCGGGCACGGCGTGACCTTCGGCTCGCGCTCGCCCTCAGTCCGAAGCGCCAGTGATGTGGGGGTCCCGGTGAAGGCACATCGCGACGCCATCAGGGGATCGGAGGTGGTCGTGCTCGCGTTGCCTTATCGGGCGGTCGAAGGGACGGCGCGTGCGCTTGCGAGCGAGCTCACCGGCAAGCTGGTCGTCGACATCAGCAATCCTTTCGACGCCCTGCCGGATAACCGGGTTTCGGGGGCAGAGATAACGGCCCGGGCGCTCGGACCCGGCGCGCGGGTCATCGCCGCATTCAAGGACAACTTTGCCATCACCCTTGGCCGGCCCCGCGATGAGCATGGCAGGCAACGCGACGTCCACTACGCCGGCGACGACGAGACGGCCAAGCGGACGTTCGCAAGACTGGTGACCGACATGGGTTTTACCCCGGTCGACTGCGGACCGTTGCGAAACGCGCGTGTGCTCGACGCGATGGTCCCGCTCATGATCGAGCTCGATGGCCGGTACCAGGGCAAGGGTCAGTCGAGCTGGAAGTTCCTCGCCTAGTCGTCCGAGCCGCCTGTGGGAGCGCCATGCGGGCGATGGAAGTGTGGCATGTGGATTCGCCCCCTGGCTTTCGCTTCCAGGTTCCGCACGTGGTGGGGCCTCAGGATCAGCACCAGCGCAAGAAACGCGGCCGCGCCTGCGACTGCGAAGGCGCCCAGCGCCCACTGTGGGCCGATCACCTCGGCAAGCCCGCCCAGGGCAAGCAGGCCCACGGGTTGCAGTCCCCAGGCAACGAACCGCACGCTGATCACCCGCCCTCGATACTCATCCGGCGCGTGCAGCTGGACCGCGGTCAGGTTCGTCTGGAAGAACGCCGTCGCGGCGAAAGCAGCGAGTGCAACGAGTACGGTGGTGACGGGGTAGATGGTCGAGACCGCTATGCCCAGCGCCAGCGCGGCGAATGAGAAGCCGGAGATCACCTCAACCGTCTTGTCCGGCATACGTCCGGCGACGACCACCAGGACCAGTGTCGCAGCAAGGGAACCGACGCCCACAGCCGTGCTGATTACGCCAAGGCCGGCCGCGCCAACCCCCAGCACATCCTCGGCGAAGGCGGGGAAAAGGGCGCCCCACGAATTTATTGTCACGATCATCACCACGCACGCCAGCAGCAGCCAGCGCAATGACGCATCGCCGGATATGTATTTCAGGCCGTCCCGGAGGTTGGCAAACATGCCGCCTCGATGGGCGGCGGTCCGGGCAGGCGCAGCGGGCTTGAGCGAAAAGTAGAGGGGCAGGGCTGGCAGGCTGAGGATCAGAGCTGCCAGGAAGGCGTGCGACATGCCGTAGCGCGCGATGAGGAAGCCGCCCAGCGCCGGACCGGCAATGGCTGCGAGATTCACGGACATCATCGACAGCCCGATCGCCCCGCGCTGGTGGCGGGTCGCCACGAGATCGGTAATCAACGTCTGCCTGGCCGGCGCCGCCAGCGCCGCGCCGATGCCCTGGATCGCAGTGGCCGCCAGAACATGCCATGCCTGCAGGTTGCCGGTGAGCACGAGCGCCGCCATCGCGACATACGTAGCGACGGCCACTAGCTCATAGCCGAGCGTAATGGCCTTCCGGCTGAAGCGGTCGGCGAGCTCACCCCCCGGGACGCTGAGGAACAGCATCGGCAGCATCAGCAGCGCGGGCACCAGGGAGACCAGCAGGGGCGAACCGGTCATGAGCTGCAGGATCCAGCCGCGCGCCAGCGTTTCGATGGCAAGGGCGGTGAAACTCAGGATCGCGGCAACTGAGAAGCGTTGGTACTGGCCGTTCGTCAGGGCTGCAAACGGGCCGGCAGACTGGCCCGCCCTGGCGGCGGCACGTTGTTGTCCGCCTTCCCTTGGTGCGGGAAAGACGTGGATACGCATCGTATTCATCCCGCGGTGTCATCGCCGCCTGAATTGAACAACAATCAGGGCGACCACCGACTCGAAGATATGAGTATCCGGGCCGGGCAACGCGAACGCCATGCGAAATCCGCGCGCCGAATCGCCAATCCGCGCGCCCTCAGCCCGAGGCGGTCGGCTCCCGCACCACACCGGGCACCGACCGGGTGAGCCCGACCACGGCGGCGAGGCCGACCGCGCTGGCGACCCCGAATGACGCCATGGCCACCTGCGGCCCGGCGCCTTCGGCCAGCGCGCCCAGCGCCAGGTGCCCGAACGGCTGCAGGCCCGAAACCACGAACCGGGCGCTGATCACCCTCCCCCTCAGTTCGTCAGGGGTTGTGAGCTGGACTGCCATCGCGTTGTTGACGAAGAACACGGTTCCAACGCAGGCCGCCAGCATGGCCAGCACCACCCAGAGCGCGAACGCTGGCGTGAACGCCAGTACGACTACGACGACCGAGAAGGCCAGTCCTGAGCCGATCTGGATAACCTTGTCGGTGGCCCGGCCGTCGAGTGCGATCGCTGCAAATGTCCCGAGCGTGCCCCCTACCCCGACTCCGAGAACGATCAGCCCCAGGCCGGCCGCGCCCTTGCCCAGCACATCTTCCGTGAAGGTCGGAAACAAGCCGCCCCATGAGTTGACCCCGATGACCACCACGAACAGGGCGATGAACATCCAGCGCAGCCGTGGATTGCCCGCGATATAGCGCACGCCGATGCGCAGGCTCTCGAGTGTGCCCATCCTCGCGCGCGCGGCGGTGGAAGGCGCGGCCGCCGTCCGCATCACAACCAGGAGCGGGATCACCGGCACGAAGATCAGCGTGCTGATGATCAGGGTCATGTCGGTCCCAAGCCGGCTGATCAGGACGCCAGCCAGCGCGGGCGCGGCGATCTGGGACAGGTTTACTACCACCATGTAGAGCCCCAGGGCGTTGCGCTGCTCACGCTGCGGCACGATGTCGATAACCAGCGATTGGCGGGCCGGCAATGCGAGCGCGGTGGTGATACCCAGCGCGAGCGTGAGGACCATGATGTGCCAGATCTGGATCGCGTCCGCCAGGGCCAGGCCACACAGGACGAGATATCCCGCCAGTGTCCCGACCTCGCCAAGGATGAACACTTTCTTCCGGCTGAACCGGTCGGCAAGTTCGCCGCCCACAAAGCTGAGGACCAGCATCGGGAGGACTTGCAGCGCCGGCACCATCGCCACCATCAGAGGCGAGTGCGTCATCTCCTGGACCATCCAGGCGCGCGTCATCATCTGCACGGTGATGATGCCGAAGCCCAGGAACGCCGCGGCGGAATACAACTGATAGCTGCGGTGCACGAAGGCACCCATGACAACAAGACGGCTCGGCCGGCCTGGCATGCCCCGGACGGGGACCATTGCCTTCGGCCGCAAAGGACCGGGCGTATTCGTATGTTCCGCCATGGCGAGGTTCAGATCCCCGCCCCGTAGATCGACCTTATTTTTGGTGTTGAGACCATGCGCGCATTACCGCCACTGCGACCGGGTCACGCTGCTCGTAGCGCGACCACGCGATCGGGCCTTGCAGGGCGCGCGATCAGGATCAGGAAGGCAAATAACAGGCCGCCGCCGACCGCGAAGCACAGCAGCGCGACCTGCGGGCCAAGCACCTCGGCCAGGGCGCCGAGCGACAGTGTGCCTGCCGGCTGCAGGCCCCAGCTGACGAAGCGCACGCTGACGACCCGGCCGCGGAACTCGTCCGGCGCCGAAAGCTGGAACGCGGTCAGGTTGGTGACGAAGAAGATCGTCCCGGTGAAACTAGACACCGCCGACATCGCCAGGGCCATGTAGAACGACTGGGAAAGCGCCAGGACGACGACCGACGCTGCGAAAGCGAACCCGGCCGCAATCGTTACCCGCCGGTCCGGGAAGCGGCTCGCAAGCCAGATCGCGACCAGCGGTCCGAAGACCGCACCCAGGCTGCCGACGAGTTCCAGCATTCCCAGGGCGCCCGCGCCGCCGCCCAGGACGTCCTGCACCAGGGCCGGATACACCGCCCCGCGGGAGCTCAGGGTAATCAGGAGCGCGGCTCCGACCAGCAGCAGCCAGCGGAGCGAGGGATCCTTGATCACGAAACGTATCCCCTCGCCCAAACTCTGGAAGACCCGGCCAGCCACCGCCCGGGTCCGCGGCGGGTCGGCACGTACGAGCGCGTAGAACGGCAACGCGGCAAACGCGAGCGCGGCTCCGGCGACCATCGCGTGAGAGGTGCTGAACACCGTTATGAGCAGCCCCGCGATCGCCGGGCCTGCGATGCCCGCGAGGTTGCCAACGACCATGCTCAGGCCGATCGCGCCCCGTTGCTGCCGGGCGGGCACGAGATCGGCCAGCAAGGTCTGCTTCGCCGAGTTGGAGAGCGCTGCCGCTGACCCGTGCAGAAGCGAAAAGAAGATCAGGTACCACGTGGACGCCACTCCCGTGACGACCAGCGCGGCCAGCACCGCTGCCGCGATAGACGACGCGGCCTCGACGAACAGGGTGATCCTTCGCCGGTCGAAACGGTCCGACAGGAACCCGCCCACAAATCCCAGCAGCAGGAGCGGGATCGCGGTCGCCGCAGCCACGAGCGCCACCATGAATGGAGAGTGGGTTTGCTGCTGGACCAGCCAGACGCGCGTAAGCGCCTGCGCCGAAAGCGCAGTCCCGCTGATCAGCGCTGCTATGGAGAAAAGGCGGTACTGACCGTTAGCAAACGGGGCGAGGGGACCGCCCTCTAATGACCAGGCGTGCGCGATGCGGCCCACGGGATTCACCCGCACAGGCCGACTGATTAGGGTTGCCGTCGGATTTGCCTCGACCGGCCGGCTAGTGCTCCGGCCCGGTCGCGTATATCGACTTTCTTGCTGTAACTACGAGTATGTGCATCGGACGGGGGACATTCAACGGTAGCCGGGCTATTTTCGGGAGGGTGCGCGTTTGGATGTCCGGCGCTTTGACGTGGCCTGTCCCTGGTCGCCGACCAGCTTTTCGAGCTTTTCGAGCCGCCCCTTGAGCGTCCGGTTCTCCTCCTCGAGCTTGCCGAGATCGTCGCGCAGCTTCTTCACGTCTTCGGGCGCGTTCTTGCCGTCCCTGATCTGCTTGATCGCGATCCTGGCGTCCCGGACGACGCGACCGTCCAGTTCCCGTTCGACGAGCCGCGTCAGGTGCGGGATCGCGCGCGCCTCCTTCAACGAGCCGAGCGCCGAGGTCGCGCGCTGGCGCACCCGCAGCCAGGGGTCGTCCAGGAGGTCGACGAGTGTGTCGACGACCGTCTCTGGCTTGTTCTCTCCGAGCTTCGCCAGCGTGCCGACCGCAGCCTCGCGCGCCCGCTGTGGTTTCCCGTACGCCGTCAGCTCACGTGCTACTTCCAGTCCCCGCTCATCCTTCAGCTCCGAGAGGCCCGCCAGCGCGCCCGACCGGATCGCCTCCAGGTGGGACGGTCGATCGAGCGCCTTGATCAGCTGGTCGTACGCCTTCTTGGAGCGGGTCTTGCCCAGGCTGGCCGCCGCCGTCATCGCCACGTAATAGCTCTTGTCGTCCTTCAGGATTCGCGCCAGCGCATCCACAGCCTTTTCGTCCTTGAACTCACCCAGGCCGTCGGCCACACCACGGCGGGCCTTAGGATGCTCCACCCTCACGCAGCCCAGCAGGGCCGTCAGCGCAGCGTCGGTCTTTATCTTTCCAAGCTGCCGGGCAGCGGTTGCCTGCACCGCCCAGAACTGGTCCGAGAGCACCGCCTTCTTGAGCGCCTTCACGGCTTCCGGGGACCCGAGCTTGCCCAGCCCTTCGGCGGCCTCGATCCGGCCGATGACATCCGCGTCATTGGCAAGCTGGTACTCCAGCAGGTCTCTGGACCGCGTGAAGTCGAGGGTCTTTAGCACGCCGTAACCAGGGTCGAACTGGACCATCTTCGGCCGCGCGTCGAGCACATACGTGAGCGTGTGCTCACGCTCGAAAAGGCTGGCACGGAACGTCTTGCGCCCGGCGCCGGTCACGAACACGACTTCCACGTTTACGCGAAACACGCGCGGCGTGCCTTCGCCGGTCTGGGCCTGCTTCACGTTCAGCGTGGCGGTCTTCTTGTCGCCGTCCCACGCGTACGTGACCTTGAACTCGGGGTGACCGGGCTTGTAAACCCACTGGTCGAAGAACCAGTCCATACTGCGACCGGTCGACTCCTCGATAGCACGCTCGAAATCCGGCGTCGCGACGTTGCGCCCGCGATAGCTTGCTACGTAGTGCCTGATCGCCCGGTAGAACTGCTCGTCGCCGAGCTCTCGCCGCAGCATGTGCAGCACCGCGCCACCCTTCTCGTAAAGATGGCGGTCAAACAGGTCGCTGGGCGACCGGTAGGTGTTCTCGACCAACGGCCGGCGGTAGCTCTCCGACAGGTAGCCCCGCGCCATGCCGAGTACGTCCCAGAGGTACTCGTCGTTACCCCGGTGGTGCTCCTGCCACACGGCCTCGAAGTAGGTCGCGAACCCCTCGTTTAACCATCCGTGCGACCAGTCGCGGCACGTGATCAGGTCGCCGAACCACTGGTGCACCGCCTCATGGGAGACGAGGAAGTCGCTTGAAAAGTCGAGGTGCGCCCGCTCGTCGTGCAGCGTGAGGTCGGTCTGGGTGGTTGCCGATGTGTTCTCCATCCCGCCGAAGATGAAGTCCTGGACCGCGACCTGCGTGTACTTGTCCCAGGGATACTTCTCGCCGAACAGCTTTTCGTACAACTCGATCATCGCAGGCGTGCTGCCGAAGGAACGCTTGCCGTCCTCTTCCCGCCCGCGCTCGACGTAGAAGTCGATAAGCGGCGCCTTTTCCTTCAGTACCACGCGCGCAAAGTCGGAGGCAGCCAGCGTGATGAGGTAGACGGCGTGCGGCTTGTCCTGCAACCAGTGAATGGTCTTCGTCTTCCGTCGCGCGTCGTGCGACTCCCTGACGATGCGCCCGTTGGAGACCGTCGACCAGTTCTCGGGCACGGTCACAATGATCTCGCTCGTGATGCGGCCGCGCGGCTCATCTATGCATGGGAACCAGTGGTGGTTGTCCGTGTCCTGCCCCTGCGTCCAGATCTGAACCGGCTTGTCGGGGTAGCCCTTGTCCGGGCCTGTGAAGTAGATCCCGCGCCGGGGCGTCGCAACATAGTCGACCGAGACCACGAAGGGGATGCCGGCCTTCGGGACCGCAGGGAACTCCACGATCAGCTGCTTGTCGGTCAACGTGTATTCGACCGCCCTGCCGTCGAGCTCGACCGAATTGACCACCGTGTCTTCGCAGTCAAGTTCGACCCGCCTCGGCTCACCGCCCACGACCTCCAGGGTCAGGTCGGCCCGGCCAATCACGGTCCCGGCCTTGAGGTCGAAGCTGACGGTCAGCTTCACATGCTTCATGTCAACGACGCGGTCACGCGGGAAGTGCGGCTCGTCCCCGGTCAGCGCGAATGGCGCCGCGGCCAGGGCCGCTTCACTCGACCAGTCGCCCCAGATATAGCGGGATTCATCCCTCGGCCCGGAACATCGGCGCATGCTCAGTCTCATTTCCATTCAAGGATTCACATGACGTTGGAACGCAACCTGAAGATTGTACGGCTGGCATGGGATCGAACGGTCGGGCCGCCTGGCAGAGGCTCGTTCCAGCTTTCCGCACGAGCGGACGACAACGTATAGTGACCAGAATTTCCGTGGTCACGGATTGGCCGTGAACCCGGACCAAGAGCAGTGAGCATTCGAGGCGATGACCACAACACGTACACGTACACCCAAGAGTTCGTCCGGGCCCGCACGACAGCCCGGCAAACACCGCAGCTGGGAGACGACTGAGGGTCCGCAGCGGGCGCCCCATCGCTCGATGATGCGCGCAATGGGCCTCTCGGACAAGGACATCAACGCGCCGTTCGTTGGCGTGGCTTCGACCCACAACGAAGTGACCCCCTGCAACTTCGGCATCGCCCCGCTGGTCGAGGAGGTCAAGCGGGGAGTGTTCGCCGCCGGCGGCACGCCATTCATGTTCGGCACCATCACGATGAGCGACGCCATCTCGATGGGCACGGAGGGCATGAAGGGGTCGCTTGCGAGCCGGGAGATCATCGCCGACTCGATCGAATGCGTCTGCTTCTCGGAACGCTTCGACGGCCTGGTCGCCGTCGCAGCATGTGACAAGAGCCAGCCTGGCGCCTTGATGGCGATGGCCAGGCTCAACATCCCGTCGGTCTACGTCTACGGCGGGTCGATCCTGCCCGGCACCTGGCGCGGCAAGGACATCCAGATCCAGTCGGTGTTCGAGGCCGTCGGGCAGCACCAGGCAAAGGTGATCGATGACGCCGAGCTCCTGGCCATCGAGTCCCGCGCCTGCCCCGGTCCCGGCGCGTGCGGCGGCATGTTCACCGCCAACACGATGTCATCGATCGGGGAAGCGCTCGGCATGAGCCTCCCGGGCGCGGCATCGGAGCCGGCAGTCGACCAGCGCAAGTTGGCGTCGTCACGCCGCGCCGGCGAGGCCGTGCTGAACCTGCTGCGTGCGGATATCCGGCCAAAGGACATCATGACCCGCAAGGCGTTTGAAAACGCGGTCACCCTGGTGACCTCCCTCGGGGGATCGACCAACACGGCGCTGCACCTGCCGGCGATAGCCTATGAGATGGGGGTCGACCTCTCGCTGAAGGAGATTCACGAGATCTCGATGCGCACTCCCCTGCTTGCCGACATGAAGCCCGGCGGTCGGTTCGTCATGTACGACCTCGACAAGGTCGGCGGCGTTCCGCTCGTGATGAAGCGCCTGCTGAAGCTCGGCCTGTTACACGGAGACTGCCTGACCGTCACCGGCAAGACGATCGCCGAGAACCTGGCGGCATGGCCCGACAACCCCGACGAGAAGACGGTCGTCGCGCAGATCAACAAGCCCCTGTCACGGACCGGTGGGCTCGTGATCCTCTTCGGGAACCTGGCCCCCGAGGGTGGTGTTCTGAAGGTTGCCGGTCATCAGTTCGGCAAGGGCTTCACGGGGCCGGCCAAGGTCTTCAACCAGGAAGAGGCCGTAATGGAGGCGCTGAAGCGACGCTCCATCAAGGCCGGGGACGTGATCATCATCCGATACGAGGGCCCCAGGGGCGGTCCGGGCATGCGCGAGATGCTCGCGGTCACCGGCGCGATCGTCGGCCAGGGCCTCGGCGACAAGGTTTGCCTCATAACCGATGGCCGGTTCTCCGGCGCCACGCATGGCTTCACGATCGGCCACGTTGGTCCCGAGGCGTTTGTGGGCGGCCCGATCGCGGCTGTCCGGGATGGCGACGAGATCGAAGTCAACCTGACCAAATTCGAACTGAACGTGAAGCTGACCAAGGAGCAGATCGCCGACCGGCTGAAGGGGTGGAAGCCGCCGAAGCCGCACTACACGAGCGGATTCCTGGGCAAGTACACCCGCCTCGTCCAGCCGGCCGCCAGGGGCGCGGTGACGGGCTGATCGAATGACGTCGAAACCACGCGTTTCGATCATGAAGCGCCTGGGTCGAGGCGAGCGCCTCCTGATGGACGGCGCCACCGGGTCCGAGATCCAGAAGCGTGGCGGCGACGTGCTCAAGGGCTCGACGCCGGAGTGGCTCGGCGCCTGGTCTGCTACGGCCAACCTCGAATCGCCCGACATCGTGCGCGCGGTCCACGAGGACTACCTGCGCGTCGGGGCGGAGATCCTGATCAGCAACTCGTTCTGGACCAATCGCCTGAGGCTCGAGCCGATCGGGCAGGGTGATCGCTGGGCCGACTACGCGTCTGCGGCCGGGCGCATCGCCGTCGAATCACGCGACTCGGTAAAGCCCGACGCCTACGTGTTTGGAGGAATGGCCCCGCCCTGCGCCGAAAAGCCGGACTGGAAGGTCCCTGACGCCGGTTTCCTCGGGGAGCGAGTCCTGTTCGATCTCTTCGCAGAAGAAGCGGGCGTGCTCAAGAAGGCGCGCGTCGACGCGATCCTGCCCGAGTACGTCGGTCACATCCAGGACGCTGTAGTCGCGGTCGAAGCTTCCGCTACGACCGGCCTCCCCGTCTTCCTCGGGATCCGGCACGTCACCAACGAGGGGACGATGCAGTACGGAGAGGCGATCCCAGAGCTTGCCAGGGCCCTCAAGGGCAAGCCGATCGCAGGCGTCCTGCTGATGTGCTCACAGCCCGACGCCGCGACCGCCACGCTGCCTGGACTACGCCGCGCATTCGATGGACCGGTCGGCGTGTATCCAAACGTTGGCTACATGCCCCTGGCGCCGCTTCGAGGGAAGACGGTAAAGGAAGGTATCAACACGCTGGGGGTCTCTGCCGGCGACTTCGCCGTACGTGCCAGGGCCTGGGTGGACATGGGCGCTCAGATCATCGGGGGGTGCTGCGGCACGGGCCCCGAGCACATCGCCGCCCTCAAGCCGGTGGTCAAAGGCTGACCACCTGGCGATGGTCGCTCGATCGGACCTGACCTTCCGACCACTGACTCCCGATCTCTGAATTGATTTTGAAGACCTGTTTTGCCCCTGCGGCACCGTCGGCAACTGCTGGTCCATGTACTGGCGGATCGGGCCTGGCTACCGAAGGCAGCCTGCCGGCAGCAACATGCTGCATTCCTGGAGGTCGTACGGACGGGACCACCCCCGGGTTGTTGGCGTTTCGGGGCGGCAAGGCCGTCGGCTGGTGCCAGGTCACGCCCGCAGGCGCCGTTCCCTGGCTGGCAAGGCGCTTTCGGAGAGGGGGGATCGGCGGCGATCGACCCTGTCGCTCACATGTCTGTACGTGCGCAAGGGCCATCGCAGGCAGGGCACTTCCAGCGCCCTTGTAAATACCGCCGTGGGGGCCGTCAGAAGTACCGGGGCGCCTGCCCTCGAGGCCTACCCTCTGGACGCCGAATGATCACCCAGCTCAACCGGCTTCGGCGATCTGTCGACGTTCATGGAAGCGGTACTTGAGGTCGTTGCCCACCGCCCGCCAGCGCGGCCGATTGTGCGGTTCTCAGCCGCGCCCCTGGTTCTTGACCGACTCCGACGGGTTAACCGTCACCCGGCTCATCGTGGTCGCACCGGTGTTCCGGAACTGATGCCGGACCCCGCCCGGTACCAGGACCGCGTCGCCGGTCCTGATCGGGTACTCCTTGCCGCCACACACCAGGACGCCGGCGCCTTCGGTTATGAACGCCTGGTGCTCCCAGGGGTGGACGTGATCTGGACTCGACTCGCCTGGCGCATGCTGGACGTACAGCATCACGTAGGTTGAGACGCCATCGCTCAGGCCCAGCAGCGGATTCTCGTGGGCCTTGAAGTTCTTTATTACGGGGTCTTGAGTCAAGCCTGCTTCCTCCGGCCGGAAGAATAGCATTCAGGGCGCGCGTTTACGCATAATGCAGCATTCCCGGGCCCCGGCGGCGCCCTGCGGTCAGAGCAATCCAGACAGGAGCCTTGTCATGACGAAGCCGAAAGTCCTGGTCACCGGCGCCAGCGGCCTGATCGGTGGCCTCACCCTCAAACACCTTTCCGACAGTTACGAGTTCAGCGCGCTCAACCGTCGCGCCGTCAAGGGTGTCCCGTGTTTCCAGGGCGATGTTTCTGACGCTACTGCCATCCGGCCCGCCTTCAAGGGCATCGACATGGTGCTCCATCTCGCCGCCTACACGAAGGACATCCAGAACTGGGAAGAGACGATGCGGGTGACCGTGAACGGCACTCTGAATGTCTTCAGAGCCGCGCAGGAGGCGGGCGCGCAGAGAGTGGTCTTCATGAGTACCGGGTCGACGATGTGCGGGTGGGAGTGGTACGACGGGTCGCCCTACGGCATGCTGGCGCGCGGCGAGTACGACCGCATCAAGCAGCCGTGGAAGATGCTCGACTATCGCGACCCGCCCCGTCCCGACAGTCCGTACGGGGTAGGCAAGCTTTACGGCGAAGCTGCGGCACGCTGGTTCTCCGACCACCACGGCATGTCCATGCTGTGCATTCGACTCGGTGCGGTCCTGGACACCAACCGCCCCAAATTGATCCGCCACTTCCCCGGCTACCTCGACCAGTCGGACGCAGTCCAGATGATCGAACGCTGCCTCGCCGCCCCGCTCTCGCTCAAGTTCGGGATCTTCGATGCGATCTCAGAGAACAGCACGCGCTGGCGCGACACGGGCCCCGCGAAGAACGTCCTGGGCTGGCGCCCGACCGGTTCGTCAGACAGGTTCGATCCCAACGAGTTCCGAAAGACGCCGGGCCCGGGCCTGCCGCTCAGGTTCTGAATGATCAGTGCAGTCGTGTTCGACCTCTACGGGACGCTGGTAGGCGCGCCGCCGGTCGACTCATACGCGGCCTACGCTGCGGGTACGGCAACGAGGCTCGGCTTTGACCCCCTGAAGTTCCCGCCCATCTACGACGCCGATTACGAGGGACGCCAGACCGGCAGGTTCGGGACGCACGAGCAGTACCTGCGCGACCTCGCGCAGCGCCTGGGAGTCAGGCTGTCAGAGAGCCAGCTCACCGCCCTGATCCAGTTCCGCGTCGACACCGTGAGGTCGTGGTTGATCGTGAAACCCGATGCCGTGTCCACATTGCGTTCGTTGAGAGCGCGCGGGCTTCGGCTGGGCCTGGTCTCCGATTGCGGATGGGAGACCGGCCTGATCTGGCCTTCCCTGTCGGTCGCTCCGCTCATAGACGTCCCGGTGCTCTCCTACGAGGTAGGCGTCAAGAAGCCGAACCCTCGAATCTTCGAGATCGCAGTGGAACGCCTCGGGGTCCCGCCCGGCCAGTGCCTGTACGTTGGGGATGGGGGAAGCGACGAGCTCGCCGGTGCACGCCGGGCCGGCATGGTCCCCATCATGATCGACGACCCGAAGGACGCAGTCGGCCACCGGCCTGGCTACGTAGCCTGGTCCGGGCCCAGGATCGCCTCTCTGGCAGAGCTGCTGTCGCGCAGGGAGCTAGGAGCCCGCGGCGGCTAGAGGAGCACAGCCGTTGCCCACAATCGAGATCAACTGTTTGCGGGACAGGACACTGTGCGCCCGGCGCTTCAGCGGCCGCCGCAGAGGTCGTAGGTTAACGCCATCATCGCCTTGGTCGCGCTGACCAGGCTCAGGATGCCCGTCGACTCGTTTGTCCCATGCGCGTTGGTCAGGGTCGGATCGTCGGTTGGATGCACGCCGGTCCAGCCGTAGGTGACGATCCCAAGGTTGCGGGGGAAACGCGAGTCGGTAAACCCGTTGCTCACCATGGGCGCCCAACGTATGTCATCCCGACCGATCGCCAGCGCCTGCGCCTTCTTGATCGAAGTCGCAAGCTCCGTGTCGAAAGGTGACTGGTTCGGCACAGACATATAGTCGATATCGTATTCGATATCTGGAATGTCCTTCAGTACGTCGTCCAGCTGCTTCCGCAGGTACTCATCGTTCTGGAAAGGCAGCGTCCGGACGTCGCACGTGAGCTCGATCATCTCGGGGACGCTGTTCGACTTGATCCCGCCCTTGATCATGGTCGGCGTGAGCGTCATGCGCGACAACGCCCGCAGCAACGTCGCCAGGCGGCGGTTCTTTGGTTCCAGGTCGGCGATGATGCGATCGATATTCTTAGGCGTCGGTCTGTCCTCGATCGCAAACTCGGACAGGTGATCGAACAGCGGGAGCGAGGTGTCCAGCTCGGGCGTGTAGCTCTCGATCCGCTTCAACGCCTCCGACAGGCCGTAGCTCGCGTTCTTTCCAGTCCAGGGCACCGACGCGTGGGCGCTTTCTCCCTTGAATCGGATATGTACCTCGAGCCGGCCCTTCTCTCCGACGCCGAGCAGGTAAACGATCGCGCCGCCCATCTCGATCGCGGTTCCGCCCCCTTCATTGACGGCAAACTCCGACTCCAGCGTCTCGGGATGCTTGTCGGCAAGCCATCCGAAACCCCATCGGCCGCCGTGTTCCTCGTCAGCACCGGCTACCAGGCGAAAGCCATGCTCGAACCGGATGCCGTTCCGCTTGAGCAAGGCCACCGCCATCAGCTGCGAAGCCAGGAGCGCCTTGCAGTCCGACGCGCCGCGCCCGTAAACGCGCCCACCGGCGACAGTCGCGCTGAACGGTTCGTGTTTCCATTTCGACTCATTCTCGACCGGTACGACGTCCGTGTGCGACATGAGCATGAGCCGCGTCTTCTTCTGGCGCCCGGGCACCACGGCGATCAGGTTCCCGCGGTCCGGGTCCCGGCCCAGGATCGACGATTCGACCTTCTCGTTTGCCAGCCAGTCGCGGATGAACTCCGCGGCCGCAGTCTCGTTCCCGGTCGGCATGAAACCCGTGTTGACCGTCGGGATCCGTACCAGCGACCGGTGCAGGGCGACGATCTCGTCCACCTTGCGATCGACCTGATCAAGCAGGGTCTGAAGGGACGGCAACCTCTTAATCCTCCCTGGAACCGGTTGACTGCGAGGACCCGGCCCTAGCGTGCGACGAAGACGTTGCTCTTGTGCTCACCCAGTCCGGGCGCCACCTGCGGAGGCTTTGAACCCACCCCGGGCAAGCTGCCCGACTGGCTGGCCTCTTTCGTACGCTCCCACTCTCTCTTGAGGTCGACCGTGTGGCCGCGGAAATGCGGAATGACGTACCGGGCAAACAACTCGAGAGAATTCTTGTACCGGGCGGTCGGCAGCCACTCGTGCATGGTCTGCATGATGCCCCCGATGCCGCCGGTGAGCTTGTTGAGCGCCTCGATTCGCTCGATGGCATCGTCGGGCGTTCCGACGATCCAGCCGCGCATGTCCGCCACGGAGCCCACCGTTATCTCGCCCTTCTCCTGGCCAGGGAACGCCTCGAACTGGTTCTTGCCGTTGATGGTCATGAAATAGTCGTGGACGTCGCGGTGCGCGCCCTTCTGGATGTCGTCCCATGCCTGCTCGCGCGTCTCGGCAAGATGCACGTAGGTCGAGATACGCCAGCGGTTCCGGTCGGTCGATTTCCCGTGCTTCGCGGCCGCCTGTTCGACAAAGGCCCACTGCTTGTCCAGCGACAGCGAGCCCGGAGGCGTCATGCGACTGCCGCCGGAAAACAAATTCATCTCGTACCTGGCAGCCAGCTCAAGTGCGTTCTTGCTGCCGCCCGTGGCGATCGCAAGCGGGAGCCTTGGTTGCTGGTATGAACGAAGCTGAAGGGCCATGTCCTTCAGCTTCCAGAATTTGCCTTCATAAGTGACCGGCTCCGGCGACTCGAGCAGCTTGACGATAATTTCGATCGACTCGTTCATCATCGGCCGCAGGTCCGCAAACGGAAGATTGAAGAGCTTGATGTCAGGCGGCAACGCGCTTGGCCCGACGCCCAGCGTCACCCTGCCACGCGTCAGGTGGTCGAGAAACGCCATCCGCTCCGCGATGTGGAAGGGGTGGTGAAACGGCAGATTGATGACCGCCGTGCCCAGGCGGATCCGCTTCGCGGTGGCCGACGCCCTGGCGAGGAACATCTCCGGGGCAGGAATCGTCTCCCAAGCCGCCGAATGGTGCTCACCGACGAAGAACTCGTCGTAACCAAGGTCCTCGGCGAAATTGATCAGGTCCAGGTCGCGGTCGAAGGCGAGCGACGGATTCTCCGTTGGCAGGTGCAACGGCATCATGAAGAAGGCGAACTTCACTGCGACATCCCTCCCCCCTCGGCGGTCGCCGCCTGCGCAGGCGGCTCGGCGACCGAAGTTCGCGGAACCTATCACCCGGTGTGCGCTGGGTCAACGTGTCCGTGATCCTCCCTGCCGATCCGGTCCGCGTACCCGGAACCGTGTGATTTGCTCGATTCCGGGGACGGAACACACGTGCGCAGCTTCGGACGCGTTGCTAGGATTCCGGCGAAGTTGGGATTGGCTACCGGAGGCCATTTGATGCTCAACGGCGGGGCCCTCGCCGCTACCAGATCGGGGCCAGTTAACGCGGCTGCGTCGGATTCCCGCGCGGGATACCGGAAGCTGGTCGTCGCGGTGAGCACGACCGTATTCCTGTTGCTCCTGGCCGGATTCCTTCATCACGAGCCGGTGGCGACCTACGACCTTGCCCATGTCCCGGCAGGGTTGCTGCAGATGGTCCATGACACGCCACTGCAGCCGCTCTTCCTGGTCATCGCCCTGCTGCCCATCTACGTGGCCGGCGCCAGGCACGCGCCGTGGGTGGCCATCGTCGGCGGCGGCCTGATGATGATCTCGCTCGCGCTCCCGTACTCACGTTTCCCGGTCGTCGATCTTTCACCGCAATTCGGGTTCAGCCTCTCGGGGTCCCATAACTCGTTATTCCAGCTGGCCGGGCCCGGCAACCAGATGCCGCAGGCCGTATCGATCGTGACCCTGCTGCTAACGAGTGGCGTCATCGCTCTGCCCTGGGAGCCCCAGGTCAGCGGGCTCATCGGCCTGATCGGGGTGATCACGATGGTGTTCGTGTGGCTGGCGGCCGTCGCGTTCTTCAGTCGTTCCCTGCTGCCTGGCTACTGCCTTGCCTGGGCCGGGGCGGTCATCTGCACAGGCAGTGAGTGGGTTTGGTCGCACGCCCGCAGGCCGCGGTGCCCGCGCTCGCTCGACTCCAACTCGGGCATGATCGGAGCCTTAGGATGAAGCGTGCGTTGCCCATCGCTCTGTCCCTGATCCTGCTCGCCCTTGCGGGCATCGCCTGCGGCGGGAAGACCGAGCCGGCGATCGCGTTCATCTCGGATCGCGACGGCAACAACGAGATCTACATACTGGAGGCGCGCGGGACACCGCCACGCCGCTTGACCACCTCGCCCTCGATCTCCGAGAGCAGCCCGGTCGTGAGCCCCGACGGTAAGAAGGTCGCATACCTGTCTGACCGGGGCGGTATTTCCGGCCTTTACGTCATCGATTTCGATGGCGCCAATGAGCGCCGTGTAGCCGGGCCAGCCGGCGCCAGGACCGCCTTTTCGTGGTCGCCCGACGGCCAGCGGATCGCCTTCGAAGTCGTCGCCGACGGCGGCAGCGATATCTACGTCTCCGACATCGAGGGCAACCGGACAATTCGCGTGACCCGCGAACCTGGCCGCGATGAGCTTGGCGACTGGTCACGTGATGGCCAGTGGCTCGTCTACTCCCTGACGACCGGCGACCGGATCGGCATCAACCGCAAGAATCCCGATGGCGTCAATGAGATACGGCTGACCGAACGGTTCGACGGCTCGCCGCGGTGGTCGCCAGATGGCACGCGTATCGCTTTCGCCTCGAAACGGGACGCGGTCGATACCGATATCTACGTTGTCGACATAAACGGCAGCAAGGAACTTAACGTCACGAACGCGACCGGGAACGACTATGACTTCGACTGGTCGCCGGACAGCCGCCGGCTCGTCTTCCTGTCCGACCGCGACGGCAATCCCGAAGTGTACGTGCAGGTGGTAGGCCAGAAGGAAGCGACACGACTGACCAGGAACAACGCGCAGGAACGTCATCCGCGCTGGTCAGCGGACGGCCGGGAGATCCTTTTCTCGTCAGATGCGGACGGGGACTTCGATATCTACGTAATGCGACCCGACGGCTTGAAACAGGAGCGGCTCACCCTCAACGATTCAGGCGATTCCCAGGGGTCCTGGTAGCCAGACCGCGGAGGCGCGATTCGGTCCCTGCTGCCCCGGGTCGCCGGTCATCCCCGACCGGCGCCTGGACCAACCGACGTGTTGCGAGCGCTCGACGGTGACCTAAGAAAGGCCGTCGGACGGCCCTTCGGCTGGCTCCGATTTGCCATTGCCGGATTCCTGCCGGGTATTGGTGGCGGGTGCCGACTTCACTTCTTCAGAACCACCGCGGATCCTTAGCTTCGGTGGCCGCAATGGCTGCCGCGCGGGACGGGGCTCCGCAGACGGCGCGGGTTCGGTGGTCTGGGTGGCTTCACGCGGCGTGTCGGACCGTCCGCCTCCACCCTGCCCACGCCGGCGGCGCCCGTGTCGGCGCCGTTCGCGCTGCGGCTGGGCGTCCTCTCCGCCGTTGGTCTTTTCGTCGACCGAATCCCGCTCGTCCTGCTGCGTGTCTTCCTCGGCCACAAATACCAAGGCCTCATCCTCCGGCTCGGGCGGCGCCGGGAGTGGCGGGTTTTCCGCCGACCTGCTGGATCGGCCCGACGAGCGACTCGAACCACCGGAAGACCGGCTCGAAGACCGGGAACGGGAGGTCCACAGGTTCGTGAAGTAGGTGGGCCGCAGGATGGTCGTCAGATCGGCTGCCCTTTCCGCCTCGGGCGAGAGGTTGTTCTCGAAGGCGGCGACTTCCACGTGCTTGCCGAGGCCCTTGGCGGCCTCGATCGCCGGGAAAAAGTCGCCGTCGCCGGAGACCAGGATGGCGGTGTCGAAGAGGTTCTTGAAGGCGCCGCTGACCAGGTCGGTGGCGATCATCACATCGACACCTTTTTCGACCATCTCCTGGCCGCGCTGCTTGTAGATGCCCAGACGGGTTTCCATGTACGGGACCGTTTCAAGCGAAGCCAGGAAACGCTCCTGCTCGCCCGCGGCGACCGGGTTGTGCTTGCTGTCCTGCCTCACGTTGTAGTAGTAGGCGCGGATAAGGTCGCGTCCATTGGCAAGCTTTTCGATGAACTTCCCGAACCGGAGATCGTGACGGCCGCAGGTCTGGGTGAGCACGTGGTACAGGTTGCTGCCGTCGATGAAAACCATCACGCGCTCGCCCGGTCGAGTGACCCTCGACGAGTCGGTCTTAGGCAAGGCTTACCTCAAATTGAAATAGGGATACAGATAGAGAGTGAGATACATGATCAATGTTAACGCTTCCCGGAATCAGCTTTGTCGTGCCACACGGCTTACGTCCACCGAAGCGGGATGACCGCCCCGGCGCACCATGGTCGCGGGCTTGACTCAGGACCCTGTCGGCAACATGATTGCGGGGCGCATCGCCAAGTCGCTCATCCGAATCAGGAAACAACTCATGTTGAAGCTGACCCCAACGTACCCGGTGCCCGATCGCATGCCCAATGGCCTGCAGTGGACCGAAGAAGGCCTTTACGTTATGGACCAGTTCACCGACCTGATCTATGTCCTCGGTGATCGTGGCAAGGTCATCCGTCTGCTGCCCAATGTCACCGAAAATGGCTCGGGGATCACGGTCGGCGGCGGCTACATCTGGACGGGATCAAACGGCAGGACGGTATCGAGGCCGTTCCGGTCCACCGACACCCACCTGGGCTGGATCCTGAAGCTCGACATCAAGACCGGCGAGCTGGTCGATCGCTACCGGACGCCAGACGGCGGCGGGATTCATGGCGTCGAGTGGGAACCGGAGACCGGCCTGATCTGGGTCACGGCATTCAATCCCAAGGCGCTGATCCTCTGCGACCCCGAGAAAAACTTCAAGGTCGTCCGCAAGTTCCAGGTGGAGCTCCCGAGGCTGCATGGCCTGGCGATCGACGGCGACGGCATCTGGTGCGCCCACACCGGCGTCAAGATCATCGTCAAATACGATCGAAAGACGGGCAAAGAGATGGACCGCATTACCTTCCCGCCCGACGGACCGGCTCCGCACGGCCTCTCGATCAAGGACGGGGTTCTCTGGTACTGCGACGCCAACTTCCCGGACGCCAATCGCGCGGCGCCCGAGATCGGGATGATCGTGAGGTCGTCGACTGCCGCCAGTGGTCGCACTGCGGCGCGCCCGCGCTCGAAGGCGACCGCAGGCCGGCGTTAAGGCCCGCGGCAGGCGAGGTAACGACCATGAAAGCCACCCCGGTACAGGCATTTGCGACGCCTTGTGGCGCCCCGAACGGGCTGCAATGGACGCCCGAAGGACTCTGGATCGTCGACCAGATCCTGGACGACGCTTATCTCGTTTCCGACAAGGGAAAGGTGCTCCGCAAGTTCGCGACGACCTGCGAAAACGCTTCAGGAGTCACCTTTGGCGGCGGTTTTCTATGGATGGCCTCAAACGGGACGACCGTGGCGCGGCCGCATCGTCCAACCGACACCCATAAGTCCGCCATCCTCAAGGTCGATCCCCGGACCGGCGAAACGGTGGACCGGTACCCCACGCCGGACGGCGGTGGCATCCATGGGGTCGAGTGGGACAACGGCAACATCTGGATAACCGCATTCAACCCCAAGGCGATCCACCTCTACGATCCCGCGACCTGGAAGCCCCTGCACAGGTTCCCGGTCGAGATGCAGAGGTTGCATGGCCTGGCCAGAGACGGTGAAGGCATCTGGTGCGCCCACACGACCGACAAGGTGATTCGCCTCTATCACGCCGAATCTGGAAAGGTACTGGACCAGATCGACATGCCCAGGAACGGCCCTGCTCCCCACGGACTGTCGATAAGGAATGGCGCCCTCTGGTACTGCGATGCGAACTTCGCCGGCAAGAACAACACGGAAACCCGGCCCGAGGGGCCCGAAATCGGCTGGTTGAAGCGGTAGGCGAGGCGATCCATGGCAAGCGGTTCCAGATTGGTCGTAGATAGTCACCAGCACTTCTGGGACATCAGGCGCCTCTCCTACGAATGGATGGGCGCAGGCGCCTCTCCCCTCAAGCGCAACTTCCTGCCGCGCGATCTGAAGCCGTTGGTCGAAGACGCGGGCGTGGACCGGACCGTTATCGTCCAGGCCCACCAGTCGATGGAAGAAACCGACTGGATCCTCGGACTGGCGAGGCGCCATGCCTTCATCGGTGGCACTGTCTGCTGGGTCGATCTGACGGCGCGCGATCTCGGGCGGACGCTCGACCGGCTACAGAAGGACCGGTACTTCAATGGTGTACGGCACAACTGGCACGGCGAGGCCGACGAGCGCTGGGCAGTACGCACGCCGGTGGTCAATGGCCTGCGTGAGCTGGCGGCCCGCGGGATTCCGTTCGACCTCCTCACCTTCCCGCAGCACCTGAAGCACGTGGTGGACCTGTACGAAAGAATCCCCTCGCTCAAGGGCGTAGTCGACCACATTTCCAAACCCGCGATCGCCAAGTTCCAGATGGAGCCCTGGGCGAGAGACATCGCCGCGGTCGCCGAGATCCCGGGGGTCTTCTGCAAGGTCTCTGGCATGGTCACCGAGGCGCGCCACAACTGGGAGCCTGCCGACCTCAGGCCGTATGTCGAGCACGTGGTCAACGCATTCGGGTACGAACGCCTGATGTTTGGAAGCGACTGGCCGGTGTGCACGCTGGCCGGCACCTACCGGCAGGTGTTCGACTCCGCCCGGTCCGCCCTGGGCCGGATGCCGGCAAGGGTGCGCGACGACGTATTCGGCGGCAACGCCGTCAAGTTCTACGGACTCGCCAGCTGACATAACGGCCCTGCTCCGGGCCGCAGGTCTGTCCAAGCGCTACGGCTCCACGGTGGCGCTCGGCGCAGTCGACTTCGACATCCACGAGGACATCACTGGACTGCGCGGCGCAAACGGCGCCGGCAAGAGCACGAATGCCTGCCGTCGCACGCTTCTGCGGCTGAGTCCCTGACGCACATCGCCCAGGTGTCCGGCCTCCCGCCGCACGAGGCCCGTACCCGCTCCCCGGATGTGCTGCGCCACGTCGGTCTCGGCGAAGAACGGTACCGGCCAACAGGCGACTACTCTACGGGCATGAAGCAGCGGGCGAAGTTCGCCCGGGCGTTCGTGCACGATCCGCTGATCGTCCTGCTCGACGAGCCGACCTCGGGCCTAGACCCGACCGGCCGGCAGGAGATGCTGGAACTGATCCTCAGGACCGGACGCGATTTCGGCACCAGCATCTTGCTGTCGTCACACCTGGTGGGCGACGTCGAGCGGCCCCGGATAGTCGTCCACCTGGTGCCCCGGGCGAGCGGGGCGCGCGGCTACCTCGCCGATGTGAGAGTGGCGGTGCGCAACCGACCTCAAGACGAAGTAGCGGGACGAGATCTGCCGGCCACGCAGCCGCTCATTCGAACCTGTGTACGGGGAAGTCGTCGAAAGCAGCTGGCGTCGGTCAAGTCCTCCAGGCATTCCCTGGCGGCTTCGCGCACTGAGGCGCAGGCCGTCATGATGCCCGGCCAGCGCGCGGCCTTTCCGGTTCCGCCGTATCGGTAGTCAGGGGCGCCCAGGAGCTCGTTACGCTCCGCGTTGCGGACCCGGACGTTGATCCACTGGTCCGTGGGCCCGTGATGTGGGTGTACCTCAGAAACGCGGCTTGCCAGAACTCCAGTTCCAGTTATCGGCCGGCCAGATGTTCTTTCCGCGTACGACGCCTGTCCGCTCCCGGGCATACCAGTCCTTGACCGTGTCCCGCCACTTCTGAATGTGCGGAGTCTTGGCGTGGTAGTCGAACGCTGCCGGGTTGGCGTAGACCTCGTAAAAGAAGAGTTCGGACGGGTTCTTGATGTCCTGGTACATGTCGAAGCGAAGGCACCCGGGCTCCTCGCGCGTTGACCCCACGCAGTCGCCAAGCGCCGACTGGATGAAATCGTTCACCCGTTCCGGCTTCACCGGCAGGGGCACCCAGAGCACCATCAGTCCCGCGTTCCGGAAGTGCGGGTGATCGGCGGCATCGGGCCGATAACTGCTCCATGGATCGACATGGCCGCCACCCAGCGCGTTCTGCGCGTGCCTGCCCTGTGGGAACAATGGCCGGCATTCTGCGACGTATGCCGGGCCATCCAGCATGTCCTTCGTGTTCTTGGCCCAGGTGCTGAAGTGCGGGCGGGTCTTGTGGTCGTCGAAGGCCGCCACGTTGTCGTAGACCTCGGTGAACGCCACCATGGTCGGATCGTCGTTGGCCTGGATGACGTCGAATCTCCGGCAGCCCGGCTCGGTCAGGACGGAACCGCTGGCGTCTCCGATCGATTCCCGCAGGAAGTCGGCGACCTTGTCCGGCTTGACTCTGAAACGAACCATGACGATGTGCATTTGATCTCCCGTGGGTCGTGCCGCGTGGACGGCCAGTGAATGCAGGTCAGGCCCCTGCGCCGGCAGTTCCGGGACGGAGGGCTGCAAGACGGCGGGAGTATAACTGCGGCGGCCGGTCGTGTCACGGTTCGCCGCCCGGAAGGCGAGCGGCGTTCAGGACACCTTGCGGGCGTGACAGGCGCACATCCCGTAGAGCTCGCAGGCATCAAAGGTTTGCCGCACCTGCTCCGAGCTGAATTGCGCCGGGTTGGTGAAGCTGCGGAACCGGACCGCGCTACCCTGCTCGCTGAACATGGCAAGCACCCTGCAGTGCGGGGAGTCGCCGAGCCGGGGCATCACCAGGTCGAGGAAAATCAGGTCAAGCCCGTGCTACCTGGCAAGCGGCATTGATTGGGCGTCGTCCGGCCCCTGGAGCACGGCATGCCCGGCGCCCGCCAGCGAAGCCGTGAGCGACCGCGCCGCCTGCTTCGTCATCGATAACGAGGATGGGCGCCATTACCGCCCTTCCTTGGCCTGCAATAGAATTGTGCTTTGCGGATGCGTGAAGCGTATTGAGGAAAACCCCTGACTGGCTGGTGTGAAATCCGCATAGGCGGTGGGCCCGCGGGCGATTGCCGCCCCGAAACGCACGCGAGTTTGACAACTTTTTCACAATGTTCGATAGTTAGGCTGAGTTCCAGCGGATCGGTCGCCAACGTGTCACGTGGCGGCTTTTTTTTCACAGGCCGTCAGTTGTGCACTCCCCCGGCGGAGGCGCCGACCGACCACAGGCCTCCGTCGCTCTGGCACCTTTGTTGAAGAGTGCGCACCGTAATGTCACCCGCCAACACCGGTAACGAAGCCATCGAGTACGTACTTCACGCTGCTCAGGAGCAGGACGTGAAGTTCATCCGCCTCTGGTTCACGGACATCCTGGGCGCGCTCAAGGGCTTTGCGATCACCATCGATGAGCTCGAGCACGTCCTGCGCCACGGCGCTACCTTCGACGGAGCTTCGATCGAAGGCTTCGCCCGCTCCGACGAGGCGGACATGGTCGCCATGCCGGACACGACGACCTTCCAGGTCCTGCCCTGGCGCCCGCGTGAGAACGCGGTGGCGCGTGTTTTCTGCGACATCCTGGGACCGGAGGGGCAACCTGCGCAGTTCGACTCCCGGGAAGTCCTCCGCCGGAACCTCAAGCGGGCCTCGGAGCTTGGCTTCACGTTCTATGTCGGCCCCGAGATCGAGTACTTCTACTTCAAGAGTCGCGACCGGAACGGCCAGGGACCCGAGCCGCTCGACGAAGGCGACTATTTCGACCAGTCTTCGGTCGGCTCCGGCCCCGATCTTCGGCGCGAGACGGTGCTTGCACTCGAGGAGATCGGGATCCCGGTCCAGCACAGCCATCACGAGGTCGCCGCCGGACAGCACGAGATCGATCTTCGCCACACCAACGCGCTGGCCATGGCCGACGCCATCGTGACCTTCCGCTTGACCGTCAAGGAGATCGCCGCGCAGCGTGGCGTATATGCCAGCTTCATGCCCAGGCCACTGGCGAACCGCCACGGCAGCGGGATGCACACACACCTCTCGCTGTTCAGGGGCGAGGAGAATGCCTTTTTCGACCCCGCCGACAAGATGAATCTGTCGGTGGCCGGCCGGCGATTCCTGGCCGGCCTGATCCGTCATGCCGCGGAGATCACCGTGGTCACGAACCAGTGGGTGAACTCCTACAAGCGGCTGGTTCCCGGCTACGAGGCCCCGGTCTTTGCCTCGTGGACGCAGGGCAGCTGGGGGGACCTCGTCCGGGTTCCGGCCTATCGCGCCGGGCGGGAGTCGTCCGTTCGAATCGAGTACCGCGCGCCCGATCCGGCCTGCAACCCGTACCTCGCCTTCAGCGTGATGCTGGCGGCAGGGCTCGCAGGCATCGAGCACCAGTACCCGCTGCCCGAACCCATCAAGCGCGACATTTACCGCATGTCAGACGCCGACCTCGCCGAGGTGGGCGTCAGCCGACTGCCATCCAACCTGGCGCAGGCGATCGAACTGGCTGAACGCAGCGACCTGGTACGGAACGCCCTTGGCGAACGTGTGTTCGACAGCTTTCTCCGCAACAAGCGGATTGAGTGGGGGCAGTACGAACGCGCGGTTACCGACTACGAGATCGCCGAATACCTGGGCAAGCTTTAGCCCGGAGAACCGTTGACCTAGATGACTCCTGATTCTCTTTTCGTGTCCGAGCCTGCACGCGCCCAGGTGCGGCGCGCCGCCAAACAGGGCCTCTACAGCCCCGACCACGAACACGACGCTTGCGGCGTCGGAATCGTCGCGAACATCGCAGGGAAGGCGTCCCACGAGATCATCCAGAACGGGCTCGACGTCCTGATCAACCTGGGACATCGAGGGGCCTGCGGTTGTGATCCGCGTACCGGCGACGGCGCCGGGATCCTGCTCCAGATGCCCCATGCGTTCATGGCCCGGGCCGCCCAGAAGGCCGGGCTCAGTCTCCCTGCGGCGGGCCGCTACGGCGTCGCGATGACCTTCCTTCCACAGGACTCGGCGTTGCGGCGAGCCGCAGAGAAGATCATCGAGGCCGTGGCTCTCGAGGAAGGTTTGACTGCGATCGGATGGCGCGACGTCCCCACGGACGCGTCGGCCGCGGGGTGGCTAGCGCGCGAGGTCATGCCCGTGATCCGGCAGTACTTCGTGACGGCGCCGGCAAAGCTCGACAATGCGGCGTTCGAACGCAAGCTCTTCCTGACCCGCAAGCAGATCGAGAACCGGGCGGCGGTCGCGGCCCGGAGTACACCGGCGGCCGGGTGGGACGATTTCTACATCTGTTCATTCTCGGCCCGCACGGTCGTCTACAAGGGCCTGCTGATGGCCGACCAGATGCGAGGCTTCTACGCCGACCTCGGTGACAGTGCGATGACCTCGTCCTTCGCCATGGTGCACTCGCGGTTCAGCACCAACACGCTCGGCAAGTGGAAGCTGGCACACCCCTACCGCATGATCTGCCACAACGGCGAGATCAATACCCTGCGCGGGAACATCAACTGGATGGCGGCGCGCGAGGAAAGTCTCTCCTCGACGCTATTCGGCGACGACCTGAAGAAGCTAGGGCCGACCCACACGTCGGGTGACAGTGATACCGCCTCGTTCGACAAGACATTCGAGATGCTCGTCCTGGGCGGGCGCGACGTCGAACACGCAGCGGCCATGATGATCCCGGAGCCGTGGTTCGGTCACGAGGCGATGTCGCAGGCCAAGAAGGACTTCTACGAGTACCACGGGAGCCTGATGGAGCCGTGGGACGGCCCGGCCCTCATCGCCTTCACAGACGGTATCAGCATCGGCGCCACTCTGGACCGCAACGGCCTGCGGCCGTTCCGCTACTGGGTGACCCGCGACGGGCTCCTGGTGATGGCATCGGAAACCGGCGTGCTCGAGATGCCCGCCGAGAGAGTCGCCTACAAGTCGAGGCTGCGCCCCGGGCGGATGTTCCTGCTCAATACCAGCGAGGGGCGGATCATCGCCGACGACGAAATCAAGACCCGGCTCTCCGAGCGCAAGCCCTACGGCGAGTGGCTGCGCAAGAACCAGGTCAGCCTCGAAGACCTGCCTGCGCCCCGGAAAGTACCGGGTCTGGAGCTCGATACCCTGCTGTCCCGCCAGGCGGCGTTCGGTTACACGCAGGAGGACTTGCGGCTGCTGATCGAACCCATGGGCCGGGACGGCTCCGAGCCGATTGGCTCAATGGGCAACGACACACCGATCGCGGTGCTCTCCGACCGCCCGCTGCCGCTATTCAACTACTTCAAGCAACTGTTCGCCCAGGTGTCCAACCCACCCCTCGACGCGATTCGAGAGGAACTCGTAACGCAGGCCTCGGTCACGCTGGGGACCCACCAGAATCTCTTCGACGAGACCCCCGAGCACTGCCGATTGCTGCGCGTCGACCACCCGATCCTCAGCAATGAGGAACTTGCCAGGATCAAGAACCTCAAGCTGAACGGGCTGCGCAGCCACACGATCTCCATCGTATTCGACGTGGCCGATGGGGCTTCCGGGCTGCGCAAGGCGCTGGACCGGGTCCGGGCCGAGGCGTCCGAGGCGGTCCGCAAAGGCGCGTCGATCCTGGTCCTGTCGGACCGGGGCGTCGATGCCACGCACGCGCCCATCCCGTCGTTACTGGCCACTGCAGGCGTGCACCATCACCTGATACGAGAGGGGACCCGGCTGCGTGCCGGCATCGTCCTCGAGTCGGGCGAACCGCGCGAGGTGCATCATTTCGCGGTCCTGTTCGGCTATGGCGCCGGGGCGGTCAACCCGTACCTGGCAGTCGAGACGCTCACCGCCCTCGCACAGGACTCCGACCAAAACGGCTTTACGATCGACGCCGAGAAGGCGCCGTCGAACTTCATCAAGGCGTGCCAGAAGGGGGTCGTCAAGGTGATGTCCAAGATGGGCATCTCGACCCTCCAGAGCTACGGCGGCGCCCAGATCTTCGAGGCCCTCGGCATATCCCAGGCGCTGGTCGACGAATTCTTCACCTGGACGAACACCAGGATCCAGGGCATCGGACTTGACGAGATCGCAGAGGACGTCCTTGCGAATCATCGCCAGGCCTATCCGCCGCTCAAGGTCCCGGCAAACCTGGCGCTCGATGTCGGCGGGCTGTACCTCTGGCGCGCAACCGGCGAGAAGCACATGCACAACCCCGACGCCGTTGCCCTGCTGCAGGACGCCGTACGCCGGAACGACTCCAAGACGTTCGAGGAGTACTCGCAGGTCGCCAACGACGAGGCGGAGCGGCTGTGCACGATCCGTGGCCTCCTGGATTTCAACCTCGCATCGGTGAAGCCTGTCCCGCTCGAGGAGGTTCAACCCGCGATCGAGATCGTGCGGCGGTTCGCCACCGGCGCCATCTCGCTCGGCTCGATCAGCAGGGAGACCCACGAGACGCTTGCGATCGCAATGAACAGGATAGGCGCACGCAGCAATACCGGCGAGGGAGGTGAGGATCACGCTCGCTTCAAGCCGGATGCCAACGGCGACTCGCGCAGCAGCGCAATCAAACAGGTTGCTTCGGGCCGCTTTGGGGTCACGATCGAGTACCTGTCGTCGGCGACCGACCTCCAGATCAAGATGGCGCAGGGCTCGAAGCCGGGCGAAGGCGGACAGATCCCGGGGCACAAGATCACCGAATACATCGGGAAGATCCGGCTGACGACGCCGGGGGTCGAATTGATCTCGCCCCCGCCGCACCACGACATCTATTCGATCGAAGACCTCGCGCAACTGATCCACGACCTGAAGAACGCCAATCCCGACGCCCGCGTGCACGTCAAACTGGTCGCCGAAGTCGGCGTGGGCACGATCGCAGCTGGAGTCGCCAAGGGCAAGGGCGACGTCGTCCTGATCAGCGGCGACAGCGGGGGAACGGGCGCGTCGCCGTTATCGTCGATCAAACACGCCGGCCTGCCGTGGGAACTGGGAGTCGCGGAAACGCAGCAGGTCCTCTGCGCCAACGGTCTGCGCGACCGCATCGTCGTCCAGACCGACGGCCAGTTGAAGACGGCACGCGACGTGGCTGTTGCGACGCTGCTAGGCGCCGAGGAGTGGGGGATCGCAACGGGATCCCTGATCGCGCTCGGCTGCATCATGCTCAGGAAGTGCCACCTGAATACATGCTCGGTCGGCATCGCGACCCAGGACCCCGAGTTGCGCAAGCGCTTCGCGGGCAAGCCAGAGCACGTCATCAACTACTTCAACATGCTTGCTGAAGACCTGCGCCGCTACATGGCAAGGCTCGGGTGCCGGACCATCGACGAGATGGTGGGCCGGACCGACCTCCTGGAACCTCGCCGAGTAATTACGCACTGGAAGGCGCGCGGGCTCGACCTCTCGCCGCTACTTGAGCAGCTGCCGGTCCTGGCCGACGGCAAACGCTACCAGGCGGTAACCCAGGACCACGGGCTCGAACAGGCGCTCGACCACGAGCTGATCAAGGCCGCGCGGCCGGCGATCAAGAAGGGCGAGCGCGTGAGCGCCACGTTCCAGATCCGGAACCGTAATCGGACGGTGGGCGCGATGATGAGCGGCCGTGTGATCAAGGAACGCGGCGCCGCCCTGCCCGACGGCACCATCAACTTCAACTTCACCGGGTCGGCCGGGCAGAGCTTTGGCGCCTTCCTCCTGAAGGGCGCAACCTTCAAGGTCGAAGGCGATGCCAACGACTATTTCGGGAAGGGGCTCTCCGGCGGCCGTCTGATCTTGATCCCACCCAGGGACGCCACGTTCGCGCCGGAAGAGAACGTCATTACCGGAAACGTGAACCTTTACGGAGCGACCTCCGGTGAGGCGTTCATCCGTGGGGTAGCCGGGGAGCGTTTTGCGGTCCGGAACAGCGGGGCCCACGCAGTCGTCGAAGGCGTAGGCGACCACGGCTGTGAGTACATGACCGGTGGTCGCGTCGTCGTAGTCGGTCCGACGGGGCGGAACTTCGCCGCCGGCATGAGCGGTGGCATCGCCTACGTACTTGACCTGGATGGCGACTTCGCAGTGCGATGCAATCCAGGGATGGTCGAACTCGAGAGGGTCGAGCCAGGATCAGAGGACGAATCACTGGTCAGGGATCTCCTTTCGAGGCACGCACGCTACACGGCCAGCTCGGTGGCGCAGCAGGTGCTCGAGGACTGGGGCGCCACGCGGCAGAAATTCGTCAAGGTGATGCCGCGCGATTACAAGCGCACGCTCAGGGAGATGGCGGAGCGGACCGCGACCTCCGAGCCGGAGCTGGCGCGGCATGGGTAAGCCGACCGGTTTCTTCGAGCACCCGCGTCAGGGTCCCAAACGCCGTCCAGTCGACGAGCGCCTCCGGGACTGGCAAGAGGTTTACCAGCCATGGCCGGAGAAGGAAGCGCGGCAGCAGGCAGCCCGCTGCATGGATTGCGGTATCCCCTTCTGCAATAAGGGGTGCCCGCTCGGCAACCTGATCCCCGACTGGAACGACCTGGTCTATCGGGGCCAGTGGCGCGCTGCCATCGAACAGCTGCACGCCACCAACAACTTCCCGGAGTTCACGGGCCGCATCTGTCCCGCGCCTTGCGAGCCGGCCTGCACCCTGTCCATCAACCAGGACCCCGTGACCATCGAGATGATCGAAAAGGCCATCTCCGAAAAGGCCTGGGAAGAGGGCTGGATCACGCCGCAGAAGCCGACGCGCACCACCGGCAAGAAGGTGGCGGTGGTCGGTTCCGGCCCCTCCGGCCTCGCGGCTGCGCAGCAACTCCGCCGGGTCGGGCACGCAGTGACGGTCTTCGAAAGGGCCGAAGTCATCGGCGGTCTCCTGTCGCTCGGCATACCTGACTTCAAGCTCGAGAAGAGGATCGTGAAGCGCCGGATCGACCAGATGCGGGCAGAGGGGGTCGTGTTCAAGACCAACGCTCACATCGGGAAGAACGTACCGACCAGCCAGCTCCGAGAGCAGTTCGACGCCATTGTGCTGGCGGGCGGATCGACCGCGCCGCGCGACCTGCCGGTGCCCGGCCGGGAACTCGACGGCATTCACTTCGCGATGGACTACCTCACCCAGCAGAACCGAAGGGGCGAGGGGGCCGAGTTCTCGCCAGAGGAGACCATCACCGCCGACGCCAGGCACGTCATCATTCTGGGCGGGGGAGACACGGGCGCCGACTGCCTGGGCACTGCTCACCGCCAGAACGCAGAGCACATCTGGCAGTACGAAATCATGCCTCGCCCACCCGATGTTCGGGGCGCGGGCAACCCCTGGCCACAGTGGCCGATCATCATGCGGTCCTCATCCGCGCACGAAGAAGGCGGCGAGCGCGGCTACAACATCCTGACCAAGTCGTTCTCCGGCGAGAACGGCAAGGTCAAGTTCCTCCACGGGGTCCGGATCGAATGGAAGGCGCCTGTCAATGGCGGTCGCCCGCAGATGGTCGAGGTCCCGGGCAGCGAGTTCACGGTGAGGGCCGAGCTGGTGCTCCTGGCGCTCGGGTTCGTGCATCCGGAGCACGAGGGGATGCTCAAGGACCTGGGCGTGCAACTCGACCCGCGTGGCAACGTCAAGACGCTTCGGAAGTCCATGACCTCGCAGGATGGCGTCTTCGCCTGCGGCGACATGCAGCGCGGACAATCGCTGGTGGTCTGGGCAATCGCCAGCGGCCGCCAGTGCGCGCGTGATGTTGACGAGTGGCTGATGGGCTCATCGGACCTGCCCGCGGTCCAGCAATACGCGCGCAACCTGCTTTCGGTAGCGAGGCCGGTCCGCTAGCTTCGGCTTCGTGAAACAAGCGACGGCGACCGTGCATTCCGTCACAATCCCGCATGAGCGCTTTTTGCGGGCGCATTGTGCCAGCTTTGCGGCCTCTGGTACCGTCGCATAGGACCGAGGAGAAAAACGATACAGATGCGGCCGCTTCGCGTTGCCCTGGCACAGCTCAACACGACCGTTGGCGACCTCGACGGGAACGCCGCCCTGGCCATTAGAGGCATCGAAGAGGCCCGTGGCGCGGGCGCCGACATCGTCGCCTTCCCAGAGCTGACGATCACCGGCTACCCGCCCGAAGACCTGGTCTTCCATCGCAGCTTCGTCGCGGACAATCGCGCACGCCTGAGCGAAGTCGCGCAGGCGGCACACGGGATCGCCGCCATCGTGGGCTTCGTGGACGGCTTCAACGCGGCGGGAGATCCCGCCTACAACGCCGCTGCACTGCTGGCCGATGGGAAGATCGCCCACGTCTATCACAAGATCCGCCTGCCCAACTACGGCGTGTTCGATGAGCAACGCTACTTCGCACCGGGCAGCGACTGCCCGATCTTCGAGCTGGCCGGCGCGCAGATCGGCATGAACGTGTGTGAGGACGTCTGGACCGACCGGGGACCGAGCGAGGTCCAGTGCGCGGCGGGCGCCGAGATCATCATCAACATCAACGCGTCCCCCTATGAGATGGGCAAGTCGGAGGTCCGCAGGCGGCTCGTGCGCGGCGTGGCGACGCGCAACCGCGCGTTCGCCGTCTACGTGAACCAGGTCGGCGGGCAGGATGAACTGGTGTTCGACGGCGGGAGCATGGTCTTCGGACCGGACGGCGCCCCGCTGGTCCTCGCCAGGAGCTTCGAGGAAGACATCGTGTTCGTCGATCTCGACCTCGCCATGGTGCGCGAGGCACGCAAGGTCAAAGGCTGGAAGGGCGATCCCACAACCTTGGCCGCGATCGGGAGGCCGGTGCGGGTCGCCGCCAGGGTCTTCGTATCTGAGGACGGAAGGTCGCCCTTGCCCGATCGGCCGGTCCAGTCTCCGGTTACGGGCGATGCCGAGGTCTACGCGGCGCTGGTAACCGGCACGCGCGACTACCTCGGCAAGACCGGGTTCAAGCATGCCCTGATCGCCCTTTCCGGCGGCATCGACTCCGCCCTGACGGCCGCGATCGCGGTCGATGCGCTCGGCAGTGATAATGTGACCGGCCTTTCCCTACCGTCCCGCTACTCGAGCGAAGGATCGATGACCGATGCGGCGGAGCTGGCCCGGCGACTGAAGATCAAGATGTGGACCGTGCCTGTCGAACCCGGCCACCGCGCCTTCGAGGAGATGCTCGGGGACATCTTCAAAGGCACCGAGCCCAATGCCGCGGAGGAGAATGTTCAGTCGCGGCTGCGCGGCAACATCGCGATGGCGATCGCCAACAAGTTCGGCTGGATCGTCCTGACGACCGGCAACAAGTCGGAAATGGCGACCGGTTATGCCACGCTATACGGCGACATGGCGGGCGGGTTTGCCGTCATCAAGGACGTGCCCAAGACCCTCGTCTACCGGCTCGCGAACTACCGCAACGACGATGCGCGACGGCGCGGAGCCCAGCCGCCGATACCCCAGCCATCGATCGACAAGGCGCCGTCGGCCGAGCTGAAGCCGGACCAGTTCGACCAGGACACATTGCCGCCATACCCCGTGCTGGACCGGGTGCTGGAGCGCTACATCGAGAAGCGGCAATCGGTCCAGGAGATCCTTGAGGCCGAAGCCACTTCCCCCGAACCCACGGCCGACGAAGCCACCGTTCGTCGGGTCATCGGGATGGTCGATCGTACCGAGTACAAGCGGCGGCAGGCGCCACCCGGCGTGAAGATCACCGGACTCGCTTTCGGCCGGGACCGCCGGCTGCCGATCGCCTCGCGCTACCGCCCGCGCTAGAGAGCCCTCCGGGGGTCCCTTTCCGGACCTTGCCACAGCCCGCTTCGGGCTGTAGAACATCCGTGCTAATGTTGCTTCGCTCAATACGCCGGACCGCGCCGATCCCGGCGCCACCGGCGAGAGCAAAACCTGTACCTACACTGTGCTACGCTCGCACTCAGGGAGAATCCCGACTCATGGCCAATAACTCCGCGAGGGCAAACATGGCCGCCGCCCGCTCGAACGCCTCGTCCAACGGCAACCAGTCAGAACGAACCAGGGCCCTCGAACTGGCGCTTTCCCAGATCGAGAAGGAGTTCGGTCGCGGGGCGATCATGCGCCTCAGCGAATCCGGCGTTCAGGCCGTGCAGGCGGTGCCGACCGGCGCGATCTCCCTCGATATGGCCCTGGGTGTCGGGGGCATCCCGCGCGGGCGCATCATCGAGATCTTCGGCGCCGAGTCCAGCGGCAAGACCACGCTGGCCTCCCACATCATCGCCGAGTGCCAGCGCATGGGCGGCACCGCCGCCTATGTCGACGCCGAGCACGCCATGGATCCTGCCTACGCGGCCATCTGCGGCATGAACGTCGACACGCTCTACATCTCGCAGCCCGACTCGGCGGAGCAGGCCCTCGAGATCACCGACTACCTGGTCCGCAGCGGCGCGCTCGACATCGTTGTCATCGACAGCGTGGCGGCGCTCGTACCGCAGGCCGAGCTGGAAGGTGAGATGGGCGATGCCCACGTCGGCCTCCAGGCCAGGCTAATGTCACAGGCCCTGCGCAAGCTGACGGGCACCGCTTCCCGCACCAACACCTCGGTGATCTTCATCAACCAGCTGCGCGAGAAGATCGGCGTCGTCTTTGGCAACCCGGAAGTGACGCCCGGCGGCCGCGCGCTCAAGTTCTACTCGTCGGTCCGGATCGACATGCGCCGCATGGAGCCGATCAAGTCGGGAACCGAGATCATCGGAAACCGGGTCCGCGCCCGGGTGGTCAAGAACAAGGTCGCCGCGCCATTCCGCGTCGCCGAGCTCGAGATCCTGTTCAAGGAAGGGATCAGCAAGGAAGGCGGCATCCTGGACCTGGGCACCGAAATGGGGATCCTGAAGAAAAGCGGCGCCTTCTACTCGTTTGGCGACACCCGCCTCGGGCAGGGACGCGAGGCCGCCCGCGAGTTCCTTAAGAAGAACACCGACGTGCGTGACGAGATCGACCGGGGAATCCGCGCCAACTTCGCGGCCAAGGCCGGTACCCCTCTCCCTGTTGGAGCATCAGACGAGTCGGAAGGCCAGGACGACCCGGTCTCTGTTTCCGACGACCAGTAACGCCTGTCTCATGGCCGGCGGGATTTCTCCCGCCGGCCCCCTGCCACCTCCCGCCTGGAGCTACTGCTGCTCGCCTTGAGCGGGGCCTCTGCCTGATCACAGTCCTGATTCGGTTAGACTCAGGCTGAGCTACCCCTCAGTCCCAGGCACAGGAGGCGCCGGTGACCGCTCTCGCAATCATCCTGATCGTCGGCGGTCTGGCCGGAAGCGCAATCGTCTCCGCGACCGAGGCCGGCCTGATTTCGGTAAGCAAGTTCCGGGTCCGCCACCTGGCTGAAAAGGGCGACCGCAGAGCCGCAGCGGTAATCAAGATCGTCGACGAGCACGAGAAGTTCTTCGGCACCATCCTCCTGCTCAACAACGTGCTGAACGTGATCGTCGCATCGATGGGAGCAGCACTCGCGATCCAGCTATGGGGCAACACCGGGACCGCGATCGCGCTCGCCTCACTGGGCACCACGGTCGTGCTCGTGATCTTCGCCGAGTTGATCCCCAAGTCCCTCGCAGTACACGCCTCCGAACGCTGGTCGATGCTGATCGCACGGCCCATGCGCCTGACCATGATCATCACAAGCCCGCTGGTCAACATCCTCGCCTTCCTGCCTCGCATCGTGATCCACTTGCTTGGCGGCAAGAAAGCGCTCATGACTCCCTCGATCACAGAGGCGGAGCTGCGCATGCTGATCGACGTCGGCAAAGAGGAAGGCACCGTGGAGCGCCATTCCGGGACCATGCTCGAGAACGTCTTCCGGATCGCCGAGGCCGAGGTCAGGGACGTGATGACGCCGCGCAACGAGATCCAGTGGGTTGAGGCCGACATGACGTTTGGCGGCATGCTCGCCAGGTACGGTGAACTCCCGCACACCAGGTACCCCGTATACGAGGACGACACCGATGACGTGGTCGGCATCATCTCGATCAAGGACGCCATCCGGGGGATGTCCGACACCCCGAACCAGCTCGAGCTCCCGGTAACTTCGCTGATGCGCCCGCCCCTGTTCGTCCCGGAAACGAAACGGCTCGACGAGATGATCGCCCTGTTCAAGCAAGGGGGGCACAAGATGGCGCTTGTGGTCGATGAGTTCGGCGGCATCGCCGGCCTCGTGACCCTCAACAGCGTGGTCGAGCGCGTGATCGGCAGGACCGGCGAGGAGGGCATCCTGCCCCGCGAAATGTTCGTCGCCGTGGACGCCAACACCTTTGAGGTGGACGGCGCGATGTCGATCGACGAGGCGAACGACCGCCTGAACCTCGGCATCCCGGAGGGCGACTACAACACGCTTGCCGGCTTCATCCTCGAAGAGCTGCAGAGGGTCCCAAAGAACGGCGATCGCCTGCGCTATAACGACCTGCGCCTCCGCATTACGGCGATGAACAACAACAAGATTGCACGGGTCAGGGTGCGCCGGCGCGTCCCGTCCAGCGAGCCGGTGCCCGCGTAGGCCGGCCATGAACCCCCCAGGTCAATCGACGCGCGGGAGGCGCACGAAGCCAGGCCGCCCACGCGGTGCCACCGGCCTGGTGGACGAAGTCGGGACCAGGCTGCGTGCAGCAGGCTTTGACTTCGATCAGCCCCTGGTTGCGGCAGTATCAGGGGGAACGGACTCGATGGCGCTGGCCGCCGCGCTGCTGGCGCTCCGAGAGACCGAACGGCTGGAGTTCCTGGTCGCTCACTTCAACCATGCCCTGCGTGATCGCGAGTCCGACCTCGACCAGGCGGCGGTCGCGTCCTGGTGTCGGTCAAACCGCGTGCCATGCGTGACCGGCACCGCGGACGGAGCCGCCTGGGACTCGGTGCAGGATTTGTCGCCCGAAGCCAGAGCGCGGACCCTGCGCTACCGATTCCTCGCCCGTGTCGCGCGGGACGCCGGCGGCACCGTGATTGCGACCGGCCACACCGCCGACGACCAGGCGGAGACGGTGCTATTGCGTGTCATCCGCGGGTCGTCACCTTCCGGCCTCTCCGGCATGGCGCTCCTCTCCAGGCTGCCGCCCAACCTCCTCGCCGGCAGTAACGCCAAAGGCGAGGCTTTTCCGACACCCGTGCTTATCGTCCGTCCCCTGCTGGCGCTCAGTCGCAGCGACACCGCTGCTTTCTGCGAGAAATCAGGCATCCTGCCCCGCCACGACCCGTCCAACGACGACATCACGGTGCCGCGCAACCGGACCCGGCACGAGATCCTGCCCGCCCTGCGGAAGATCAATCCGTCCGTGTCGGACGCGCTGGTGCGTCTCGCTGCAATTGCGGCCGACGACGAGCGCTACCTTGACGACGCGGTCGAGGCAGCGTGGCGCGCGACCGTTGCTGCCGAAGAGCCTGGACGGACCGTAATCAACCGTGCGGCGTTCTCGAAACTCCACGCGGCGATCCAGGCCCGGGTCTTGATCCGTGCTTACCGCGCCCTGCTGCCGGACGGTTACCTGACCACCGCCAACGTCTCCGAACTGTCCGACCTTTCCTTCGGTCGCAGCGGAACGACCACGCGACTTCCTGGCGGAGTGCGATTCGCAGTGCGGTATCGAGAACTGCTGCTCACGTTCGACGGTGCGCCCTCCGACTGTCCCTACCCGCCGGAAGTAGCGGACACGAGGGTGGATCTCGCCGCCGAATCCACAAGTCCCCTGGGCGGTGGCTACCAGCTGGTCGTAGAAATCCTGCCGAGGGGCGGGATCGGTCCCGCCGGTCCGCCGGCCGATGGACCAGAATCGCCCGGACGCTATGCAGCAACTTTCGACGCCGAATCGCTGGGGAATCCGGTCACGCTCCGAAACCGAAGGCCGGGCGACCGCTTCTTTCCGCTCGGCGCGCCCGGGGAGCGCAAGCTTCAAGACGTGCTCGTCGACGCGCGCATACCCCGTGAGTGGCGGGATCGCGTTCCGCTGGTTGCGGCCGAACGAGGGATCGCGTGGGTAGCCGGCCAGCGAATCGCGGACTGGGCAAGGGTGATACCACAATCCCGTCGTCCTGCGGTGCGCCTCACCATCGCCCGCGCCGGCTGACGGCCCAAGAACCACCTGGCCACGATCGGGTAAGCATCGCCGAGGGCCGGACGGCCGAGATCTCCGCGTGGGGCGACTCGAACGTGGTCATGTTTCTGCGCCCTGGTCTTCGCCCCGGTGACCTGCGAAGAGAGGCCAGGTACACCGAACTGGCCGCCTGGGCGGGCGTGAGACCGCCGCTTACTTGCGGCACCGTGGAAGTCGACGGTCGCCCCGTGCTCGACGAGTTCTTTGCAGACCCGTAGAGGCCGCCGGAACTTGCGACCGAATTAGCAGCGATACGCGCAGGACTGCACCGGCACCGGCCGCCGGAATTGCCCGACCGCCGTGACGAGCTCGCGTAGGAAACACCATCGGCGATACCTTAGCCTGGCTCCCGGTTCGCACGGATAGCGGAACCTCTGAAGGACCTGCCTGCGGGCGAGGTGGTGTGCCATGGGGGCTTTCACCCGGGAACGTGCTACGGACCTCGAGAGGTCCGGTAATCATCGATTGGAACGACGCCACCCCTGGATCACCCGCGGCGGATGGTGCCCGGGCGGAGATGCTCCTTCGCCTCTACAGCCCCCGGCCCGAGCTGCCGTCGCTCTGCGTGTCCCGCTACGTGGTTGTGACGCAGATGGCCCGAGGGGAGGCCGGGGCGTGCAGGATCGTGACGGCTGTGGCCCGGCTCGGCGAAGGCATCCCGGAGGAGCGTGAACGACTCATCGGGGACATGGACCGCGCCCTGGGCCAGCGCCCCTCTATCAGAGGATCCTGACCAGTTTCGGGTTCTGCGTGATGCCGGGCACGCGCCCGCGCCTGGCCACTGGCTTGCCGCTGACCTCTTTGATGTCGGCGGTCATGAAGTTTGGCATGGCGCCGGCGATGTAAGCACCAACCCCGAAGACGCTGACCGGTGATTTGCTGTTGACGAACCCGCGGATGCGTTCCGGATTGAGCCCGCCCGTAACGAAGATATCGACGTGGCTGAAACCCGCCTGGTCGAGTCGCGCACGCACCTCACGCACGAGCGCGGGAGTGACCCCGCCCCGCTCGAGCGCGGTATCCATGCGGACGCCACGCAGCTTCTCCTTGAGCGCGCGCGCGACTTCGATCGCCTCCTCGGCCTCGTCGCGGAAGGTGTCGACCAGCGCCACCCTGGGCACTTCCGGTGGCATGTGACGATCGAGCGCCGTGGCGGCCTTGAGGGTGTCGCCCATGATCAGGACCAGCTCGTGCGCCATCGTCCCCGAAGGGGTGAGGCCCGCCATTCTGGATCCGACGACAGAAGTGGCTGACACGCACCGCCCGACGATGGCGGCGTAGTCCATGTGCCCGACAACGGTCGGGTGCACGTGCCGGGCGCCGAACGAGACGACCGGGATCCCGGCCGCAGCTTCGACGCACTCCCGAGCCGCGCCGGCCCACCCGCTCGAGGACGCCAGCATGCCTGCGAGGGCCGTCTCGTAGAGTCCGAACGAAGCGTACGGTGCGCGTATGCGAAGCACTGGAAAGCCGGGCTCGATCTCCGCGCCATCGTCCATCGCCCAGACCTCGCGTGAGTTCTCCGGCAGCACCTTGGTCAGCAGCGCCCGCGCTTCCGTTATCCCACACAGGATCCCGCGCCGCTCGGGCATGAACTCGATCACGACCTCGGGGTTGATGCCCTCGTTGCGGAGGATTGCCAGCGTCCGGTGATAGAAGGCATCGGCGGTATCGCCGACCAGGACCTGGCGTCCGATCTCGAATTCGCGGGGTATCAGCCCGCCGTGTGGTCTTCGTTCCAAGCAACGCTCCCCTTTTGGTGTCGGCTCACTCTACATTGGCCGGCTCTGAATGGGTCAAGTGGGGCGCCGGTGTGAACACCTACCCCGGGCGACCCCTCCGATCCGCCCTGGGAGTCCCGCCGAACCGCAGCCTGAGCAGCCCCTTCACGTCCTCGATCGCCGTCTTGAGGATCTTGACCCGTGAGTCGGGGTCGTCGATCCACTTGACCGGGATCTCCCGGATCCGAAACCCGGAGTGTTGGCCGATGATCAACATCTCGGTGTCAAAGAACCAGCCGTTGTCCTTGACCAGCGGCAGAATCGCGGCCGCTGCCTCGGCGCTCACCGCCTTGAAGCCACACTGGGCGTCCTTGAACTTCGTGAAGAACATCGTACGGAACAGCGCGCTGTAGCCGCGCGACGTGATCTCCCGCTTCAGGGGCCTCCCGACCACGACGCTTCCCCTGGCCAGTCTCGACCCGATCGCGATGTCGAATCCCTGGTCGGCGATGGCCGTCACCATGTCGGGCAGAAAACGCAGTTCCGTTGAAAGGTCAACGTCCATGTAGCAGCGGACGTCGGCCTTGCTCCCCAGCCACGCCTGCTTCAGCGCACGGCCCCGCCCGCGCTGCTCCAGCCGCAGCAGGCGGACCGCCGGCAGTTCCCGGGACAGCTCTTGCGCGACTGAGGGCGTGCGATCGGTCGAGCCGTTGTCGGCAATCACGATGCGCCAGTCGCGTTCCGGGTAATGCCCCAGGAAGTCGTTCAGCTTGCGGACCGACTCCGGAAGCTGGCGTTCCTCGTTCAAGACCGGAATGACAACCTCGACCGAGACGGGCATCTGTGCTGGGTGCCTCAGTGAAGGAAGTGGCGCGTACCGGTGAAGACCATCGCAAGGGCATGACGATCGGCGGCCTCAATAACCTCGGCATCCCGGATCGAACCGCCAGGTTGGATCACCGCGGTACACCCCGCGCTGGCCGCCTCTTCCAGGCCATCGGCGAACGGGAAGAACGCGTCCGACGCTGCGACGGCGCCCTTCGATCGCTCACCGGCTGCTCTTGCGGCCAGGTGCACGCTTACAAGTCGATTGGGCTGGCCCGCGCCCATCCCCACGATTGCTCGCTCCCGTGCGAACACAATCGCGTTCGACTTGATGTAACGGCACGCCCGCCATGCAAAGTCGAGGTCGGCCCGTTCCGCCTCCGACGGCGCTCGCTTCGAGACGACCTTCCAGGCAGATGTCTCATCCGGGCGGTCGTCGTTCTCCTGAACGAGCACTCCCCCAACCACGGTATGGAGGCCGAGGGCCTGCCGGGTTTGGGGTTGGACTTCGAGCAGCCGGATGTCCTTCTTCGTCTTCAGTATCTCGAGCGCCTCCGGCTCGTAGCCTGGTGCGACGACGACCTCATAGAACCGCTTGCGCATCGCCTCGGCGGTGGCTTTCGTCAGTGCAGAGTTGAAACCAACGATCCCACCGTACGCAGAGACCGGATCACCTTCAAGCGCCAGGCGGTAGGCGGCCACCTGGTCATCGTTCACCGCCAGGCCGCACGTGTTGGCGTGCTTCACGATCGAGACCGCGGTCCCCGGCATGAATGCGGCCGCCTTCCAGGCCGCGTCGGCATCCAGGTAGTTGATGTACGACATTTCCTTGCCGTGGTGGAGGACGGCGCCGGCCACGCCTCCGGATTCGCCCGGGTAGGCGTACAGAGCGGCCTTCTGATGCGGGTTCTCGCCGTACCTCAGCCCCCTCACCTTGTGCATGCCGATCGCGAGCTCCTTCGGGAACAACGCGTCGGGATCGTCACGCCGTAGGAATTCTGCCACCGCAGCGTCATACGTGGACACGTGCGCAAACGCCCTGGCCGCCAGCTTGCGCCGCATCTCCATTGTCATGGCTTTGCGCTGCAGCAGGTCGCCCACGGCGGCGTAGTCGCCGGGATCCACCACGACTACGACATCCGGGTAGTTCTTTGCGGCAGCCCGTACCATCGCCGGTCCACCGATATCGATATTTTCCAGCGCGTCGTCGATCGACACGCCGGGGCGGCCCACGGTGCGCACGAACGGGTAGAGGTTGCAGACGACCACGTCGATGCCGACGATCCCATGTGCCTCCATCTGCGCGCGGTGGTCTGCCGATCCGCGCCGCGCCAGGATCCCGCCGTGGATCTTCGGGTGCAGCGTCTTGACACGCCCATCCAGGATCTCGGGCGCACCCGTCACATCGGCTACTTGCCGAACTTTGAGCCCGGCCGCGGCAAGCTCGCGCCCGGTGCCGCCGGTGCTGACCAACTCGTAGCCGATCGCCGACAGTTGCCGAGCGAAATCGACCAGTCCGACCCTGTCAGAAGCGCTGAGTAGAGCTCTCAATCGGAAACGTCCTCGAGTACTGGAAACGCGTTATTGGAATCGGACCGTGGCGCTGCCGGTCTTCTTTTCGAGCCGGCCGATGATCCGGGCGCCGGGAAGCTTTGAGCAGACTGAATCCGCGCGTTCGGGGTCGACAACGGCCACCATCCCGATCCCCATGTTGAACACCCGGTACATCTCTTCGTCCAGGATCCTCCCGCGGGACTGGATCAGCCTGAACAGCGGGGGCACCGCCCAAGAATCGCGTTCTATGACCGCGGTTGAGTGGGGCGGGATCGACCTTGGCAGGTTCTTGAAGAAGCCGCCCCCGGTGATGTGGGCAAGCCCACGCACGTCCCTGAGCACCGGCCGCAGGTCTGACAGATAGCTACGGTGGGGCGCCAGCAAGGCGTCCGCCAGGGAAAGCCCGTCCAGTTCCCGCGGTGATTCGTTGATTGCGCCCGGGTCCTGGTCGGTCCCGAACACCTTGCGTATCAGCGAAAAGCCGTTGGTGTGCGGGCCGCTCGAGGGCAGTCCGATCAAGGCGTCGCCGAGCGCCGCATCGGCGCCCGTGATGATCCTGTCCTTGCGCACCGCGCCGACCACAAACCCCACCAGGTCGAACTCGCCCGGGGCATACATTCCGGGAAGCTCTGCCGTCTCCCCTCCGATGAGCGAGCATCCCGCGGCACGGCAAGCCTCGGCGACGCCCTCGACGATCTCGGCGACAACCTTCGAGTCCATCCTGCCAAGCCCGATGTAGTCGAGGAAGAAGATCGGTTCCCCGCCTGCCGCCAGGATGTCGTTCACGTTCTGGTTGACTACGTCGATCCCGAGCCCGCGGTATCTGTGGGCCGCGGCAGCCACCTTGACCTTCGTCCCGACGCTGTCGGTGCTGGCCACGAGCAGGGTGTCGCTGCCCGGCGGAAATTCCATCGCGCCGGCAAAGAAGCCGGCCGGGCCCTTGACCTGTGCCGTGTGCGTTGTGAGGGCCAGGCGCTTGATGATCTCTTTAGTGCTGGCGGCCGCGGCCAGGTCGACGCCAGCGTCACGATACGTCAGGCCGGCCGGCACTGCGGTGGGTTTGCTGGCTGGGGTGGGGGCGCGATTGCGGCGTTCGGGCGGCATGATGGCAAGTATAGCCGCGCCGTCTGTCCGATCGACCGCCTCCGGAACGGGCGGAGCAGGCTAGGAACGGACCCCGATCGGTTTCGGAGCAGCCACCGCGGTCGGGCGCTCGAGCTGCAGCTTGTCCATGTCCAGTTGCACCGGTATGGGGTAGATGCCGGTGAAGCAGCCGCGGCAGTAGCGATTGTCATCGACATCGACGGCACGCATCAGGCCGGGCATGTCCAGGAACCCGAGTGTGTCCGCGCCAACGAAGGCCCTGATCTGCTCTACGCTGCGCTGGGCTGCGATCAACTCGGTCATCCGGCCCATGTCCACGCCGAAGTGGCACGTCGAGATGATGGGCGGCGCGCAGATCCGGAGGTGGACCTCCGAGGCCCCGGCCTTGCGCAGCAGCTTGACGACACGCGGGGTGGTCGTGCCCCGCACGATCGAGTCGTCGACCACGACCAGGCGCTTGCCGGCGATCGCTTCCGGAACGGGGTTGAACTTCAGCTGTACGCCCAAATCGCGCAGCTTCTGGTCGGGCTGGATGAACGTCCGCCCCACGTACCGGTTCTTGACCAGCCCCTCGCCGTAGGGGGTGCCGGACTCCCTCGAATAGCCCACCGCGGCAGCGGTTGCAGAGTCGGGCACGCCGATCACGAGGTCGACGTCGACCGGGTGCAGCCGGGCCAGTTCGGCGCCCATTGCGAGGCGAGTGGCGTAGGCACGCTTCCCGTCAAGGATGCTGTCGGGCCGGGCAAAGTAGATGTGTTCGAAGACGCACATCGCGTGCTGGCTCCGGGCCCCCGGCCAGACGAACGAGTGGACGCCGGCCTGGTCGATGACCACGGTTTCGCCTGGCTCTATCTCGCGAATCAGCTCGGCGCCGATGTGGTCCAGGGCGCAACTCTCAGATGCGATGACGTAGCCATCGCCGAATTTCCCAAGGCACAGCGGCCGGATCCCGAGCGGGTCGCGGACGCCGACCAACTCGGTGCCGGTCATCATCACGAGCGAGTACGCGCCACGCAGCCGGCGCATGCAATAGGCGGAACGATCGGGCCAGTTACGGGCCGGAGCGTTGGCGTAGAGCTGGGCGATGACCTCACTGTCCGAACTGCCATCGAAGGACAGGCCCCAGCCGGTCAGCTCGTTGCGCAGATCGCTGGCGTTGATCACATTTCCGTTGTGGCCGAGCGCGAGCGTCACGTTGGGCCCGCGGGCCAGGATCGGCTGGGCGTTCGCACGCTTGGGCGCACCCATCGTGGAGTACCGGGTGTGGCCGATCGCGATGTCGCCCTTGAGCGCCTCCAGGTCACCCTCGCGGAAGGCCTGGCTTACCAGTCCCATGGAGGTGTGAATGGAAATCGAACCGCCGCGTGAGGCCGCTGCGATCCCCGCGGACTCCTGCCCACGGTGCTGCAGCGCGAAGAGGCCAAAGAAGCTGATCCTGGCTACGTCCTCGCCGGGAGCGAATATGCCAAAGATCCCGCACGCCTCGCGGGGGCGTCCGGTGTCGGGAGTTCCTGTTCGCAGTCGAGATTGCGAAGGCACGCGTTCAGCCTAGATCGGGTTTGTTTTGGCTGCAACTGTGGAAGCGCGGATTCGCGCGACGGGCGGGCACACAGTCACCACCTGTAATGAATTATACGGGCAGGTTCCCGCCTGTTCCCGTCGCCCGCTGCGGATCAAGTTTCAGGAAGAACTCCCTGTTCCCCTTGTCGCCTAGGATCGGGGAACTGGCCAGGTCGCGCACTCGCACTCCCGAAGCGACCGCCCAGGCCACGAATCGCCCGATGATCCTGGCATGTAGCTGCGGGTCCCGAACGATCCCGCCGCGCCCGACCTCGCCTCGTTCAGCCTCGAATTGAGGCTTCAGGAGGACGACCGCGACGCCGCCGGGCGAAAGGTGCCGGAGAGCGACCGGCACGATCAGCCGAAGCGAGATGAAGGACACGTCGGCGACCACCAGGTCGACCGCTTCGGGCAGTTCGTAGTCGTGGCGGGCGTTGACACGCTCCATGACCACCACACGCTCGTCGCGCCGGAGGGAGTCGTCGAGCTGGCCGTAGCCGACATCGACCGCGTAGACCCGCCGGGCGCCACGTTGAAGGAGGCAGTCGGTAAACCCGCCCGTGGACGCGCCGACATCCAGCGCCGTCTTCCCTGCGGGGTCGACGCCGAACCGGTCGAGCGCGTGAGCGAGTTTCTCGCCCCCGCGTGAGACGAACCGGGGCTTCTCGACGAGGACCAGCTCTTCTTCCGCGCTCACCTGCATGCCTGGAGTGGGACGCGCTGATGGGCGGCCCGGGAGCCTGACCTCCCCGGCCAGGATGAGGGCGCGCGCCTTGCTTTTCGAATCGGCGCTGCCGCGCATTACCAGGAGGTCGTCGAGCCTCACCTTGCCTGGCTTCATGCGCGATCCCGACCGTTCTCTCATTGACCGTACCTCGGAAGGCTACATATCATCCGTGCCGTGTCCAACACCGCCGTCGAAACGGCTTCACGAGGTCCGGTTGCTACCCTTGGCGGTCTGATCAGATCGACGCGGCCTCGGCAGTGGTCGAAAAACGGCCTCCTGCTGGTCGCCCTCTTCTTCACGGTCAACCGGTGGTGGGACGTCGACGATGTTAGCGGGATGTCGGGGCTCGTGGCTCGCAGCCTGCTCGGGCTTGCCATCTTCTGCATCGTCTCCGGCGCCAACTATCTGATCAACGACGCGCTCGACGTCGACAAAGATCGGGCGCACCCACGCAAGCGGTTCCGGCCTGTTGCCGCGGGAATCGTGCCCCTGCCGGTCGCCTTCGCTGCCGGTAGCCTCCTGGGCGGACTCGGGCTCGGGCTCTCGTTCCTGATCGGGTACCCGTTCGTGCTGGCCGTCGTCGCTTATCTGGTGCTCACCCAGACGTACACCCTGATCTGGAAGAAGATCGTCCTCCTCGACGTCATGGCGGTCTCGGCGGGATTCGTGATCCGGGCGGTCGCCGGTTCCCTCGCCATCGAGGGTGCGCTCGTGGGCGCGCCACGCGCGCCGCTGGAAGTGTCGATCTCGCCATGGCTGTACATCTGCACGGCGCTCGGGGCGCTTTTCATCGCGCTTGCGAAGCGCCGCGCCGAGATCATCGAGGCCGGGGAGGGATCTCCGATCCAGCGAGCGATCCTGGCCCAGTACTCGCCGCAGTTCCTCGACCTGCTGATCGCGATCGTGACCCCGGCTGCGCTGGTCGCCTACTCCCTGTACACATTTGGCGGGAACCTGGCCGAAGGCGCCAACGTCCCAGACAACAACTCCATGATGGTCACGATCCCGTTCGTCGCCTACGGGATCTTCCGTTACCTGTATCTCGTCTACCTGAAGAACCGTGGTGAGACGCCTGAGGAGGTCCTCCTCACGGACCGCCCGATGCTGATCACGATCGTTCTCTGGCTGGCGGCGGCGGCGGGCGTCCTACTGGCGAATAGTTGAACGCCAGGTCCGCGGGCACTTCCCCCCGGCCCGGCCGGCTGCGCTAGCATGATCCCGCCATGAGCGGTCGTATCGACTTCTGGAACATCGGCTACCCGCTGCTGGGCGCGCTCGCCTATACGACCGCGCTCATTCTGGCTGCCGCGATCGCGTGGGGGCTCTACCAGCGGGCGCGCATGTGGCGTCTGGGCCGCCCCGTTGACCCGAACGACCTCGGCCCGACCGGTTCAAGGCTGCGCCGATTCGTCCGCCTCGCCGCCTTCGACCTGTTCGCGCATCGCAAATTCACACGCCACGAGTGGTACCCGGGCCTGATGCATTTCGCGATCTTCTGGGGCTTCCTGGTCCTGCTGATCGCAACCACGCTGAGCGCCCTCGAGTTCAATGCCGAGCGCTATCTTGGCTGGACCCTGCCGACCGTGGCCTACCGGCTCCAGGCCGGCTTTGTCTGGGACGTATTTGGCGGGCTGCTCGCCACGGTCGGGGTCGCCATGGCCGCGTTCCGTCGCTACGTGCTGCGGCCCACGCGCCTCAACACGTTCCTCGATAACGGCTTCATGCTGGCCCTGCTCGGCCTGCTCTTGCTCTCCGGCTTCGTCCTGGAGGGGCTGCGGATTGGCGCGACGGAGCTGAATCCCGCGGACCCCCTTTACGCGCCCGACGCGGCGGTGTGGTCGCCGGTCGGCTGGGCGTTTGCCAGGGCAATGGGCGGACTCGGGATGACGCCGGGAGGGATGACGACCGCCCACGTCGCGACGTGGTGGATCCACATCGCGATCTACACCGCCGGCTTCGCCTACGTTGCGATCGGTTTCAAGTTCCTTTCCCACGTCATCGTGAGCCCGGTAAACATCTTCTTCAAGCCGGCTCGTCCATCGGGAGCGCTGGCGCCGATGGGCGATCTAGAGAAGTTGACGACTTTCGGCGCGCGTGACCTGCCCGGGCTGACCTGGAAGCAGTTGCTGGACCTCGACGCGTGCACCAATTGCGGCCGTTGCCAGGACCAGTGCCCGGCATTTGCCAGCGGCAAGCCGCTGTCGCCCCGCAAGGTGATCCAGGACCTCAAGACCTACATGGTCGAGCGCTCCCCCGCGCTGCTCGCGGCTCCCGCCGGGTCCGAGCCGCCGGCGCCCGCGCGGTCGATGGTGTCGGACGCCGTTGGCGAGGGCGCGATCTGGGCGTGTACATCCTGCGGCGGCTGCGTCGATGCCTGCCCGGTGTCGATCCAGCACATCGACACGATCGTCGACATGCGCCGCTACCTCGTCATGGAGGAGTCACGGTTGCCTCCGACCGCGCAGGCGGCGCTTGAAAACCTGGAACAGCGCGGCCACCCTTTCCGGGGTACCTCGCTCACCCGCACCGATTGGCTCAAGAACCTTGGCGTGCCCACGATCGCCGAGAACCCGGGCGCCGAGGTCCTGTTCTGGGTGGGCTGCGCCGGTGCGCTGGTCGAGCGCAACGTCAAGGTAACCCGGGCCATGGCCTCGGTCCTGAAGAAGGCGAAAGTCAACTTCGCGGTGCTGGGCGCCGAGGAGGGCTGCACCGGCGATCCGGCGCGCAGGCTGGGCAACGAGTACCTGTTCGAGATCCTGGCCCGGCAGACCATCGAGACGCTGGGCCGGCACCAGGTGCGCAGGATCGTCGCCACGTGCCCGCACTGCTTCAACACGCTGCGCAACGAGTATCCCCAGTTCGGGGGTCGGTTCACGGTCGAACATTATTCGGACTTCGTCGCAGGGCTGATCAAGTCAGGGAAGCTGAAAGTGCTGGCCACCGTGGGCGGCCCGGAGGCAGGCCCGGACTCAGCCCCTGGCAAGGTGGCCTACCACGACTCCTGCTACCTCGGGCGGCACAACGGGGTGTACGACTCCCCGCGGGAGATCGCAGCCGCGGTCCCCGGCCTGGAACTCGCCGAGATGAAGCGCCACCGGGAGCGAGGCTTCTGCTGCGGCGCAGGCGGCGGCAGGTTGTGGATGGAAGAAACCGGCCGGCGGGTGAACCATATCCGGACCGAACACTTCCTGGATACCGAAAGCAAGACGGTCGCCGTGTCCTGTCCCTTCTGCCTCCAGATGTTCGAGGAAGGGATCTCAGCCCAGGGGCTTGCAGGCAAGCGACAAGCCCGGGACCTCCTCGAGATCCTGGACGAGTCCACTGCCAGCCCCTGAAGGGCTGCTGGGAACACGTAACATTTGAACCCGATGACTCCCCGGGCGAGCCGCCGCCAGCGGACTACCACCAGCAGCTTCGGCACGAACGGACGGATTAGCCACGATGCGTCCGCCTACTACCGGCGCGCACTTCAGCAGTCGGCCGCGCAGCCGGCGTCCACGCCGCAGGCGGAACAGCCGGTCCCGCCGGAGTCCCTCGACCGGATCTTCAGGTCCTCCAGCGAGTCGATGACCGAGCTGCCCGATCGTTCGGTTCACCTGATGGTCACTTCGCCGCCCTACAACGTCGGCAAGGACTACGACCAGGACCTGACTCTCGACGAGCATCGCGCGCTCTTGAAATCCGTCCTGGCCGAGACCTTTCGCGTCCTCGTCGATGGCGGCCGGGCTTGCGTCAACGTCGCCAACCTCGGACGCAAGCCCTACATCCCGATCCACTCGTACGTGATCCAGGACGCAGCCGCGCTTGGATTCCAGATGCGGGGCGAAATCATCTGGGACAAGGGACCCGGTGCCGGCGTGTCCACGGCGTGGGGCAGCTGGCGGTCACCCAGCAACCCGACCTTGCGCGACACGCACGAGTACATCCTCGTCTTCTGCAAGCCGCCTTTCCTTCGCAAGCCCGCAGCAGGCCAGGCGGCGACCATTTCTCAGGCTGATTTCCTGCAATTCACCAAGAGCGTCTGGTCGTTCAGCCCTGAGTCCGCACGGAGAGTAGGCCATCCGGCCCCATTTCCGGTCGAGTTGCCCCATCGACTGATCCAGCTCTACACCTACGAGGGCGAGGTCGTCCTGGACCCGTTCATGGGGACCGGCACGACGGCCGTGGCCGCGCTGCGGGATGGAAGGCACTTCGTGGGTTACGAGCTGTCCGAGGAGTACGCCGGCAGGGCCGAGACACGGATCGCGGCGGCCCTCGCCGAGTCGGCTCTGAAGTCGCCGACCTAGACCCGGGCCGGCCCCCTCGATCGGGCTCTTGAACCCGGCCCACTGGCGCTGGCGCCGTGTCGCAGCCGGCCACGGGAAATCTAGAATCGACCCAGGGTCAGGGAGTTTTCGACCAGCCGCTCAAATGGCGACCGCCCGCGCGCCTGGAGGCACGCTCAATCCAATGGCGCTGGGCGCGGTCGCCGTAGCGCTGACAAAGATCATTTACACCGTCGCGTCCGGGACGGTCGTCCACCGCTATTAGCAGGCGGCTCGCTTCCTTCCTGCAGGTCGCGCTACTGGACGTCCGGTTCGCCCGAGGCGAGAGCGAAGTGAACCCGCCTGCGACCCGGTGCGCAGCGGCGGGAGCCTGCTCCCGGTACAGAGCGCGGGTCAATACCCGGCATGCCTGCCATATACTTGCGCCGAACACCGCACGACAGGAGCGAACCCGTTGGCCAACCCCCTCGTCGGCATCATCATGGGCAGCAAGTCCGACATGGAAACGATGCAGCATGCCGCCGACATGCTTGCTCAACTCGACGTTCCCTATGAAATGAAAGTGGTCTCGGCCCACCGGACGCCCGACCGGATGTTCGAGTATGCGGCGACCGCCATCGAGCGCGGGCTCGAGGTCATCATCGCCGGGGCCGGAGGCGCGGCCCACTTGCCCGGTATGACGGCGGCCAAGACGGTCCTTCCGGTGATAGGCGTCCCCGTTCAGAGCCAGGCGCTCAATGGCCTCGACTCACTACTGTCGATCGTCCAGATGCCGCGCGGCGTACCCGTCGCCACGGTAGCGATCGGCAAATCGGGCGCGACCAACGCCGGCCTCCTGGCGGCAATGATCCTGGGCATCAAGCACCCCCGGATCCAGCAGCGGGTCTCGCAGTTTCGAGAGGCGGCGGCCAGGGCGGTCGAAGAATCGAGATGACGCCCGCGCTCGAACCGGTTCGCCCCGGAGCCGCCCTGGGGATCTTCGGGGGCGGCCAGCTCGGACGCATGATCTCCGTTGCGGCCAGCCGGATGGGGTACGCGACCCGTGTCCTGGATCCCGTCCCGGGTTGCCCTGCCTCCCAGGTCACCCGTGACCACCTGGTCGCCTCCTATACCGACCTGCAGGCCGCACGTGATCTTGCCGGCAGCACGGTCGCCATCGCCTGCGAATTCGAGAACGTCGACGCGGCTGCCCTCGAGGTGGCGGAAAGGACGACGCGCGTCTTTCCGCCCGCCCGCGTGCTCCGGATCGCACAACACCGCATCAAGGAGAAGACCACGCTCCGCGCCCTGGGATTTCCGGTCCCCGACTTCGCGGCGGTGCTTGATCAACGCTCGCTGGACGCCGCTATCGAGGCGATCGGGCTGCCGGGCGTGCTGAAGACCGCGACCATGGGCTACGACGGCAAGGGACAACAGGTGATCAGGCAGGCGGGCGACGCCCGCGCAGCCTGCGCCCGACTGGCACCGCGCGCCGAGCCGCTCATCTACGAGTCGTTCGTGGCGTTCACCCATGAGATATCGGTGATCGCGGCGCGGGGGCTCGACGGTTCGATCCGCTGCTTCCCGCCATTCGAGAACATCCACCGAGACGGGATCCTGGATGTCACGATTGCGCCTGCCAGGTTACCGGGACAGGTCCTCCGTGCCGCCGAGCAAATGGCGTCTGGCATCATCGAGCGGCTCGACTCCTTCGGCCTGATCTGCGTGGAGATGTTCGTCACACGTGACGGCGGGCTGCTGGTGAACGAGCTGGCCCCGCGACCGCACAACTCGGGCCACCTGACCCTCGACACTGGTACGACGTCGCAGTTCGAGCAGCTGGTTCGCACCATGTGCAACCTCCCGCTCGGGGACACCCGCCCAACGATCCCAGCCGTCATGGTCAATCTCCTCGGCGATATCTGGACCAGGTCCGGGGGCGACCCGGACTTCGCAGCCGCGCTCGCAGTCCCTGGTACGCACCTCCACCTCTACGGCAAGTCCGAAGCGCGTCCGGGACGCAAGATGGGCCACATAACCGTTATCGCCAACGACGTCGCGACCGCGCTGGAGCGGGCGCTCGACGCGCGCACCCGGCTCGAAGGCACGGGCAGCGTCAAAGGCAGGATGAAATAGCTCGCAGGGTCGTGGTCGTCGCGTTCGACGGTCTGCAGCCGTCGCAAGTCACCCCGCGGCTCATGCCCAGGCTGAGCGCCTTCGCAGACCGCGGTGTCCGCTTTACCAGGCACCACGCGGTCTTCCCCAGCGTCACGCGCCTGAACGCGGCGTCGATGGTCACGGGCTGCTACCCGGGAACGCACGGCATCGCCGGAAATCGATTCGTGTTCAGGGATGTCGATCCTGACCGGCCGCTGGATGTGCTGGAACCCCAGCTCAGGACGGTCCAGGCCAGGACCCGGGGCCGGGTCCTGCTCGTACCCACGCTTGCCGATATCCTTGCCAGGTTCGGCAAGGACTACGTTGCCGTCATTTCTGGGACTTCCGGCAATGCCTACTGTCACAACCCCAATGCCAGCAGGCTGGGGGGCGCCGTTCTCCACCCGGACTTCACCCTGCCTGACGACCTCGCCCGCGCTATCGAGGCAAGCTACGGCCGCTGGCCTGCCGAGAAGGTACCGAACGATCTCCGGGTCCGGCACGCGACGGACCTCCTGATCAAGTACGCCATTCACGAGCGTAATGCTGCGGTCGCGTTCGTCTGGTACTCGGAGCCAGACAAGTCCCAGCACGCTCACGGCGTTGGCGCCGGCGTGGCAAACGGGGCGCTCACCGCAGCCGACGCCCAGTTCGGACGGATCCTCGATTCGATCGACGGAGCCGGGCAACGGCAAACGACCGACATACTGGTCGTATCCGATCACGGCTACTCAACCAGTCTTGGGAAGATCGATGTCGTTGCGGCCGCGCGCGCCGCCGGATTCCCCGAACTGCCGGCCGCCGGTGGCGTCGCTATTGCTCCCAACGGCGGTTCGTTTCTCTGTTACTTCGGGAGTGGCGATCGGGCGACCGCCGACCGCTTCGTTGCCTGGTGCGCCACCCAGCAGTGGTGCGGCGCGCTGTTCCTCTCGCCTTCGCTCGGCAAGATCGAAGGGACGCTACCCGGCGACCTGCTCGGGATCGACGGTCCCCGTGGCCCTGACCTGGCGGTGTCGATGGCCTGGGACCTGGTGACTCCCGCGGGGAGCGAGTACGCCGGACGCTCCTACTCGGCGGGTGATATCGGTCCGGGACGTGGCGACCATGGATCCGCCAGCCCGCAGGAAATGCGAAATATCCTGATCGCAGCCGGACCCGGCTTCAAATCAGGATTCAGATCGGAGATGCCATCCGGCAACGTTGACATAGCCCCGACCGTCCTCTCGCTCCTTGGCATGGATGCCGAGCCGATGGATGGACGCGTGCTCACTGAAGCACTCTCCGAAGGCCGCTCGCCGACGCCCCCTGGCGTGGTGCTGAAAACCTACTCGGCAAGCCGCGTGGTCGAA
>Ga0194132_10000378_pt1 | contig 91356 bp, 93 predicted proteins | sample TA2KigOf80mmetaG_FD_148612 | JGI IMG/M metagenome (GOLD analysis project Ga0194132, IMG submission 148612) | Freshwater microbial communities from Lake Tanganyika, Tanzania - TA2015054 Kigoma Offshore 80m | ecosystem: Environmental > Aquatic > Freshwater > Lake | place: Tanzania: Lake... | reverse complement strand
ATGTTGTCCGGTTATCTCAAGGTCGACACGGTCAATCCTCCAGGCAATGAAAGCCGAGGCGTTGACTACCTCGTGAAATATCTCGATGCGGCGGGCATTCCCTATCAGCGTGGAGAGTCCGCGCCGGGTCGCGGCAACCTCTGGGCGAAGCTCGAAGGCGGTGATGCCCCAGGGTTGATGTTGCTCAACCATATCGATGTGGTGCCGGCGGATCTGTCGTTCTGGAATACAGCCCCGTTGTCCGGCGAGATACGCGATGGCCATGTGTATGGCCGTGGTGCGATCGATATGAAGGGGCTTGGCATCGTGCAGTTGGCTGCTTTTCTTGAGCTTGCCAAAACCGGCAAACCCCTCAATCGGGATGTCTGGTTCGTTGCCACGGCGGATGAAGAGGCTGGTGGGGAGTACGGCGCCGGCTGGCTCCTCAAGAACCATGCGGAGACCTTCGCAGGTGTCGGTTATGTGCTGAACGAGGGAGGTACGGGGCGGGCGTTTGGCGACAAGACCGTGGTGATGGTCGAGATCACCCAGAAAGTCCCGTTGTGGCTCAGACTGACCGCGTTCGGCCGACCAGGGCACGGGTCGGCACCTCAACCTGAAACGGCAGTGACTCGGCTGGTTCGCGCGACAAAGCGCATCGGCGATACCCGATTCGCACCACGGCTTATTCCCGAAGTGCAGAACATGCTCGAGTCCATATCCCCGTATCAGACCGACAGCCGTCTTGCTGCGCAGCTCGCGAATATTGCGGTTTCGGTGAAAGATCCTGATTTCATGATGCGCTTGCAGCTCGAAGATCCCGGCACTCACTCGTTGCTGCGTAACACCTGCTCGATTACGCGGCTCGAGGGCTCGTCGAAGATCAACGTCGTTCCGGCACGAGCGTCCGCAGAGCTCGATTGTCGACTCCTGCCGGATCAGAACCCGGAAGAATTTATTGCCGGGCTTACCACCATCATCGCCGATGAAAACGTGCAGATCGAAACGCTGATGAGCTTTACGCCAGCGATCAGCAATACACAGAACGAGGTCTTCCGGGCCATTGGTACGGTCAGTGAAGCGGTGTTCAAGGCACCGGTCATCACCACGGTGGCCGGCGGGTTCACCGATAGCCATTTTTTTCGTGATCGCGGCATCACCGCCTATGGCTACTCGCCCTTTGTTTTCGAGCCGGAAGACATGCGCGGCGTGCATGGTAACAACGAACGCATTTCGGTCCAGAATCTCGAGCGCGGTGCGGAAGTGATGACGCGATTGCTTGAGATAGTCGTTTACAGCGATCGACCCCTTGGCGACACTGCATCAATCCGACCCGGAGAATAGAGATGGGCATAGCTGTCTGGTGGATTGTCATCGGCTTTGGCGTGATGATCGCCGAGCTTTTCCTGAACAGTTTCGTCGTGGTCTTTTTTGGCGCCGGTGCGATTTTGACCGGTCTTGCGATCTGGCTCGGTCTGCCAACAGAGAGCGGGCTGCACTACCTTTTCTTTGTGATCGTCTCACTCGCGCTGTTGTTCGGATTACGATCGCACTTCCGACGGATGCTTAAAGGGGACGTTGCTGATGCCGGCGTCGATGAAGATTTTGTTGGTTTCGAAGCACGGGTGATCGACGGCTTCAGTGAACAGGATCGGGGGCGAGGCCGGATCGATTTTCGCGGCGCTGCGTGGCAGGCACGATCCGCGGAACCCACGTTGACCGCAGGTGCGGTTGTGCGAATCACCAGCCGCGATGGCATCGTGCTCATCGTTGAAAAAGTCTGAGCAAAACGCTCTTTCCCGGTTTGAACCGGACTTGATTCCGATTTGGAGGTGAGTGATGGATTTCAGTGGAATTCTCCTTCTGCTGCTACTGCTCTTCGTGGTGGCTGCTCTTTTCAAGACTGCACGTGTTGTTCCGCAACGGGAGCAGTTCGTGATCGAGCGTCTCGGAAAGTACGACAGGACGTTGGACGCAGGCTTTCACATCCTGATTCCGTTCATCGACAAGATCGCCTACAAGCACACGCTGAAGGAACAGGCGATCGATGTGCCGTCCCAGACCTGTATCACCAAGGACAACATTGCAGTCGCCGTGGATGGTGTTCTTTTCATGCAGGTGGTCGATTCGCGTGCAGCAAGTTACGGCATTGAGAATTACGCCTTCGCCACAGCTCAGCTGGCGCAAACCACGTTGCGTTCCGAGATCGGCAAGATCGAACTGGATCGTACGTTCGAAGAACGGGAAACCATCAATGCCCAGGTCGTTTCAGCAGTGGATAGGGCCGCTGAACCCTGGGGTGTAAAGATCCTGCGTTACGAGATCAAGGACATCGTTCCACCCACTACGGTGCGTGATGCGCTTGAGAAACAGATGCGCGCGGAACGCGAGCGGCGCGCTGTCGTCGCCCAGTCAGAAGGAGATCGTCAGGCGCGCATCAACGTTTCGGAAGGCGAAAAGCAGGAGACCATCAACCTATCTGAAGCCGAGAAGCTCAAGCAGATCAACGAAGCGCAAGGTCGTGCCGAAGAGATCCGGCTGATCGCGGAGGCCACCGCGCAGGGTTTGCGCGAAGTGGCGCGGGCGATCTATGAGCCCGGCGGTCAGGAAGCGGTGAACCTCCGTGTCGCCGAACAGTGGGTCAAGGAGTTCGGCCGTCTCGCTCAGGCCAGCAACACCATGATCATTCCCGCGCAGATGGGTGATGTGGCGAGTGTGGTGGCTACCGCCCTCAAGACCATGCAATCACTGGAGAAGCCGAAAGGTGCTGCATAACATCCGGTACAAAGCCGGCCACAGGCCGGTCGAGTCACTGTTAGATAACCCTTGCAGTTGAGGAATTTTCTGCGCAAGTGATTACAGTCGGAGGTGAGGGGAGTGAGAATTCCGCACAAACGCCCCAACAGGCATGCGGCCCTGACTAGTTGAGCCGGTATACTGAACAAGGTCTACCCGATGGTTCGCGACCAGCAGGGTAAGTGCAGAAGCAAGGGACGCGCGAATACGGATAAGAACTTGGGGGAAGGTTCATGCTCATTCTGACCCGACGGCCTGGGGAGGCCATCCGTATCGGTGACGAAGTTGAAATCTATGTTGTAGCGGCCAACGGCAATCAGATCCGGCGGGGGATCAAGGCGCCGAAATCGGTTCCGGTCCACCGCGAAGAAATGTACGCGCGGATCAACGCCCAAACTGCGGCCCACCTTGATGCTAGGCCTCGCCGCGCGGGGAGCGGGAGTTCCGAGCCCGAAGGCTGACAATCCAGAACCCGTAGGCGGATCAGACCTGGTTGGCGATCCCAGGCAGTTATGGCCTGCGGCGTCGCCTCACCTGTGGAATGGTATTGAGTGCCGCCTGCCGATACTCGAATTCTGTTGACTGGGGAGCACCATCATTGACAGCCGTTTGGTCACCGTAACACACGATCTCGATTTTTCACCGCTGCGCGAACGCATGCAGTGGTACGTTTCTGAAAACCTGTTGTCGTGTGTCAACACGCTAATCCTCCGCGGCACGGACATCCTTGATTTCAGCACGTTCGGATACATGGACCTCGAGAGCCAGCGACCCCTGATCGCTGACGCCATCTACCGGATGTACTCGAACACCAAAATCGTCACTTCGATCGCGGCCATGCAGCTCTTTGAACGGGGCAAGTTCACGCTGGATACCGCGCTCGCGGACATCATTCCCGCATTCGCAGATATGCGTGTATTGCGCAGTGACGCCAAAGAAGCCACGGATGCGGTGTCGGCACGCGAGCCGATCCGCATGCGACACTTGCTCAGTCACAGCGCTGGGCTCTCCTACGGCTTCATCGAGCCGGGCTCGGTGATCGATCGCGCATACATTGCTGCAAAGATCAACGCGCTTGGTAGTGAAGAGCCAACCCTGGAGGAGCTCTGTGACAAGCTTGCGCACCAGCCGCTCGCTTATGAACCGGGCACACAGTGGCGCTACAGCTTCGCTACGGACGTTGTCGCGCGGGTAGTGGAAGTCCTCTCCGGCAAACGGTTTGATCAGTATCTGCAGGATCACATCTTCAACCCGCTCGGCATGTCCGATACCGGATTCCATGTACCACCGGAGAAGATGGGCCGTTTCGTGTCGATGTATGCGCCGGTTGATCTCTTTGATCCCATGAAACCAGGCATGAATCGCGCCGAAGATCCGGTGACCGGTCCTTACAGTCGGCCACGGCGCATGCTCAGTGGTGGTGGCGGTCTGGTCTCGACCGTGGCGGACTATCTGACCTTCATCCGCATGGTCGTGAACGGAGGAATCTGGAACGGTGCGCGGATCGTCAAATCCGAGACCCTCGCCCTGATGCGTACCAACCAGCTGGCACCGGGCGTGCAGGTCGCGTTCCCGATGTGGGCGATGCCGGGCACGGTGTTCGGACTTGGGTTTGCCCTGAAGGCCGACGTGACCGACGCGGAGCCCGCGCTTTCACGTGATGAATACCACTGGGGTGGTATGGCGGGCACTCACTCCTGGATGGCGCCGCACGCCAACCTGACCGGCATGTGCATGACCCAACGGATGCCGGGCTTCTGGCATCCGTTCTCGCACGAGTTCAAGTCATTCGCCTACGGCCTTGCGCGCAACTTCTGACGAAAGTTCAGTGATCGGGCTCGAAATAGCCGCGTGCGCGCATCGCCATAGACAGCACGGTTGAACCAGCAAGCGCCCATGCGAACAGGCTGGCGACGGGCAACAACAGATCGCCGATACCGGGCACATGCGCGCCGATCACAACACCCGGAAGCACGTAGTAGGCGATGCCATTCCATCTCCCCAGCGGGTTCGGCTGAAGTGCACGACCGCGAAAGACCTGCGAATCCAGGCTGTACTGCAGGAAGGCGAGCGGTATCAATACGGGCAGGACGCTGTTGATGTATCCGGTGCACGCGAGAGCGGTGCAGGCGCAGGTCACCAAGAGGGCGTCCGTGCCATGATCGATGAACCCGCCGAAAGACGATGATTGGCCGAGTCGTCTTGCGAGGGGCCCATCGAAAAAGTCGGTGATCACCCCGATGGTGAAGAGTGTTGCGGCGATCAGCCATGCACCGTTAGAAATCGCGAGCGTCATCGGTGCGATGCACAGCAGACGTATTGCGGTCAGGGCGTTGGCCCAGGTCATGATGGTGGTACTGTTGAGCATCTGCGGGATCAGGATTCTCTTGCCTGTCGCAGGTATGTGTGGCGCGTAGCGTGACATTGTTGGCGGTGATGCGCACCATTCCACCGTTACTGGGAGGCATGCATCAGTGGGAAGGATCATCGTGACCGGCGCCAACGGGCATCTGGGTGTCCGTTTGATCGAGACGCTCAAGCGGGATGGCCACGAGCTCCAGGCGGTGGTGCGCTCGACCATAGCCGCAGCGGCACTGCGCGCAAGCTTCGGAGTCGAAGCCGGTGTGGTTGACTATGCAAACAGCGCAGAGCTTGCACCGCACTTGGTCCACGCTGACGCCGTCGTTCATCTCGTAGGCATCATTCGCGAAACGCTGCAGAACAGCTATGTGAATGCGCATGAGAGTACATGCCGAGCACTCGTGAACGCGTTGGCTGCGAACGAGTCGACGCCACGTATCGTCTACGTCAGCATCCTCGGGTCGTCAGCGGGGCATTCAAACGCCTGCCTGCGCTCCAAAGGCAAAGCTGAAGACATCTTGCTCGCAAGTGGATTGCCGGTGACGGTCCTGCAGGTCCCGATGGTGCTCGGCGAATCGGACTACGCGACGTTTGCGCTGCGCAAGAAAGCGCTTTCTGGCTTCAGCGTCGGATTTCGCATGGCGAGCCGCGAACAGCCGGTCTATGCAGGTGATGTCGTCAATGCGATTCGTGCGACAGTCGACGTGGCGTTTGGCCGGTTGTTACTCGCGGGGCCTGAGTCACTTTCCCGCGCAGAGTTGGTTCGTCGTGCTGGCCTGATTCTGGGAACAGCGCCGAAATCTCTGTCACTCCCCATCGGCCTCGGCCGTTTTTTCGTTGGACTGCTGGAAGCGATCCTTCCAAATCCACCGATGACGCGTGCCATGCTGGACGTGCTCGATCACGATGATGTGATCGATCCGCTTGATACTGCGCAAAGACTCGGTATCGAGCTCACGCCACTGGATGAGATGCTCCGTCTAGTTTTGAAACCTTTGAAGTAGCCAGCTCTTCAAGGTTGCGGATACAAGATCACTCGTATCCTGCTGCACAAAGTGTCCTGCGCCGGGTACCGTCACCAGCGTGTAGTCCTTTTCCAGCCATTCCCAGGTGTTGTTGAGCGCGCCAGGCAACAATGCCTGATCATCGAGCCCATGGATTTGCAGCACCGGCATTTTTACCTTCGGAAGTACAGGAGGCGCTGCATCGGCGGGTGGCGCTTCGCCGGGTTTGTTCGGTCGCGGGTAGTTGGCTTTGTAGTAGTTGAGCATTGCTTCGAAGTCGGATCGTTTGAATGCTTCGACGTACAACGTGCGTGCTTCGCTATCCTGAATCCAGCCGGCAAGACCTTCAGCGGTGAGTGCTTTGTGAGCATCCGGCTGCTGGAACCGGAAGGCGTATTCACTGTTTTTCTGCTGCTGCGGATTGGTGGCGATCTCACGACTAAGCCCGTTTGGGTGAGGCAGATTGAGAATCACTAGATGACTGACGAGTTCCGGACGGAACATGGCAACGTTCCAGGCGGCCGCTCCACCCCAGTCATGACCCACGACGATGGCCTGTTGCACCCCTTCCGCCTTGATTACAGCAGCGATGTCGGCGACGAGGTTCGGCATGGCATACGGATCGACACCAGCAGGCTTGTCACTCTGGTTGTATCCGCGCTGATCGACGGCCGCGACGCGGAAATGGGGTGCCAGCGCCGCCATCTGCGCGCGCCACGAATACCAGTAGTCAGGAAAGCCATGGATCATCACGACGAGCGGGCGTTCACCCGCCTTGGCACCTGCAGTCACGTAGTGAATGTTCACCCCGTTGTTGTCGGCATCGTGGTCGGTAACGTCGAGGGCAAAGGCAGGCGTGATGCACAGCAGTGCAAACCAAAAAGCAGCGGCTAATCGCATGGGCTCTCTCAATTGGCTCTATCGGGATCAGTGCAGGGCACGGTACAGGAAGGGCAAACTCGTATCCATCCGGTAGTCGATGCCGCTGTGAGTGTCGGGGAATTCCTCATAGCGGTGCCTGATGCCCGCGGCATGCAGTTCGCGGGACAGTTGTCTCGACCCGAAGTGGATGTGGAACTGATCCATCCAGCCACAATCGATGTAGAGACCACGCATGGTTTTCAGGTTGGTGGTGTGTCCTTTGACGAGGTTCACCGGATCATGGGCGAGCCAACGCTTCCAGCGTGCCGGAATCAGCTCGCCAGTCTCGAGATCAAAAGGTAGAAGAAATCCGTTGGGGGATTTGGGTGAGGGGTCATAGGTGGCCGCCATACACAACAACATGAGGGTCATCACTTCGTTGGATGAAGGCCTTGGTTTCCGATAGATGTGATCGAGAAACAAGCGAACCCGGCCATCGTCGACACCCGGCTCGAGTCGGGCCTGCTCGCGACTGAGGTCATAAACACCCGCTTTTCGCGGCTTCTGGCGATGGCGGGTGAGTTCTGTGAGCACCGCCGGCCATTCAGCGCGGTAACAGAAATCGAAGTAGGCATCTCCGGAGTGACACGCGGCAGCTCCCCAGGTGCTGGCGTAGCGCATGGAGTGAACGATAGCGCCATATCCTCCGGAGCTTTTGCCGAAAACGGCGCGGCCATCACGATCAGCGCGGGTGTTGAAAGAGTGATCGATGAAGGGAATCAGCTCCCGAATGAGATAGTCCGCATAGCGGCCAATGGCGGATGAATTGATGTACTGGTTCCCACCCATTGCGGTGAAACAGTCCGGGAAGACCACGATGATCGGGCCGATCTTCTTTTCCGCGGTGAGTCGAGCCAGTTGCTCCGGAACGTTCTCGTCAAAAGCCTTCCAGGCGACGTGGGCGGGGCCTGAACCGGTGTAGCCGGTCAGGCCGAAAAACACTGGATAGCGCCGTTTCCCTTCGCTGCGATAGCCCGGTGGCAACCACACAGGGAAGCTCCGGCTAACGGGATCACCGAGGGGATTGCCGTCAAGTACTCGCGAGGTGTGTTCGAGGGTAACCAGCTGGCCAGAGGGCCAGCTCGGGCGTTTCTTCATGCTTTCGTCCCACTTACTGCGGTGCATTACCGCAGTCTGTGGCGTCCAGGGTCAAGCGGCGTCGCGTAGCGCCTGGATACGAACTTCAAGTGGCGGATGGGAAGCAAACAGTGCGCGCAGACCCTCTTGCAACCCCCCGGAGATGCCGAATGCGGTCATCGTATCCGGCAGCACTGAAGGCTGACCGGAGGCGATGCGCAGGCGGTCCAGTGCGGAAATCATCGCCTGTCGACTCGCGAGGTTCGCACCCGCCACATCCGCCCGGAATTCTCGACGCCGCGAGAACCAGGCGACGATCATGGAAGCAAGTATCCCCAGGACGATCTCGGCAACGATCGTGACGATAAAGAAGCCGATGCCGTGGCCTTCTTCGTTCTTGAAGATCACCCGGTCAACGAAGCTGCCGATGATCCGGGCGAAGAACATGACGAAGGTATTCACCACACCCTGAACGAGGGTCAGCGTCACCATGTCGCCGTTGGCCACATGGCCGATCTCGTGACCGAGCACGGCTTCGACCTCGTCCCGGTTCATGTGTTGCAACAAGCCCGTGCTGACGGCAACCAGCGCGTTGTTGCGACTTGCGCCGGTGGCAAAAGCGTTCGGCTGATTCGACGGGAAGATCGCGACGTCCGGCATGCCGATTCCGGCTTCTTTGGCTTGCCGCTCAACGGTCGCCAGCAGCCAGCGCTCCGTTTCATTGCGTGGCGTCTCGATCACCTGCGCACCAGTGCCGCGTTTTGCCATCCATTTCGACAGCAGCAGGGAAATTATGGAGCCACCGAAACCGATGATTGCGCAGAAGATCAGCAACGCTTGCAGATCGAGGGTGCCGCCTGTGGTTTGGATCCCGGTAAATCCGAGCAGCTGCAGGGTTACGCTGGCCACCAGCACGACCGCTAGGTTGGTTGCGAGAAACAGGATGATGCGCATGGGTCAGACACTCCTTGAGGACAGTATGCTCTTTCCAAGCAATATCGCGGCGCCGCGCTGGAATTCAAGAGTCACGTCAACGGCGGCAGGTAGAAGAGCCTATGCAGAACACCGCGGAATTGCCAAACAGTCCACGGTAAGAATGAACCAGGAGGGCTTTAGTTCGCAGTCAGGTTTTTTGGATGTGAGCATGCAAGCCACCCCTCCCGAAGAGCAGGCGGAAATCGACCAACTGCGGGCGGAAATTACCAAACGGCGCCAGCGGGAGCCGAAACTGACTGAGATATTGAAGGTGCGTAGCGAAGCGCTCGCACAGCCAGAAAGGCGCATCCGCCAGCTGCAGAATGAACGTGAAGGGCTTCTTGCCGCCAGCAGGCGCCAGGCAGAGGCCCTTTCGACGGATTTTGACGAGGAGAGCATGGAAACCCGCCGACTTCAACTCGATAGGGTGCGGCTCGAAAAGGACCTGAATTCCCTCGAAAACCGAAACCGCCTGCTGCAACAAACGGTGGAGATCCTCAACGGCAGTTTGGCGGATGCAGTCGCCGAGATCGGCATGCTCCGCGAAAGTCAGCAGGTGGTTGCACCTACTGCGCCTCCTGCACCGGCTGCTACCGAAGATGGGCCGCACATTATGTTGCGCATCAAGGGTATTGGCGAAAAAGCGCTGCAGATGTTGCAGTAGGCGGGTATTGAGTCCGTCAAGTCGCTCGCCGAGCTGCATGAAACGATGCTGGACGATCCAGAATCCCCGCTCTTTCCTCACCGTGGCCGGATCCGCAAACAGGAATGGGTTACGCAGGCCCGGGCGCTCGTCACGTAATCCGAATAGACCTCAGTATTTTCATCAGAAAGTTTGCCTAAATAGCCGCTGCTGCGAGGCTTTTTCTCTCGCGATTGCCGGACTATAGTTCGATAGCCTGAAACAAGGTCAGCTTTGCGAAGGGGTGGTGATGGCGACGGAGCCCACGGTTCACGTCGAGCCTGATACCGCACAGTCGCGACGCGTCAGCGAAGACCGCCGGTCGGATCAAGACAGGCGCCGCGGTTCGAAAGGATTGTTCGAGCTAAGGGCCAGGCGAGACGGACTCGCCTCCGATCGAAGGCAAGCTTCTCGACGGAATGAGGACTCCGGAGTGAAGGTGCGCTGGTACGCGTTCTGGCGACGTTCGGAAAGTCAGTAGTCGACACGTTTGAGCGGCAGATAAGACAATTGCAACCATGTGTACGCCCGCGGTTTGCTGGCGTCTGGTTGTGTGCCGTAGTCAATCTATCTGCGAGGAATTGATGACCCAACTGAAAGTAATGGTGCTCGCTCTGGCGTGCGCCTTGATCCCGGCTTTTTCTCATGCAGCTGGTGATGCTGCTGCCGGCAAAGCGGCCTTTGCCGTCTGTGCTGCCTGCCATGGACAGAATGCGGAAGGCAATATGGCGATGAATGCGCCGCGGCTTGCAGGTCAGGAGGCTTGGTATCTGCGCCGTCAGTTGAATGCTTTTAAAGCCGGTCATCGCGGCACCAGGCCGGGGGATACGTTCGGCATGCAGATGCGACCGATGACCAGTGCAGTTGCGGCGCCCGCGGCGGTGGACAACCTGCTCGCCTATCTCGCCACACTTAAGCCGGCGGCGTCTGCGGTGTCGGTGCAAGGGGATGTGAATGCCGGCAAAGCGGCCTACGCAGTCTGCGGCGCCTGCCATGGACAGAGGGCCGAGGGGCTGGAGCAGATGGGTGGCCCTGGCCTCGCCCAACAGGACGACTGGTATCTGGTGCGGTCCCTGCAGAACTTCAAGAAAGGGCTACGCGGTTATGCGCCGGAGGACACCTTCGGTCGGCAGATGGCGCCGATGGCAGCAACTCTGGCGAACGATGCGGCAGTCAACAACGTCGTCAGTTATATCAAGAGCCTGCGCTGATTACCGCTGACTGCGGATGTCGACTCGGCTGACGATCGATCTCGGCGCACTTGCCGCCAACTGGCGGCAGTTCGAGCGTCGCGGATCGATTGGCGCTGTGGTCAAGGCCGATGCCTATGGGCTGGGCCTCGACGCTGTTCTTCCCCAACTCTCCCGGCTTGGTTGCACTGAGTTTTTTGTGGCTCAGGCGCGGGAAGGTCTCCTTGCCGCAGAGGTGCTTGGTCGCTCCAACTGTCCCGGTCGGGTTTGGGTGTTTGAAGGCGTCACCCCCTGGAATCAGGATCTCTTCAAGACGAGTTCGCTGACGCCAGTTCTAAATTCAGAACTACAGATACAACGTTGGCGTGAACTTGGTGGCGGAACCTGTGGTCTGCATGTGGATACCGGCATGCATCGGCTCGGTGTGCCGTTTGTTGACCTGCTTTCGCTCGATACACGCGGCCTCGACCTCGCTTTGCTGATCACCCACTTCGCCTGTGCGGACAAACCGTCGCATCCGCTCAATGCCGAACAGATGGTGCGATTTGATGCGGTTCGCCAGCGCTACCCTTCGGTGCCCGTCAGTATCGGCGGCAGTGCGGCAGTGCTTGGACCGTATGCGGAACAGCTTCCGCAAAACCATATCAGTCGACCTGGAATTGGCCTGTATGGCGGCAATCCGTTTGCCGAGGGTGGCAATCCCATGCAAACAGTCGCCACGCTTGAAGCCCGTGTATTGCAGGTTCGGGAGGTCGCCACCGGTACGCCGGTGGGCTACGGTGCGAGCCAGTCAACCGAACGCCCCACACGTATCGCAACCGTTGGCATTGGTTACGCCGACGGGGTCTCACGCCATCTTTCATCCCGCGGCGCTTTTTGTTTCGGCCAGAAGCGCTTACCAATTCTTGGACGAGTGAGCATGGACCTGACTCAGGTCGACGCCACGGACAGTGACGTTCAGGAAGGTGATTGGCTGGAGGTGTTTGGTGAGCACCTCACCGTGGATGAGGTTGCGCGCACGGCTGGCACAGTCTCCTATGAAATCCTCACCGGGCTCGGGCAACGGATTCAGCGGTCTTACCGGTTCTGATGGTTTAGTCGCGGTTGATGTCTTCGTCTTCAGGATCAGGCTCATCGGGGACCTGAAGGCCCTCTTCTGAGGGGGCTGGAGTTGGCACATCGGCGCCGGCGCTATTCGCAGAGGGGGAGGGTAATGCGATGGGCGCTGTCTCAGGTGTCAGGCGGTGAATGGTGTCGGCGTCAAATCCCGCGACCTGCATCGCGTCCTCCAGCGCGCCTCTCGAGTCTCCACGGGTGCGCCTGATGATGCTGCGGTTGATGAGCAGTTGTGGTGGTGCATCACCCTGTACCCGTTGAGTCAGTACTTCATCAGCCGCAGTCAAGTTGCCTTCGAGCCAGTGCAGATGGCTCAGCGTCACACGCACCGGCGCGGAACCGGGGTGAAGCCGCAGTGCTTCATCCAGATCCACGCGAGCGGCCGCACGGTTTTTCATCTTCAGATGCAGGATCGCACGGTTGTTCAGCAGGCCCGCACGGGCAACCTCATTCTGTGCCGCGGTAATGGCTGTGGTGCAGTAACCCATGATCCGGTCGGTGATCTTTAACTCCGGCGGTTCCAGGGTGGCCTGGTAACACACCTCAGCGAAATCCGGAGTTGCAGCATCGGCAACAACCGAACTGAACGTGATCAAGGATCCAATGAGTGTGGTCGTCACGGCAAAGGTGTTTGTACGTAACATGCGGTGATTCTAACCGAGCGTTCGTAGGGGGATCACATGGGAAAGGCAACTGTAAACCGCAATGGCCTGCTGGCGGGAAAAGTCGCCGTCGTCACCGGTGCCAGTCGCGGGATTGGTGAGGCGGTTGCGCTGCGATACGCCATGGAAGGGGCGCGGGTGGTGGTATCGGCACGTACCGTCGAAGAGGGCCAGCACCTGCTTCCCGGCAGTATTTCCGCGACAGTAAAGCGCATCCGCGATGCCGGTGGTGAGGCGCTCGCGGTGCGGGCAGACATTTCGCGTGAAGAAGACCGCATGGGGCTGATCGATGCCGCCGAAGCGGCCTTTGGTCCCGTAGACATCCTTGTCAACAACGCCGCCGTGACCTTCTATGCACCGGTGGTGGATTTCGTCGAGAAGAAATTTCGCCTGATGATGGAAGTACAGGTCTGGGCGCCCTATCAGTTGTCGCAGCGGGTCTTGCCGGCGATGGTTCAAAAACGGTCGGGTTGGATTCTCAATGTCTCTTCTCATGCCGCGATTCATCCGGAAAAAACGCTGGGACGAAAAGGTGGTTCGGTCTATGGCATGTGCAAGGCGGCGCTGGAGCGGTTTACCACCGGGCTTGCGGTCGAGCACTACGATGACAACATCGGTGTAAACGTCATCTCTCCGGGGCTCGTCGCAACACCAGGAGCGGTTCACCACAATCTGATCACTGAGCAGACGAAACACCGGGTAACGCCTGTTGAACACATGGCCGAAGTGTGTCTGCGCCTGGTACACGGTGATGCCCGGCAGCTGACTGGCCGTATCGACTATGCTGACCAGGTGATGAAGGAGTTCAGTCTGACTGCCGCTGAACTCATCTGAAGCATGATGCGGCCACAGAGAGATCCCGTTGGCGAAAGTGCAGCGCTGCGGTAATTCACCATTAGAGTCGCGGGACACGTTGCGATAGATGTTGCGATGGATATTGCGATAGAAGAAGGGATGCATGCGTATCGGTGTACCCAAAGAAATCAAGGTTCATGAGTACCGCGTCGGTCTGTCGCCCGCATCTGTAGCTGAGCTGACCCGTGCCGGCCACTCAGTGATCATTGAGACCGGCGCCGGGGACGGCATCGGTTTCACCGACCAGCGCTACGAACGCGCCGGCGCAGTGATCGGCTCGGTGGAAGAGGCACTCAGCGCCGAACTGATCGTCAAGGTCAAGGAGCCACAGCTCGAAGAGTGTGGTCGGCTGACAGCGAAACAGGTGCTCTTTACGTACCTCCATCTCGCTGCGGACCACAAGCAGGCTGAAGCACTTATGCGGTCAGGTGTTACCGCAATCGCTTATGAAACCGTAGTCGGTCCACAAGGTGGTTTGCCGCTGCTCAGTCCGATGAGCGAAGTGGCCGGCCGCATGTCTATCCAGGCCGGTGCCTGGTGTCTGCAAAGAGCCAACGGTGGACGAGGGACACTTCTGGGTGGAGTACCCGGCGTGCAGCCGGGACGTGTGGTGATTCTCGGTGGCGGTATATCGGGCGCGAACGCAGCGGCAATGGCGGTCGGCATGCAGGCTGACGTCACCATTCGTGAAAAGAACGTCGAACGTATGCGACACCTGGTCGATCACTTCGAGGGTCGGGCGTGCGTGCTCATGGCGTCAGGTGATGCCATCGAAGAAAACGTGCTGCGTGCAGATCTTGTGGTGAGTGCGGTGCTGATTCCCGGTGGCAGCACGCCAAAACTGGTGAGCCGGGACCTTGTCAGGCGGATGCCGAATGGTTCAGCCATGGTGGATATCTCGATTGACCAGGGTGGTTGTTTCGAAACCAGCCGTCCCACATCCCACGATGCGCCGATCTACGTTGAAGAGGGCGTGGTCCACTACTGTGTGACCAACATGCTTGGAGCTGTCGCTCGAACGTCCACGCTTGCCCTCAACAACGTCACCTTGCCCTACGTGAAATCTCTGGCCGATCTGGGCGTGGAATCCGCTCTGGCCAAGGATCCGGGGTTTGCGAAAGGGCTGAATGTCCTCTCCGGCCAGGTGGTGCATCCGGCGGTGCGCGAAGCGCTCGGACTTGCGCCGACCTGATTCTCGCTGCGTGCCGCCACCGCGCGGTTGACGTACAGTGTGGGTCAATCCCGATACAGCGCAGATGACCCATGGCCCACCTACTGCACAACGAATATCCCGCTGATTCGCTGGAAGCCAAAGATCTCCAGCACCTTCTTCATCCGACTACCAATCTGCAACTGCTTGCTGCCACCGGACCCAAAGTCCATGCACGCGCCAAAGGCGTTTATATGTGGGACAACCAGGGCCGGCAGTATCTTGAAGGCATGGCCGGGCTCTGGTGTACGGCACTCGGCTACGGTGAAGAAGAGCTGGTCGAAGCCGCCGCCACACAGATGCGAACACTCTCCTACTCGCAGCTCTTTGGTGGCAAGACCAATGAACCCAGCATTCTGCTGGCAGAAAAACTCAAGGCAATGATGCCGTTTGATGCCGGGCGCGTGTTTTTTGGCTTGTCAGGGAGTGACGCGAACGATACGCAGATCAAACTCATGTGGTATTACCACAATGCCATCGGCCAGAAAGACCGGAAGAAGATCATCAGCCGCATGCGTGGTTATCACGGCGTAACTGTCGCGTCAGGATCGCTCACGGGTCTTCCCTACTTTCACAGCCACTTCGATCTGCCAATTCCCGGAATCCTGCACACGGATGCACCGCACTACTATCGCGGCGCTCAAAGCGGCGAGAGCGAAGCGGAGTATGTGCGCCGACTTGTGAACAACCTCGAGTCGCTGATTCTCAAGGAAGGACCCGAGACCATCGCCGCGATGATCGCCGAACCGGTGATGGGAGCGGGTGGGGTGGTGGTGCCGCCCGCGGGGTACTTTGAAGCCATGGGCGAAGTGCTGAAGCGGTACGGAATCATGCTCATCGATGATGAAGTCATTTGCGGATTCGGCCGAACCGGCAAACCCTTCGGTGCAGAGACTCTCGGCATGAAGCCGACAACGATGTCCGTGGCCAAAGCGCTGTCGTCCGCCTATCTGCCGATCAGTGCGGTGATCATTCCAGAATTTCTCTATGAACCGATGGTCGAGCTCTCCGGAACGATGGGAACTTTCGCGCACGGATTTACCTATTCAGGTCATCCGGTTTGTGCAGCTGTCGCACTGCGTACGCTCGAGCTCTTCGAAGAGCGACAGCTGTTTGCGCATGTCGAACGCATATCGAAACCATTCCAGGCGAGGCTTAAGGCGTTTGCTGAGCATCCACTGGTGGGCGAAGCCCGTGGAGTTGGCTTGATCGGTGCGGTGGAGCTCGTACAGGACAAGGCTACGCGCAAGGCGTTTCCCGGCAAGCAGGGTGTTGGCGCCTACTGCGCAGCCCGTGCGGAAGCGAATGGTCTGATCGTACGGAACCTAGGTGACTCCCTGGCGTTCTGCCCGCCGTTGATCATTACCGAAGACCAGATCGACGAACTCTTCATAAAGTTCGAGAAGGCACTCAACGAGACCTGGAGCTGGGTGCGTTCCTGACCGGTAAACGCCTGTTTTGCCCGTCCACAGCCGATCATTCATGAGCGATGTGGTCAAAATTCCTCAGTCACTGCAAGGAATCAGACGAGGACGGCATGCAGGCATCAGATCTCTTCGTGCGTTGTCTGGAGACGGAAGGAATCGAGTACATCTTCGGCGTGCCCGGAGAAGAAAACGCCCATTTCATGATGTCTCTGGAATCGTCGAAGACGATCCGTTTCATCCTCACTCGCCACGAGCAGGACGCCGCATTCATGGCGGAAATCTACGGACGCCTCACCGGTAATCCGGCAGCCTGCCTCGGCACACTCGGACCCGGCGCCACCAATCTCATCACTGGCGTTGCTGACAGCAAGATGGACCGGGCACCCATGCTGGTGTTGACCGGCCAGGGCGCAACGCGGCGGTTGCACAAGGAATCCCACCAGGTGATGGATGTGGTGGCGATGTTCCGTCCGGTCACGAAGTGGGCCGATACCATCCGCCATGCCGACAACATCCCGGAGATGATTCGCAAGGCGGTGCGCATCGCACGAACCGAAAAGCCCGGGGCAGTACATCTCGAACTTCCTGAAGATGTGGCCAAACACGAGCCCAAAGCCGAGGTCCTTCAACCGGTTCGTTTCCGCAGACCGGTTCCCAATGACAAGGTTGTCAACGGGGCATGGGAAATCCTGCGAAACGCCAAGAAGCCCATCATCGTCGCCGGCAATGGATGCATCCGAAAGCGCGCCAGCAAACAGCTGCGGCTGCTCTGCGAAAAAACCGGCGTCGGTGTCATCAGCACATTCATGGCCAAGGGTGCTGTGGACACGGATGCGCCGTACTGCCTCTACACCGTCGGCCTCGGCACGAAAGACCGCATGAACTATGCGATCGATGAGGCGGATGTTGTGCTCGCGCTTGGGTTTGACATGGTCGAATACCACCCACGCCTGTGGAACTCCAGCAAGACCAAAACCATCATTCATGCCGACTTCCTGCCTGCGGAGATCGACGAGTTCTATCACCCGCAAGTTGAAGTGGTCGGTGACCTCGGCCACTTCCTGTGGATGTTGAATGAACGTGCCAATGCTGCGGGACCACTCCGCTATGAACTCGATGGGCAACGCCGACAGCGCGAAGCAATGAAGGCAGACCTCGAAGAGCACAAAGATGATCAGCAGAATGGATCGATCAAACCGCAAAAAAGCGCTCTGGGATGCGCGCCAGGTGCTTGGGCCTGATGACATCGTTCTCTCGGACGTGGGTGCACACAAGATGTGGATCGCCCGCCATTATCACTGCCATGAACCCAACACGTGTCTCATCCCCAACGGGTTTTGTTCGATGGAGTTTGCGCTGCCGGGTGCGATCGCAGCCGCACTGGTGCATCCGGACCGAAAAATTCTCGGCATTTCAGGTGATGCCGGATTTCTCATGAACGTTTAGGAAATGGAAACGGCCAAGAGACTTGGTGTGAACATCACCATGCTGGTCTGGGAAGACAACGCCTATGGACTCATCGCCTGGAAGCAGACCAATGAGTTCGGACGGTACACGGATCTGTCTTTCGGCAATCCGGAATGGATGGGTCTTGCCGCTGCATTCGGCTGGAACGGGTTTCGCTGTGAAAACAGTGCGGATCTGCAGGATGTGCTGCGAAAGTCGTTCGCGACACCGGGGCCGAGCCTCGTGGTGCTCCCCATCGACTATCGGGAGAATCCGAAGCTCACGCGCAAACTCGGCGAGTTGACCGCTACCATCTGATCCTGAATTCCTGCAAAGCCCTCGCATCTGGACGATGCGGGCGCGCGCCTGCGACACTGTGAACTCACTGTTGCAGGAATCCTGATGGCCAGAATCGGAACACCGGCTGATGCTCGCAGCGATGTTTACCGCGCCAATGCGGAGCACCATCGCGCGTTGAGTCAGAACCTTTCACAACTGGTTGCACGCATCGCGCTCGGTGGTGATGAGCGATCGCGAAACCGGCATGTTGAACGAGGCAAGATTCTGCCCAGGGAGCGCGTCCAGCGATTGCTCGACGCGGGATCACCGTTTCTTGAAGTGGGCCAACTGGCAGGTCATGACCTTTACGTCGATGCAATTCCTGCGGCAGGTCTGATCACCGGCATTGGTCGCGTCGCCGGCGTGGAGTGCATGATCGTTGCCAATGATGCGACGGTAAAAGGCGGCAGCTACTACCCCATCACGGTGAAAAAACATCTGCGGGCCCAGGAGATCGCTGGCGAAAACCATCTCCCATGCATCTATCTGGTGGACTCCGGTGGCGCTTTTCTCCCCGAACAGGCAGGGGTTTTTCCTGACCGCGAACACTTCGGACGAATCTTTTTCAACCAGGCCAATTTGTCTGCTGCAGGCGTTCCCCAAATCGCTGTAGTAATGGGATCGTGTACCGCTGGCGGCGCCTATGTTCCCGCGATGTGTGATCTCGCCATCATCGTCCGTAACCAGGGTACCATCTTCCTGGGCGGCCCACCGTTGGTGAAAGCGGCTACGGGTGAAATCGTGGATGCCGAATCGCTCGGCGGTGGCGATGTGCACAGTCGCGTTTCCGGGGTGACGGACTACCTCGCCGAAAACGATGAACATGCGCTGATGTTGGTTCGTGAAGCCATTGCGCACATGCGTCCGCACTACATCGACACCGTGCAGCCGCTTGTTGCAAGAGACCCTGCCTATCCCGCTGAAGATCTCTACGGGTTGATCCCGAAAGACACACGAACGCCTGTCGATGTGCGCGAGATCGTTGCGCGCATCGTGGATGCATCGGAGTTCCACGAGTTCAAGAAAACCTATGGTGAAACCCTGGTCTGTGGTTTTGCCCATATCGATGGCATGCCGGTGGCGATCCTCGCTAACAACGGCATTCTGTTTTCCGAGTCGGCACTGAAAGGCGCGCACTTCATCCAGCTTGCGGACCGACGCGGGATTCCGCTTTTGTTCCTGCAGAACATCACCGGCTTCATGGTGGGCAGGAAGTACGAAAACGCTGGCATTGCCAAAGACGGTGCGAAGATGGTGACGGCGGTCGCCTGTGCACGGGTACCCAAGTTCACCGTTGTGACGGGCGGTTCGTTCGGCGCTGGCAACTATGCGATGTGTGGTCGGGCCTATGGCGCGCGGTTCCTCTGGATGTGGCCCAATGCCCGTATCTCCGTGATGGGCGGTGAACAGGCGGCACATGTGCTTGCCACGGTGCGCGAAGAAGGCATGAACCAACGCAAAGAAGCATGGGCTACGCCGGACAAGCAGGCGTTCATGGATGACATCCGTGCGCGTTACGACACGGAAGGGCATCCTTATTTTGCGAGCGCACGGCTTTGGGACGATGGAGTTATCCAACCTGTGGATACGCGCCGCGTCCTGTCGTTGGCGCTGCGCGTGTCCTGCCGTCGTCACGACACGAATCCCTCCACGTTTGGCATTTTCCGGATGTAACTGATGAAGACGCTGCTGGTTGCCAATCGTGGTGAAATCGCCTGTCGCATCATGCGTACAGCGAAACGACTCGGCATCCGGACCGTTGCGGTGTATTCCGACGCGGACGCCGGAGCCATGCATGTACGCGCTGCGGATGTTGCCTACAACGTCGGTCCGGCGCCGGCGCTGCAGAGTTATCTGAAGATTCCCGCGTTGCTCGAAGCGATCCGGGCGACCGGCGCCGATGCCGTGCATCCGGGTTACGGGTTTCTGTCCGAGAATGAGGAGTTCGCGGCCGCGGTGGTTGCAGCCGGTGCCCGCTGGGTGGGTCCGGATGCGCAGGCCATTCGGGTCATGGGCTCAAAGATCGAAGCCAAACGCACGGTGGTGCGTGCGGGCACTCCCATCGTTCCGGGTTACAACGGAGATGACCAGAGTGACATAACGCTGGTCGCCGAAGCGGATCGAACCGGTTATCCACTGCTCATCAAGGCCAGTGCCGGTGGTGGTGGTAAAGGCATGCGCATCGTCGGCTCCGCTGACGAGTTTCTTGAGGCGCTGCATGGCGCCCGGCGTGAGGCCCGAAATGCGTTCAACGATGACCGTGTGCTGCTCGAACGATACCTGACCGCCCCCAAACACATTGAAGTACAGGTGCTCGCCGACCGTTATGGCCACACCCTGTACCTTCATGAGCGAGACTGTTCAGTTCAACGCCGTCATCAGAAGGTCATTGAAGAAGCGCCCGGCCCAACTATTGATGTGGCGCTTCGCAAACGCTTGGGCGAAGCAGCGGTAGCGGCGGCGAAGAGCGTGAACTATGTGGGCGCCGGCACCGTGGAATTCATTGCCGAAGGGGGTGAGTTCTATTTCATAGAAATGAACACCCGTCTGCAGGTCGAACATCCAGTTACCGAAGCCATCACCGGGCTCGATCTCGTTGAGTGGCAGCTGCGAATTGCAGCAGGAGAGCGGCTTACGCTACGTCAGGAAGATGTCCGGCTTGAAGGCCACGCGATTGAAGCGCGGATTTATGCTGAAAATCCGGCACGGCGTTTTCTGCCCTCCACGGGCAAACTCCTGCATGTCGGATTTCCGCCAGGCGTACGGATCGATGCGGGTGTGGAGACCGGAGATTCTGTCGGTATCCACTACGATCCGATGATCGCCAAGGTCATCGCCCACGGCAGCACTCGCCAGGAGGCGATAGGTCGCCTGCAGGCGGCGTTGTCAGCAACGCGGATTGCCGGGCTCTGGCACAACACCGGTTACCTGGTGCGGGCACTTCAAACGGCTGACTTCTGTGGCGGTGCATACACCACCGGGTTCTGTGATCCAAACCACGCGGCGCTGGTGGTCGCCGATGAGCAGGCCGCACTTCAGGCGGCTGCTTTTGCGAAGAGCCATCTCATCGAAGGTACGTCTGCGCAAAGCGGATGGGATCGTCTGGACGGATTTACGCCCAATCTGACGAACGCACAGGATTTTCGCTTTGCCTTGAATGGCGAGGACCGTTTTGTGTCGCTGCCTGCCGGCCAAACCGGAAGCGCGGGTCGCGTCCTCGGACACGACCTGATTGAGCTCGCCTTCCGCCAAGGCACTAACAACCATCATGCCACCGTGCTTCGAGCCGGTGCGGATCTGCACGTCATGATGCGGGGCGACACCTATGTGATTCGCGACCTGGACAGCGATATCGATCGGTTTGTCGTCGGCGGCAGCGCAATGGGTGGCATCGTAGCGCCGTTACCCGGACAGGTGCTCGAGGTGCGGGTGAAACCCGGCGATGAAGTCAGATCCGGTGATGTGCTGGTTGTCGTTGAAGCCATGAAGATGGAGCATCAGGTTCGCGCTCCGGAGGACGGGGTCGTGGAAACCGTCCACTGCAGCGCCGGTGGCCGGGTTGAAGAAGGCGCGGTGCTGATCTCGCTCAAGCCGGAGGGCTGAGGCCAAGCTGCAAGCAGGGTGGGCACCGACACTTCGGAATCTGCGGCTGTGCGCCACAGTGCGGGTGGGTATAATCCCGTCCCGTTGCGATCCGGAGTTCTCACTTATCCGGACGTAGACAGATGAACCGCTGTCGTTCGGTTCGTTCAATCTGGTTCAAAGGAGATCTACACGGTGATCCAGCCGGCCCAATCCCGCGTCGTCCGCGCCGCGTTCAAGACACTGCTTCTGTGTTCGGTACTGCTTGCGCCACTGTCCTACGGCGAAGTGGTCCCGTCGGGAACAGAAGCCCAGATCCGGGAACGTCTCACGGCCGATGGTTCGGTCTGTCGTGCGGGCCAGGACTGCGGCACTGCGGCTGCCGCTGCAGCGACCGGGCCGAAGAGTGGCCAGCAGGTTTACGAAAAATTCTGTTTTGCGTGCCACGCGGCTGGCGTGAGTGGAGCGCCGATCCTGGGGAACTCGGAACAATGGGCGCCTCGCGTAGCCAAGGGGATGGACGCGCTGATGCAGTCAACGCTGAATGGTCTCAATGCTATGCCAGCCAAAGGAACCTGCGCCACCTGCTCCGATGATGAGCTCAAGGCGTCAGTCGAATACATGTCTGGCGGACCCGCAGGCTGATCAAGCGCGACAGGCGGGATGATGGATCCCGCCTGGGTGCGGGTTCAGTATCCGCCCTGTTCCCAGTTGATCGCGCGCCACGACAGGGCTTCGGCCATGTGGCTGGCGAGTATCTGATCACTATCGGCGAGATCCGCGACGGTGCGGGCCACGTTGACCATCTTGTCAAAGCTGCGCGCAGAGAGATGTTGTCGCTCGACCGCAGCAACCAACAACGCCGAAGCCTCCGGGCTGAGCTGCGCCACTTCCCGCGAGCGAGCCGGATCAAGCGTACTGTTAGCACCCCTTGACGACTGATCTGGCACTTACGGGCTGCAGCCACCCGCGCCCGCAGTTCATCCGCTGAAGTGCCTCGTTTCGAAGCCGCAAGCACGTTTGCAGGCAGCTCGTTGACGCGCACATGCAAATCAATACGGTCGAGCAGCGGCTCTGAGATACGACGCTGATAACGAATTCGGTCCTGTGGCAAACAAACACAGGTCGTCGCTTTGCAGGTTCGGCCTGCTGGACAAGGGTTCATGGCAGCCACCAACTGGAATGCAGCCGGGTAACGCACTGCGAGTCGGGCCCGCGAGATCCGGATTTCAGCCTCCTGCAAGGGTTCCCGCAGGTGATCAAGCACCGCTGATCCGTAGTGCGGCATCTCATCAAGAAAGAGCACTCCTCGATGGCTGAGGGATACTTCTCCCGGACGCGCCAGCGGACCACCACCGACCATCGCTGCTGCGGATGCCGAGTGGTGCGGCGCCCAGAGTGGCGGCTGCTGTCGTAGAGGAGGTTCGACTCCCGCGGCGGAATGGATGGACGCCACCTCCACCGCGTTGTTCTCCGAGAGTCCCGGCAGTAACTCCGGAAGTGATTTTGCAAGCAGCATCTTCCCTGTCCCGGGTGGACCGATAAACAACAGGTGGTGGGCGCCGGCAGCTGCCACGGTAAGTGCCCGTCTGGCTACCGGGGTTCTGCACGGGTGGCAACCGGCCCCGCATAACGTCCTCTGCTTCACGTAGGTGGGTCACACCGATCACGTCGGACCGGGTGTGTCAGAACGAATCCATGGACTCCCGCGGCACGACCAGGGTCCGACCGGTGCGCCTTGCAGCCAGTGCTGCACAAAGCACACCCCGAACGCCGCGAACCTCGCCGTAGAGACCTAGCCCCCCCAGAAACTCGAATGCATGCAGCCGGTCTGAAGGGATAGCTCTGCTGGCGGCGAGTATGCCGATGGCAATCGAGAGGTCATAACGTGTGCCTTCCTTGGCAAGGTCAGCCGGTGCCAGATTCACCACCACCCGGTGCTGCGGATGCGGAAGGCCGCTGTTTTGGATAGCGCTCTTTACACGAACGCACGATTCCCGGAGCGCTGATTCTGGCAGACCCACCAGGATGAACCCGGGTGTGCCTGCCTGCAGGTGGGTTTCAACCGAGATGGCCGGCGAGTCGATCCCGATCTGTGCGCGGGTATGGATGATTTGCAGGCTCACGTTGCATCACGATGTGGACTTCGGGGTGAGTCGCTCCAACCTCGATTCAAGCTCAGCGACCCGCGCTGTCAGTTCGTTGATGTCTCTCTTCAGACGGTCAACTTCGCTGTGCGGTACCAGTTGCAGACGATCCAGCAGTGCCGCAGCTGGCGAGCCTTCTGCGCCCAGTCGGCCAGAAACGGACTCAAGGGCTTGCCGAGCGTGATTCAGCAGTACATCGAGGGGTGACCGGGCGCTGTCCATGAATTCCTCCGTTCGGGTGTGTTTGTGCGGATTTCTCGCTCTCGAAGGCCAGGTGGCGCAGCGGGTCCCATGCTAAAGGTCGATAACCGGTGCACCAAGCGGCGATATCCCGGAACCGTGCAGGAAATTGCCTCTGCAGGCGCGGCGCCCTGAACTAGTGCAAGCTGAGAAGTGAGCGTGGTGCGACAGCAACAATTTGGTGCGCGACGGACAATTGATGGCCCGGTAATTCCCGTTAACGGCTGGCACGTTTGGTGCAACCTCGAGCGAAACAGGGTATCTCGCGGTTCGCGTATCGAACGGATGAAGCGACTGACAGCGACCAAATGCGGCAGAATGGCGCCGGTTCATCAGACAGCTGTGGCACAGCACTCCAAAGGAGGATTGGCTCATGAAACTCATTGCGGCAATCGTCAAGCCGTTCAAACTCGATGATGTCCGTGAAGCGCTCTCGGACATCGGCGTCCAGGGGATGACCGTAACCGAGGTGAAGGGCTTTGGTCGGCAGAAAGGTCATACGGAGCTGTATCGCGGTGCGGAATACGTCGTCGACTTTTTGCCCAAGGTGAAGATCGAGGTCGCGATCGATGACAGCATGCTGGATCAGGTGATCGAGACGATCACCAAGTCCGCATCAACCGGCAAAGTGGGCGACGGCAAGATTTTCGTCACCAACCTCGAAGAGGTGGTCCGCATCCGTACTGGAGAAACCGGTCCGTCAGCGGTCTGATACGCCCGGTCTCCCAGGTCAATTTCTTTTCCGGCGGGGCTCGACACCTGTTTTTGGCGCGTCGGCTTGCAGGATTGCCAATCCGTACTATAACTACCGGCGTCGAGTGAATTTGCGATTGAACCTAAACGGAGCGGGGAATCATGAGCACGACACCGGATATCGATACAGCACTGACGACTGAAATCCTGACGCATTCGTCCGCGGCCAAGGAAAATGTCCGCCAGTCACTGGCCAGCTACGTCGAGGCGTTCCTGGTCCAGGGTGGGCAAATCGCCGCGATTCCGAAGGACTTTCGCGCCGATCCACCCAAGAAACCGGAAAACAACTACGGTCGCGGCTCGATCTGATCGAGTCATCCCGACCAAGTGAAGTCGTGCAGCTCCGTCACCCCGGGGTTCGCTGCTAATATGCCGCCCGCATTTGCGGGTTCGGATTCATGAAATACAAAAGCACACGTGGCGGTGTACGCGGCATCCCGTTCAAGGATGCCGTGATGATGGGCCTTGCCGATGACGGCGGCCTCCTCGTGCCAGAACAACTGCCGGATGTTCGCTCCAGGCTTGATGCCTGGAAGGGGCTCCCGTACACCGCATTTGCCAAGGCGCTGTTGCTCCTCTTCATCGATGACATTGCGCCTGCCACTCTGCACCGGCTGGTGGATGCTGCGTATTCGACCTTTACCGAAAAGGACGTGGTGCGAATGGTACCCGTCGGTGATGTTTCGGTTCTGGAACTCTTCCATGGGCCGACACTGGCCTTCAAGGATGTGGCCCTGCAGCTTCTCGGAGGCCTCTTCACTCACATCCTGTCTGAACGTGGTGGACATCTGAACATCGTTGGCGCAACTTCGGGTGATACCGGCAGCGCTGCCATTGCCGGTGTCATGGGGCGCCCCGGTGTAGACATCTTCATTCTGTTTCCCAAGGGCCGGGTGAGCCCGCTGCAGGAATTGCAGATGACCACCGTGCCTGATGCCAACGTGCACTGTGTGGCGATTGAAGGCAGCTTCGATGACTGCCAGTCCATCGTGAAGACCATTTTCGGTGACCTTGATTTCAAACATGCACATTCTCTCGGTGCGGTGAACTCGGTGAACTGGGCGCGGGTCCTCGCACAAGTCGTCTATTACGGTTACACGAGCCTGCGTTTCGACCAACCGCCGGTGTTTGCGGTGCCTACCGGAAACTTCGGCAACGTTTTTGCTGCCTGGCTTGCAAGCCGGATAGGCTTCCCGATCGCAAAGCTGGTTCTTGCTACCAACGAAAACGACATCCTCGCCCGGTTTTTCGCCACCGGCGAATACTCTCGGGGGGAAGTCCGGTACACCCATTCGCCGGCGATGGACATCCAGGTCGCCAGCAACTTCGAGCGGTATCTCTATTACGCGTTTGGTGAAGATCCGGCCAAGGTGCGCGCCTTCATGGAGTCGTTCGCGGCGACGGGTCGTGCTGCCACCGGCCGTGCACCGGATGATCCGGTGTTTGTGGCCACCGCTGTGACCAACGGTGACACCGAAACCGCGATCCGTATGGCGAGACAGGAAGCAGGTTATGTGGCCGATCCGCATACGGCCGTAGGGTTGATGGCCGCTCGCCGTTTCCCGACGCTCCGTCCCATGGTGTGCATCGGGACAGCACACCCCGCAAAGTTTCCCGAAGTAGTGGATGCGGTACTCGGGGCAGGCGCAACCACTCATCCGGCGCTCGAGGTGCTGCGGAATAAACCGGCTCGTCGTGCGGTATTGCCAAATGATGTTGATGCGGTGAAAGGGCTGATACGCAGTTTAGGCAAATAGCCTTGAACGTGATCTGCTTCTGGTGAGTGCTCAGCGCGCGCTGAAGAGGTCTTCGATGACAGCGAGCAGGGCAGCCAACGAGGTCACGGTGGCTGAAGGAGCGACGGAGTCGGCGGGTCGTTCCTGACCAACAAAGTTACACCACACGGCATGCATGCCAACACCGATCGCACCTGCGATATCGTCGTGGAGGTGATCACCAACGTGTGCAGCGTCACGAGCTTTCACCCCCGCACGGTTAAGCGCTGCGAGGAACATGTCAGGAGCCGGTTTGCTTGCGCCGACATCGGCGGCTGAGCAGGAAAAGGAAAAGTAGCGGTCCAGACCGAGCCGGGCGATATCAGCATTGCCGTTTGACAAGGCAGCCAACGTGTAGTTACCGGCCAGCTGGTCGAGCGTTTCCAGCGCACCTTCAAAGTACTGCACACGGTGTCGGCACTCCATGAAAACCGTGAACGCAGCCTGTGCCAGAGTGGAAGCTTGCGCAGGGCCGTAACCGCAAGCCTCGATGGACCGCTGTACAACCAGTGTCCGCAGGCGCGAAAGATTGTGTCTGAATTCGGGATGTTCGGCGATAACGCGCGACCTGATGTCAGCGACGCCCTGGGTCTGATAGAAGGCAACCACTTCAGGAACGTGCACCTCCAACCAGCCACGCATCGCTTTCTCTGCCGCGATGATGACCGCATTCACATCCCACAAGGTATTGTCGAGGTCGAAGGTGAGAAGTCTTCGGTTCAATTCGGATTTTTTCCCGTGAAAATCACGAACCGGATTTGGAGCGGCCTTTGGATGCAGCTTGCGCGCGTGGATGAGCGCGGTCGTAGACCTCGGCGAGATGCTGGAAGTTGAGGTGTGTATAGACCTGCGTGGTGGAGAGGTTGGCGTGACCAAGCAACTCCTGCACGGCGCGCAGATCACCTGAAGATTCGAGGATGTGGCTCGCAAAACTGTGGCGGAGCATGTGTGGGTGCGGGGCGTCAGTCTGCAACTGACGCGACGCAATGTTCTTGAGTTGCTTCTGCACGGTGCGTGGGCTGATCGGCGTTCCATTCCGTCCGGTGAACAGCGGAGCGTCTGCTGAAGGTGCGGGCCGTGTATCGAGCCAGTCCCGCAACGCCTTGATGCAGAGGCTGCCAAGTGGCACCTGCCGGGTCTTGCGCCCCTTGCCCAGAACGGTGATGAATCCGCCATCGAGATCCGCGTCCCGCACGCGTGCAGCGATCAGTTCGGCAAGACGCAGCCCGCTGCCGTACAACAACTCGATCATGGCGCGATCACGTTTCTCAAGATCCGTTTCCGGTGTCCACGCCAGCAGCTGTTGCACCTGATCGGCATCGAGTACGGAGGGCAGGCGCTGTTTCTTCTTCGGCCCCGTGACGACGGTGGCGGGATTGTCAGTGACGAGCTGTTTTGATTTCAGGAAGTGAAAGAAGCGACGGATGCTCGACAGATGCCGCTGGACAGAACGGGGCGAGAGACCGGCACGTCGCAGTTGGCCGATATGTTCGGTGATATGCAGATGGCGACAGCCGCGGGGCTCGAGCTGATGGTCGTCCAGGAAACTGAGGAACACACCGAGATCGCGGCGATAGGCGGCGATGGTATGCGGCGAGTAGTCGCGCTGATAGCGCAGACAGTCCAGGAATTTCTCGAGCTCGTGTGTCACGACAGTCCGGCGACAGTCCTGGATAACACGTCTCCAATATAACGCACGAAGAGGGTTTCCATGTCCGCGCTGAACCGTGAAGGATCACGCGACCCCACCACCAGACAACCCTGGAGCGAACTCCGAAGGATCGGAATGAACACGACACTGCCGGCAGTGTCCGGCGATTGCAGTGGAAAGAGGCGTTTCATCTCATCTTCGCGCAAGGCCATACACACGGCCTGGTTGCCGGGATTGAGTGCCGTTGTCGGCAGCTCATCATCGCTGCCGCTGATGTAGTCGAGGCGGGGGTCTGCGCCCTGGAGATGACAACACACATAGTCGGCTTCGAAGTCGATGAGCATGTTGGTGGCGAGCACCTCATTCAACTCCTGCCAGCTGCTGACATCCAGCAGAGTGAGCGTGAGAGAGCGGGTTTTTGCGAACAGCGTGTCGTTATCGCGAGCTGCTTGCAGCAATTCATTGAGGCGCTTGCGCATGGTGACGTTGCGATCACGCAGGATTCGCACCTGACGCTCGATGAGACTGACGGCGGAGCCACTCTCATGTGGCAGCTGCAGTTCGCTGATCAGCGCGGAGCGGGACAGAAAGAAGCCCGGATGCTGACGCAGCCATTGTTCTACTGCAGCATCATCCAGCACGCTGGCGGCTTTTGCGCTCATGCGATTTCAAGACTCCCGTCGTAAACGAGTGTGGCGGGTCCGGTCATCTTCAGAGATTGACCGGGGCCTCCCCAGTTGATGCGGATCTTGCCACCCGGCAACGATACCTTGACGCGATCTCGCAATCGCTCAGTAAGTATGCCGGCAACCACCGCCGCGCAGGCTCCGCTGCCACAGGCGCGCGTTTCGCCGACGCCACGTTCGAAAACGCGCAGGCGAATGAAACCCGGCTCGACTACTTCACAGAATTCGATGTTGGCACCTTCCGGAAACAACGGATGCCGGGTGAGTTTTGCGCCGACCTCGGTCACCGGGGCGGACACCACGCTGTCGACGAAGAGCACCGCATGCGGATTGCCGATGGACACCGGCACTGCTGCAAAACTTTGGTCATCTGTGCAGAGCTGCACACAGTAGCTCTCTGGATCTGGCGTGGCGAGTACAGGAATCTGTGCGGGTTGCAGTCGCGGTTCTCCCATGTCGACTTCAACCTGTCCGTCACCGGCGTAACGCGTAATGATCCGGCCATTGCTGGTTTGCCAGACCAGTTCATCCCGCGACGCCAGGTCATTCAGCTGCACGAACAGCGCAATGCAGCGCGCGCCATTACCGCACTGTTCAGCTTCTGAACCGTCGGCGTTGAAGATGCGATATCGGAAGTCAGCAGCCGGATCACTTGGCGCACATACCAGCAGCAACTGGTCAAAGCCGATCCCGGTGTGCCGGTCGGCCCAGGCGCTGATCTGCTCAGGTGTAAAGTTGATTTCCTGGGTCAGCGCGTCGATGACCATGAAATCATTGCCGAGGCCATGCATCTTGCTGAATCGGAGTCGCGTCACAGGCACTCCCGCTCATTTGCCAGAAGTTCGCGCAGTGTCTCTCGCCGGCGAACGGTTTTAAATCCTGTACCGCTGACCAGAACTTCGACAGCGCGTGGCCGGGTGTTGTAGTTGGAGGACTGTACGGAGCCGTAGGCGCCGGCGGACAGTATCGCGAGCAATTGATCTTGAGCCAAAGCCAGGTGTCGATCTTTCGCCAGGAAGTCAGCACTTTCACAAACCGGCCCGACTACATCCCACACGCGTGCGTTTTGGTCCGTAGGTCCCAGTGGAACCACTTCGTGAAAGGCTGAATAGAGTGCCGGGCGGATAAGCTCGCTCATGGCAGCATCAACAATGGCGAAGCTGCGGTCAGCTGGTGTAACGCCGGGTTTGAGGTACTCAACCCGAGTGAGGAGCAGCCCACTGTTGCCGACGAGAAATCGCCCGGGCTCAAAAAACACCTGCAGATCCTCGCCGCGCAAGCGACGGGCGATGGCAGCGCCGTAACCTTCGACATCAAAATCCGGTTCGTTCTGGTAAGCAATACCGAGGCCACCACCGAGATCGAGATGCCGAACCGGAATTCCGGCTTCGAGCAGTTCACTGCGCAATTGTAACATCGCATCGAATGCTTGCAGGAGGGGCTCGCGATCACTGATCTGCGAACCGATGTGGCAATCGATCCCATGGATCGCGAGTGCGGGATTGCGCGAGGCGTACCGGTAAATATCAAGCGCCTGCGACATCGGTATGCCGAACTTGCTCTCCTTGAGGCCGGTGGAAATATAAGGATGCGTGCGGGCATCGATGTCCGGGTTGATGCGCAGCGAGACCGGTGCGACCCGGCCAAGGAGCGCCGCGCGGGCGGCAAGACGATCCAGCTCTGCGGCGCTCTCGACATTGAAACAGCCAATACCCACCTTGAGGGCAAAATCGACCTCGTCGATGCGCTTGCCCACCCCGGAAAAGATTATCGTTTCAGGTACAGCTTCGACTGCGAGGACACGTTCAAGCTCGCCGCCGGAAACGATGTCGAAGCCGGCACCGGCGTCGCGAAAGAGCTTCAGAATCGAGAGATTTGAATTGGCTTTGACCGAAAAGCAGATCCGGTGATCGAAGCCTGCGAAAGCCGCTTGCAGCCGCATGAGGCGCGATGTGATCGCAGCAGATGAATACACCCACGCAGGTGTACCCACGTCGTCGGCAATACGATCGAGTGCAACGTCTTCGACGTAGAAACCATCAGCGCGGCGTTCGAGCATGGCGTGGCGTCAGCGACCGATCAGGTGGACGTCAGTCGTGTGCGTTCCATGAATGTACGATCCAGGACTATGCGATACAGGAACATGCGATTCAGGAATGTACAGAGGCCCCTTCTGCCCGCAGGTGGCTGTCATGAGACTGAAGGTGATGATGATCAACCAGCGCACGGAGCGCTCCAGGCTGTTGCAGGCGTGCGACTATAACACGAGGCTGTTGCGATCCCGACGCCAAGGCGAGGGCGCTGTCAGGTTCAGCCGTCGCTGCGGATCCTTTCCGGAACCGTGGCTAGGGTGGCTTCGGGTTTACCGTCCGGTGAGCAGCTGATCCGATATCGACGGCGGCCAATGGAAACTTCGAACGGCTGAGCTTCCCGAACTTTGGTGCATGCATCGTTCAGGAGATTCCGGATTCTTTGCACCAGTGTGGAGTCCTCATAGGCGGCGGCGCCGATCCGAATCTCCCCTTGGCAGCTACAGGCGAGCAAGAGTGCGTGGAGTACGCCACTTTCACCGTGAAAGGACTGAAAGCTGAGCTGGTCGCCTGAGGACTGTACGCACCACACCATCCGTGCCTTGCAGACGAAGAAACCGCTGTAGGAGAGAGGATCATCGAAGGTGGTGATCACCCGATCACCGTCATCTCCCGGATCAGGAAAGGCGTTGAAGAAGAGCATCAGATCAAAGAGTCTGGAAGTGGCGTCGATCCAGAACTGTGCGGCCTGATCGAATCAGACGGTTGGCATCTGGGATGCGCGTGGCTCTATCGCGTTGATGTTTAACCAGAGCAGCAGTTCGGCCCAGCTGTCGGCGCTGCGGAGCACCTGACCCTCCTCGACCAGTCGCCACTGTTGGCGCACCCGTCGAACTTCGAGGCTGGGAAGCACGTCCGGCAGCAATGCCGAGTTCATCGGTCGAAGCAGCGGATCTGCCGGTTCCGCGAAACGTTGCAGCGTAGCTTCGATCTCCATCAGTGCGGGGCTGATCTTGGGTGCAAGCATCGCCAGCCGTCGCCCATATCGGGCGCCCTTGTTGAGCAGCCCACCGAGCAGTCTGACTTCTGACAGCACTGTGGCAAGGGGCATACGGGTTGGATGGCGAAGCCGCTGAAGGAGCTCGTTACTGAATCCCCAGGATCGGATTTGTGCAGCCAGTTGACTTCCGCGCGCGATTTCCCTGCCGCGGCTGACGATCTTGCGGACGAAGAGCTGGCAAAGATCGTCGACGCTGTAGGTCGTCAGCCGCTGGGGCTGGGCGGCATCGAGAAAGTGATAGAGCATGTGATAGGTGTCGAGGCGCGTGACATCGTTTACGCCGTCGCGCATCAGCTGGTGATAGTGACTGGAGAGCAGTGGCTGCTCCGGGTGGATGAGATAGGACTCGACCAGCGCGAGCTTGAGCAACGACTTGTGTGGCGTCTCAAGCGCCCGCTCCAGCTCCGCCAATCCGGCCTGGCACAGTGTGGCGACATCCGGTTGGCCGACGGGGCCGAAATCGATCACCGAATCCCGGTTCACCAGCCGCGCGGCGTACAGATCTTTGGCGCTCTGTGCGTACTCCGTCGTACTCGGTCCGGATACGTACCACCATAGCGGTGCTTTACCGGTGAGATGGATGCCGCTGCGATAGAACTCGTCGAGCAACAGCGGCCCGTGCACTGAATCCGTAGGGTCCTGGAAGAAGCTGGCGTCGACGAGAAAACCCTGCACAGACAGGCCATGGGCAAGGGCCCACTTTTCAATGCTGCGCAGCTTCGGCGAGAGTGCCTCGTGAAGGGCAACGTCGCAGCAACCTCAGAGATCGATATCGCTGTCCGCGGTGTGGCCCAGGCTGCCGCCGCTCCCCATGAGAAAGATGGCGTCAATGTCCTGACGCGAGGGTCGAAGTGAAGCGTCGAAAGTGCGGACGAAACGATGGATCGCGGCGATATCCGCACCTGTAGTGGTGTGCCCTCGAATGCCAGCGGGTGCATCCGGCAGATAGCCGAGCAGCAGCGGATGGTTGCAGTGAAAGAACATCGGCAGCGCAGCGAGGATTTCACGCTTGCGTCCATCAAGTTTGCCGAGGGCATCGAGGTAACGCTGCCGATGATGCATCGCAAACCGGGACGCCATCGCCTGCACCCGGTCAACGTCGATTTCCGGTGCCTTGTGTGGCAACGGTAAGTGATGAACAACCATGCTCTGCGCGACCTTTCCCCAGGTATGCCTGTTACTGCCGGCCTCAATTCATGAAGGCCTTCTGCAGTATAGGAAAGGACCGGTTTCTATCTTCGCCGGCCGGAAAAAATCATCACCCGGCGATCATTGCCACACGGCGTCAGATCTGAAGTCTCTGTTTCGCTCGTTCAATGGCGGACCGCACGGCCGCGGGGGCAGTACCGCCGGTATGGCTGCGCGCATTCGCTGATCCGATCGGCTGGAGCACATCGAAAACGTCTGCGGAGACCGCATTGGCGCCACCCCCTTCAGCCTGCAACTCCGGCAGGGAAAACTCATGGAGCTGCCGGCGCTCCTTTACTGCCCTCGCCACCACGCGTCCTACCACATGATGGGCATCGCGGAACGGCATCCCTCGCTTGACGAGGTAGTCCGCAAGATCGGTGGCGGTGGTGTAGCCGTTGATGGCGGCAGCAGCCATGTTTTCCCGGTTGGCTTCGAGATTGGGAATGAGACCGTTCAACGCGGTGAGGCAGTTGCTAAGCGTGTCGATGCTGTCGAACAACGGTTCCTTATCTTCCTGGTTATCCTTGTTGTAGGCGAGCGGCTGGCCCTTCATCAGAGTCAGCAGCGACATCAGGTGGCCGGTGACACGTCCCGTCTTGCCCCGAATCAGCTCCGGTACGTCGGGATTCTTCTTCTGCGGCATGATCGATGAGCCGGTACAGAAACGGTCCGGCAAGCTCACGAACTGAAACTGTTGGGAAGCCCAGATGATCATCTCTTCACACCAGCGAGAGAAGTGCACCATGGCAAGGCTCGCTACGGCCGCGAATTCGATGGCGAAGTCGCGGTCGCTGACCGCGTCCAGGGAATTCTCGCAGAGTGTGTCAAAACCCAGTTCCTCGGCGACCTGCTCCCGCTTGAGTGGAAAGGTTGAACCTGCGAGAGCCGCAGAACCGAGCGGCAGCCGGTTGACTCGTCGCCGACAATCCCGGAGTCGCTCCCGGTCGCGCAAGAGCATCTCGAACCATGCCAGCAGGTGATGGCCGAACGTAACCGGTTGGGCCGGTTGCAGATGGGTGAAGCCAGGCATGATCGTGTCGGCATGTTCGGCCGCCTTGGCCAGCAGCGCATCCAGCAACGGCGACATCAGTGCATCGATCCGGTCAATCGAATCACGCAGGTAGAGGCGGATATCCGTAGCGACCTGGTCGTTGCGGGAGCGACCGGTGTGGAGCTTTTTGCCCGTGTCGCCAATGAGGTCGGTGAGACGGCTTTCGATGTTCATGTGCACGTCTTCGAGCGCTACCTTCCATTCAAAGGCGCCTGAGTCGATCTCTTTGTGAATGGTTTCCAATCCGGCTACGATGCGGGCCGCTTCGTCCCTGGTAAGTACACCGATTGCTGCCAGCATGCGCGCGTGAGCGACGGAGCCGCGAATGTCTTGGCTATACATGCGCCGGTCGAAATTCACTGATGCGGTGAATTCGAGTACGAACTGGTCAGTGGCCTCCTGCAAACGGCCTACCAGCAGGGAATCTGATGCTGTTGGAGTGGTCATAGGTGTCTTCGTTGTGCGCTTCTTCTGGAAGCGATGATCGGTCAGGAAGAGGGGTGAGTATATCAACAGGCCAGCTCTGAGCGAGGGCACGCGTTTTGTTGTCCCGGATCTGTGTAACGTCACAGCGGTGACGTTGGTGGTGCTGTTTTCGCAGCTGCTCGTGGGTGTGCTTTGAGTTGCAGGTGACGACGGTAGCTGGCTGCGCTTTGCCCTGCTCTCCCTCATCGTGCAATGGATCGCCCTGACGAGCGCCGGTTTGCTCTGTCTTTCCCCGCGTCTTCTGGACCGTTCGCCGGTTATTGGCGGTGCAGCTGCCGCCTTTCTGATGGTGCTGCTGATTACCTTCGTCGAAGGGTTGATTGCGGATCGCATTCTGGTCCAGTTCGGCCCAGATCCGGTGGACTGGGAGCACATTGGCGCAATGCTCATCGTCTCCGCAATCATCTCGAGACTTGCGCTGCGTTACTTCTATGTGCAGCAAAGACTCAGGGTGAAGGAGCAGTCCGAGTTGCAGGCTCGCCTGCAGGCATTGCAGTCGCGTATCCGCCCGCACTTCCTTTTCAACAGCATGAACATCATAGCCAGCTTCATTGCGGTCGATCCGGATACTGCCGAGTCGGTGGTGGAAGACCTAAGTGAACTGTTCCGCGCCGGCCTGAATGAGGCTGGCAACCAGGTGCCGTTCAGAAGTGAGCTCGACCTTTGTGAACGGTACGCGCGAATCGAAAAACTGCGGCTTGGCGACCGGTTGCAGTTGCGGTGGGAGACTGGCGAGTTACCAGAGGGTGTTCGTATTCCGCTGCTCATATTGTAGCCGCTCATCGAAAATGCGATCTATCATGGTGTTCAGCCGCGTGCCGAAGGTGGCACGGTTGTAGTGAAAGCGCGGCATCAGACAGCGGATGTGTACATCCGTATCACCAATCCTGTGTCACCGGTTGGAGTAAGCCCCGGCGGCGAAGGCAACCGTATGGCGATCAAGAACATCCGCGATCGGTTGCAGGTGCTTTACAGTGACAGGGCATCCCTTCGCGCGGAGTTGGTGGGTGAAGAGTTTGTGACCGAAGTGCGCTTTCCCGTCATGGCAGAAAGCGAGATAGATGGCAATGAGAACGAGCGTCTGGTGTGAGAATACTGGTTATTGACGATGAGGCTCTGGCGCGGGACCGCCTGCGCCGGATGCTTGCCGCGATCGAGGGCTATGAGTGTGTCGGTGAAGCCGACAATGGCCCTGAGGCCATTGACCGGGTTACGGCGCTGAGTCCTGATCTGATTCTGCTTGATATCCGCATGCCGGGCATGGATGGCCTGGAGGCAGCCGCGCATCTCGCTCGGCTCGAGGAGCCACCGGCCATCATCTTCTGCACTGCCTATGAGGAGTATGCGATCCGGGCGTTTGATCTACAGGCTTCTGGTTATCTGTTGAAACCGGTGCGCCGCGATCGACTGGAACAGGCACTCGGTAATGCCTGGAGAGTGAATCGGGTACAGATCAGAGTGCTCGGGCAGGTGGATGAATCCCGTCGCACCCATATCTCAGCGCGCACCCATCGTGGGCTGGAGTCGATCGCAGTAGAGGATATCCGTTACCTACAGGCCGATAGCAAGTACGTGACGGTTCGCCACGGTGGTGGTGAAGTACTGATCGACGATGCCCTGCATGACCTGGAGGAAGAGTTCGGTGACCTCTTCGTGAGCATCCATCGCAGTGCGTTGGTCGGTATCCACTTCATCACGGCCATCGAAAAAAGCCGGGATGGCCAGCACCGGATCCGCGTCCGGGATGTGGAAGAGCCCATCGATATCAGCCGACTGCATCTGCCTGGAGTGCGCCAACTGGTGAAAACGTTGTGAAAACCCTGACGATTGCCACCCGCGAAAGCAAGCTGGCGTTGTGGCAGGCGAACTTCATCAGGAGCGAACTTGAACGGCATCACCCCGGGCTGGAAGTTCGGCTCCTGGGTATGCGAACGCGGGGTGATCACTGGTTGAATGCGCCTTTGCGGGAAATTGGCGGGAAGGGACTTTTCATCAAGGAGCTGGAAGAAGCACTTCTCTCTGGTGAAGCACAGATCGCCGTTCACTCGATGAAGGATCTGCCAGCGGCGGTCCCAGACGGTTTTGTTCTGGCAGCCACAGGATATCGGGCCGATGTGCGCGATGTCATCGTGGGAACACAGGGCGGGGTGGATTCGCTCCGACGTGGGGCGAAGGTCGGAACGTCGAGCTTGCGACGTCAGGCTCAACTGTTGCACCAACGCCCTGATTTGGACATTCAGCCCATCCGCGGCAACGTGGATACGCGACTGAACAAGCTTGCGCAGGGAGAATATGAGGCCATTGTCCTCGCCGCGGCTGGTTTAAATCGCCTCGGCATTACGCCGGCGAAGTTTTCCAACCTTGACGTGGGCGCTAGTCTCCCGGCTGCGGGTCAAGGCGCACTGGGCATCGAGTGCCTCGCTAGCGCCTTGGAGGTTCAGGCATTGCTTGCGCCCCTCAATGATACTGTTGTGGCGGCCTGCGTCCACGCGGAACGACTGGTCAGTTTGGGTCTTGGCGCGGACTGCAGCATGCCGGTTGCGGCGTATGCGGTGGCAACCGACACTGGAATCCACCTGCGCTCGCTCCTGGCCAGCGCGGATGGCAAGCAGGTGATCCGTGCCGAAGCCACTCTCCGCGAACCGGATGCCGTTGCTGCTGAGGTGATTGAACGGCTGAATGCGCAGGGTGCCCGGTCGATTCTTGATGGTCTTCAGCACGCGTTGCCGGATACCGAGTGAAGGTCTGGATCACCCGAACGGAACCCGGGGCCTCGCGCCTTGCAGACAAACTTCGCTGCTGTGGCTTTACAGCACTGGTGAACCCGGTTCTCGGTATCGAGAAGTTGCCCCTCGAACCAACACGTTCCACTGAAACCGCTTGTGTGCGTATCGTGCTGTCAGAACACGCGGTCTGGGCGGTGGGTGGGGTTGCGCCGGAACTCGGGTTTCTCGCGATCGGTCGAAACACGGCGAAGGCACTTCAAGATCGGGGATTGGCCCCGGTGAGTGTTCCTCCATCGGAAGACAGCAGTGGGATCATTCACTGGCTGGAATCGCACTTGCCGAAACCGGCGCATGCCCCGGTCGTCCTCTATACCGGAGTCGACGGAACGCAGCAGGTGGAGGATTACCTGCGAGCGAAGGGGATCGAGTATCGCCGCGAGAACGCCTATCGACGGGTTCGGCTGCCGTTGGCCCAAGCGATCGGCGACGTCGATGTGATCATCGCGAGCAGTGGTGAGGCGCTCGAACCGATCAGGACGTATCTGCAAACCGCAGGCCTGACACTCGACATACCGCTTCTGGTGCCTTCACGTCGAGTACTGGCCGCGGCGCAGGCCGCTGGCTTTTCGCAAGTTATCCTCACCAATGGGGCTTCACCCGAGGCAGTCCTCCAGGCGCTGGGCGAATTCAACCAGCCCTGAACCGTCAGTTCGCGCAGACCCCGGGGGCTCGATCACTGCACAATGGGCGGTATCCGAAAGTTGATGTGTATCCATGTCCAGTCCTGACTCCCTGAACAATACTCTGAACTCAACGGCTGCGGACGCTGGCCGACGCACATTGACGTCGTCTCCTGCGGCGCGACGTACCGGAGGTGGCTTCACCACTTTTTTGATGTTCCTGCTTGCACTGGGTGCGGCAGCGCTCTCCGGCTATCTGTGGTGGAAGCTCATCTGGCAGGACACTGCGGCAGCTGATCGCGCCGCGATCGAAGCGCAGACCCGGTCTCTTGATCTCAAGGTTGCAGGTATCAGTGATGAAGTGACGACACGCGTGGATCAGGAGCTCGGGCCGGAGCTTGAGAACCTCAGTACCCGGCAGCAATCTATCGAACAGCGGCTGCAGGCCATGGAATCCGCCGTGGCGAACCTGTTGACAGCGCCGACCCGCGAAGTGCCCGCGTCAGTGGAAGACTGGAAGGTTGCTGAAGCCGGATTCCTGCTTCGTATGGCCGAGCAGAAGCTCAGCGAACAGGGTGATGTTCGGAGTGCAATGACACTGCTCAGGACAGCGGACCAGCGGCTTGCCGAAGCAACGGGCGCGGGTTATGCGCTGGTGCGCGAAGCGATTGCAACTTCACTTTTGTCCCTCGAGGCTTCCGGTGACGGAGTCGACGTGCAAGGTACGTTCATCGCAATCGAAGCACTGAAGGATCGCCTGTCGGAAGTGCTCGGCGCAGCACCGGCTGCAGTCACGGCTGGGCCACAGTCGGATCTGCCAGACCCAGAAGCAGAGACTTCTGCTGTCAACAGCCTGTTGTCTCGCCTCACTGAGCTGGCTCGCATCCGGCGGGTTGATGTACAGAGCGTCAAACCACTTCCAGCGGAAGAGGACCTGTGGTTTCGCCAGCGTAGCATTCAGATGGCACTGGATCAGGCACAACTGGGTTTGCTCCGAAGTGATCAGGTCGTTTACGACACCGGTCTCGGCAATGCGGAAACCTCGTTCATTGCGACGATTGGTGTGATGTCGGTAGATCAACGCACCTGGGTCGATTCATTACAAGCGCTGCGCAAGCACGAGGTTCAGCGCACGTTGTCTGACCTTGGTGCGGTGCTCCGTGCATTCGATGCGACGGGCAGTTCTGCAGCCGAGCCGCAACCTTGAGTCGCTGGTGGCTGTTGATCGTCTGCGTGTTGGTTTTCGGCGGGCTCCTTGGCACCTTAATGCTGTCGGATCCGGGTTACGTGCTGATCTCATGGGCCGACTTCGCGTTTGAAACGAGCTTGTGGTTTGGTCTGCTGCTGATCGTCGTGGCCTGGCTCAGCGGGCGTCTGCTTGTCATGCTGATACGAGTTACACGTCGTGGAATGCACAAGGTTGCGGGTCTTGGAGCAGAGCGCCGCGCCGAAAAAGCGCGGGTGGCAACCGCGCGCGGGCTGCTGTTGTGGGCGGAAGGAGATTGGCGTGAGAGCCGGCGACTTCTCTTAGACAGTGCTGCACAGAGCCAGATCCCGCTGATCAACCACCTGTTCGCTGCCGCATCGTCCCACCAACTGGGTGATCTTCAGGTGCGGGATCATCATCTCAAGGAAGCAGCCGGAGCCGAACCGTCTGGCGAGTTTGCCGTTTCACTCACCCGAGCGGGCTATCTTCTCAGCGATGGACAAGTGGCAGAGGCTCTTTCGCTCTTCAAACTGCTGCATGCCAAGGCGCCTAGACATCCCACGGTAGCCAAGCAGCTGTTGCTTTGTGCCGAAGCGGCCGGCGAATTGGTGCTGGCACAGGAGATTCTCGAGTCTGCGGCGATGCGCGGAGCTTTTGACGAGGCGGCGCTGGCGGATAAGCGCCGTCTTCTGTGGCTCGGGCGGATCAGTACCGATGAGACAGACGTATCCTGGTCCGAAATGCCCTCCGCGCTGCGCCAGGATGCCCAGTTGATCAACGCGCGACTTGATCGACTCGTTGGCAATGGTGAGACGCAGCGTGTCGTCGAGCTGATCGATACGTCGCTCCGGCAACAGTGGCGTCAAGAGCTCGTACGCCAATTTGGGGCACTTCCCGGGATCGACCACAAGCTACTTCTGCAACGTGCGGAAACCTGGCTCTCGAAACACCAGGACGACGCGGTTTTATTGTTGATTCTGGGTCGACTCGCAAGGAAAAGCGGAGACCTGGAGAAGGCAGAAAGCTACCTCAAGCCTCTGCTCCGTGGAGCACCTGAACCGGATGTGGCCGCAGAAGTCGGTCGTTTGTACCTACAACGCGGAGACGTAACGCGGGCCGTCGGTTTTTTCGAACAGGCGATGCAAGCGGACTAGTTGCTGCCACCTCGTGGCGCATAGTCGTAGACATCGCTGTGGAGGTTTGACGCCGAACAACCCAATCCTATCAAAACGTCAGTGACGGCCCAGACAAATCCCGGGCTGCCACACAGAAATGCATCAAAAGGACTCGTTGAAACTACCAGGTGACGCAGCTGCCTGAAGCCCGCTGATCCTGAGTTTCTCACGGGGTCCACGCAGAGGTTTTTGGATACCTCTGCGCCCAGAGCCTGAAAGCGCTTGAGTACATACGTGGCGGACACATTCTCACAGCACCAAAGGACCTTGATCTCGAAGTTACGGTTTGACTCGTCTGGTACTGATTCGATCATCGACAACGCCTGCGCCACACCGCTGCCGGCGCAGACGAAAAGAAGCGAGGTGTGTTTTGCCTTGTCGAGGACGGTTCCGCCGAACGGACCCTCAATGCGAAGGGAATCCCCTTTGAGCGCGTCTTCCATCAAGGCGCTCTGTGGGTGTCCCGGTGTTGGCTGAAAGTGCAGCTCGAGCTGCGGCAGTCTGGATGGTGGAGTGGCGATGCTGAACGGAATTCGTTCGCCGTCCGGATGCACAACGTTCAGGTATTGACCCGCGGCGAACCGGAGGACACCACGCTCCAGTTCGAGCTTGATGATCTGAACCAGACCCGGCTCGATACTCCGAATTCGGGCGGTCAGATACTCAGCGACCACCCTTCATCGATGCAAAGAACTGGTCGTTGGTTTTCGTATCCTTGAGTTTGTTGATCATGAACTCGATGGCGGCGATGTCGTCCATTTCGTGCAGAAGTTTGCGCAGGATCCACACGCGCTGCAGCTCTTCTTCGGACATCAGGAGCTCTTCGCGGCGGGTGCCGGAACGACGGATGTTGATTGCCGGATAGACCCGCTTTTCGGCGATCTTGCGCTCGAGGTGCAGTTCCTGGTTGCCGGTGCCTTTGAATTCCTCGTAGATGACTTCATCCATCTTCGAGCCCGTGTCGATCAGGGAGGTAGCGATGATGGTGAGGCTGCCACCTTCTTCGATATTGCGCGCAGCGCCGAAGAAACGCTTCGGCCGTTCCAGTGCATGGGCATCAACACCGCCTGTCAGTACCTTTCCTGAAGAGGGCACGATGGTGTTGTAGGCGCGAGCGAGACGGGTGATCGAATCGAGCAGGATCACCACGTCTTTCTGGTGTTCTACCAGTCTCTTGGCTTTTTCGATGACCATCTCGGCCACCTGAACGTGACGTGAGGGGGGTTCGTCGAAGGTGCTGGCGACAACTTCACCACGCACCGAGCGCTGCATGTCGGTGACTTCTTCAGGCCGTTCGTCGATCAGAAGAACGATCAACAGCACTTCGGGATTGTTGACGGTGATGGACTGCGCGATGTTTTGCAGCACAAGTGTCTTACCGGCTTTTGGAGGTGACACGATCAAAGCCCGCTGTCCTTTGCCAATAGGGGCGATCAGGTCGATGACTCGCGCGGTCAGGTCCTCGGTGCTGCCATTGCCTCGTTCGAGCATGAGGCGCTTGTTCGGGAACAGCGGCGTCAGGTTTTCGAACAGGATGTTGTTCTTTTTACTGTTGGGTTCGCTGAAATTGACTTCATCGACCTTCAGCAGTGCGAAATAGCGCTCACCGTCCTTCGGCGGACGAATCTTGCCGGAAATACTGTCGCCGGTACGCAGATTGAAACGGCGGATCTGGCTGGGTGAGACATAGATGTCATCAGGGCCTGCGAGGTAGGAGCTGTCCGGCGAGCGGAGGAAACCAAAACCGTCCTGAAGGATCTCCAGTACGCCTTCGCCGCTGATTTCTTCGCCGTTCTTGGACTGTTTACGGACGATCGCGGCGATGACTTCCTGCTTGCGGGAACGGGCGGTGTTTTCCAGGCCGAGTTCCCGAGCCATCTCGATGAGATCGCCCACAGGCATACGCTTCAGGTCAGTGAGATTGGTCATGGTGTAGATGGACTCGCAGGTGGATTGTTCAGGCGCTTTTCCGCTCCGACTCGTCGCCGTGTGTTGTTTTTCAGGAGGACAGTGGACGGATCGAAGGGTCAGCGGAAACGGATGGAGCGTACGAAGGAGGACAGAGGTTGCCGGATCGATACGCTTGAACCAAGTTTAGTGGCTTGAGGCATCGCGTCAAGCGACATCTCCCCACGAAAAAACTCGACTCGACCACAGATCTCTGGCAGCTACCGGGCCGAATTCGTGGGTTCGGCTAAGTTTGTGGTGTTGCTGCTCCCCGATTTTGCCCCTTCAGGGCGGCATCGGGGCGTACGCGGACTCAGATGTTGCTTTCAAGGAAGGCTGCAAGTTGCGATTTCGACAGCGCGCCGACCTTGGTTGCCTCAACCTCACCATTCTTGAACAGCATCAGGGTCGGAATGCCACGGATACCGTAACGTGCCGGAGTCTGCTGGTTTGCGTCGATGTCCATCTTGCAGACCTTGATCCGGTCAGAGTACTCGGTGGCGATCTCTTCCAGAATCGGTGCGATCATTTTGCAGGGACCGCACCACGCCGCCCAATAATCAACTAGGACGGGCTTGTCGGATTTGAGGACGTCGGAATCGAAGCCGTCGTCGGTAATGTGCTGAATCTGTTCTGACATGGTGTTCTTCCTGTCCGGGTGGCCATCTAGAAAATGACGCGATGTTAACACCAAAAATGCCCGGGAATTGTGGCCTGTTGCGCGGCTCGCACAACCCGCTTCGTGGGTCGGCACCGGCTATTCTGCAGCGATGCCGAAAAGTGACCCCATGGGAACGTTGCCGCGGGAGTAACCCCGTCGACGGATTCCAATCTTGAAGAACGCCGAACCACCCCTGTGCCCCGTGTCTGATCCATATGCCACAGTCGATTCGGGTTTCAAAATTCTCGGATGCTCCTTGTTGACATCGCCGACGTAGTGGTAGGCAATTTCGGCGTACTCGAATCGACCCTGACGGTTTGCGAAGCTAACGGCTTCAGCTAGGGGCTCATCAGCGGGGTATGCCGGGAAATCGAACGGACCTTGTCCGGTACCACACTACGACTATCGCTGGATCCAGAGGTGACCGGGCGCCCGTTGACGTTTGCCGGTCTCGAGGTGGAATCACTGCTGCTCGCCCGTCGGGGGTATTGGCTGGGGTTCTGACGGGTCTCCCAGCCGCAGATAGAGTTGTCTATTTCTGCAGGAGCTCGGCAGCGCGTTTGGCGAAGTAGGTCAAAATGCCGCTGGCACCCGCCCGCTTACAACAGAGCAGCGATTCGAGAATCACCTTCTCAGCCAGCCAGCCTTTGCGGATTGCTTCGGCGTGCATCGCATATTCGCCGCTGACCTGATAGACGAATGTCGGCACTCCGAAACGGTCCTTCACCCGGCGGACAATGTCCAGGTAGGGCATGCCTGGTTTGACCATCACCATGTCGGCGCCTTCGTCGATATCAAGGCCCACTTCCTGCAGCGCTTCATCACTGTTTGCAGGATCCATCTGGTAAGTATCCTTGCCGGCGGTACCGAGAGTGGTCGATGAGCCGACCGCATCTCGGAAAGGCCCGTAGTAGGCGGAAGCGTACTTTGCGGCGTACGACATGATCGCCGTGTGGGTGTACTCCCGGGCGTCGAGCGCACGACGGATGGCACCCACTCGACCATCCATCATGTCCGACGGAGCAATGATGTCCGCCCCGGCTTCGGCGCAGACCAGGGCCTGTGCTTGCAGCGCTTCGACGGTCTCATCGTTCTGGATGTGCCCATCAGGGCCAATCAGTCCGTCATGGCCATGTGAGGTGTAAGGGTCCAGAGCGGCATCAGTAATGATTCCGAGTTCCGGGAGTGCCTTTTTGAGCGCTCGCACGGTGCGGGGAACGAGACCATCGGGATTGAACGCTTCTTCGCCGCGTGCCGTTCGCAGCTTCTGGTCCACATTGGGGAACAGGGCGACGGCCGGGATGCCGAGGTTAAATGCCCGCTCTGCTTCGGCACACAAGAGATCCACCGACAGACGATCGACACCTGGCATCGACGGCACCGGCTGGCGCTGATTTTCCCCGGCGACCACGAACATCGGATAGATGAGGTCCGCTGTAGTCAGCTCGTTTTCCCGAACCAGACGCCTGAGGAAGGCATGGCGTCGGTTACGGCGCATGCGGGTATCGGGGTATCGACGTGACATGGGCGTCAAATGCCTTTGGTTTTGGCTGTCATGGATTTCAAATGTCGTGGGCTTCAAACGTCTTGCGCAGCCGCTTGACCGTGCGTTCGAGTACGTCCGGCGCCATGAGCAGTCCGGCCAGCAATGTGCCGCCATATAAGCCGCAAAGGGTTTCTTCGGCAAGCCTCGCAGCACGCTTCGGTTTGACGTTGCGCAGCTCACACAGCGTGCTTTCCACCCGCAGCTGCCAACCTTTGAGTTGCTCCGAGATGCGTTGGCGCTGTGACTCGGGAGCGGACTGACCCAGGACGATCAGCAGACACGGGCGTGTTCCGTTACCCGTGTGCCGCAGATAGCCATCCAACATGGCGTTGAGGCGATCCAGCGGCGGTTCTTTGGACTCGAGTTGCTCAAAGACCTGTTCGGCTGCAAGGGTGATGCCGTGGCTGGTGAGCACCTCGGCCATTTCCTCCTTTCCTCCGGGGAAGTGGTGATAAAGACTCGCTTTGCTGAGCCCCGCACTCTCTGCGATCGCGGCGATCGACGCGCCTGCGTAACCGTGGGTGCGGAAGACCGCTGCGATTCGCAGGCAAAGGTCTTGGCTCGGATCTGCTGCAGTTCGGCGATACATATGCCGCAGACTATCGAACGTTCGTTCGGGAATCCAGCAGACTCGAAGGGCCACTTTCTGAGAGATTTGTTTTCCCGAACATTCGTTCGGTTTCGGGTCGCGTTGAAATTTCCTCTGCAGATTGCGACCCGGTTGGGCGCTGATGCATCTTGAGAACCATGGCGGGATTTGCCGACGTCGATATTCCGGAGGATCTAGCCCAGGCGGTCATTGGAGGTGATCGGCGAGCGCATGGAAAGGTTTTCGAACTGGTTTCTCCGGTGGTGATGAGTGTCGCTTGGCGGATGCTCGGCACCCGCAAATGCCAATGACGCTCAAACACGGCTGTTTGAAGGTGATACAGCCAAGTCCGTTCGGGTTCTTCGCAAGAAGTCCGAAAAGGGCCTCACCATTGATCCTGATGATTATCGGGTCGAAGGACAGACGCGGGTCTTTGTCTACCGATTCGAAGATCTACAGCCGCCACCTGCTCCGGTCGCACCTCCTTCGAGCGGACCTGAGCCGATAACACCTCCTCCACCAGAAAAGCCATGAGGTCAGGCACTTAGCAGTCCTGGGGCGTCAAACTCCATTGTATCTGACCACGGACGACCGGGAATCGATGCAACCCATAGTCGCGTGACCGCTGTCAGCCATCGGGTGTTTCAAGGAGCTCGGCGAGGCCTAGCCATTCCGCCTCCAGTGCCTCCAGGCGGGTCCGCGTCTTGGCCGCGGACTGCAGCAGTTCGCGGAGTTCATCCGCTGGCAAACCATGATAGATCTCCGGGTTTGCAAGGCGGCTTTCGATGGCAGCGAGTTCAGCCGTGGTTGAGTCCATGGATTTCTCGATGGCTTTCAGCTTTTTCTTCGTGTCCTGTAACCCGGCGCGTTCCCGTGCCCGTTCTTGCCGACCGCTACGGCGGGAAGCGGTGTCGGCGGATTTCGCAGCGTCTCCCCTATCGCGCCTTACGGCATGTTCCAGCAGATAGTCGTCCAGCGTTCGGCTGGTCCGGCTCACCCGGCCATCGCGCACGATCCAAAACTCATCACAGACTGCTTCGAGCGTGTGGCGATCGTGCGAAACGACGATGAGTGCGCCGGTGTATTCCTGGAGTGCCAGGGCGAGCGCATCCCGCATGTCGATATCCAGGTGGTTGGTCGGTTCGTCGAGCACCAGTATCGCGGGCGATTTGTGCGCAATCATCGCGAGCACCAGTCGCGCCCTTTCCCCACCTGATAGCGTCGCTATTGGCCGGTCGACCATGGTCCCGTCGAATCCCCAACAGCCGAGCAGATTGCGTGCAGCCTGTTCAGATAGCTCGGGATCATCGGCGATTACCTGACGTAATGGTGTTCTGTCTGGATCCAGAACTTCCATCTGATGCTGGGAGAAGTAACCGGTAGCGGAATGGTCGCCGCGGGAATATTCCCCTTTGACGACAGGCAGATCGCCAACAAGGCAACGCAGCAGTGTGGTCTTACCAGCACCGTTAGCGCCGAGCACACCGATCCGATCACCCGGGAGCACCGACTGAGAGATCTGTTCGAGCACAACACGTGCGCCATAACCGAGCTGAACGCCACGCAGATGAAGCAGCGGATTAGACATGCGTTCCGGATTGTCGAAGGTCACGCGATAGGGGCTGTCCTTGCGGGCGGGTGCAACTTCGAGCAGTTTCTCTAACCTTTTGAGCCGGCTCTGCACCTGGCTTGCTTTTGAAGCCTTGGCCCGAAACCGCGAAACGAACTTGCTGATGTGTTCGATTTCGGTGTCGCGTTTTTCCGCCAGTCGCAGTTCTCGCTCAGCTTCCTCGGCTCGGCTGCGTTCGAATGCGGAATAACCACCCCGATACACGCGGGCGGTGCCTTGATGCAAGTGCAGAGTGTTGGAGCAGACGTTGTCGAGAAACTGACGGTCATGAGCAATGACCAGCAAAGTGCCTTCGAAGCGACCGAGAAACTGCTCCAACCAGACAGTTGTTTCCATATCGAGATGGTTGGTCGGCTCGTCCAACAACAAAAGATCGGCGGGGGTCGTCAACGCACGCGCCAGGGCGAGCCTGATTCGCCAACCGCCGGAAAAGGTGTTGAAGGGCTTTTGGAAATCGGTGCTTTGGAATCCGAGGCCGTCGAGGATCGAAGCGGCATCCGCGTAGGCCGTGTGTCCGCCGAGGTCCTGGAAGAGGCCATGCAGCTCGGCGAGGAACGTGCCGTCCGCGGCGGGGTCCTGCTGCAGTTTTTCCAGTCGCCGTTCGATACGACGAAGTTCGGCGTGACCGTCGATCACAAACTCGATGGCCGGTCGTGCGCCACCGTCGACTTCCTGCCGAAGCCGACTGATTCTCCATCCGGTTGGATAGACCAAGTCCCCGGTATCCGGCTCCAGGCCATCACCGAAAAAATGAAACAGGGTCGACTTGCCCACGCCGTTGCGGCCGACAACGCCTACCTTCTGGCCCGCATGAACGACGAACGAGAGGGCATCAAAAATTGTGGATTCGCCTCTTTTGAAGACGATGTTCTGGGCCGTGATCATCAGGATACAAGGCGGCTGATTTTGCAGGCGCGAAGCCTATCAGGTTGACGGGTGGGTAACTCGTTGAGGTGTGCTGCACAGTAAAACAGGCAGATCCGCCTGCCGAACCAAATCAATCAAGCAGATTCAATCACGCCTGGGCGGAGGCTGAAGGCTCCATGCGGCGGTTGGCGGCAAGTGGCATCGAACGAATGGTAGACGGGGTCCGTGTTGCGCCCAGAGAGCGGGACTCGATCCATTCCAGCAGCTGACGCCATTCGGCGTACTCACGGCGCGCACCGCGGTAATCGTGCAGCTCGACGATGCCTCGACCTCTTTCCATGGCTTCGTGGTATGCGGGCGTATCGCGGAAAGTCGCGACGTTCGGAACGTCAAGGCACTCGAGGAAATGCGCGAGCTTGTGGGCGGTCTCTGACCGCGGTTGAACACGGTTCGAAATCACTCCTATCGGACGTGGCGCGGCGCGAAAGGCGCGATGCGTAAGAAGCTCGGCGATAAATCTGCCGCCGGCGCGAATGTCGATTGGTGAGGCGAGGATGGGTACCAGCACGATGTCGGACTGTTTCAACAAGTTCTCGAGATCCCGGTCTCTCGAGTTCGAGTGCGCGTCCACGATCACGACATCGGTATCGAAAGGAATGCGGTAGGCGAACGTCTGTGTCTGGTACATATTCGTTCGCTGGTGGGCCGGGATGACCTGTATCGGTGGCAGATGCTGGCCGCGCTGTTCGACCCAGTAGCTGCTGCTCGCCTGCGGGTCGTGATCGACCAGCACGACTTTGCGCGACTTGGGCTCACCTTTTTCGTCCACAGTCGGTCCTCTCGCCATCATTGCGGCGAGATTTGTCGCTACCGTGGTTTTTCCACACCCACCCTTTCCGTTAACGACCAGAATGCGACGGAGAACATCAGCCATGATCGCGCGTCCCGTACGGCCCCGCACCAGACGAGCGGAACCTTGACCCCCAAAGTTCGTTGGTGAAGGTACTTCTTGAAACCGTTCACCTCTCTCCTGGTCAATTCGCCTCGAGGCGTTGCCAGCTTTTGTGGCTTAATTCTTGTTCTCGAGAGAAAAGCGTCGTGCTAACGACTCTTCAACGCGGAATATAGCACCCTGAAAATGGCTGTTTCTACATCAACGTAGTTAATTCAGGCTTGCTTTTCCACTTTGTGACGGGGTTCCGCCGCTGGAAGAGATATCCCTCGACGAACGCTTGGCCTTCAGGCGCGTGCCTTGAGCGCAGAAAAGCGGGAAAAAACAAGTTGCCGACCCGCAAGCGGGTCAGGCGCGTGCGGGCTGCAGGGGCAGAAAGCGGCTTTGGCGCCGTTTTTGGCCCACGACCACCGCGCGCTGGATGACCTCATCCTCCACGTCCATGCGGGGGTCAATGACGAACACCAGGCGTTCCAGCGCAGCCTTCAGAACCCGGGTATCCGCAGCGGTTCCGTTACCGAACTCATCGCAAAAAGTGAGCGCCTGGCGAGTGGTCGCCTCGAAGGCAGCAACCTGGTCAAGAGTCGGCGTGAACCGCTCGAGAACCTGGAAATGCCCCGTCGACAGGTAGTCGACGAGCGAATCGCAAAATCGGGTCGTCAGCGCTGCGGCGAGATCGGGTGTGTCCGAATCGATCGCCTGGCCAAGTTTCAGCAGATATCGCAGCAGACGCTGCGGTGAAGTGTAAAAACGATCACTGAAGGCACTGATTGCGTTTTGCATGGCTCCCCTCGCCGTTGAAGTTGCCTTTTAACCGTAGCAGCGATTCCGGATTCGTCCAGAAATCGCCGGAAAATTGGCGGTGGAACGTGGCAAGGGGCGAGGCTGGCACCGAGGTGGCCGGGTTGGATCTTTTATCGACGAAAGGTTCTGACGGCGCAGAGCCCAATCACCAGCAGCAAAATCACTAGTGCCCCGACAGGAAACAGCACATCGACGATCGACGTCACCTTGGCGCAGTCTCCTGTGCCGCGGGTCATGGTGAGCAGCACATCGGCCAGCGGGAAGTTCTGCAGCATGTAGTCGACATCCGGTCCGCAGCTTGGTGCCTCATGTTCCGGAAGTGTTTGCAGATAGAGGTGACGGATCGAAAAACTGGCGCCGATTCCTGCGATCGTTGCAGTCAGTGCCGGGTAAAATCGGTTGTCGGTCGCGTGTATCCAGGCGAACACAGCGATCAGGCCGGCGGCGATCATCCACACCCGCTGCATTAGACAGAGTGCGCAGGGCACCAAACCCGCCATGTATTCGATGATCAGCGCCAGGAAGAGGGGCACGCCGGTTATCCCGATCACGAGGATTGGCCAGTGTTTGACCAAGAAAGGTGATCGCAGATGGCTGATCAAGGGCGGATCTCCAGGACAACTTTGCCGAGTGCCCGTCGTTCCATGAGACAGCGCAGTGCTTCAGCGTATTTCGTTATGGGGTAGATCGCGCCGATGCTGGGTCGCAGTTTGCCGGAGACGCACATCGCGACGATCTCGCGCATGTTCTCTGCGGCGCCCTGAGGCTCCCGTGCTGTCCATGCACCATAGAACACGCCGATCACCTGACAACTCTTGAGCAGCACCAGATTGGTGGGTAATTTCGGGATTTCGCCGTTGGCAAAGCCGATGACCAGCACACGACCGTACCAGGCGATCGAGCGCATGCAGTCATCGAACATCGGGCCACCCACCGGGTCGTAGATGACGTCGACGCCGCGTCCACCTGTCACGACCTTCACCTTGTCCTTGAGCTTGCCATCGCCGTAGTTGATGAGCTCGGCAGCTCCGGCAGCGCGGGCCAATTCCAGTTTTTGATCAGAGCTCGCGGCAGCGATCACCCAGGCGCCCATGGCGACTCCGAGTTCGACGGCGGCGATCCCGACACCGCCCCCTGCGCCAGTGACAAGCAGGGTTTCGCCTGGTTTGAGATCCGCACGTTGTTTGAGCGCGTAGTACGACGTTCCGTAGGTCGTGCTGAGTCCGGAGGCGGTCGCAAAGTCCATTTGGTCAGGCATACGCCGCATCGCACCGGCCGGCACAACGGCCTTCTCGCGAAATGCACCGGAACCCGTGCCGCCGAACACCCGGTCGCCGACATTCCAGCCGGATACACCAGCACCGATATCAGCGACCACTCCGGCTAACTCGCCTCCGGGCGAAAACGGTAGTGGCGGTTGGGTCTGGTACTTCCCCTGGATCATCAGCACATCGGGGAAGTTGAGTGAGCTCGCGTGCACGTCGATCAACAGTTGTCCGTCACCAACGACGGGGTCGGGGATCTCGGAAAGGCTGAGATCCTCGGGCATGCCATGGTGGGTGCACAGAACAGCGCGCATGTCAGAGTCCGAACGGTTGGAAAATCGGAAGATGACTGGCAGGTGTGACGTCGTCAACTATGCTGAAACGGAAACCCAACCACCGTTCCAGCAGGTACTGTCCGTGAGCCACGATGATCTGAGCCGGTATTGTGATCGCAACTCTCCGCTGCACCAGAATCGGCTGATGCCGTTCCTTTGGTCCGCTGTGTTCTGTCTGGCAGTGGCGACGCTTCCATCTGCGCAGGCCCAAGAGGCTGCGCCGGAGCCGGAAGAAGGCGTCGTGGATGAGACGATCAACTACGTGACCGTGACGCCGACACTCATACTGAACATCGGCAAGTCCCAAAGTGGACGGTTTGCATACCTCAAGACGGATGTCGCCATTTCCGTGAAGGGAGCGGCGGGCAAGGCGATTATCGAAGCACACATGCCCGCAGTGAAGAACATCCTGGTACTCGGCGTTTCCGGTCAGGATGAGTCCACAGTCATTACTGCCGAAGGGCGTGAACAGATCCGCCTCGACCTCGCCAAGGCGATACAGGAATTTCTGCTGGAAGAAGCCGGCAAGCCTTACGTTGAAGAGCTGATGTTCACCAATTTCATTGTTCAGCTCTAAATCGTTCTGCACGAATCAGCGCGGCCCCGGACTGCTCGGCGCTGACAAACTCGCGGGCTTCAGTCAAAAGGTCGGGAAAAAACGCATCGAAGTCCTCAGACAGCGAAGCGTTGAGTTCCTGACAGGTCTCAAACGCGGCGGCTGAGAAACTCATGTCATTGAGCCTGCGAGCGACGCTCCGGATGCAGAGCTCAACCCCTTCCCATGTTCCATAGAGATTGAGCAGATTGCGCTCCTGCAGATAACCCGTGAATCGGAGGGTATCTTCGGAGACACCGCCTGGAACAACGTGAAGAGTGGTTATGCTCGAATAGCAGGCATCGGCAAACCGTTGCAGTGGCGCACTGCAATGTGCGCTCCACCGGTTCGCCAGAACAAGGTCGGCATGGATATCGACCAGAATCGGCGCGTAGCGCCTGATCGATGCGGGAAAGCGGGCACAGCTCTGGCGGATTTGCGCATGCCGGTTTGAGACCGCATCGATTCGCCGATGCAGGCGGACGCCGGTTTGCAGCCCCGGCGTCCAATAATCCGGCACCGCTCCCTTCCAGAAATCACCGAGGATGCCGCCGGCAACGAGCTCATCGTCGTGGTAGTCGGCTGCGCGCGCGGCGAGCAGACAGTGCGCGAGAAAATTCACGGCACGCGCAGATAGGTGGCGAGGTGGGTCGCGAAGTCGATATTTTCCGAGGCTTCAAGGTTTTGTTGGTCTGCAAGGGACTGACGCGCGCGCGCACTCCACTCGAGTGATTCGTTTGTAGTAGGTGCTCGCGTTTTGAACCAGTCGCGCTGATCTTGAGCCTCCGCCATGACCACCTCGAAGAAAGACTGGCCATCGCGGATCTTCTTCAGCACTTTTGCTGAAGGTGTCAGGTCCGGGTTGGCGATGCATGGCCGCTGTGCCGACACACTGGCCGCATACGCTTCCCCTTCACTCACCGAGTCGAGCCAGGAGGCGATGGGCTTGCAGGCGTCGAGCAAGACGACAGCGAGTTTGGCCAGCGGCTCAGGTCCGTTACCCAGATCAAGCGTCAACCCTGGCTCACGCCCACGTTGTACGACGGCCACCTGGTTGGCATGCAGACGGGCAGACTCCGTGGGTGAATCCTCCGGGCTTGGGGCGAGCAGGCAGTAGAGGAGGAATACATCCAGAAAACGCATCACGGTGGTATTGATCCCGACCGGCAGGAAGGGATTGAGGTCCATACACCGCACTTCAATGTAGCCGACGCCGCGGTCAAACAGCGCTGTCAGCGGACGTTCTGCCGGTTTGAGTGGGCGTTTTGGCCGAATGGTGCCGTAGAACTCGTTTTCGATCTGGATGAGCGTATCGGTCAACTGTCGGTATTCGCCGTCCACCAGAGTGCCGATTTTCGAATACGGCGGGTGTCTCGTTGAAAGGGCCTGCCGGATGCTGGCCGCATACGCCTCAAGATTGTTGAAGCTGACATGGATCTGGCGTTGAGCGTCGCTGGTGTACCCGAGCGGCCCCATGCGCAGGGATGTCGCCCAGGGCAGGTGCAGGCTACCTTCACCGATGGGCTCGAGCCCGGTCTGCTGCGCCGAACCGAAGCTGCGGCAGATTGCCGGTGACGCGCCGAAGAGATAGATGAGTAACCATGAATAACGCCGGAAGTTGCGGATCAGGGAAAAGTACGCATCTGTCCGTGCTGCTGCAGTGGTGATACCGAGTGCTGCGAAGACCGCGTTATCCACGGAAAAGTTGTAGTGGATTCCTGAGATCGTCTGCATGACGGGTCCGTAACGATTCGCAAGCCCGCGCCGGTAGACTGTCTTGGTCATCCCTTTGTTGGATGTGCCGTATTGGCCAATGGGGATTTGATCGGGCGGCGGGAGCTTGCACGGCATGCTCGCTGGCCAGATCAGTTCATCGCCGAGACTGGACCAGACAAACCGGTGAATGTCGGTGAGTTCGGCGAGGCAATTCTCGGCCGTCGGATGTACACCGGTAATCAGTTCGAGTTGGGTTTCGCAGAAGTCCGTGGTGATCTGCGGATGCATGAGCGCCGACCCGAGTGCGAGCGGGTGCGGGGTCTGCGCCAACATGCCTGAGCTGTCGATACGCAGACTTTCTTTTTCGATACCCCGGTACAGCAGCCGGCCGTTGTCAAAACGACTTTTCTGCAGCGCGGCCAGTGCCCCCCCGGCTGGTTCTGGGATCCGATTCTCTTGCATGGGAGGAGGTTAACCGGTTTGGCCAGGAGGGCACAGCCTCCCGTACTCGTCGCTCCTGTGCCCGCCGCTCGTGTACCCGCGCCGACCTGATCCGGAGGTCAAAGTGACGTCAGTTTCAGGCCGGACCGGCGGCGACGATGGCGGCAGGTACCTTGAACTTGCGGAAATTCTCCTGGAACTTCGTGGCCAGGCTTTGTGCCGCAGCGTCGTAGGCAGCGACATCAGCCCACGCAGCGCGTGGGTTCAGGAGTTTTGCATCGATACCTGGAACGCTGACCGGAACATCGAGGTTCAGGCCTTTAATACGTGTCGTGCCGACCTTCTCAAGAGCCCCAGACTGCACGGCGGCGATGATTGCGCGGGTAACCGGAATGTCGAACCGTTTGCCGACGCCGTACCCACCTCCGGTCCATCCGGTATTGACGAGATAGACGCGCGAGCGGAATTCCTCGATACGTTTCATCAGCAGATCCGCGTAAACACCCGCGGGCCGCGGGAAGAACGGTGCGCCGAAACACGTGGAGAACGTAGCTTTGTAGGCTTCGGTGGAGCCGATTTCAGTTGAGCCAACAGCCGCGGTGTAACCCGAGAGGAAGTGATACGCCGCTGCTTCCTTGGAAAGAATCGATACCGGTGGCAGAACGCCGCTGACATCGCAGGTCAGAAAGATGATGTTGTTGGGTTCGCCTGCGCGGTTGTCGTCAACCTTGAGTTCGATGTTGCTGCGTGGATAACAGGCGCGGGTGTTTTCAGTGAGAGAACTGTTGGTGTAGTCGGGATTGCGGCTGTCGGGGTCCATGATCACGTTTTCGACGATCGCGCCAAAAGCGATGGCGTCCCAGATCACCGGCTCGTTCTTGCGCGACAGGTTGATGCACTTGGCATAACAGCCGCCTTCAAAGTTGAACACTGTACCTCGGCCCCAGCCGTGTTCGTCATCGCCGATCAGATAGCGGGAAGGATCGGCAGACAATGTGGTTTTGCCGGTCCCTGACAGACCGAAGAAGAGGGTGACGTCGCCGCTGTCGCCGACATTTGCTGAACAGTGCATGGGCAGCACGTCTTTTTCGGGCAGCAGGAAATTCAGCACCGAGAACATCGATTTTTTCATCTCGCCGGCGTAACGCATGCCGGCAAGCAGTACTTTGCGCTGGGCAAAATTGATCATCACCGTGCCATCGCTGTTGGTCCCGTCACGGGCGGGATCACAGGTGAACTCCGGTGCGTTGGCGATTTGCCAGACCTGCTTGTTGTGCGGATTGAAGTGATCCGGAACGATGAACAGGGATCGGCCGAAGAGTGCATGCCACGCGTATTCCGTGGTGACTTCGATCGGCAGGTAGTGCTCGGGATCGGCGCCGACATGCAGATGCGATACAAAGGTCTCGCGATCGGCAAGGTGGACCTGCACTCGGTCCCACAATGCATCGAAGATCTCCGGAGCAACGGGCTGATTGATGGCGCCCCAGTCGATTGCGTCAGAGGTCGAGAGCTCTTTGACGATGAAGCGGTCTTTTGGCGAGCGGCCAGTCCGCTTCCCGGTCAGGACGACAATGGCGCCGTTGCTCGCAAACTCCCCTTCATTCCTGCGTACTGCCTGCTCGGCGAGCGCAGCAGTGGAGAGATCGACGTGGTTTTCAGAGCGCGGAGGATGAGTGCCAGCCATGGGCTGAGGGTTTGCGGCCATTGTCAGGAGTCTTCCCGGGGGTTTTTGACAAGCCGGCATTATGCCAGAGCGTTTTCCCCCAACTACAACGGCCGAGTACCAAGTTGCAAACCGGTTCCCGTAGCCCTGTGAGGAGGATGTAAGGTCAGGTGTCAGGTTCGGATTGTTTGAGGCGACGCAGTTCCCTGCGGCCATGTTTTTCTGGGCGAGACGGCGGAGGAATCAGACCTGCGCGCTCGAGACGACGGGCGGCGATGACCCTCATTCGAGTGTTGATACTGTCTGCGGACTCTGCATAAAGGGCTTGGGCCAAGGTTGCTGAACCGCGATTTGCAGACAACCCGGTGACCGTCACTTCCATGTCGAAAAACGGCCGAGTCATGAGGATGACATCTCCGGGATGCACTGCTCGTGAGGCTTTGGCCCTGATCCCACCCATATGTACCTTGCCGCCATCGATCGCGTTTTTCGCCATGGCGCGGGTTCGATAAAACCGTGCCGCCCACAGCCACTGGTCGAGGCGCACACGATCAGTGCTCATCGCACGGATCGTGACGTTGGCATACACGTAGTGAAATCATGAATCGCCGGATAGGGGAGGTCGGTGCGGACCGGTCGCGCACTGTCCGGTTGCGCAATGGTGACGATGTGGCCGATTCCATATCGCCGCGCCGCGTGCAGCACCTCTGCGTTGTCGTCGATGAAAAGAGTACGGGCAGGATCAAAGGGGTGAAGGTCCTGCACCGCAAGCCAGAACCCGGTCGCTTCTTTCGGATACCCCACATCATGTGATGATACGGTCAGATCGAGTTCATCCACGATTCTGCTGTGCGTCTGTTTGATGTTGATGCTGCGGCGGTGGGCATTGGTGACCAACACGGCCGGACGCCCTGTCGCCCGAATGGCCCGCAGAAACTCGAGTGCTCCGGGACGCCACGTAATCAGATCGGTCGCCTCGCGATGCGGCGCCATGATGTCGAGAGCGGTATGGCGCTCCCAATAGTCGAGACAATAAAACTCAAGTGATCCGAAGATCGCCCGCATATGATCGAGCAGGCGTTGGCCGGCTTCGTCGACGCTGATCCCGTGCATCCTCGCGTAGTGGCTCGGGAGCAGTTCGTTCCAGACTCGGTTGTCGTAATGAAGGTCGAGGAGAGTCCCGTCCATGTCGAAGAGGACGGTGTCGATTTGATTCCAGTCGATCAAAGTGTGCTGTTCAAGCGGCTACTGCCTTTGGCCGATATGATACGGACTTTGTCCCGCGCGGATGCGACCGGATACCTGTCCGAGGTATGAGCCAACGTCCCCTGCCCGAAATTCTCGCCAGCCGCATGCTTGCACGCAGTCGGCTGTTTTCGATTGAAGAACTGACACTGCGTTTCAGCAATGGCGTGGAACGGGTGTACGAACGACTGCCGGTTCGTGGTCACCCCGGCGTGATCGTTGTGGCCTTGAATGAACGGCGCGAGATCATGCTGATCCGCGAATATGCCGCCGGTTTCCATGAAGTCCAGCTGTCGTTGCCCAAAGGTGCAGCCCACGTAGGCGAGACGCTCGAATATGCGGCGGACCGGGAGCTGAAAGAAGAAATCGGCTTCGGCGCCCGCCACGTCGAGTTCGTCAAACGGGTGACGCTGGCGCCTGGGCACATGGGGTTCACGATCAACATCATGTTTGCGAAAGACCTCTACCCGGAACAGCTTCCGGGAGACGAGCCGGAACCGATCGAGGTGGTGCCCTGGCCTCTCGAACGCCTGGATGAGCTGTTACGCAGCCCCGACTTCACAGAAGCGCGCGCCATAGCGGCGTTGACCCTGACCCGGGAACTCATGGAGAAAGCATGAAAGACGCGGATGTGGAAAAACTGCTCGCACTCGCTGCGCAGGCCGGCGAAGCCATCATGGCGGTGTATGCGCGCACAATCGAAGTATCGACCAAGTCTGATCAGTCGCCGTTGACCGAGGCGGATCTCGCATCCCACCGGATACTTGTCGATGGGCTGACTGCACTCACACCGGATATTCCGGTATTTAGTGAAGAAGACGCAGACATTCCTTGGGCCATCCGCAGTCAGTGGCGACGGTACTGGCTCATCGATCCGCTTGATGGGACGAAGGAGTTCATCAACCGCAATGGCGAGTTCACGGTCAACATCGCCTGCATCGAAGGTCACGAGGCGGTGTTCGGAGTCGTTGGTGTGCCCGCACAGGGCGTGATGTATTGGGGAGACGTTCGGCGTGGGGAGGCCTTTCGCCGGGAAAGCGGGCTGACAACGTCGATTCGTGGCAGACAACGTAATGAAAAAACGCCCCTGGTGATTGTTGCCAGCAGAAGCCACGGTGGACAGCGGCTTGAAGATTATCTGAAGACGGTAGAGGAGCGTTGTGGACGAACAGAGAGAACTCCGGTCGGGAGCTCACTGAAGCTCTGTATCCTTGCCGAAGGGCAAGCGGATCTGTATCCGCGGCTTGGACCGACTTCCGAGTGGGACATCGCTGCTGCCGACGCGGTGTTGCATGCCGCAGGTGGAGCACTCTGGGCAGCGGACGGATCAGCGTTCCGATACAACGCCAAGGAGTCCGTTCTGAATCCCGATTTCATCGCGGTCGCGGATGGACGCTATCCATGGAAATCGGTGTTGCCGCAGGTAGAGGGCTGATCGGAACGGTTCCGGTCGCTTTGGACGGTATACAGGGCTAGTGACCAGAGAGGGTGTTAGATGGCCTCAGCCGCCGGCCTGCAAGTCTTGGTGCAAACGCCCTGCCGAGGAGAATGACACTGTACTTACGTACAGGTCCGGCGGCTGAGGTGGCCAAGAATACTCATCCGGTCCAGAAAAGAAAGACTGGTTTTGTGATTTGAAATCCGATGGGGTCAAGGCAGGCCGCACATCACGCAGCGCCTGCACCGCGAGACTGGCAGACAGGCCCCTGACAAACTCCGGACAAAGCTCACCCGCTGAAAAACGTTAAATCGATCACAGGAACTCCCGATTTCATGAGGTCGTTGTCCATGCAACCGGTCATCCGCTTCCGCCGCTATAGTAATGAGAGGGTATCCGAGGCGGTGGCTCTGTTGAGTCCGTATCTCTTCTGGTTGGTGATCGGTATTGCCGGGGCAGGGATATGGATGATCACCGGCTGATCGCGGCCCGGATCCCCGACTTCAACTCCAGGTTCAGCCGTCGAAGAAAAACGGGCGGTGCAACCCCAAGAGCGTCGCTATTCGCCCACCTTTCTCACGAAGCGCGTCCGCGTCCTCCACGTGATTGACCTCTACGGTCGTCAGCACCCGCTGGGCAAGATCCCGACGGCCATAGTGGCATTGCAGGAAGAATCGACCCTGATCCCCATCGCCTGCGGGAAGTCGCCGATGCCAAGTGTCGGAGACAAACAGTGCAACGTCACCGGCACGTGCAAGTAAGGGCTGTGCCGAGCGACCTTCCCAGGTCAGGCTCGTGTCCATCACGCGGTCCGTCGGCGGTGACCGACCGGATTTGTGGCTGCCCGGCAACACGCCTGTGGGGCCTGACTCGATGCCGCAGTCCTGCACATAGATGTGCGCGCCGATAGCGAAGATCGGATACGGGATGCGGTCATCCTAGGGGATGCCCTCCGGCCGGGGAATATGGGGACCAGCGTCGATGTGCCAGGCGCCGCCACCATGCTGATTGCGACTGGGCGGTGGGTTGCGCCAGCAGGTATTGGCGATGACATGACAATCCTCACCCAGCAGCGGTTCTACCACTTCGAGAATTCGCGGATGGGCGATGGTCGCCCGGGCCTCGGCTGAACGGTTGAACATCTGGTAGCGAAAGTCCTCTCGCTCCTCTGGATCGAGATGCATCAGGCGCGGATCGGCGGGGAAATCCCGGTAAACACGTTCAAGTTCCGCCTTGAGGGCGGCGATCTCATCGGCGGCGAGAACACCACTAATGACCGCGTACCCTTCCTCTTCAAGCTGGCTGCTCTCGGCAGGAGCGGGACTCTGTCTGACCCGAAAATACACGCCTTTTCGTTCAAGCATGACTGGCTGCCCCCTTTTGGACTGCCTTACGATCGGGACTTACGTGCTGGTGTGGAAGTCACTGCAGCAAGACAACGAAGAAACTCCGTCAAGACCCGGCAGGACATCAACGTGTTGGACATCCCTGAAGACATCCGCAGCCGCATCGATGCTGCGCTGAATTCGCTCAAAACTCTCACCGCTTCCTATGTTGATGAACACGGCAAGCCGCATATCTCTCTATGGCAGCACGCACTTTCACAACCCGGATACCCTTGTGATCTGGGTGCGAAATCCGGACTCGCCGCTGCTGCGTACCCTCCCGACCCGCCCGTACATGGCGTTCATCGACGGAGATATCCAGGAGCGCGTCTACTGCACGCTTGAAGGCAAAGGCAGGGTCATTACGGCTGGTGATGAGCGGCAGCGTGTCTACGACCAGATGCATCCGATCGAACGGCAGTTCGATGGGGCCATGAAAGGCACGGCCATCGCCATCGATCTTGAGCGCGTGACGATATTGACCAAGGCCGGGAAAAACGTGCTGGTTCGGTGACCGGAAATTTCTGCCTGCTGGCTACCAACAGTTTTCGCGGATTGTCTCGCGCTGCTCCCGAAGTTCAGATTCGAGCTGTACTGCTTCGGCGATCGAATGCCCTTTGCGTTTTTTCAATTGCACCGCACGCAGCCCGGTACGTGCCGTTTCGCAGAGTTGCACGCGCCAAATCGTCGCCGGTCGGCTTGGATTTCGCTTTGCTGTTGCGCCTGAGTTTGATCCCTTGGCGAAAGCGGCTTCACCTGTCGATTCTGCTGATATACCAACAGACTGGATCAGTGGCGCCGGATCGATTCGCAGTGCCGTGCCATGCGGACACGGCAGGTCCAAAAAGAGGGGTGCTTCACCCGGCGATTCACAGACAAAGACCGTTGCCGTGAATATCAGGATGAAACTGCCAGCGAGGTGGTTGAAAGGGCTATCCATGCAGCCAGTATGCAAACGAGGTGAGGCGACCGTGAGGGCAGAAACCACCTATCAGGGTAGGTAATTCGACAATACGAGTGTGCGCGGTTAGCCTTCGGCATTCGGCAAATTCAAGGGGAGTGAACATGCATGATCTGATTATCAAACGCGGCACCGTTATCGATGGTTCGGGTGATGCGCCCCGTACTGCGGATATCGCCATCGACGGGGAAAAAATCGTTGCTGTCGGGCGGGTCGAAGGTTCCGCTCGCCACACCATCGATGCGGCAGGTGCACTGGTGACACCCGGATGGGTGGATGTGCATACCCACTACGACGGCCAGGCGACTTGGGATCCGCTCCTCGCTCCCTCCAGCTGGCATGGAGTGACCACCGCAGTAATGGGTAACTGTGGAGTGGGCTTCGCGCCGGTGCGCCCCGGTGCCGAGCAGTTCCTCATCGAACTCATGGAAGGTGTGGAAGACATACCGGGTGCCGCGCTTGCAGAAGGGATCGATTGGCAGTGGGAGTCGTTTGGCGAATACCTCGATGCACTCGACCGCAAGGCCCGCACCATCGATATCGGTACGCATGTACCCCACGGAGCCGTGCGCGCCTACGTCATGGGTGATCGGTGCAATGATAGGGACGCACAACCAACGGCCGCCGAACTCGCCGCCATGCAGGAAGAAGTGCGCAAGGGCATGCTCGCCGGCGCGCTCGGTTTTTCCAGCTCGCGTACGTGGCTGCATACAGACAAGAAAGGCGTTCACGTACCTGGCACGTTTGCCGGGGGTGATGAAATGTTGGCGCTGGGTCTGGCAATGAAAGGCCTGAAACACGGCGTGTTCGAAATGGTGTCCGATCATCTCGGTGGGGATGAGGAGTGGGCCTGGGTGAAGGCGTTCATCCGTGAAACTGGCCGACCAGTGACACTCGTCGCCACCTCGGCTGCGGCCTACGAAAATAACAAGATGTACAATATCGCCGAAGATGCCAGGCGCGAAGGATTCGAAGTTCGTCCGCAGATGGCGGGTCGGCCAACCGGTGTCCTGCATGGATTGCAGTCGAACTTCCATGTCTTCCTGCGCCATCCGACGTTTATGAGCGAACTCGCCAACCTGCCTCTCGAAGCAAGAGTTGCTCGCATGCGCACTCCCGAAACCCGCGCAAAACTGCTGTCGGAAACGAGCAGCATTACCATGACGATGTTGGGAGTACCACTCGACAAGTTGTTGTGGCAGGTGTTCCCGCTCGGTGAGCGTCCCAACTACGAACCTGATCGTGACCAGAGTGTCGCGGGACTTGCTGCCAAGCTCGGTAAATCCGGCTTCGAAGTCATGTACGACCTGCTGCTTCAACATGACGGCCGTGAACTCTTCTACCAGCCACTCGGTGGGTATCAGACCTACAACTTCGACAACTTCCGCAAATCCATGGAGCATCCGAACGTGCTGTTCGGACTCTCCGACGGAGGCGCGCACTGCGGCGTAATCGCGGATGCCGGCATGGCCACGTTCATTCTGACCCACTGGGGTCGTGACCGCGTGAAGGGCGAGCGCATGCCCCTTGAGTTTCTCGTCAGGAAGTTGTCGCGTGATACGGCGCTCGCCTATGGGCTTGATGATCGAGGCCTGCTCGCCGCTGGCAAGCTCGCGGATATCAACGTCATTGACTTTGATCGATTGCAGTTGTCAAGACCGGAAGCGATCTACGACCTGCCTGCCGGTGGTCGCAGACTGGTGCAACAGGTTTCCGGTTATTCACACATCGTCAAACGCGGACAAACGATCTTCACCGACGGGCAGCACACCGGTGCGCTACCGGGCCGTCTGGTGCGCGGCGGGGTCTAGTTGGCGAAACCCGGAGGAACGGCAAAGCGAAAGCCTTGCCGTTCCAGTTCCTGTGCCACTTGGATCGTCAGGCGATCATCGAACGCATTCCCAACGATCTGTACGCCGATAGGCAATCCTTCTTCACCGGCCCCTGTCGGTATCACCGTTGAAGGCAGCCTCGAGATACCGATCAGACCCGCCCAGAAGATCTGTTGCATGTAGTCCTGTGGATTGCCGTCCACGGTGACGGTGCGCTGTTCCGGGGGTCCATGGTCATGGGGGAACGCCGGCGTCGGATTCTGCGGGGCGAGCAGGATGTCGTACTGCTCGAAGAAGCGGTGCCAGGCCCAGCGCAGGTAGTCGCGCATGTTGTTGTAACGAAGCCAGTCGCGATGGTTCAGCGTTGCGATCTTCGGCATCCGCGAAGCCGGATCGTTGGCGCCCTCGGGGATCTGTGCTGCCGCCGCCTTCATTGCGTTGTATTCCTCGTCAGGAAAACTGACCGCCAGGAACGAAAAGAGCAGCGTAGTGTAGACATCGTGGTTGTGCTGCGAGGTGAACTCAGGGCGAGCGTCGTGGTTCACGTAGGCTCCGGCCTGTGCGAGCGCATCCGCGACCTTCAGAACCCGACTCTCGGTTTCGCGGCTCACGGGGCACACCGGATCATTGGCCCAGACACCGACACGCAGCTGACCAAGGTTGCGATAGGGCAATCCCTTGAGTTCGTAACGCAGCCCTTTATCGAGCAGATCAGGTGCAGCGAGCACATCCAGCATCAGCTCAAGATCAAAGGCAGAGCGCGCGAGCGGACCGACGACGGCGATATCCGGCTCCGCAATGGCTGGCGGGAGGTTCTGACCGCGGGACGGGATCAGCCCCCAGGTGGGTTTGTGTCCGAACACCCCGTTGAAGTGGGCCGGATTGCGAATCGAGCCGCCGATGTCCGAACCGAGTTCGAGCGCCGAATATCCTGCAGCCAGTGATGCACCAGATCCGCCGGACGATCCGCCCGGTGATCGATTCAGATTCCATGGATTGTTGGTCTGGCCATAGATGCTGTTGTAGCTCTGCCAGTCGGCGAGATTTTCCGGCACGTTTGATTTGCCAAAGACGATCGCGCCTGCGGCTCGGAGCCGCTGAACAGTCACCGCATCGGCGCTGGCGATGTTGTTCCGGAAAGCCGGAATGCCCCAGGTGGTGGGGGCGCCCGATACGTTGAACGACTCTTTCACGGTCATTGAGAGGCCGAGCAGCGGACGCTGCCCGTCCGGTCGACCCTTTACTGTCGCTGCTGCCTTGACCGCACTTTCGCGGTCCTGCCAGACGAGTGCGCGGACTGACGGGTCGTGGCGGTCGATCTGTGCAAAGTGGGCGGTCAAGAGCTCTGCCGCCGAATAGTCGCCCCGGATGAGGTGGTTGAGGTGTGTAATCGCTGATGCGTGAACGTCAATCATGAGCTTTTAACTCCGCTTAACTCCGATTCGCCCGAAAACTCCGGACCCGCAGTACCTGTGCTGCATTGCATCGTTACAGTCGCCGCCATCAGTCATACATGCATCTTTCATGAAGTAAGGGAGGGCGCGGCCATGCAAACAAGAACAAGAAACACGATGATCATACTGGCGTTGGTCGGACTCTTGATGAACCTTGCGCTCGCAGTGGTGTTCTAAGGGCAGTTCGGCTGATTCTGCTTAAGAACCCAATCAAGGGAACTCAGCCTAGGGAATTCAACCACTCATCATCTGAGCCTTCAGGAATACCCGCAAACAAAGGTGTCGACAGATAGCGCTCGCCGGTATCCGGCAACATTGCCAGGATCACCGAGCCCGCAGGTGCTTTGGCGGCAACCTTCAGGGCGGCGGTGAAGGTCGCTCCCGCAGAAATTCCCACAAAGATTCCCTCTTTCTGCGCGAGTGCGAGGGCATTCGCCATGGATTCGTTCTCGTTTACCGGGATGATTTCATCGGCCACGCCACGGTCCAGAACGCCGGGTACGAAGTCCGGGGTCCAACCCTGGATCTTGTGCGGGTTGAATGTTCCACCTGACAACAACGCGGCCTGTTCCGGTTCAGTTGCAATGACCCGGATGTTCGGGCGTGCGGCCTTCAGCACCCGCCCTGCGCCGGACAAGGTTCCGCCGGTTCCCCAACCTGTAACCCAGAAGTCGAGCCGCTCTCCGGCGAAGTCCCGCAGGATTTCCGGGCCGGTGGTTTGCGCGTGGTAGGCCGGGTTGGCCGGGTTTTCGAATTGACGCGCAAGAAACCATCCATGTTTTTCGGCCAGTTCGGCAGCCCGGCGAACCATGCCTGAACCTCGCTCGGCAGCCGGGGTGAGAATCACCTTGGCACCGAGTGCCCGCATGATCTTGCGCCGCTCGATGGAGAAGGTTTCTACCATCGTGGCGACAAACGGATGCCCGAGCGCGGCACACACCATCGCGAGGGCGATGCCGGTGTTTCCTGACGTGGCCTCGACAACGGGCTGGCCGGGCTTCAGCGCGCCGCTGTCACGGGCGTCCTTGATGATTGCGTAGGCAAGACGGTCCTTGATCGATGCCAGCGGGTTGAAGGATTCGACTTTCACGTACATCGTCACGTGAGTCGGCGCCAGCTTGTTGATGCGGACGACGGGTGTATTGCCGATGGTTTCGAGAATGTTGTTAAAACGCACGATCAGCCTCCGAGATAGTAGCGCAAGGCCCGGGTTGCCCGGTCGATGGCGGCCGGGGATTTCGCAACGGTTGAATGCGTACCGAAAAATCCGTGCACTACACCGTCGTAACGCGTGTGCCCGGTATCGACACCGGCCGCGGCCAGTGCCCGCGCATAGGCCTCGCCTTCATCACGCAGCGGGTCGAACTCCGCGGTGATCACCAGAGCGGGTGGCAGGTCACGCAGGTTCGTCGCCCGCAGGGGTGATGCGTAGGCCTGATTGCGGGCTTCCGCGCCAGGCACGTAGTGATCCCAGAACCATTGCATGGCGCTGCGTGTCAGCAGGTAACCGGTTGCGTTGTCCTGATAGGAACGGGTCTCGAAATTCGGCTCCGTTACCGGATAGATCAAGAGCTGGAACGCAAGTGCCGGCCCGCCGTCGTCGCGGGCCTTCAGCGCCACTGCGGCGGCCAGATTGCCGCCGGCGCTGTCGCCGCCCACTGCAATCCGGGTGGCGTCGATGCCGAGAGTCGCTGCCTCCCTGGCAACCCAGCAGGTGGCGTCGAAACAGTCGATCATCGCATCGGGATAGCGGGTTTCCGGTGCCAGGCGATAGTCCACGCTGATGACGGTACATCCGGAACCTGCGCAGAGTCGCCGAGCGGTTTCATCATGGCTGTCGAGGCTCACAATCACCCAACCGCCGCCATGGAAGTACACCAGTGCGCCGCGGTTGGCCCGCTCAGACAGGGCCTTGTAGATCCGGATCGGAATGTCAGCCTCGGAGCCTGCGATGCTGCGGTTTTCGACCCCATGCACTGCGGTTGGCACGGCGGGAGGTGGCCCCAGGCTCAGCTTGCGTGCCTGTTCCGGTGTCAACGTTGAAAACTCGGGGGCTCCGAGTTGTCTGAGCAGGTCGAGAACGGCCTGGGTATCAGGATCGACTGGCACGGTCGCAGGTCCGGTTTTTTCTTATCGGGCTCGCAAGAGCTTACACCTGACGCGGTCCCCGATGCGGGGAAGGCTGCTTCCCTGCGAAAATTCCCGTCATCAGACCGGGGGTCGGATACGCATGAGCAGCGAAGATCGTTCGAAGTGGAACACGCGCTACCTGGACGGCGCTTACGAGTCGCGCACGCATCCGTCTGCATTGTTGGTGGAGTGGCAGGACCGGCTGCCGGTCGGCCGGGCACTTGACGTGGCTTGTGGTGCAGGTCGTAACTCGCTCTGGCTGGCGGAGCGCGGAAACCAGGTCACTGCTGTCGACATATCAGACGTCGCCCTGCGACGGCTCGGTGATCACGCCGGCGTCGGGAGAATCGAAACTGTCGAGCTGGATCTCGATCAGGGGCTCTCCATCGAAGGCCGGTTCGACCTGATCATCAAAATGCGTTTCCTCAGCCTGAAGCTCCTCCCGACGCTTGTCGACAGGCTGGACTCCGGTGGTGTTCTTGTGTGCGAAGTCTTGTTGCAAAGCGGGCAGGGTGATGCCGCTCCGGCGCCATCTTCATTCCGCGCTGCTCCCGGCGCACTGCTTGCGACGGCACAGGGTCTTGAAATTATGTACTACGACGAAGGTCCGGTGATGGACCCGGATGGGCGAACGGTCCTGCTGGCGCGGCTCATCGGACGCCGCAGGTGACCAGACGCGTTTGACCAGGTGCCGTTGGCCTTGTGACAACAAGGGAACGTAGCGGTAGTGTAAGGCTCAAAACCGCGGGAGAGTCTCAGATGGAAACCGGTACTGTTCCTGATATGACCATGATCGGTGATCGACTTGCGATCCAGGAAGTGCTCGCCAAACACAGTCGCGGCGTGGATCGCGCCGACGAGACCGTTCTCAAGTCGTGTTATTGGCCTGATTCAACGGTGGCCTATGGCGGCTTCAACGGCAATGCCCACGAGTTCTGCGCCTATCTGCCAAACGGCATCAAGCGCTATTACGCCACCCAGCACACCATCACCAACATCCTCGCCGACATCCGTGGCAATCGAGCACAGGTAGAGACCTACGTCACCGCGTATCACTATCGTCGGGAAGAGGATGGCGCGGGCACCGAGATGACCTATCTCGGCCGTTACCTCGACCGGTTCGAAAAACGCGGCAACGTCTGGAAGATCCGCCACCGTCAGGTGCTCATGGACTGGAACCAGAATACGACGGCGTCATCGATCAACCAGGGGCCACCCTTCGATGGCCTCGCCCGTGGTACCCGGTATCCGGAAGATCCGATGTACACAATGCTTGCCGAGAACGTTTGACGTTTCCCCCTGAAGTACTAGGGTTCAGAGGCCGACCCAGATCGGTGAGGTGTAGGCACGCTCCTGAATGACATCAGGTCCCTCCTGCGAGCGGTCTTTGCCGAGCGCCAGCGCATCGAGCAGGCTGTGTCTCGCGGTCGGTACCTGCAGGACCCGGGCGTAGTAAAAGGCCTTTTCATCGGCTGTGCTCTCCGGATCGATCCACACAGCAGACAGTTCCGCCGCGCCGGTTGTGCCTGTGCGTCGCCCCGTTCGCCGATCCACTTCATCGGGTACAGGTTCAGGAGCGCCGTTCCAGAGATTCCTCGGTGTTGACCAGGCGACATCGAATATCTTCTCGTGGGTCTCACCGACGGCATCAATCCAGCCCTTGATGATCTGGATCCGGTCGAGCGGTGCTTCCTGCGGATCCTGCAGAGCTTGCACGATGAATCGCTGGTTCGCACTGCGTTTGACGTCGCTACCCATCGGCGAAAGGTCGCCAGCAGTCGTCTTCCAGTCAGGAGGCAACGGAGCACCGCCGGCAGGAGAAGCGGCGAGTGTTTCTTCGGCGGTAACAAAAAACTGCACGCGAATGCGTGGCCCTGTGGTTGCGTACACTTCACGGCGCTTCATGGCAGCGAGGATCGAATCCCGGGAATTTTCTTCTGCCCAGACCGCAGCCAGTCCGGACGCCGACATGGTCCAGCCGGTGGGACCTTTCGCCAGCGCATCCTGGGCTTTGGTTTCCGGGGTAGAGTCGGTGGCCATCTTGCCCCAGAAGTTCGGCTCTTCCGCCGAAGACAAACCGGTGTGGGAATCGGTGGAGCCGATCAGGCCGAAGTCGAACGGATTGATACCGAGGCTTCTTTCGAGGGCAAGACCGGTGCGCAGCGCCGGGCGCACAAAGTCCGCTGCCCCCGGTTTGTAGGGCTCCGGGGACTTTTGCAGGTAGAAGTTGTACCGCTCGAAGTCTGCGAACGTATCGTCAGGCGAGAGAGTCGGGTGGGTTTCCGAATCGCCCTTGATCTGCGTCATTTCCACCACCCGCTCCCAGGTCGCGCGCTGACGAGCCTGCTCTGCGGTGAGCGCTTCACCTCGCAGGGTACGGTCCGAGAACATCAGACCTTTGGAGAGGTTTGAGTTGTGCGGGATCGACAGGAAGCTGACGCCGGTTTCTTTGCTGGTGCGATCGAGCCAGTTGAAGAGATCCTCCGGGTAGGGACTTATCACTGATGACAGGGGTTCGAACGTGCGCGCGGCAGCCCCATCGGCGTTGGTCACGATGATGCGATGCAGGTTGGCGCCGCCGGGGGTCGAGGACCATTCCCAGCCGATGAATGCGGTGAATTTTCCAGGCTGGTTGTGATGGTCGGCGGCATCGGCAAACGACAGCCAGGCATCCGTCGTGGCCCCGGGCTGAGGTGGTAACGGACCCGCGGCAGCTTCACTCCACCGCTTCGCGGCCTCCTCTGGCGATTGGGTCTCAGGCAGGACGCTGGAGAACATCTGTGGACCTTCGCGGTTGTCGATAGCCTCACGTACCACACGCGCCTTGTACCAGTTGAGCAGCCTGTCGATGGGACCATCTTCTTCGCTGTTGGCGATACCGTTCAGGTAGATACTGCGAAACCCGCCGAAGAACTCGGCGTGGTCTGATACAACGAGGAAGTCGAGGGGCTGACCGATCTGCACGCGGCTGCGGTTATAGGGGTGAATGACCGGCTCACCTTTCGCCCAGCGAAACGCTGTGTCTGGATCAGCGGAGACGTTGTTGTTGAGGAAGGCGTCGAAAGAGTTGTTCGTGTGCAGATGTGTGTCCCCCCACAGCAGAACCTTATCGTGAGCAAATACAAGGCCGGGGATCAATACCAGCAAGCAGAAGATGTGCCTCTTCATTTTGGCATCCTGATGGTGGCCGTGCCGACAACACGAGTCTCATTGGTCTCGTTTCGGATCAGCAGGTCGAGTTCTGCTGTCCCTGCTGTCGTATCGATGTCGGTGACAATCGCAGTCACCGCACACGGCTGATCGGCGATGAGCGGTGCCCTGAAAACGCAGTCGACTTTCTGGATGCGCGCCGCCGGAATTTCGCGGTGAATCAAGGCGCAGAGGAAGCCCATGCCGAGAATACCGGGCACCAGCGCGCCAGGAAGGCCTTCTTTCCGGCTGCGTTCGTGATTGGTAAACCGCGCCGCGTTTCCCCAGCCGACGGCATCGGCCACAGCGGCGGAGTTCGGCAGGGCAGTGTCTGGCAGGTAGGGTCCGAGCTCCATGCCGAACTCGATATCGGTGATCGACTGGATGCTCATGATTCGCTCCGCTCGCGGATCACCATGCGGCTGTCGGCGAGGGCGAGAAGCTTTTCTGCGGCGTCGTAGATCTCCATCCGGGAGATCAGGAACACCATGCGACCACTCCGGCCACTCTTGTCATAGATGTCGTGCAGATGGGTACGTCCATTGAGTGGGACACCTGCCGGCACCGGCTGCAGAGAAGTCACCGCCTTGCCGCCATCGACGGGGAGGCCCCCGAGAGCTGGAAAGTCGATAGGCAGGTGGCGGCCTGACGACAGACTCGCGATGTAGGCGGGAAACACCTCGAACGCGGCGTGTGCGGGATCAATGTACTCAGGTCTGGTCTCGCCGGAGATGCGCGCAACGGTCGCGGAGTTCTCCGCTTGCACCGTGAAATCGCGCCGGTCGAAAACGAGGTTGAGGTATTTTGATTTGAGCGCTTCGATGTCGACCATCGTGTTGTGATCACCGCGTTGTATGCCAGAATCGCGGCCCATTCTCTGCCAAACAGGTACTTCATGCGCGACATTTCCTATGCCGGTAAACGAGTGGTTCTGACCGGTGGCTTTTCCGGAATCGGCGCGGCGCTCATCGAGGTGTTGCGGGAACTGGGAGCGGATGACATTACTGTCCTGGATCTGAAAGAGCCGACAGCGCGTATCGAGCGTTTCATAACAACCGACATGGGTAATCCCGTGTCGATCGATGCTGCGGCCAGCACCATTGGCGATGGTGTCGATGTGCTCTTCAACAATGCCGGTATTGCCGCAACGCGGCCTGCGGAACAGGTCATGCGTGTGAACATTCTGGGTCTCAAGCGGCTAACCGAGCGGCTGCTGCCAGGCATGAAGGCGGGTGGTGCCATCGTCAACACCGCTTCAACCGCCGGTAATCAGTGGCCGGGCAATCTCGAGGTCATTCGCAAACTGCTCGCGATCCAGGGCTGGGATGAGGGTGTGGCTTGGATTCACGACCAGATGCCGGTGATTGCTGATGGGTACTTTTTCTCTAAGCAGTGCGTCCAGGTTTACACAATGATGCTGAGCCGTCCTGCCATCCGGCAGGGCGTTCGGGTCAACAGCATCTGTCCATCACCTGTCGATACGCCGCTGTTACCGGATTTTCGCGCAACGATGACCGACAAGATCATCGATTGGGCGATCGCGGAAGGCGCCGGGAGAGTGGCGACGCCACGGGATCAGGCGAAAGCACTCGCGTTCCTGGGCTCGGATCTCGCCAGTTACGTTAATGGCGTAAACCTGCTCGTGGATGGCGGATTTACTGCCGCGATGACCACAGGGCAGGTCGATATGTCAGCGCTGGCGGGTTAACAAAGGTTTCCACACAACAACCTGTGCCCGCAGCCGCCTGGCATGTCAGCCAGTGGTTCAATGCAGCCAGTCTCCCGGAACCACCATCGCTCGAGAACCTTCGTGGCCGCGTGATCCTGCTGCACTCGTTCCAGATGTTGTGTCCGGGCTGTGGCAGTCACGGCATTCCGCAAGCGGAGAAAGTCCATCGCCGGTTGGGGTCGGATGATTTCGCCGTGATCGGGTTGCATACGGTTTTTGAACACCACGATGCCATGCGGCCCGTTTCACTCGAAGCCTTCCTGTACGAGTACAAGGTGACTCATCCGGTGGGCGTCGATGTGGCCGTGCCGGGATCGCCGATTCCCGCGACCATGCAGGCCTACGGGATGCGAGGCAATCCGACTTCGATCCTGATCGACCGGGCCGGGTACATCCGCGCGCACCGCATGGGCGCAATGGATGACCTGGAACTCGGCTTCATGATCGGGCTGCTGCTGTCGGAGTGAGCACTCAGACCTTGCGGTCCCGGTCTTTCCAGAATCGATCGCGCAGCTCACGTTTGAGAATTTTGCCGGTCGGTGCCTTGGGCAGGGTGTCGACGAAATCCACGGACTTCGGTTTCTGATACGAGGCGAGATGCTGCTTTGCGGTATCGATGATTTCCGCCGCGGTAGCGGTTTGTCCGGGTTTGAGCACGACCACTGCCTTGACCGCCTCACCCCATTCTTCATCCGGAATACCGATGACGGCGGCTTCGAGCACGGCCGGGTGTTTGTGGATGGCAGCTTCCACCTGCGTCGAATAGATGTTCTCCCCACCTGAGATGATCATGTCCTTGGCGCGGTCGACGATGAAGAGATAGCTATCGCTGTCCCAGGTGGCGATGTCACCGGTTCTCATCCAGCTGTCGCGAAAGGTCTGCGCATTCAGTTCGGGCTTGCGCCAATAACCGAGCATGTTGGCTTCAGAGCGGATTTCGATTTCCCCTGGCGTGCTGCCGTCCCGGGGTACCACGCGTCCGTCTTCATCAACTACCCGCACCTGGGTGACGAAACCTTCGCGGCCGCATGAGCTCAGTCGTTCGGGATGAATTCCATTGATGGCGTCGCGGTGATCCTCCTGGGAGAGGAACGTCATGGTCATGCCTTCTGTCTGGCCATAACCCTGGATGAGCGTGCACGGAAATGACTCCAGCGCCGCTTTCACAACAGTGGCCGGCATGGGGCCGCCTCCATACTGGATGTTGCGCAGGCTGGATATGTCAGCGGTTCTGAAGTTCGGTGCTGCCATCATCCAGTTGAGCATGGTGGTGATGCCAAGGAATGCCGAGACACGTTCGGCCTCGATGATTTCGATGGCTCGCACTGCGTCGAAGTTCATGAGTACCACCGGACACCCGTGTGCCATGTAGTTCATGGCGAGAGCCACGGGGATGTGGAACATCTGGCCGGTGAGCATGTAGACATCGCTCGGCACCACCCGTTCAGCAACGGTCTGGTTCAACATGCCCATGAACAGGGTCTTGTGGGTGTGCAACGCCCCTTTGGAAATGCCGGTTGTACCACCGGTGTAGAGGATCAGTGTGGGGTCGTCATTGCCGGTTGTGGTGGAGGTCACCGGTTCGTGATCGGACGCCCGGGAGAAGAACGCCTCGTAGCTGCCGTCACTGTTGTCGCCGAATTCCAGCCAGATCGGCGCATCCACTGCCGATTGCATGTCCGCCCGTTCCCTGCGGAATTCATCTGAAGAGATCACGACGGTCGGATCACCATCGGCGAGAATGCGTCCGAGTTCAGGCCCGGAAAGCCGCCAGTTGAGCGGTTGGGCGATGAAGCCTGCACGCGCGCAGGCGTAGTAGATTTCGAAATATTCGATCGCGTTCTTGGCGAGCACACCGATCCGCGCCCCTTTCTCGACCCGTTGGTCGATGAGCGCATTGGCGAGCCGGCGCACACGCGCATCGAGTGCGCCAAACGTCACCCTTCGCCCGTTGGTGGCATCGATGATGGCTTCCGAATCCGGTGCCCGTGATGCCCATTTGGCGGTGATGTGGCCGATGTTCATGAGTTCTCCCCGGCGGCTGGTGTGCGCCGATCCCGTGTGACGCGATTTACCTACGAGGATATCATCGGCCCGGGAAGTGGAGGAACGAGATGCCCAAGCTCGTGGTGCTGATTTCAAAACGACCGGATGTTTCGCGGGAAGACTTCATCGCCTACTACGAGGCCAACCACGCGCCGTTGGCGAAACGGCTGCTGCCCATGATCGGCAGATACACGCGGTCCTTTCTGCCGGAAGGCCATGGCGCTGATTTTGATGTGGTCACGGAAATCTGGTTTCGAGACGAGACGGCCTATGCCGAGTTCCGCTCACGGATGGCAGATCCGGTGATCATCGCCGCCATACGTGCGGACGAAGCCAACTTTCTGCTGAGCGACCGGGTGCGCTCGTGGGTGGTGCACGAAACCGGCGATGTGCCGGGTACGGTCTGATTGATCCTGGGGAGCGAGTACGTCATGACCACTGAGTTCGATTTCTATGGCGAAACTTTCCAGCGCAATCCGGGTGCGACCTTTGCGCGGATGATCAGTGAGTGTCCGATTCATCATTCGGCGGAACATGGCTGGTACTCGGTGTTCCGTTATGAAGACATCGCCCGGATCCTCAAAGACAACCAGAACTTTTCCGCGCGTTTTGGTCCGGGGCCCGCTTATGCCCAACCGGGAAGTGGCGCTGGTCTGGTGAGTGCGGATCCGCCACTGCATGGCAAACAGAAGCGGGCGATCGTCAGCGCTTTCAACGCCACCACGATAGCGGCGATGGAAGGGCCGATACGCGGTTTCGTCACCACACTCATCGACCGGATCATTCACAAGGGCCGCTGTGATGTGATCACCGACATCGCCATCCCGATACCGATGTGGGTGATCTGCCGCATGCTCGACCTGCCTTATGAGCGTGACAAGGCCATGCTGCGAGAGTGGGTCGAGGTGCTGGCAGGCGCCGTATTTTCCAAGGGAAACGATGCCCTCGCTACGGAGCGCATGGTCAAGGTGAAAGCGCTCATGGAGTACTTTCGACCTCACATTGAAAACAAGGTCGCGATGGAAAAACGTGGCGAAGATCCGGGTGATGACCTCATCGGCCTGCTCGCCAAGGGGCGTGTCGATGGAGAACGCATCTCCATGATGGAAATGCTGAGTTTTGCACAGTTCCTGCTGGTCGCTGGCAGCGGCACCACAACCAATCTGATCGGCAACTTCATCAAGCTGATGCTGGCTTATCCCGAGCAGTACCAGAAACTGCGCGCGAGTCCTGGCCTTCTCGATCAGGCGATTGAAGAGGTGCTTCGATATGACGCTCCCGTACACGGGCTCTTTCGCACCAACAATGAAGAGATTCAGCTCGGCCCGTATGTGGTGCCCAAGGAATCGAAGATCTGTCTGATGTGGGGCAGTGCCAACCGGGATCCCGGACTATTCGAAAACCCGGAAACGTTCGACATCACTCGTGACCTGGTTGATCTGCGGCAGAACGTTTCATTTGGCCAGGGTATGCACAAGTGTCTGGGTGCGCCACTCGCCCGGCTCGAGTGCAAGGTGTTTGCTGAAGAGTTCCTGCGGCGCATCCCGGAGTTCGAAGCCGACGGCCCACAAGTGCGCTTCCCCTATGCGACCCTCAATGGTCTAGACAATCTGCCCATCCGTTTTCCGGTTTCAAATAATTGAGGAGTGACCTGACTGTGAACACGCTCGAAGCCATGGAAACCTGCACCGCGATGCGTTACTTCAAGGAAGAACCGGTATCGCGTGATGTGCTCACCAAACTGATCTACGCCGCGACCCGTGCATCGAGCCCGGGCAACAGCCAGGGCTGGGAGTTTGTGGTGGTGGATGACACCGCGGCGAAAGAAAAGATCGGTGCGGTGATCAAGGCCGGCATGGCACCGGCGTTTGCCAACAAGCCACAGGGGCTCGACGGGGTGCAGTCGCGCATGTATGCCGGTGCCGAACACCTCGCCAACAACTTTGCAAAGGTGCCGGCATGGATTGTGGGCTGCGGTCGCAAGCTCTATCCACCGCAGGCGCCGAGTGATGTGTTCATGTATTCGACGGTCTACCCGGCAGCGCAGAATCTCATCGTTGCGGCCCGCTCAATGGGCATCGGCGCCTGCTTCACCACCTTCCATCATGCCGCGGGTGGTGTGATCCGTGAGGTCTGCAGGATCCCTGAAGATGTGCACCTGTGTGTGATGGTGGCGATCGGTCATCCGGCGCGCCAATTCATGCCTGTGCAGCGCCGGCCTGTTGAGTCAGTCATTCACTGGAACAGTTTTTGACGCGGAAAAACAAAGGGCGCCCGAAGGCGCCCTTGGATCAGCCGAAAGAACCCGGTTCGATCAGACTCGCTCGATGATGATCGCCGGTGCCATGCCACCAGCAGCACACATGGTCACGAGACCGGTGGAGAGGTTACGTCGCTCGAGTTCATCGAGAATCGTGCCTATCAGGACCGAGCCGGTGCCGGCAATGGGATGACCGAGAGCGATTGCACCACCATTGACGTTTACCTTGGCCGGGTCGACGTTGAGATCACGCATGAACTTGAACGGTACGACGGCGAACGCTTCATTGATCTCGAAGAGATCGATGTCGCTCAGTGACATGCCCGCCTTTGCCAACACCTTCTTCGCGGCCGGTCCCGGCTCGTTCAGCATGAGCTCCGGGCTGCCGGCGGCATTGGCCATGGCGACGATGCGTGCACGTGGTTTCCAGCCCTGTGCCTTTGCGTATTCCGGCGATGCGAGCAGCACCCCACCGGAGCCATCGACAACACCGGACGAATTACCGGCATGGTGTACGTGGTTGATGTTGATGTCCGGGTAGGTGCGACGCACGATCGAGTCGAACGTCTCACCGGTTTCGTCTACCGGCATCGGCATGAAGTTCGAAAACACCGCTGGCAACTGCCCAAGCCCTTCGAGGGTGGTTTGTGGCCGTGGGAACTCATCCTTGTCGAGCGCGAGCGAACCATCTTCGTTGTAAACGGGTACGACACTGCGATTGAAGAAGCCGCCTTCCATCGCACGCTTGGCACGCTGCTGACTTTCGAAGGCGAGCTTGTCGACGTCTTCCCGCGAGATGCCCTCGAGTGTCGCAATGACGTCCGCGCACACACCTTGATGCGGCTGTGGGTGCAACTCACGCAGCTTCATGTTGCCGGCATCGAGCAGGCCACCACCACCTTGGGCGGCGAGCTGGGCGGTATACGACATCATCTCGACACCACCAGCGACGACCAGATCTTCCATACCGGACATGATGCTGGCAGCAGCCATATTGACTGAAGTAATGCCTGAGCCGCAGAAGCGGTCCAGCGTCACGCCGCTGGCACGCGTATCCCAGCCGGCGGCGAGCAGCGACATGCGGGCAATGCAGGAGCCCTGTTTGCCACGCTGGGCGCTGCAGCCCCAGATCACGTCATCCACTTCGGACGTCTTGATGCCGTTGCGCTCCCTGAGCGCGTTGAGCACCGTCGCGGACAGGTGCTGCGGGTGCAGGTGGGCCAGCGCGCCGCGGCCTACTTTGCCGATACCCCGTGGGGTGCGGGCGGTGTCGATGATCCAGGCTTCTTTGGCCAAGGTGGGTCTCCCTTCTGGTGTTGCCTTTGATACTGGTGCCGACATCGCTTTCGTCCGGCACCGGGTCGGTGATTCCAGGCGATTCTACATGAGCGACCCTGCCAGGCTCTTCATTCAGAAGTGAGGATTCGCTGCACTCAAATTAGTCCTGGCGGTTCGAACGGACGCGGGGAATAACCGAAGTCTGCCGTTGCGGCGCCATTGTCGGTCACGAGGTCGGCATACATGCGGTCGACCATTTCGATTCGCAGATACGACTGACCCAGGAGTGTCCGGGCACCGAAGATCAACAGGTAGTAGAGAAGGCGGGGGACCGGAATCAGGATTGGCCGATGTCCATCGGTGCTGCGAATACGTCGCACCATATCTTCATAGAGGAGCACCTCGCCGCCGCCCAGGTTGTAAGCCTTGTTGGCAGTGGCGGGATGTCCGAGGACGCTCACACACGCGGCCGCCAGATCATCGACATGCACCGGCTGGCGAACCCCCCGGGCACCGATTGGCAGTGTAAGACAGGAGAATCGCCGGAAAATCGAGCGGATAAAAACAACGTTCTGGTCCCGGTTGACGCCATACATCATGGTTGGCCGAAGCACGGTCCAGACGATGCCACGACGCTCTGACCAGGTTGCCAGATGCCGCGCCGCATGGATCTGCGACTCTACGAAGGCGCGTTCGGTTGGTGATGACGAATCAGCCTTGGTGAATATGCCGGTTGTCCCGAAGGCAATCACGCGACGCAGGGCAGGCGTGGAATCGAGATGAGGCAGCAATGCTCCCAGGCCGGGAAGCGGGGCAAGGCTGATCAGGCAGAAGACTTCTGAAAGCGGTGGAGTGACGGTGAGGCCTGCCTGGTCAAAGTGGTGCATCACGATGCCGGCACGACTCCAGCCGAGCTGGCGGGAAATGCCATGAACGCAATAACCGTCCCGCTGCAGATGATCGACCAATGGCTGGCCGGCTTGGCTGGAGATGCCAAACACTGCAACTACAGGGCGGGTAGCTTTAGCCTTCAGAGTCACTTTTGCAGGTCCACTCGTCGCTCCGGCTTGCACCCGGACGGCAGCCATCTGCCTCCGCTGGATTGTTTCTCCTGCCAGCCGTGACCGCTAGAGGGTCGCGTGTAGTCAAGAGACAAGCTGGCGGCAGTGGTGGTGCAGTGCGATCCCGTTTGCAGCGGATCATCGTGCAGCCTAACGGGTTTCTGTTTGAGCGATTGACCGTTACTATGCGCCCGGTGGTGACCAGTGTATCGCGTCAATTCCCGTGAGTGCGGAAGTAACCCGCTGCCCACGCTTCCTCCCACACGCAAAGCCAAGGCTCGGCGAGCACACATGATCACAGTTTCAGTTTTTGCAATGTTGGGAACGTTTGTTCTCGCGTCTGCATGTGCCTGTGTGATTTTCCGTTTTGTCGGCGGGCCCTTGCCGACACAGGGTGAGCGTATCCGGCTGGCAGTGCTCTCATTGGGAATCGGTCCAGTGCTTCTGGCCTATTTTTTAACGGCCTATCTGACGCTGTTTCCAGGTGGCTCAGCAGGTACTGCGATCTTCTCCGTTCTCGCCGCGCTCGTCGGTACAGCGGCTGTTGTCTACTCACGCCAGCGATCCGCAGCCCTGGTTTGGGCCGACATTCGTCTGGCGGCTGCGCATCTGCTCTCCGTACGTCGACTGAATCCGGTGTCGATGGTGGGGCTTGCCGTGTTGCTCTTTGCTGTCGGCGCTCTGGCATTCGCCATGATTGTGGTGCCGCTGACCGATAACGATGCCCTTGAGTATGCAGGCAGCGCCAAGCTGGTATTCGAAGAGATGTCCGCTCGCCGCTATCCGTTCGTCCATTTGACGAATGCGGATGACTATTACGGGCCCTGGTCGCACCCCATGGGATATGTGGCGTTACAAACATGGGGATTTCTCCTTCAGGGCAATGCGGAAGATGGTCTGATCATCCGATTCATAACGCCCTGGTTCGCAGTTTGTACAGCGCTTGCCATCGTCCATGCGATTGGCGGCATGCGCCGGACCCTGGGGGCCTGGGGAGCAGTGCTGTTGCTCGCGACACCGGCCTATCTCTTCACGACGATGCAGAGCCATATCGACCAGATTCGCATGTTCTTCCTGGTCGCCGCGGTGTTGTGTGTACCGATTCTGGCGCGCGCTCCGGATTGGCGCAGGGTTGTCGGACTGGGCCTTCTCGCAGGCTCCGGAATTTTTGCGCACTCACTCGGCATTCTTAGCTGCCTGCTGATCTCGGCGCTGGTGTTCCTTTGTGTGCGCGGGACTTTCTGGAGGAAGACCCTGATTGCCACGACCGTATCGGTGGTTGCGGTGCTGTTGGTGAGCTATCGCCTGATCGATAACGTATTGGTCTTTGGCAGCCCCATTGCAGATTTCGGGGCTGTTCCTGTCTATGCGCTGCCACAGCTCGACTGGGAAGCCTATTTCCGGGAGGCGCGAGGCATTGCGACTTTTGCGGATCAGTGGTTGGTAGGTTTTCTCGCAGGATTGTCGCAGCCCAAGATCTACGGGATTACCTATTGGCTGTTCCTTTGCATGCTCTTCGTGTTTGTGCGGCGACAGCGGCGCTCGAATGCGATGCTAATCGCCATGTCCGGTTCCAGTGAATCGAACGGGCAGTTGCTGAAAAAGTTGCTGACGCTGACGAGCAGCACGCGTATCGAGTGGTTGGCACTTCTTGTGGTGCTCCAGTTTTATGCCATGGTGTTCGTGTCCGTGGTGCTCGGCATGGACGCCTTCATCAAGAACTATCGCTACATGATGACGACACTGCCGCTGTTGGTGATTTTCGTCATGAAGTCCTTTTCTCCATTTGTTGAATCATGGTTGAGCGCACTCAACGCAACAGGGAGAGAGGATTCGTGAAGCTGAAGAAGGTGTTGCTCTGGATGGTGTTGTTTCTGGCAGCGATCTCTACCACTGGCCCTGTGGCCTACTATACGGTCGCTCGAATGAACCTGTTCAATCTCACAAAACTTCAGAATCTGCTATTGCCCGAACGAAACAAACTTCAGCTGTCCCGGCTCGGACAGGTACAGATGTTGAATCTTGACAGGTGGGAGAATCGCCGGGAAATTCGGGTACTCACCTTGAGGCAAGCCGAGTTCGCGTTCTATTCGAGAGTGCGCTTCATCACTCACATCGATCCTCGCATGGTGCCCTTCTACTTGGCACCCGATGTCGATACTGCATTCCGGGAACTGCGTCGGCTTGGAATCACCCACGTGTCCATTCCCGAAGAGCCACTGCCCACGCTTTACAACAGTTTTCTTGTGGAGATCACCAATTCCGGCCGGTTTGTGCGAAGGCGGGATCATTTCGGTGCGACCACGCTCTGCGAGCTTTACGCCGAACCAACTGCCGTGAGCACCCCGGGTGACGAGCAGGTGAGCGCCGGTCATGACTGGACTTTATGGACGGCTGACAAAGAATATGGGCGAAAGGATGTGGCCTTCACGGCTGGACCGACGAGTTCAACGGTGCTCAATGAACCCGCGATTTCGGCGGCGGCGAAGGAAGTGCGCCTGAGTTCCGGGCCGGGTCCGATCGATGTGGCGCCAGATCTGGCCGGAATTCAGGATGCGTTCCGATTGGCCGTCGGCAAGGAGTACCGGCTCGAAGCGGATGTGAAGGGTGAAGGCCTGGTGCAGGCGGAAGCCCACATTTACATCGATGACTCTCCGCCCCAAGCGATCCCGGTATGGCAGGGATACATAAGTGGTCGTACCAAATCACTGCAGGCAACGTTTACGCAGGATGTGATCTCACCCAAGTGCACGGATTGCCCTTCTGCAACCGCGCGGATTGTGCTCCGACTTCTGTCCCGTGGCCGACTAGAGGCGGGCGAAACGCGGATTCGCGAGTCAGGGTTAGCAGGCAGCAGCTCTTCCATGGAGGTGGTGCAGGCAAGGTGGCGGGGTTGGTCACTTCAGGCCATCGAGACAACAGCGATCAAGTGGGGATGGCGGAATGGCCATCCGGGCAGATTGTTCCTGAAACATGCCGGGGCTTATCCCGTGGAAATGGAGTCAGCAGCGTTCACGGTCCCCAGGGACGCCGGGGCGAGCGCTGTTGAGTTTGAAGTACGTGGTGAAGGCCGGTTCTTTACCGAACTTCGGTGCGCGACCGACAGTCGAAGTTCTGCCCAGGAACTTTCCCCGGATACGACCTGGTTAGGCAGGGTTCTAACCACCGATTCGAACGAAGTACAGCATCAAGTGGCTGCATCCGGTATTCCCGTGCAACGAACGGTCCTCGCATTTGCATCGCGTGAGTGGCGAAAAATGAGTGTTCGCCTGCAGCCCCCGGATTGCCCGCCACTCGCGTCTGGCGCATTGATTTCAAGGATGGCTCCCCAAAGAGAATCCGGTGCGCCCGGCGATTTTTCGGGCAAACCGACGACAACCTTGATACGAACCGGGGACCACTTCCGTGTGATGCGCCTCGCTGTCATGACCCGTTGGGAAAGAGACTTTCGTGGCAAGGCTGGGGAGATGCCGGAAGTTGAATTTCGAAACATCATTCTTGAACCGGGCGGTGGGCAGTCTGGCCCGGATTCCGTTCGACTCTAAACTCTGGCCGGACCGATTCCTAATGAAGCCATCTTCGTACGCAGACCCTACTCGAACCTACCAGGTATGCACGCGGTGCATCATGGATACGACGATTCCCGAAATCCATTTCGATGCCGCCGGGGTCTGCCAGTTCTGCCACATCCACGATGTCCTGGATACGATGTACCCACTGGGCGAAGAAGGCGAGCGCCGGCTCGCGGCGGTTGTCGAGGAGATGAAAGCCGCCGGACGGGGCAAGAACCATGACTGTGTCGTTGGAGTCTCCGGAGGACGTGACAGCACATGGTTGTTGCTCACCGCGTGCAAGCTCGGGCTGCGTCCGTTGGCCGTTCACTTTGACAACGGCTGGAATTCGGAGATCGCCGTCACCAACATCAAGAACAGCGTCAATATCCTCGGCGTTGAACTTGAAACCCACGTTGCGGACTGGGAAGAGTTCAAGGATATTCAAAAGGCGTTTCTGCGCGCCTCTGTCCCAGACGTTGAGATCCCTACTGACGTCGCCATCCACAGCGTTCTGCATCGGGTGGCCGCCAAGGAAGGCATCAGATACATCCTCAACGGACACTCCTTCAGGACAGAAGGGGTAGCCCCGCGTGGCTGGACTTATTTTGACGGCCGCTACATCAGTGCAATACGCAAACGATTTGGTTCCCGGAACTTCAGTTCCGATCAGAATTTCACCGCCTTTGACGTAGTCCGTTTCATGTTCGGGCATCGAATCAAGACGGTACCGATCCTGAATTTCCGGCCCTACAACCAGGCTGAAATCACCGCGCTCATTACCAGGGAACTGAAGTGGACCTATTACGGCGGGCACCACCATGAGTCGCTGTACACCAAGTTCATCCAGTCCTATCTGTTGCCGGGAAAATTCCGGGTCGACAAACGCAGGACGGAGATGTCGGCGTTGATCCGCTCCGGCCAGGAGGACCGCTCTCACGCGCTGAATTATCTCGACACACACGAGTACGAGTACGACGAGACACTGATTCCCTATGTGCTGTCGAAACTCGATCTCACCGAGGAGGAGTGGCAGGACATCTGGAACCTTCCTCCGAAGAGCTACATGGAATATCCGTCCTACTACCCTCTGCTGCGGGCGTTTCGATGGCCGATCCACCTGTTGTCCGAGATCGGGCTGATTCCAAAACTCCTCTACCTGAAATACCTGGGATGATCTGATGTTGTCCGTTCGGGTGTTTCCGACGCTGCTGATCAAAGGTCGGGGTCTGTACAAAGGCGCGAAATTCAAGGACCACAAATACGTCGGCGATCCGATCAACGCGGTGCGGATTTTCAATGACAAAGAGGTCGACGAGATCGCGGTCATCGATATCGAAGGCAGCGCGAAGGGCCAGCCCATCGACGTGGAATTTGTCCGGCAGTTTGCCGCCGAGGCGTTCATGCCGTTGACTGTAGGGGGTGGTGTTTCGACGGTTGAGCAGGCGCGAAGCCTGTTACAGGCAGGTGCCGAAAAGGTCCTGATCAACACCGCGGCAGTTGAACGACCGGCACTGATCACCGAACTGGCGGATACGTTCGGATCGAGCAGCGTTGTGGTCGGGATTGACTACGCGAAGACCTTCTTTGGCAAAAACGTTGTCGCGATCCAGTGCGGGCGAAAAAACACCAGGCTCGATGTTGTCGAGTGGGCTCGTGAAGCGGAGAGGCTTGGTGCAGGAGAAGTCCTGATCACCAGCGTTGAGCGGGATGGTGATCGCAATGGATACGATGTGCCGTTGTTGAAAACAGTAACGGCGGCGCTGACCATTCCGGTCGTGGCCGGTGGCGGGCTTGGTGCCATTGAACACATGCAGGAAGCGGTCAGTGGCGCCGGTGTATCTGCGTTGACCGGTGGCAGCTTCTTTGTGTTCCACGGTCCCCGCCGCGCGGTTCTGATCAGCTTTCCGCCCCGCCCCATGATTGATGCACTCACCAGCCGATCAGGCTGAACTGATGCTGTCGCGTTGGCTCTCCATCCTCTTTACGCTGCTTTTCGTTGCTGCCGCAGCGTGGCTGGTCCATGAAGGGCGTGAATTTGTTCCCTCACTGTCGCAAATCAAATGGGGCTATGGAGTACCGCTGGTCTGCGCGGCGCTGGCCTATGCGGTGTTCCAGGGTTTTCTGCTGCGGGACATCCTGCAACCCGAACGTATCGCGCTCACGGCTTCCGAGCACTTCGGATGTTCGGTCGTTACAACGCTCTGGAACTACATCTTTCCGTTTTCCGGCTTCGCATTCCGCGGTCTGTATCTCAAGCGGATCCACGGATTTGAGTACGCACGGTTCATCGGCTCGACCTCGGCACTGTTCATCGTCGAGATCTTCGTGTTCAGCGCCCTGGGGTTGCTCTGTATGGCCCTGCTTGGATTTGCAATGCTGGAACAAGGCTACGTGACACTCACAGTCCTGGGAGGCGCGTTTGCAGGCAGTCTCTTCATCTGCATCTTCCGCATCCGTGTGCCAGTGTTTCTGGGTGCCATCGGTCGCAAGGTGGAAGGCGTGCTGGACGCCGTCTATACCCTTCTCGCCCGCCCAGCCGTTTTCTTCCGTGCAGTCGGCTGGACGGCAGCGATTTTTGTTGCCTACGCACTGATGTACTGGTTTTCGGCGGCGATGATGGATCTCGAGCTGCCGGTGCTCGCCACTGGCGTGTTTTCGGCGTTGACAGATCTGGCGCTGCTCTTTCGAATCGCACCTGCGGCGGCTGGCACCTACGACGCTTCGGTGATGCTGGTCGCCGCGGAGTTTGGTTTTAATCTGACACAAGGCCTGTTGTTGGCTTTTCTGGTCCGGTTGTCTCAGCTCTCTGTGGCTTTCACCGCAGGTGTCTGGTTCCACTTTGTATTGTCGCGTCGCATGGCGACAGTCAATTCCGGAGGTGTGGTTTGATCGTCGTGGTCAACTCAGGGACGGCAAATGTCGGTTCGATCGTGAACATGCTGAAGAAGGTCGGCGCCACCGGCACGATCACGGAAGATCCCGAAGTGGTGCGCAGGGCGGAAAGGCTGATCCTGCCCGGGGTTGGCAGTTTCGATGCCGGCGTCAACGCGTGGCGCAAGCTCGGCATGTGGGATTGTCTGGAAGAAGTCGTGCTGCAGCGGGGTATTCCCTGTCTCGGTGTCTGCCTTGGCATGCAGATGATGTGCCGCGGAAGTGAAGAGGGCGAGCAGAAAGGTCTGGGGTGGTTCGAGGCCGATGTGGTTCGATTGCCCAGAAACACGGCTGAAGGTGTATTGCGTGTTCCGCATATGGGATGGAACAGGATTGTTCCACGGCAGATGCATCCTGTTCTCGAAGGGCTGACGACGGATGCGCGCTTCTACTTTGTCCACTCCTACTGCGTGCAGGCGGACCGGGCGGAAGATGTGGTTGCCAGCTGTCATTACGGTATTGATTTCGCCTGTGCAATCGGCAAGAACAACGTTGTCGCGGTGCAGTTTCATCCTGAGAAGAGCCATCGGTTCGGCATGAACCTGATGGCCAACTTTGTCCGCTGGCAACCGTAGGCAGATTCAGTTCGGTTGCCTCCGCCGGAACGGAGTCGAATGGCCTCAAGGCAGGACGCCGAACTGTCTCTCCCATAACGCAACGCTGTACAGTCGCCACCGGCTTTCAGGATCGAGGTGTTTGTACAGCGCTGCCAGTTTTCCTGTGTCGCAGATGTTTGCCAGCAGACGCGACTGTCCCACAGCTGCGGACATCGCAACCTCGAGATTCCGCAACCAGATGGCAGAAGGCGCTTCGAAACCACGCTTGTCCTTCCGCCAGACGATGTCTGCCGGCAGCTTGTTGGCCATGACGTGTCTCAGTACATATTTTGTCCAGCCATCGTGCATCTTGTGCGTCGCCGACAGTGACAGCGCTGTTTCAACGAGTTCGTAATCCAGAAAAGGCAGTCGCGTTTCGATGCCGTGGCGCATGGCATTGCGATCTTCGTAGCGCAGGAGAGGAGGCAGATTGGTGGTCTCGATTTCCAGACGTTGCAGTTTGAAAAAGTCATCGCCTGCGTCGTGATAGGCCTGCAGATGCTCCGGGACCGATGGCACTTTCAGCAGGTAGCGATGCCGATATCGATACATCAGCTGACGCAGACCGGGTGAAGAAAAAAGCGTGAGATAAGCCACGAGAGTGGCGGCGGTCATTCGCTGGTTGTTGCGAGTGCTTGCGCTGAACTCGCGCAGCATGGCTCCCGATCCCAGCGTTTTTCGAGTGAACAAGAGGTGCGGTGCGTAGTAGCGCTCATAACCGAGAAGTGTTTCGTCGCCGCCCTGACCGTCGAGCATGACCTTGAGGCCGGCATCGCGCGCGGCACGCATGACGAAATACTGCATGCAGATCGATGGACTGGCGAACGGTTCTTCCTGGGCGTCGACAATATCGAAGAGCGCCGACTCGAAATCGGCGGCGTCCGGTTTCACGGTTATCCACTGCAGACCGGCGTAGCGGGCAACGACCTCGGCATGCGCAGATTCGTCATTCGCCGGGTCTTCGCTGACGGCGGTAACGGCACAGAACTTACGGCCAGCATCGTTTCGGTAAAGCGGTGCGGCGATCGCAGCGATGCTGGAACTGTCGAGACCTCCACTGAGGCACGTGCCGACAGGGACATCGGATCGCAAGCGCAGACGAACAGCGTTCTGCAGGCGATCCGCAAGCAGCCTGGTGGCGTCTTCCAGTGAGAGCGCTTCCAGCTCCGGGCGTCGCTCGAGCAAGTACCACTCATTCAGAGTGAACTTGTGTGAAGCGAGGTCGTAAGTGAGGTTGTGACCAGCAGGCAGCTTCTGCACGCCGGCAAAAAAAGAGTCGGTTCGGTCTTCAGCGAATCCCGAAAAGACAAATTTGTACAAACGCCCGGAGTTGGCCCTGCGGTGCGGAAGAGCCGGCAGAACCTGGCGTATCTCCGAACCAAAGGTGAAGCTCTCCGCAGAGTCCACGTAGTAGAAAGGTCGTACACCGAAACGGTCTCTGGAGCAGAACACAATGTTCTTGCGGGGATCATGAATCGCAAACGCCCACATGCCGTTGAACCGTTTGACGCAGTCTGCCCCCCAGGCGTCATAGGCGACGAGGATGACTTCGGTATCGGTACCGGTCCGGAAGTGGTAGCCGCTTTTGCTCAGCTCTGTGCGCAACTCGATGAAGTTGTAGATGGCGCCATTGAAGACGATGCGCCGGTCCGACGCGGAGTCACGCATCGGCTGAACACCGTCTTTGGAGACATGGACGATGGCAAGTCTGCGGTGACCTAGGCCGACGTTGGACTGGATCCACAAACCTGAGTCGTCAGGCCCCCGGTGGGCCACCGCATCACACATGGCGGTCAACCTGTTGAAATCAACCGGCATACCCCGGCGGGCGATGATTCCGGCTATCCCGCACATGGTGTGATGAGCCTGTCAGTGTTTGTCACGAAGTTCAGGAGCGTCTCCGCAGGCGGATGCCCATTGTGGCAAGCCGGTGTTTGAGCCTGTCCTTCATCGCGAAGAGATGGTGGTTGGAGGGGTAGTCGCGAAACGTCCCTGGTGGCGCAGCGAGGATGTCGGCAAACTCTGCTGCAGAAAAACCCAGCTTGTTGCGAACGTATTCGGTTGCAGCATCGAGTTCCGCATCCGTATAGCCGGGTCTCCTGATCTCCTCCAGGGCGTCTGCCCTTTGCATCTGCCCGGAAAGAACCAGGCTCGAAAGATAGGCGCGGCGCTCGTCGTAACCGAACTTCATTGGCCGATAGAAGAGTTGTTGCCACTTGGTGAACACCGACTCGAAGTGTTTGCCACCGTAGTACTGGAACCCGGTTTCCCGCTCGAGGACATGGATGGCGTCATCGCGGTTGTAGGGCAGGTAGTTCAACGGTCTGAGCACCGTCATGCGTTTCACCACCGGATACCAGAAGTAGTACTGGAAGAAGCTGACGGTCGGAAAATTCCGCAGGGGATGCTCTCCGAACCGGCGATGTATGGCACGCAGGTGGCGCAGATCCATGGCGTTGTAAGCCCATTCGGTCGGGAGCACGGACTCGGTCGCGAAGTTGCCGCCACTCAGAACATGACGAATGCCGTGTTTCACAGCCTCACCGTATAGGCCGGCGATGAACGCGTGGTCCTGGGGGACGTCCTGGTTGGCCAGACCTGCGCGCAGGAATGCACGCTGCACATCACGCATCTCCTCCCAGTCGACGACCAGCGTATGCAACTCGATATCGAGTGTCTTGACGATACCTTCGATGTTTCTGACTGCGAGTTCGGAGTTCCATCCGCCATCGACATGGACAGCCAGCAGGCGAAGTCCGAACTGTCGGCGAGCGACGTAAGCGAGGTAGGCGCTGTCAAGGCCGCCGCTGAGGCCGATGATGCAATCGTAGGCTGCGAATCGGTTCTCCTCTCTGATTGCGCTGACTATGGCTTCAAACGCTTGTTTTCCTTCCGCGTTGGGCTGCCAGGAACCAGCCTGGCTCTCATCGAAGAACTTGCAGTGGGAACAAGTACCATCGTTGTCGAAGTGGATGTGTGGATCTGAGGTATCCATGATGCAGCGCTCACATATCTGATGGGAGCGGATGGACATTTGATCACTCCGAAGCTGGGGCTGTTGTTTGAAACGGAACTCTTGGCGATTTGATTGGGGCGTGTAGCAGCTGCACCTCAGCGAACTGAATTGCTCGGACTGGCTAGAGCCGCATAACGAAATCGGTTTCCAGAGAAAGCGATCACGAGATGGCTTTGCAATGTTCGCGCATACCTCTGAGGTAGGGAAGTAACAAGTCAGCCGGGTCGGGCGTGTCTACCGCAACGATAGAATTGGTTTGATCGGTAAGCAATCGAGGGAGCCTTGGTGACAGTAGGTGAATGCGAGGATTCTCAGTTGCGAGGGTTGCGCAAACCGCTTCTCCCGCTGCTTTTGCGGCGGTGTACTCAATAAGTTCACCCATTGGAAAGTTTAGCGCCTCCGTCGAAGGATAGAAGACGCCTAGCGGTCCCTCGGTCGATTCGAGGATTTGGCTTATCGCGTTGACCACTCCATCAACATATACAGCGGTGAACTCGCTGAGCCACTCCTTCATGTAGTGTGCCGAGCGACGTCTGAAAATCTGCGGACTCGCGAAGTAAAGCAGAAGCGTCAGCTCCGGTTTCTGGAATGCCGTTGGCAGAGTCGAGGTCTCTAAGGCCGCAGTGTCGAACACCGAAGTCGTGCAGAAACCTCCGATATCAGTGATCGAATCGGAAACACGCTTCAGATCGTCACCTATTGATCGGGAGGTGAGTACGACTTCCGCTCCACCTGCGGCCAATAACTTGGCTGCGATTTCACCAAGTCCCTTGGATGCACCTACGACGATTGCTCGTACGCCCGAGAATTCGCCATGCATCACCTTGGTTGCAAGCTCTTTTGCCGAGGCTTGCACGACAGGAGGGGGTCGAAAAAACGCCATCAACGTCGCATCGATGTCTGGAGCAGAAACAGAGATTATTGTAAAGCCACGTTCAGGATCGCTACGCAGCACCGAGAAGTTCAGATCATTGAGATCGGATTTTCGAAAATCAATCTTCGCCTCGACGAACAGAGAATTCAGCCCGGGCCATTCCATGCCCACGATTGTGGAGAGCAAAGTGATCGATGCCAGGAGCTGCTCTCCCCAAACAGCCGAAAGCGCAGGGAAGGCGGTGTTCAGTGCCTCCGCGTCGACTCGGAGCGGCATCGAGTCCGGTGGCAGCGGTTGATTGATGTTTCTAAGAGGCGCCTCGCGACTTGGCGGGGTCGTTCGCCCCAGACCGACCAGAAGTGCGCTGCACGGCTTGGGGGATGCATCGAAGTTCAATCTGATCTTGAGCAGATCTGTAACGCCAGCCCGCACCACCAATCTAGCCGCTCTTTCGTCCAGACTGACCAAAAACAAATCCACCCGTTCACCGACATAGATTGGTTTCGAAAACTGTACTGAAATGAAGGTCGTACGTTGCAGCGGGAGCTGCAGTGCTTGGTGTGCGAGCTCCGTCGCTCGAAGTAGCGCGTTTATCCCATGTACGACCACGTCACCAAACACCGTTTTGCGAGCAATGTCGCGCATCTTGTGTATCGGATTGTGATCACCGGACAAAGAGCTGAACCGATCTTGTTCGAACTCAGAAATCGAGAAGCTGGTGATCCTTCTTGACTTCCCTGCTGAGATCTTCATAAGAATAATTGAAGTAAGTTCTCAAGCTGGGCGCCTGCATACCATGCAGCAGGAAATTGTCAGGCGGTGTTTAACAGCTCGTTGAAGAGTACTGCCGGTCATCGGGAAAGGATTTGTGCTGACTACTTCAAGACCGGCCATTCTAATCAACTCTTCTGCCTTCTCTGGTGATTCGACGAGATAGAGGTGATCTGGAGCGGGGCTGTTCGCAGGAATGTTCACCCAAACAGTACCTCCCGGTTTAAGTAGCGAACGAATGAGAACCAGAGCTTCGACTGGACGTTCCAGGTGCTCAAGCACTTCGCTGACAACAACGCTGTCGAAACGACCAACTCGCGAGTCCAGATTTTCTGCCTCGAACAGGTCCTGACGCATGAGTAATGGACTTTTTTTGGCTTGCATGTGCGCCAGGGAATGCCGGGTTAATTCGATGCTGGCGTCGCTGACGTCCCATCCCTCAAGAGATTCGATTTGAGTTTGGTTACCAGCGAGATACATCAACAATCCATGGCCTGGTCCAATCTCTAGGAGAGAAGAGTTTGCCGGTAAGGTAGTCAGGTAATGTGTTTTGAAAAGGTGTATCGATCGCGCGTGATTTTCCCAGAGCACAGCTGATAGCAACAGCCCATTGATATAGCGACTCATGAAGGCGTGATTGGAGTACACCTGAGCGGCTGCGTCCTGAAAGCGTGTTAGGCGATAAGCACCATGTCGTCGAAAATGTAGCTCCTCGGGGAGAATTATCTCTTCGCAGAGATACCGATAATCTGAACAGAATTGTCGGAGGTGCTCACCCCGTCCGTTTGATAGTCGAATAATGAGACCGGCAATTTCCTCTGAAGTACCCAGAACCTCAGCTTCTCGAGACTGGAAGCTCTTTGTGAGTGCAGTTCTGTGCTCAGGCCAGCACTCGAGTTGAGTGGATAACAAGAGAGAAAGATGAGGGTGGGTGGTCTGGTCGATCATTTTGCTGGCAACGGGAATTTGGGCTGAACTATGCCCGCCCGTACATTCGCTGTCCATGACGAAACAGAAAGCAGGGTCGCCTGTTGATCATCCTGGAACCAGAGTTGAACCGGCTCCGGGGTTTGAGTTTGAGCAGGGTCTGACTGACCAATCTTCGCTCTATGTCGTAGGGATCAGCCAACTTTTTCATGCATGAGGAACAGCGAAATCGCGGAGCGGGTGGTGACTGCCGACTGGATCAGTTCGCGGGAAGCGAACTGACAAGGGCTACCTTACGGACCTGCGTGCCCGTCCGTTTACTCCAATGCCGGAGTGCTCATGCTCGCCGGTTCAGGCAGATCTGATGCGTAGTTTAGTGTCGTTCAGCAGCAATGGAGCTTTCAGGAGGAACTGGAGGTAACGGATATCAGGTGGGTAATGAACTTGAGACTTTGGTGTCAAAGCGCAACGTGATCAGACAGGGGCATTCACGTTGGAAGGAAATTGAATCGTTCGCTTTCAAATCCTGTAAACCGACCACTGTTGATTGGCGTTGGGGAAAGCGCGGAGGGCGTAGCCCGTAGCGGTTTTCCCAACGCGGCCGGCCGCCCGCGACGGACCTACGCAGCAGCCTTCTGGAGACTTAATTTGATCACGCCATTGGCGTCGTACCACCCGAGGCATCGATGACCGTGAAACACGGCCAATTCACAATCGAGATATCGATGCACCCTCGCTTTGGCTTTCACGCAGTGGTGGCGAATCCGGTCGGGTGGGAGGTGCAAGACCAGTCGCTCGAAATGCACATGATTGTCCTTGCCGACTACACGCTCAAATTGTTCGCATAACACGTCCCTTAGGTCGCGACCGCTGTACGCCACGAACCCAGTCCCCCGTCTCTTTGGCCGGATGAGCAAACTGCGCGTTGAACGCGGACCGATAGCTCGACTCCAGGTACACATTCGCCTCTGCCATGGTTGTCATACCGGCCAACGCCAACTCTTTCGGCAAGCGGCCCTGATGCGTTCGGAACATGCGCTCGCTTCGACCCCGCGTCTCAGGTGAATACGCTGGAATCATCGCCATCCCCGGTTGCTGCATCGCCCGACCAAACTGCGTCAGGTGGTTCTTGTCCACCTTGCCGCCCGCTTCCAGGGGCGTCCAGTAATGGGTTCGCGATACGTT
>Ga0194132_10000377_pt1 | contig 91467 bp, 94 predicted proteins | sample TA2KigOf80mmetaG_FD_148612 | JGI IMG/M metagenome (GOLD analysis project Ga0194132, IMG submission 148612) | Freshwater microbial communities from Lake Tanganyika, Tanzania - TA2015054 Kigoma Offshore 80m | ecosystem: Environmental > Aquatic > Freshwater > Lake | place: Tanzania: Lake... | reverse complement strand
GATTGGCCCCCCTTCCAATGATAGCCAAAGGGGAACGGCAAATCCGGCGTCACCGCTTTGGTCTTGAAGGCGCTGTCTAAATCCTTTTGATAGCCCCACTCCATCGGCTTGATCGGCTTTTGATATTTGCCATAGAGTTTGGCCTGCCAAGGCGGCGTGCTGATGAACCGATACGGGATGCCGGTGTCGTCCTGGATCAGCATATCGGCCGATTCTAACACCATAGCGCGGGTTTGAGAAAATTGGTTGTCGTGCAGGAGATAAGACGCCGACTTGATCAGCGCACTCGCCGGCCGGGGTTGGCCCACCCACTTGATAAAGTCGGGGTAGTATCGCAGCGCCCTGTCGGTAGCATCGAGCGAAAAATAAGAGAGCTGCTGCAGCGCGCCATTACCGTTGGCAAACTCAATGCGCACACCGCGCAGCGGTAGGGCGGGACGGTCGCCCTGGGGATTTTCATATTGCCGCGTCAGCTCGGGAAAAAGATCGACGGGCTCGATCCGCACGATGCGCATGTTCATCAGCGCCATCATCGTCGCCATCACTGGCACCGTGCCACGTACCCAAGGCGTCGTCAGCTGCTTGCCCATGTAAGAGGTAATGAAATAGTTGCGTTCAAATATCTCGCGAAAGGCACCGCGCACGTCCTGCAATAAACGGGTGAACTGAGCTGGGGTGACCGACTCCAAATCCGGCAGAGTCCCTGGCCTCTCGAGACTGAAGAACACGTACTTGGCGTGATCCGGGTACAACACGTAGGCATTGAGAAAATCGGGCCCGCTAAACGGATAGAGCAGGTTTTTTTTGTTCGACCCCGGAATCTTCACTTCCTGTTGCCGCCAAGTCTCGATCGTCTGCATGCGGCCGCGCACCTGCGCCCACTGGCCGGCCATCCACTTCTGATGCTCGGCGAAACCTTCAAGTTTAATCAGTTTGTCGATCGCCGGATCGCCCACCGCTGGGGTGATGCCCGCCATGATCTGTGCCGTAGCGGTGGCTCGCCGGTTGTATTCAAGGGTATCGGCGGCCCGCACAGCGCCTTGGCTCGCCAACGTGAGCAGCAAAAACGTCAATAATATCGGCTTCATCCCGGTGCTAAGCAGCTGGTGGATTCTCTCCATAAGTGTCTATCCGTTCCTAATTGGCGCTTTCGTTCTGAAAATCCTGGCAACTCATCTGTTTGACGAACCAAGAGCAAAAAACATCAATGTAATCAGTAGATATGGCAGGGCACGCGAAATAAGTAAAGGATGTTCTGAGTAAAAGCAAACCCCTTCCCATCGCCGTGTAGGTACGGTAAAAGAAAACAATTTAACTTTTGGAGTCTATTCAATGTCCGGTTGGAAAGCGCGCATCGGCTATCTGTCACCATCGGTTTTCGAGACACCTTCGGATTGGGATCTAATTCTACCCAAAGGTTTCACCATCGTTTCGTCAGGACTGAACGTCCAGGCGCATACCACCGAAGAATTCAACAAAGCGATCGACGCCCTGGGCGCCGGCTTGGGAATTTTCAAAGCCGAAGAATGCGACGCCATCCTGTTGGGCGGCATCACGCTGGGCACCCAGCGCGGCTATCAATTCGAGCAAGCAGTTATGGCGAAATTATCCCAGCAGGTCGGCCTGCCGGTCAGCACCGCCATGAGCGCGACCGTGGAAGCCATGAAGCACTTGAAGATTCGCACGACCGTGATCGCCACGGCATACAAAGCCTCGATCAACGAGCTGGTCAAAAAATATTATGAAGACGGCGGCGTGAGAGTACTCGCCATCAAGGGTCTAGAAGTCAACAAACCGGTCGACCAAGCCAAGCTGCCCGATTACTCATCGTACAAAGTCGCGCGCGAACTGTTTAAGCAGCAGCCCGATGTCGACAGCATGCTCTTGCAAGGTCGCTGGCGCACGGTGGCTTACACTCAGGAGTTGGAAGACGATACCGGCCGGCTAGCGATCTCCAGCACTGCCGCGTCGTTATGGTGGGTAATGAAAGTCTTGGGGATGAAAGTCCCCGTGCCCGGTTTCGGGCAATTGCTGCGCTAATCGCAAAGACGGGCGACCCATCGGTCGCCGCAACGAATTAGAGAGCCTCTGCCAGCACCCGGTCTGGGTCGCCGTGCTGGCTCGCCAGCCTACGAATCTCCGGGTCGTCCAACGCTTTCAAGCGGCCCCGCTCCACAAAAGGTTTCCCGTCGGCAAGGATTGTCGCTTGGAACATGATCGCATCCACATGGATGCGCTTTTTCTGATGGCCGCCGCCGAAGCCCCAGTGCACCGCCCCCGCATGGTTGGCGCCATGATAGCCGCGCTCGCCGCGAAACGTCGGCACTTTGGGATTGTGCCCCAGACCGATCTCCCGCAGCTGACAGATATTCTCCAGGTCGCGCTCGACCACGTTGCGGAACGCATCGGCTTCCTTGCCGCCCTCAATCGCAGTAATCCGTCCAGCTTTGATGTGGCAAGTCACCGGTTGCTGATAACAGGAATCACCGGCCCAGCCACGATAGACTCCCGGCGCCAGCGTGATCGCGTCGAGCTTCACAATACCTTCGCTCGCCGGATTGAGCGGCTCGGAGGGGCTGATCACGTTAGGCCCGTGGCCGACGGGCAAGTGGCTGACAAACCCCGGCTTGTTGGCGACGATTTGACCCGTGTAGCGCGGATCGCCGGCAAATTTGTTGTCGACATCGTCCTTGGTAAGTATCGTGTGGAAATCGGTGCCCTTGGGGTCAGTGATGTGGATCTGCACGTCCTTGCCGGTGCGCAGCACATCCCAGGTCTTGGGATAGATCGCCGACAGCACATCAAGGGGAAACGTCACCGCATCGTCGGCCAGCAGCGCCGCGGTGCGGCAATGGGGGAAGCCGACGCAGCGAGTGCCCATCTCGGAGCGAAGCTGTTTGATGACGATGGAGTTGGCCATCTCCCAGGAAAAGTATAAAACGTTGGCGGTTTTGATCGCCTCGATAAACTCGTCCGGCGGGCCGTAGCCGCTGCCGCGTTCGACCATGCAGAGAAACGGCGTCGCGCCAAGTTCCTTGGCAGCGGTGAAAAACGCTTGGATCACTTCGGCTTCAACGCGGAGGTCGACAATAAAACCAACCCGCTCGCCCGAGCTGACGCCGCCGACGCGCATCGCCGCCCGCGCACCTTCTAAAACCGCCATTGCACCCAGAAAACTGTTCGACATACAAAGCTACTCCAGCATTTTTGTGTCGCCCAAGCTATTGCAGGTGGCCCGCTCTGTCAATTAGCTTCGGCCCTCAACTTGACTTGGGCGGTTGATCTTCTTTATGGAGAAAGTCATGGCCTCAAATCCACTTCGCTCTTTTGCTGCGGTTTTCACCGCCGCGATGACAGCCGGAATGTTTTTTACTCAAAACGCGATTGCACAAGAGCTGAAGCCCTTTCGCCTCTCGGTAAGCCTGGGCTCGGCCCAGCTCCCGCTTTGGGCCGCCCAGGAAGCGCGGCTCTTTCAGAAACATGGACTGAATGTCGAGATCCTTAGCATTCAAGCCGCTTCGCGGCAAGTCCAGCTACTGCTGTCCGGCGACGCCATGGCCACGAGCTTGTCTGCGACCACGCCCATGCGCGCCCGCATCGAGGGCGCAGACGTTGTGCTCACGCTCGGTTTATTGAATTCATTCACCCTATCGATTGTCGCCGTCCCGGAAATCAAACAGCCCGAAGATTTGAAAGGCAAAGTCATCGGTGTCGGCAGCCTGGGCGGCTCACCGACTTTACTCACGCAGCGTTTGTTAAAGAAATGGAAGATCGAAAACGATGTCAAATTTCTCGGCACCGGCGGCTACGTCGAAAGCGTTGCCGCGATGGATAAGCGGCGCGTGCATGCCGCCGTGCTCGACCCGGCGCGCGCTTACATTGCGCGGCGCCAGTTTGGTTTCGTCGAACTGGCTAACCTCGGTCAGGAATTCAAATACGCCACGACGGTCATCGCGACCCGCGAGGCGCTGCTGCGCAAAGAGCGCGACACCTTCACGCAGTTGACCAAAGCCATTATCGAAGGGCTGCATTTGATCAAAACCGACCGCGAGTTTTCGCTCAAGGTTATGGCCAAATCGCTTCGCTCCAACGATAGCGGCATGCTGGAGGACACTTACCGAGTCTTTTCCAACCTGTACGAACGCGTGCCCTATCCAAACCTTGAGGGCATTCAACCGATACTCGATGAAATCGCCACCCAAGTGCCGAAAGCGAAGAACTATAAGCCGGAAGATTTCGTTGACGTGTCGATCCTAAGGCAGGTGGAGCAAAGCGGGTTTATCAAAAATTTTTATCGATAAATAAACCCAAAGACGATCGCCCTCACCAGATAGACCGGCGTAGGTTGGCTTAGCGACCCAACAGCTGCCGTGCTTATTCGAGCCAAACTACCCGCGGTTCGCCCTTCTCGCGTACGCTGCGCTCGGAACCGGTGTTCGCCGCACTGAGATCCGTCCCGGTGATCAGTTCATACAATTTGCCCATCGCCGCTGGGCTGTTGAAACGAGTCAGGCCATTGGCCCGTCCCATCTCCTGCATCTGATTCGCCATCGACACCAGCGGCATGGGGATTTCCAAGTTCGCCGCTACTTTCAAAGCCTGGCGGAAATCTTTGTAGCTGTTGCTCAGCGCGCCGCCGTTGTTGTTGTTGCGCTTCATGAATTCCTCGAGCCGCGCTGCCGTCGGCGTCGAACCGGTGGTTTGTAATAACTTCAAGAAGAGCTTTGGGTCGGCGCCTTGCGCGGTCAGCCACGAGCAAACTTCAGCGGTCACGATGTTATTGGTAGTCGCGTAGAGAATCACGGCGATCTTAAATGCCTTGGGCATCCACGGTTCGGGCAGGCAAATAATCGTTTGGGCAATGTCGTTGAGCACTTGCACCACAGCTTCAAGTTTTGCTTTGTCACCGCCGACGACAATTGAAAATTGCCCCGATGGAATGGAGATCGCCGGCGCGCCGCTCGCGTGGATCGTGCCGCCGATAAACGCTGCGCCTTTGTCGCCCAGCCGGGTTTGCAACTCCCGCGCACAATCCGGATCGGTGCCGCTCAGATCGATCAACGTCTTACCCGCGCCGAGCGCGGCGAAGGCGCCGCCGGGCCCAAACACCGCCCGGTTCACCTCCACCGACGACGGCAAGAGCGTAATCGTCACGTCGGCCACCGCATCTTCGGCCGATTTCGCACCGCGTGCGCCGAGTTTTTCCGCGGCAGCAACAGCCGCGGAGTCGATGTCGTAAACGCTCAGCGCATAGCCCTTGGCGCGAATGCGCTCGGCCATGGGCCGCCCGGCGTTGCCCAAACCAATTAAACCAACCGATTGCATCTAAACCTCTAAATCATGACGGGCGCGCGGAATCGCGCGACAATTTGATCCTATCTTTGCGGCCTTTGCGCCTTGCGCGAGACCAATCCGAATCCTTTCTAGCCCCCTTTGCCCTTTAGCTCTTTCCCGCTTTCTTCAGCGCTTCGTTGACAATCCGATGCAACTCCTTGCGCCCTTCCATGCCGTTGTACTTGGAGGAGTTCAGCATGAAATAGTTTACGCCTTTTTGCGGCACGTCGTCGGGCGGCAGATCGTTCTTCGGAATGTCGACGCGCAGCGAGTTGACCTCTGTCGCCTTCTGCCAGGCGATCTGCCCTTCGCGCGAGACAATCCAGTTGGCAAACAGGCGGGTCGCGTTGGGGTGCGGCGCCTTGCTCATCACCGCCATGCAGCAGGAGCCGCCGCCCATGATCTCACCTTCTTTGAGCGGGTGCGGCATCAAATCCACCGGCAGCCCTTGTTTGTTGGCCTTCATCACCGGCTGGCCGCTGCCGATTTGAAAAACCACTTTTCCCGAAGCTAGCCAGTCGGTGCCTTGCTGCAAGTCGCGGGTCATCAAAATGTCGGTTTCCGTGAGCATCCGCGCGATGAACTTTTCGCCTAAAGACGGCGTATAATAGAAAAACAAAAACGTCTCGCCGCCGCCGCCGGCAACCCGCGGATCGAAGGTGACGATCTTGCCTTTGTACTTGGGATTCAACAAATCCCACCAGGAGCGAATCTCTTTGGGATCGAGCAGCTTGGTATTGTACGAACCGCGCCGCGTGCCGATTTCGCCGGAGATTATCAGCCCGGCGTGGTTCTGCGGGTCGGCAAAGTGCAGCTTGCCGTCGAACCAGTTGTTAAGGTCGGTCACCTCCGGCAACAGCAGCAGCGGCTTCAATGGCTCCAAGGTTCCCGGCGCAAAGGCTGCATAGGTCGACGAACCGCCCATGATCAAATCGGCGAGATATTTCCCGGCGCGCCGCTCGGCGACGATACGCTGAGCATGATCGGCACCTTTGCCCGGAACAAAGTTGAATTTGATCTCGGGATAAGATTTCTGAAACAGCGACCAGACTTGCTGATAGGCCGGATTGTGCGGCCCGTAGATAACCACTTCGCCTTCCTTCTTGCCCGCATCAACGATGGCTTCCCATTGTTTCTTCCAATCGGACTGAGCAAACAACACAGAATTAAAAATTAAAAAGTGAAAATTAAAAAAGAAAATCGCCGCACCAACCAAGAGCCGGACTAAGTTCGAGCTCGCGCCTCGCGCCTCAAGCCTAGGACCGATTTTCCGTTTTCCGCTTTCCGCTTTCATAATTCTCTCCCTCCCCCTACTAGTGTCCCAAACCCGCCGCCGTAAAGTTGCCGGCGCCCATGATCTGGTGCACTTCCCATTCGTAGAGATCGAAAGCCGTAAAACCAGCGACGGTATAGGGGTCGCTCGCGGCGATTTTTTCCGCTTCGGCTTTCGACTCCGCGCGAATGACGTAAACGCCAAATTTACGGTCGGTGGTCGGACCCGAGAACAAGATCTTGCCGGCATCATGCTGCTGCTTCATCCAGACCAGGTGCTGATCCAAACTCACCGTCCACTCCGAGCGCGGCTTAACGGCGCGGCGCATGGTCAAATACCACATGGTTTTTCTCCTCTTCGTTGTTGCGACTGTGTCGCCATTCATAGATGAGGCGGAGCCGAAGAATCTGCTGAATGCGGCGCGCGAAAAAGCAGATCCTTCGCTTGCGCTCAGGATGACAAAACGGCTGATTTCGCCGTTGCGACAGAGTCTCCGTTGCTGATGAGATATGCTCCGCCTGAAATTCTGTCAAGTTGATTCTATCTGCCCAACGCAATCGCGATGGTGCCGCTAAAAACCGCGATGGTGCCGGCAACGGTGCGGGCGTTGACCTCTTCGCGATCTTTAAAAAAGATCACCGCGATCAGCAGATTCCACAACGGCGTGGTGGCCACGATGGGCGAAACCACCACGACGCGGCCGGTGCTTAACGCCACCAGCGCCAACAGCGCGCCCACCGCTTCGAAGAAACCTGACACGATAAAATAGACTATGCCTTTCTTGTTCCATACCGCGGTTTTTTCGCGCGACACACTGAGCGCCGGTAGCGCGCCGAGCAGAGAAACCACGGCGACCACGGCGGCAAAAAACACCGGTTCGTTGGTGATCGATAGACCGTAACGCCGGAGCGGAAAAGCGACACCGGCCAGGGCGCCGGCGCTAAGCGAATAGAGAATATGCCACCAGCGATACCCGGGCGGCGGCACATCGGGTTTCCAAGAAATCAAGATCACGCCGCCGACCACAAGAATGGTGCCGAGCAGAATCAATGCCCCGGCCTGCTCTTGCATGATGGCGACAGCGATCAACGCGCTAAACAGCGGATAGGCATTGCGCAGCGGCTGGCTGCGCGCGGTGCCAATCTTGTGGAGCCCGACAAACGTCAACAGGCTCGTGACGCTTTGCATGAGACCGAGAAAGACAAACAGCGAAAGTGAGCTTTGGGCAAACTCCGGTATCCCTCCCAGCAAGAAGACCGCGATCCAGAGGATAATCGTGCGCGAAGCCAGCGAAACGATGGTGGCGACCAAAGCGGTCGAATAGCGCAGGCCAAACCAGCCGTACAAGGTAAATAGCGCGTAGGAGAACGACGCGATCAGCGCGATGATTTCGGGACCCATGGGTGGCAGATTCATTTGGATGTACGTGACCGCCCACCAACAGTCAAAGGCGGCGGCCAAAGTTCGAGCTTAACTCCGGCAGCGCTTTTCTATATACTGACCGCGCTGTACCCCGAAAAGGTCAGTCTAGATTGGAGAGTCCATGCACCGTTTCGCCGTTCGCGGGTTAGTAGTCGCCTTCATCGTTTTTCTCTCGTTTGCGGCCCATGCGCAGGACAGGACGCGCGACTTGGTCGTCAAGATCCATGCCACCCATCACACCCCTGACGTGCTGCGGCCGTGGACGCGCAATAGCCCGCAACAGGTCAAAGGCTCGGGGGTGGTCATCGACGGCAAGCGCATTCTCACCAACGCCCACGTGGTGCGCTACGCCAGCCAAATTTATGTACAGCCCAACCAGTCCGCCGATCTCATCTCGGCGCGCGTCGAGGCAGTGACACCATCCATGGACCTGGCGGTGCTGAAGCTCGACGACGAGTCCTTCTTCGACAAGCGCGGCATTCTCGCTTTTGCCGACGACCTGCCGCGCGTCAAAGATGCTGTCAACGTCTACGGCTATCCGACCGGCGGCACCGAGCTTTCGGTCACCCAGGGAATCGTCTCGCGCATCGAATTTACCGACTATTATTATCAGACCAGCGGTCTGCGCATTCAGGTCGACGCCGCGCTCAACTTTGGCAACAGCGGCGGTCCGGCGGTCACGGACGGCAAATTGGTCGGCCTGGTGTTCAGTTTGATCCAGAACGCGCAAAATATCGGCTACCTGATTCCCGTCGAAGAGATCAAATTATTTCTCGCCGATATCGCCGACGGCCGCTACGATGGCAAGCCGCAAATGTTCGAGATTATTCAGACCGTCGAGAATGACGCGCTGCGGCAAAAGCTCGGCATGCCCAAAGGCATCAACGGCGTCATGGTCTCGGAGCCCTATCGCCGCGACGCCGACTACCCGCTCAAGGAATGGGACGTGATCACGCAGATCGGCGACTCACCCATTGACGCCGACGGCAAGGTGGCGGTGCGCTACGACCTGCGGGTTTCGGCGTCCTATCTGGTGCAACGGCACGCGAAAGATGGGCGCATTCCCCTGACGATTTTCCGCAACGGCGACTTCCAAAAGGTCCAGGTGCCGGTGCGCACCCAGCGCGAGTTGGTGATTCCCTACCTGCTCAGCCGCGCGCCGCGCTATTTTATCTATGGCCCGCTGGTGTTCTCGGAAACGACTCAAGACTTCCTCGAACGCCTCGGCAACCAACGGCCAACCTCGCTGAGCCCGCGGCCGAGCCCACTGCTAACCCGCCGTTTCGATCGCCCGTTGTTCGAGGGCGAAGAGTTGGTGGTGGTTTCGTCGCCAGCGTTCCCGCATCGCATCACCAAGGGTTACGACGATCCCAACCGCGCCGTTGTGAGCGAAGTGAACGGCGTGCCGGTAAAGAATTTGCGCCACCTGGTCGAACTGCTGCGCGACCTGCAAGACCAACAGGTCACCTTCAAGTTTTCCAAGTCCGGCGTCATGACCCACGAAACCATGGTGTTTAATCGCAAGGACCTAATGGAATCGACTGGCAAGATTCTCGAAGAAAACGGCATCCGCTTCCCCTACTCTGCCGACTTGAAGGCGATCTGGGACAAGCCCGCCGCCAGCGCCGGCAGCACTACCCAGGGAGGTTGAGCTGGTGAAAGCAACTGTCGAGCGGCGCCTCCCGGAAGCATGCGTAGCCCTGCTGCTGGCGTTTTTTTTCTTGGTCGCCTGCCAGCTTTCCAACGGCCAATCCTCTGAAACGCCGGCCGGTCTTACCGTTCAAACCGTTGCCACCGGGCTCGACACACCGTGGGCCATCGCCTTTGCTCCTGACGAGAGAGTGTTTCTAACCGAACGCCCTGGGCGCATTCGCGTCATCGAGCGGGGCCAACTACGCGCCGAACCTTGGATGATTCTAGAGGTCGCCGCCACCAGCGAAGCCGGCCTCATGGGCCTGGCCCTCGATCCGCAATTTGCTCAGAATCGCTACGCCTACGCTGCTTACACTTACCGGAACGATGCCGGCCGCATGACCAATCGTTTGGTCCGATTGCGCGAAGACGCCAACGGCAAAGGCACGCTCGACAAAGTTTTGATCGACAACGTCCCGGGTGCCAACAACCACGACGGTGGGCGCGTCAAGTTCGGCCCCGACGGCAAGCTTTACTGGGCCACCGGCGATGCCCAAACCACGCGCTATTCACAAGATCTGAAATCGCTGAGCGGCAAGATTCTCCGGTTAAACGGCGACGGCACGATTCCCGGCGACAATCCATTCGCCGATTCGTACGTGTACTCCTACGGCCATCGCAATCCCCAGGGATTGGCGTGGCAGCCCGGCACCAACCGCCTCTACGCCACCGAGCACGGCCCAAGCGGCTTTCAAGGCTGCTGCCGCGACGAAGTGAACTTCATCGAGCCGGGGAAAAACTACGGCTGGCCGGACATTCGCGGCGACGAAACCAAAGACGGCATGGTAACGCCGGTCATTCACGCCGGCACCAGCGAAACCTGGGCGCCCGGCGGCGCGGCGTTTGTCGGGCGTGGGCCATGGTCGGGCTCGCTGCTGTTTACCGGTCTGCGCGGCCAAACCCTCTACCGTGTCGTGCTCGACCCCAACAACCCACGCCGCGTCGAAAAACTCGAACGCCACTTCGCGCGCCAGTTTGGCCGTCTGCGCGACATCGCCGAAGCGCCCGACGGCAGCCTCTATCTCCTCACCAGCAACCGCGACGGCCGCGGCCGCCCCACCGATGACGACGACCGCGTGCTGCGCCTGAGCTTCAAGTAGTCCGCATGGCAGGCGCAAGGCCTGCCCCTACAAAACCCATCGTGCGGTTAATTCTCCGATTGCGAGCGCGCGCAGCGCGCCTATGCGTACTTTGCCCTCTTTGCGGTTAAATTCTCCGGTTCGTAATCCGAGCGCGCAGCGCCTTTTGTGTTTCCTTGTACCACTGTAGTTGACAATTCGCGCAGCTAACGCAAACCCTAAAATTCTCAGCTCACCACAAAGCGCACGAAGGACACGAAGTTCGGAGAAAACTTTTTGACTCTCTTCTCTTACCTTCGTGATCTTCGTGTCCTTTTTGCGGTTAAATTTCTTGCCCGATTCGGTTGCGGCTGTGCTGCGCTGGGCTCTTTGTGGTTCGATTTCATCAAATGACGCGGCCGTATTTCGTCATTGATCGCCTATTTCAGCTGGGGTAGGATCGCCTCGCCTGAATGGAAGGTCCCCGCACATGCGCACACGAATTTTTTCCTGGTTAGGACATGAGTTTATTGAGCTCTGCGGCGAAGCCGCGCCGGCAGCCAACGCCACGCTCGAAGCGCAGCAGCTCTTTCAGCGCTTCGACAGCGAGCTGCGCGGGCACGGCTTGTCCCTCGACCACACCGTGCGCAGCCGGCTGTGGGGGCGCGACCGCGCCAGCCGCGACCTGGGCAGCACCGAGCGCGTGCGAGTTCTCTCAGGCAAAGCGCGTTCGGCCAGCTCCAGCTACATTGCGCCGGGACACTTCGATTCCACGGCGAACGTCGCCATCGACTTGATCGCCATGCGGCCGACGAGCCCCGCGGCGGCGAAAACGATCGTCGAGTACGAGCCCGCCATCGTGCCGATTCGCTTTCTGGTGCTCGAAAATGTGGTCGTGCTTTCCGGCGTCACCACAGTGCTGCCGACGTTGGCCGCGCAGTTCGACAATATTTTTCCAAGAATCGCCGGGTCGTTAAAAGACGCCGGCAGTTCATGGGACAAAGTCGCGCGGGTGTCGTTTTATCTGCACCGCAGCCAGACCATCGATCATTTAAAAGAACTCTTTGCGCGCCATGTCGGCGCCAAGGTGCCGCAATTAGAATATTGCTTTGTCGACGGCTATTCCTCCGAGGGCAAGTTCTGCGAGGTGGAAGTGACGGCAAGCCTCTAGTCCAAAAGGAATTTTCACGATGCCAGTTCAGCGTCCCCGCGTCGCCATTCTCGACGACTTCGAAAATCTCGCCGACACGGTGCCGGCCTATCGGAAACTCACCGAGCGCGCCGATATTACGATCCTAAGAGAACGGCTGGATAGCTCGGAGAAAATCGTCCAGCGCCTGCGCGACTTCGACATTCTGCTGCTCATGCGCGAGCGCACCCGTTTTAGCGCCAAGGAATATCGCCAGCTGCCCAATTTGAGATTTATTTCGCAAACCGGCCGCACCAGCGTCCATCTCGATCTGCCGGCCGCCACCGAGCGCAACGTCGCCATATCGGGAACGCCGAGCGACAGCGGTGCGACCACCAAAGAGCTGACGGTTGGTTTGATTCTCGCGTTGCTGCGCAAGATTCCACAGGTCAATGCCCGCATGCGCGAAGAAAGCTGGCCCGCGCTCGCCGGCATTGGCCTGGAAGGCAAAACCATCGGCGTTTTGGGACTGGGACGCATCGGCAATGAAGTCGCGCGCATCATGAAAGCGTTCAACACCCGCGTGCTCGGATGGTCACGATCGCTGACGCCGGCGCGCGCCGCCGAAGTGGGCGCCGAGTCGGTCCCCTTCGAGACGCTCCTGCGCCAGTCCGATGTCGTCACCTTGCACGTGAAATTTATTCCCCAGACCGTCGATTTGATCGGCGCCAAGGAGATCGCTCTCATGAAGCGCGGAGCGTTTTTGGTGAACACCGGCCGCGGCCCGATTATCAATGAAAAAGCCATGATCGCGGCGCTGCAAAGCGGCCAGTTGGCCGGTGTCGGCCTCGACGTTTACGATCAGGAACCGCTGCCGATGGACCATCCGTTGCGGCGCTTCGACAACGCCATTCTGATGTCACACCGAGGCTACGCCACCGTGGAAATATTGAGCGAGCGCTATGAGCAAGCGCTAAGTAACATCATCGATTACCTCGACGGCAAGGCGCTCAAGCTGTTAAATCCCGAGGTCAAGACGCCCGCTTAAAGCGCTTCAGCACGATAGCCGATGCAAGATAAGGAGCGTCTTTATGGCCAACCTGAAACTGTTCGGCTCAGATACCATCGACCAGACCTATGCCCGCGCGCTGCGCGCGATTGGCAGAGATCTCGCCAGCCTCTTTCCTGAAAATCTGGAGATCGAGGTCATCGGCGCAACCTACAAGGTGCAATACCACCTGCGTGCCAAAACTTTGGCACCGGAAAAACCGGAGAAAGCTAGCCTATTGCGCAACCTCTTCAAGAAGTCAGAGACGAGCGCTCCGGCTCCTGCCACAACGTCGTTCCAGCCAGAAACGAGAACCTATGCTCAAGATGCGCTTGACCGCATAAATTCAGCCCAAAGCGCAGCCCGTCACGCCGATGACGGCAATCCGGACATCTACGACCTGAGTGAAAGGCTGCGCACCGTCGGCCGGGTAGTCGACAAAATTCAAGGGACCTTGATCAAAGTTTCCAAAGGCGCCAATTCCGTGCAGTTTCATTACGCCGACGCCAAAGGCCTTGAACACAACGACGAACTGAGCAACCAAGAACTGTATCGCATGCAGCGGGAATTCTTCGCGTCGAGGGAACATCACTCCGGCAACGACATCTGGGGGGAGCAGGCGCGATAGTCGAAGCCTTTACTTTCCCGCTCGAATTGGCAGCCAAATCAAGCTAGGGTGCCCGCTGATGGCCACCCGCTTAACCCACGCACAGTTGGCGCAGATTACCGCTCGCACCGTCGGCCACTACGACGCCCGCGCCGAACGCTTCTGGGCCGACACCCGCGACCACGACGTCAGCCAAAACCGCCAAGCGCTGCTCGAACAAATCCACGGCACTCCGCCGTATAAAATTCTCGATTTCGGCTGCGGCCCCGGACGCGATTTGAAAATCTTTCGCGCCCTGGGACATGAACCCATCGGCCTCGAAGGCGCGGCAGAGTTCGTCAAGCTGGCGCAACAATACAGCGGCTGCGAAGTTTGGCAGCAGGATTTTCTGCAACTTCATTTGCCGAAAGATTTTTTCGACGGCATCTTCGCCAACGCATCGCTGTTCCACGCGCCGAGCCAGGAGCTGCCGCGGGTGCTGCGCGAGCTGTGGCACTCGCTAAAAACTGACGGCGTGTTGTTCAGCTCCAATCCGCGCGGCGACAACCAAGAAGGTTGGAACGGCGAGCGCTACGGCAGCTACCACGACTGGCCGCGCTGGCGCGAGCTGGTCATCGAAGCGGGCTTCCAGGAAATTCGTCATTACTATCGCCCCGATGGCCTGCCACGAGAGCAACAACCCTGGCTCGCCTCACTCTGGCGCAAAGCCTAACTTGTCACACCCTCCGACTCACGCCTCCGCACTATTGTCAGTTGCCTTTGCCGGCAATTGACAGCGCAGCCGCCCATCCATTAATGTGCGCTTAATATTGCCGCGATCCCATAAGGAGGACTGAACCATGGCCATAGCAAGCGATTTGATTATTTCCTCGGACTCTCACGTGATGGAACCGGTGGACCTTTGGAAGAAGGGCGTGTCGGCGAAATATCGCGACACAGCACCGGAATTTCCGCCGCACCAAGTCGGCGAAGGCTTCCAGCAGCACGCCGGCGGCTGGGACGCCAAGGCGCGTATGAAAGAAATGGAAGCCGACGGGCTCAGCGCCGAGGTGCTCTATCCAACCTTGGGTTTGGATCTTTTCGGCCTTGACGACGCCGGTCTGCAGGAAGAATGCTTTCGCGCGTACAACGATTGGCTGATTGACTATTGCAGCACGGACCCGACGCGGCTCATCGGCATTCCCTCCATCGCGGTCTACAACATCGACAATGGCGTCAAGGAGCTCGACCGCTGCCGCAAAAAAGGTTTGAAAGGCGCGATCATTTGGCAAGCACCCCACAAAGATCTGCCGTTCACTTCCAATCATTACGAAAAATTCTGGTCCGCCTGTGAAGATTTGGATGCGCCGCTGAGCCTGCATATCTTGACCGGCCACAGCTACAACAAAGACAAGAACCGCAAGGGCATCGAGCGTTATCGTGGCAGCGTCAATCTGAAATTGATGGACATCGCCAACGGCTTGTTCGACCTGGTCTTCTCCGGCGTGCTGGAGCGCCACCCTAAGCTAAAAATCGTTTCGGTGGAAAACGAATCCGGCTGGATGCCGTGGATGTTTCAGCAGTGGGACTATTATTACAATCGTTTCAAGAAAGAGAATCCGCCGGCTTTCTCGAAAAACCCCAGCGCTTTCATCAAGGATCAAATCTACGCCTGCTTTTTTAACGACCACGTCTGTGGCGAAAACTTAAAGTTCTGGGGCCAAGACAACATCATGTGGTCCAATGATTTTCCCCATCCGAATTCCACCTGGCCCAACTCGATCAAGATCATCGAGCGCGACTTGGGTCATCTACCGGCAGAAACCCAGCGCAAAGTCGTCTGCGACAACGTTTGCCGGCTCTACGACATCGATGCCGCCAAGCTGCCGCGCCTAAAGAAAGCAGCGTAAGAAGGACTCACCACGAAGACGCGAAGATCACGAAGTTTCGGATAAAGAATATATCTTCTTTTTCCCTTCGTGATCTTCGTGTCTTCGCGGTAAAAATCTCTTTTGCGTTGATCCTCACCATGCTCAACAGATACAATCTCCGGCAATTTATTCGAGACTTAGATAGCATTACTAGCCGTTACCCAGAGCCGGGAAAAATCGTCGAGGTCGCCAAACCGCTGCTTGCCGAGCTCGTCAAAAATCCCAATTGCGTCGAGCCGCAGTACAAGCAGCATGGCGGCAAAACCTACGGCCGCTACATGCTGCACCGGGCGCCGAAGTTCAACGTGACGACCGTCGTCTGGGGCCCCGGCGACGGCGCCAAAGCGCACAACCATGACACTTGGGGACTCGTGGGGGTGGTCGAGAACGAGCTGCAGGAAACCCGCTTTAAACGCCAGGACGACGGCAAGAAAGACGGCTATGCCGAGCTGCAAGTGACCGGTGTGAATCAAAACCAGACCGGCATGGTCTCGACTCTATTGGCACCGGAAGATGACATCCACGAGATGCTCAACGTCACCCAGAAAAACACCGTCGAGGTCCATGTCTACGGTATCGATTTGGCGAACTATCAGCGGCTCCAGTTCGATGTCGCGTCCAAATCGGTGAAATATTTCGCCAGCGCGAAATACGATAACTGCTGAACGAGATAGAACGCCCAAAGACTCTCCAACGACGGAGTATGGCTTATGACACACCCGGCCAAATACGAAGTCGAAGTCCGTGATGTCGAGTATCAATCCATCGGCGGCAAGTCCTGGCCGCTGCGCATCTATCAGCCTAAAGGCGATGGGCCGTTTCCAGCGATCATCGACGTGCACGGCGGCGCCTGGCACAATGGCGATCGCACCAACAACGCCGGCATCGATCATGCCCTGGCGGCGCAAGGGATTCTCGTCGCTGCGGTAGAGTTCCGCCAACCACCCGAAGCCGGCTATCCGGCATCCGTCTGTGACATCAATCTCGCAACGCGCTGGCTAAAAGCCCATGCAGCCGAATACCAGATCTCGACAAAAGTCGGCGCCTTCGGGAATTCTAGCGGCGGCCATCAAGTCGTCCTGAGCGCGATGAGACCGCGCCACGCCGCCTACGCGTCATCGCCGCTGGCGAAGTCTCCTCAAGTGGATGCAAGCCTCGCGTACGTGATCGCCGGCTGGCCAGTCATCTGTCCGCATTATCGGTTTCTTTACGCGAAGCGCATCAACAACCAAGAACATATCAAGGCGCACTACGATTACTGGCGCACTGAAGAGGCGATGAGCGAAGGCAGTCCACAGACCATCTGTGATAGCGGTGAAAAGATCGAGATGCCGCCGATTCTGCTATTACTCAAAGAGAACGACAAGAATCATCCTTTGGAGATGGAAGAGAAGTTTGTTGCCTCCTACCGCAGACGCGGCGGCACTATGGACGTACAGATGTTCAGCGGCCTACCCGAGCACCGGATGGTGCCCTCTCCGGATAAGCCGGAAACCATGCGAGCGATGGAGATAATGACGGCCTTTATTCGCAAGCACGCCGGTTAGCCCGTTCTCCTAATCATAGTTTCAACTTTAACTCCCAATTTAGATAGTTCTGCATATCCTCTTTGGTGCCGCGGATCGACGGCGACAACACGACATCGTTGGGCTCAATCAGTGCATCTGTCAGCCCAGTTTCGATCGCGTGTCCCCTCTCCTGCCATGCACGAATGCCACCGCGCAGCACGGCAACATTCTGCCAGCCTATTTCCACCAGGGCTCGCGCCGCGAAAGCCGATTGGCGGCCATCGCTGCAGGTAACGATGATCGGCTTCGCCCTGTCCGGAAATAACCCAGGAAGTTTGATGTCGAGCCAACCCCGCGAGATCCATTTCGCACCCGGTAGGTGGCCTGACTCATAATCGAGGCTTGTGCCGACATCGAGAATCAAAGGCCTTTCGCCCTTCGCTCGCTCAGCCAAATCGGCGGCATCGATCATTTTCGTTTCCCGCAGTACAGCGTCAAGACCAAGCGGCTTAGATTCAGGCGTCCCGCTGAGCAACTTGTCCCCGCTGGCTTGCCAGGCTTTGCTTCCTCCGCTCAGAATGAAAACCTGCGGAAAACCCATCTCGCGGTACCAATAGGCCGCCATGGTCGCCCGAGTGCCGTCGCTGCTGACGAAAACAATCTTCGCGTTGCGCACGGCAACGAAATCGTCGGAGCGCTGCACTGCCTGCCCGCCCGGAACATTGATCGATCCATCGATATGGCCTTCGGCAAATTCTTTTTCCGAGCGCACGTCGATCAGGTAGCGCTCGTTGTTTCCAAGTTTCTGACATTCCTCCACGGTTAGGAAAGATAGTTTTTCTTCTTCAGCGATTCGTTGCGCCGCCGCGACGGCGCTCTCCCGACTCTCTGCCGGCGCCTGCGGCCCGCCGCGGCCGGGCTTTTGTTCCAATTCAAGCCCCGCCAACACCCAACCCATGGTGCCGTTGCGCAGCGCGCGCACATTCGTTAAACCTAAACGTCGCAGTGCCGCAGCGGCGATGATGCTGCGGGTGCGGCCGGCGCAGTTGACTATCACTGTCGGCCTGCGACGCAACTCGTCAGCCCAAAGAATCAGTTCGCCGCCAGGCACACTCTGGCCGCCGGGAATGCAAAAGCGGCCATATTCCTCGGGCGTCCGCACATCGAGAATCACCAACTCTTCGCCGCGATCCTGCAACGCCTTCAGTTGCTCGGGAGTCATGTCCGCCACCTGCCGTTCGTGATGCACTTTTTCGCCAAAGGCTTTGCTCGGCACGTTGACGCCGCTGACAGTCCCATACCCCTGCGCTTTCCAGGCCGGAAGACCGCCCGCGAGCAGCGAGACATAATTGTGGCCAAGCTCCACCAGAGTGCACCGCGCCCGCGGCGCGCGCTCGCCATCCTCGTCGTAAAGCACAATTGGAATATTCCGGTCCGGCACCAGCTCGGCGATGCGGAATTCGATCTGGCTGCGCGGTAAGGATGTCGCGCCGGGGATTTGTTCCTGGTTGGACTCGCCGCGCTCGCGCACGTCGAAAACCGCATAGAGATCAGGCGACGGCATCAGCGCCGACAATTCTTGGCAAGAAACTGCTGCGGCCATGGAGACTCTCCTCGAACTTGAACGGGCCATCGAAGTCTGTTCTACTCGTGAGCAGCAAGAATTCCAAGCCAGGAGATCAACATGGCAGCCATTCACGATCGGTTCAGCGGCCTTTATATTCCATACGTCACGCCGTTTCACGACGACGGCTCGTTGGACTTGGCGAGCCTCGAACGCCTGACGAAATATTTCGCCGCGCTGCCCGGCGTCGCCGGTCTGGTCTCCTGCGCGCGCATCGGTGAAAGCCCGGTGCTGAGCCTGGCGGAGAAGCGGCAGGTCTACGAAATCTGCGGCAAAATCGCCCGCGATGCCGGCAAAACCCATATCGCCACCATCGCGCCGCAATCCACCGACGAAACCGTCGGCCTCATGCGCGATTTGGAAAGCCTCGCTATCGACGGCGTGATGATCTTCCCGCCCCTCTTATTCTCCTGGGGAAAAGTCGACAACAACCTGAAAGTTCGCTACTTCGAAGACCTCGCTAGTGAGACCAAACTGCCGGTGGTGCTGTTTCAAATACCGGTCAAGAGCTATTACTACGACCCCGAGACCATCTGCCGCATCGCCCGCCTCGAGAACGTCGTCGCCTTCAAGGAAGCGTCCTTCGACATCAAACTTTTCACTGACACCCTCAAAGCCCTCGAACACGACCGCGCCGAGATGCGCGTCCTTACCGGCAACGACCGGTTCGTCGCCGAGAGCTACCAGCTCGGCGCCCACGGCGCGCTTATCGGCGTCGCCAACGTCGCCACCGAGCGCTGGGGCGCCATGGACTTCGCCGGCCGCGCCGGCCAGCACGAAGAAGCCGCGCGCATTCAAAAAGAATTGGAAGCGGTGAAGGAATTGGTCTTCAGCGAACCGATCGTCGAAGCCGTCGCCCGTATCAAAGTCGTTCTGCAGCACGAAGGCCTGATCAAAACCGCCAAAGTGCGCCGCCCACAATTGGGCATCAGCGAAGCGGAAAAGAAGCAGTTACTGGCAAGCTACGAAGCCTTGAAGAAAAACCAATTCAAAGCAGCGAAAACGGAACGGGCGGCGTAGCTAATAGAGACCGATTTATCTCTGGCGAATTTCGGGCGGGGTTCAAACCCGCCCTTTTTATTTTGGCTTTACGTTTTTTGCACTGCGGTTAAACAGCCGAAGCCGAATTCATTAACTCTTCTCCGCCCCTCGCCCCGGAATCACAAACGCGAATAACCCAATCGTCACGGCGAGCAACACCATCGAGCTGAGTGCCAGCGACCAGTGAATGCCGATCAGGCCGCCGACGACACCGACGGTGACGCCGCTGAAGGCGCGCAGACCGTTGTTCGACGTGTTGAACAAGCCGATTAAACGGCCACGCAGATTGGGCGGCGCCTGTAATTGCACCAAAGTTTGCGCCATCGATAAAAATGCCAGATTGAGGAAGCCGGCGAAAAACAACAGCGCAATTGCAAAGGACAGGACTGTTGAGACTGCGAAGCCAATGATCGCGACACACCAGAGAATCGAGCAGATCGCCGCGTTGCGCGCGTTGGCTTTGAGCCAACCGGTGCCTTCCAAGAGCAATCCACCCACTGCGGCGCCGGCAGCGTTGGCGCCGAGTAAAATACTATAAGCCCAATCGTGCTTGTCATGACCGAAGTCGTGGGCGAAATCCGGCATCTGCGCTTGGAAAGCGTTGCCCACCAACAGCGACGTCGAGCCACCCAGCAAGATCATTGACAGGATAGTCGGATTGGACGCGCTTTCGCGCAGCAATTTGATGGCGCCGCCCAAGCCGGCTCGGCCCGGCCGCACACTCCCCGCTTCATCGCGGCCATGGCCAGTGTAGGGGATCATCATCATGTAGATGATCGCCGGCACGTACATCAGCGCGTTGATGAACAATCCCGCGGGACCGCCGAACAGGAGCATTGTCGTACCACCGACGCCGGGGCCAAAAAGAATTGCGATATTGCGTCCGGTGGAGTTCAAACGCACGGCGCTTTGCAAATGCTCGCGCCCGACAATGTCGTGAATGATCAACTGGCTGGCCGGTTGGCCAAGAACTCCGGCCATGCCGTGCACGACCAAAAGCACGCAGGCATGCCAGACTTCAATCGTGTCGGTGAGAAAAAAGACCGCCCAAAGCAGCGACACCACGGCGTAGATCGCCTGCGCGCTCTGAATCACGCGTCGGCAGTCGTGGCGATCGGCCAGCGCGCCAAAGTAAACCGCGAAAAATAAAAATGGCGTCCAGTGGCTGATGACCGCGAAACCGGCCAGCACCGGCGAGTGAAATTTCTGATAGAGCAACCAGTAGCTGATCACATGCTCGATGTTGTCGCCCATCTGCGCCAACATCAGGACAAAGAAATATTTCCGATAATCGGCGTGATGCAGCGCGGCGAAGGCGCGTGGCTTGGCCGGCGCCGCCGCGGGCTCCTGGGTTTTTGGTTGCGGTTTTGCAGCCATGCGGCTTCAGCCTTGAACCACTTTCTCCGCCGGTTGTCCGGGAATCGAAAAAGCGAAGAGCGCCACCGTGATCGCCAGCAAAACCATCGCGCTCAAGGCCAGCGACCAGTGCACGCCGATCAAGCCGCCGACCACGCCCACCGTGACGCCGCTAAAAGCTTTAAAGCCCATGCTGGTCATCGAGTACAAACCGATCAGCCGGCCACGCAGCTGCGGCGGCGACATGAGCTGCACGATGGTCTGCGCCATCGACGAAAACGCCAGGTTCAATACACCGGCGAGAAACAACAGGCCGAGCGAGAGGTAATAATTGTAAGACAGCGCAAACGCCGCGATGGTGACGCACCAGAGGATCGCGCTGATGATCGCGGTCTTCACGCTGGGCGGCAGCCAGGAGCGCCCCTCCAGGAGAAAGCCGCCGACCACCGCGCCGGCGGCGTTGGCACCGAGCAGTGCGCTGTAGGCGAAGTCGGCTTTCTCAGTACCCAGGTCGTGGGCAAACTCCGGCATGGTTGCTTGGAACGCCGTGCCGACGAAAAACGACACGCAGCCGCCCAGTATGACCATTGTAGTCACGGGGCGGTTATCGGAAATTTCCCGGATGACTTTGAAAGCGTCGGTCCAACTCATGGCGCGCCGCGCCGGCGCCGCGCCCTCGCGGCTGTGGCCGGTGTAGGGCACGCGCAGCAGCCACAGCGTCAGCGGCAAGTAGATCAATGTGTTGACCACCAGTCCCACCGATGGACTGAACAAGAGCATCATGCCGCCGCCCACCGCAGGGCCGAAAAGAATTCCCAACTGGCGGCTCGTGGAATTTAGACGAATTGCGCTCTGCAACTGCTCCCGGCCAACGATATCGTGAATTAACAACTGACTGCCGGGTCCCCAGAGCACCCCCGCCATGCCGTGAATCACCAGCAACACGCAGGCGTGCCAGACTTGAATCGTGTCGGTCCAAAACAAAAACGCCCACAACGCCGACACGCCCATGTACATGATCTGCGCCACTTGAATGACTTTGCGGCAATCATAGCGGTCCGCCATGGCGCCAAAGTAAACCGCGAAAAGCAAAAATGGTGTCCAATGGCTCAACACCGCAAAGCCGGCCAGCGTCGGCGAGTGAAACTTTTGATACAACAGCCAGTAGCTGATCACATGCTCGATGTTGTCAGCCATCATGGCCAGCGCGGTGGTCCAGAAGTAGCTGCGAAAATCTTTGTGGCGCAGCGCGGCGAAAGCTAACTTTTTCTCTGCCGACGGTGGCGCGACATTCGGCTGATGGTCACTCGCAGATGCCAAGGAATGCTCCGATTAGAATAGAAGATTAGCTTTGGAAAGTAACGGATAACCGCCAGGCTCGCAACCAGACCAAAGAAGGAGAAAGATTCTGTTAACTCGCTTCGGTGACCGCGCGGCTCTGGTGCGCGAAAGCGAACAACGCGATGGTGACTGCGAGGAGAATCAGTGAGCTCAGCGCCAGCGACCAGTGAATGCCGATCAGGCCGCCGATAACGCCGACGGTTACGCCGCTGAAGGCGCGCAGACCGAAGGCCGACATGGAAAACAACCCGATCAAACGGCCGCGCAGCGCCACTGGCGATTCCAATTGCACGATGGTTTGGGCAATCGAATAGAACGCCAAGTTCAGCGCGCCGGCGCCGAATAATAGAATCAGCGACAGCGGATAGCTCGTCGAAAAGGCAAAGCCGGTCATGACCACGCACCAGAGAATCGCGCAGGCGATCGCCGCCTTCACCGTCGGCGGAATCCACTGTTTGCCGTCGAGCACGAAACCGCCAAAGACCGAACCGGCGGCATTGGCTGCTAACAAAGCGCTGTAAGCGAAGTCAGCTTTCTCGGTGCCGAGATCGTGAGCGAACTCCGGCATCGCCGCTTGAAAGGCGTTGCCGACGAACAGCGACGCGGCGCCGCCGAGAAAGATCATCGTGGCGATCGAACGATGCTCCATCACGTCGCGCATGATCATGAACGCTTCGCGCCAGCGCATGCCGCGCCGCGCCGGCGCGCCATCACGCAGGTGGCCGGTGTAGGGCACCAGCATCAGCCAAATCGTAAACGGCACATAGATAAGCACGTTGACGAACAGCCCCGTCGGCGCACCGAACCACAACATCAAGCCACCGCCCACCGCCGGGCCGAAAAGAATCCCGAGCTGGCGCGCCGTGGCATTGAGCCGCACCGCGCTCGGCAAATCTTTCGGCCCGACAATATCGTGGATCAGAAGAATCTCCGCCGGCGTCCAAAACACCCCGGCGATGCCGTGGATCACCAAAAGCACACAAGCGTGCCAAACTTGAATCGTGTCGGTTAAAAACAATATCGCCCAGGTGGCCGACACGACCATGTACATGACCTGGGCGATCTGAATCAGCTTGCGGCAATCGTAGCGGTCGGCCAGCGCACCGAAATAAACCGAGAGTAAGAGAAACGGCGTCCAATGGCTGATGACGGCAAAACCGGCCAGCACCGGCGACTGAAACTTCTGAAACAACACCCAATAGCTGATCACATGCTCGATGTTGTCCGCCATCATGGCGAGCATGGTGGCGCCAAGAAACCAGCGATAGTCGCGGTGCTGCAGCGCGGCAAAAGCGACTTTTTTATCGGGCTCAGGGGAACGGCTCGAAGCGGCTCTTGAGTTGTCTGCGTTAGTCGATGGGCCAGCCAAAGGTTCTCCGATTGCGCACAACTTGTTTGGGATAACGAATATCGGCGAGTCTTGCAAACCGCGGGCTGAGTGTGCGTCAGTCTCACCAGCGCCGGGACTCTGTCGCAACCGAGAAACCAGCCGTTTTGTCATCCTGAGCGGAAGCGAAGGATCTGCTTTTCTGTACAGTTGTACGAAGCAGATTCTTCGCCTTCGGCTCATCTATGAATTGCGACACAGTCTCGCATCAACGAGTGCGTGAGACTGACGGCGCGCCAGTGAAGAATTCCAAACTTACCCGGCTACTTACCGGCAACTTCCTCGAACGACGGCTCAGGCATGCCGGCTTTCCAAGTCGGGTCGCGCAGCTCGAGCCGATTGCCGCTTGGGTCAAAGAAGTAGAGCTCGCGGCCCGGGAAGTAGCCGCCCTTGCGATAATAAAGTTCTTCGATCTTTACTTTCTGTGCTTTGAAAACCTTGCAGGCCGTTTCCAATGTTTCCGGTCCCACGGTGAACGAATGATGCACGTTGCGCTCCTCGACAAAATTCCGGTCGACCTTCGGAGCGCGCGTGCACAGGAGAATATTATGATCGCCCACATTGAAGCACGACATGCCGGAGTCACCGAGCCGGCCGAGGTGCTTCAAGCCGAGCAGGTCGCCGTAGAATTTTTCCGACTCTTCGAGATTGTTGACCGGAATCGACCAGTGCGTCACGCCTTCGATTTTTAGCTGTCCCATGGGAACCTCCTTTTGTGCTCCCTATTTGCGCCGAACCGCGCGCGGCTGTCAACCGGATTCCCTTGCGTTTGGGCGCCCATCGGGTCTAATGAATTCTTCTATTTCACGCTAGCATTTAAACGGAGAGTACGATGGAAGTCTTCGACATTCACCACCATTTGGGTTCGCTCAGCGGCGGCAGCTTGCAAGAGGGCCCAGGAAACGAAGGCTGGCAAGAGAAAGATTACGCCAGCCGTGTGCGCATCATGGACGCCAACGGCGTCACTCAGTCGGCGATTTTGGCCGCCACCGGCTACATACAGGCCGACGGCATCAAAGACACCATGCGCTCGAACGACGTCGTGGCCGCCTATCAAGAACGCGATCCCAAGCGTTTTCCCGTCGCCTGCGGCATCGTCGAGCCGCTGCATGGCGCACGCTCGCTCGGCGAGCTGGAACGGATCAAACACGCGCTCAAGCTCCAGGGCGTCGTTTGGCATCACCGTTTCCAAGGACTCGCCGTCGATCATGCCTTGATGCGGCCGCTGCTCAAAAAAGTCAGCGAGTTGGGCCTGGTGCCGCTGATTCATACCAATGCCGAGTCCAATCTCGAAGCGGTTTGGCGGCTGGAGCGATTGGCGGTCGAATTTCCCGAGCTGACCTTTGTTTCACTCGACGCGCTCACGACCAACACCAACAGCCAACTGGCGCTCGACATTGCCAAGCGCACCAAGAACATTCTATTCGACACCGCCCATTGTAAAGGCGCCGGCTATATCAAGAACTTCGTCGAAGCGGTCGGTTCGCACCGGCTGCTTTTTGGCAGTCTTTTTTATTCCCACCCTGCCAGCTATGAACACTGCCACACGCTGGCGGATATCAACGAAGCGAAAATCAGCGAGCAGGACAAGGCCAACATTCTCGCGCTCAATACTAAAAAGCTCTTCAAGTTGGTGTGATCGACACAATGGATTGACAAGCACGCGCGCTCATGGTTCCGGGTGAAAATAACTGATCGCCAACTGCGAGCGCCAAATCGAATCTCGATGAAACATTTCACGATCTACGGTCTAGCGATAACCGCTTTATTGTTCTCTAGTTTTTATATATCGCGCGCCAACGACGAACCGGTGAAACTCGTGCCCATTCTCAAGATCGACACGGATCTAGACAAGCGCACCGAAGTCAAACCGTCGCTCATTCCTGGTGCCGGCAACGGCCTGTTTGCCAAGGTCAAGATCAAAGAAGGCGAAGTCATCGGCCATCTGGGCGGGCGGCTGCGCACGGCGGAAGATTACCCGGCGGGCAATCATTACATCGCGTCGATTCCCGAATGCGCTTGGGAAGAAACCGCGCCTTACAGATACCTCGACAGCAAAGAGTTCGGTGGCAACGTCAGGCGCATCAATTTCGCACCGAGCAAGGTCAACGGCCGCGACACCGGCTTTCAGAACGCCGCCATCCGCCAGCTCTGCGACTACCCATATTTTATTTTCGTCGCCATCAAAGATATCGAGCCAGACAAAGAGATTTGGGCGAGCTACGGGCCCTACTATGATTACACCCGCTTCATGTACGAACCGGCGGTGCGCGATTTCTTTTGCAACCTGGTGAAGCTAGACTGCGCCGAGACATATTCTTACGAGCACTGAACGGAGGCAAACAGCGGCCGATCATCAAGCACGAGCCGAAAAACAAATAGCGATTTTAGTAGCAGCTATAGGGCACCAGGCGTATGCGGACGTCGGGGTGCCGATTGGCCGCGTAGGCCAAGTCACCCCAGTGCTGCTTGCCGATAACGAGCTGCACGGCATTTTCGCTGCGGGCGAGCGCGACAGCGAGCGCGGTTTGCAGCGCCAAAAAACTGCGCTCCGGAATCACGCCGGCATACCAGAGATTGAGCCTGGTAAACTCTTCTTGAATAAATCGGTCGTAACGCTCGTGGTCATCCGGCCCCAGCGCAGAACCCACCTGTTTTGCGATCTCATTGGCCTGCGCCACCGACTTGCCCATCTCGCCGATCACGGCGATACCAAACTCATTGAGCGGTTTGAGCTCGAAACCATAGACCGTTAGGTCGCTGCGTTGGGCTAGCAGCCATTTTGCTTTGCTCCGTTCCGTGTCGGCGATTTCATCAACGGTGATCGCTTCCGGGTTGGCCAAACTTCCCGCGCCGTAAACCCCTTCGACGACGACGGCTTTGACGCCGGAAGCGGCTATCCGACTCGCCAACTCGACAACGTTGGCTTGGCAGACAGCCACTTTGTTGAGGTCCTGCTTGGCACGCCCCTCAGGATTGGGGTTCTCATGCTCCTGCAGGATCACGTGCACGGTCACTGAGAATCGCGCCAACGCACCCGCGCCGGCAACGCTCGGCGATTCGACGACCTCAAGCGCCGGCTGATTTACGATGGCCCCGCAACCCGCGAATAGAACTGCGAGCAAGGAATATGCAAAAAAGAGAATCATTCCCACCTGATCTAAGACGCGAAATATCGGCTGAACTTTAACTTGACAGGCTCAATCGACCCGCCCTATGATCCGGCGAAAATATAGCGACCCGACTAGGAGGCAAGCTTATGTTTACTCTCATTTTAGCGGCGCTTTGTGTATTTCCCTTCGCATTCATAGAACCAGCGAGCGCCCAGCCGATTAAACTAACAATTGGCCAGACTGGCATTAATCCCGGCACAGGTCCACTGCTGATCGCGCAAAAGGAAAATCTCTTCGCCAAACATGGGCTAGAGGTCAAAATCATCGAGACCCAAACCACGGCCGCCGTGCAAGCGATACTCGGCGGCAGCATGCAGCTGACGATGGGCGCAGGCGCGGCATTCACCACCGCAACGTTAGAAGGTGCGCCAGCCTTTATCAACATCGCGTCGTGGATCAATGTCTTTCCCTACTATCTCGTCGCGCGCAAGGAATTCACCAAAGTTGCGGACTTGAAAGGCAAAACCGGCCAAGTGGGCGGACCGTTCGGCGCCGCGCCCGATGTCGCCATGCGCTTCGGTTTGTCGAAGCTCGGCATCGATCCCGAGAAAGACGTGAAGTTTGTGCAAATGGGACGGCCCGATTGGCACAACGTCATCAGTCAGTTGGAAAAAGGCGACGTGCAATTTTCGGTGCTGCCGCCGCCCTTCGATAAAATTGGCGAAGCCAAGGGCATCCGAAAGCTTTACGCCCTGCCGGACCTAGGCATTCAGTGGCAGCAAAACGGTGAATGGGTGCAGAAATCTTTTCTCGCCGGCAATCGTGAAGCGGTCGTGCGCGTGGAGCGAGCTCTGGCTGACGCGATGAAGTTTTATTTCACGCAAAAGGAGAAAACCCTCTCCTATCTCGTCGACTTTCTCGGCACCAGCAAAGAAGACACGGAATACTCCTACACCGCCTATGCCAAATGGGCTGACAAAAATCCGCGACCGAAACTCGAGGCCATGAAAAATACGCTGCAAGCGATCAGCCGCACGACGCCAGCCGCCCTCAAGGCCGATCCGGCGGCGTTTATTGACACCAGCATCATCGATCAACTGCTCAAAGAAGGCCATTTTAAGTTCTGATTTCAGGGTCGATTCATGGAAGAAATCCGCATCGTCGACACCACCCTGCGCGACGGCAACACCAGCCTGTGGGCGCACAACATGACCACTGGCATGATGCACCCGGTGTTGCAGCACATGGACCAAGCGGGCTTTGAGGCGATGGAGTTTTTCGTCTCCGGCCGTTTCAAGAAAGTCATCCGCGAGCAGCTCGACAACCCGTGGGATTGGGTGCGCTACGGACAAAAAGAAATCAAAAATACCCAGCTGCGCTACCACGGCGGTCTCACCGGCGGCTTTATTTTGAGCCCGTTGTGCATTCCACGGCTGCTGCTAAAACTCGTCATCGGCTACGGCATCAACCAGACCCGCCTCTCCGATCCGTGGAACGATTACAGTGAGTTGAAACCCGAGGTCGAAGAACTAAAGCAGATGGGTATGACGTCCGTGGTCAATCTGATCTACACCATCTCGCCGCGCCATACCGACGAGCATTGGGCGCACAAAGTGCGCGAGGCGGCGGCGATGAAACCCTATCGTCTCTGCTTCAAAGACGTCGCCGGCATGCTCACGCCCGACCGCGCATCGTTCTTGGCCAAGCTTATTCTCGACAACATCGGCGCCGTGCCGGTGGAGTTTCATTGCCATTGCAACAATGGCCTGGCGCCGTTCAACGTCCTCGAAGTCGTCAAAGCCGGCATTCGCATCGTCCACACGTCGATTCCGCCGCTGGCCAACGGCTCGGCGCAACCGTCAGTCTTCAACGTGGTGAACAACCTGCGCGCGCTCGGTTACAAGGTCGCCGTCAACGAAAAAGTCTTGCCGCCGGTGGAAGCGCACTTTCGCCGCTGCGCCGCCGAGGCCGGATTGCCGATCGGCGCGCCGCGCGAGTTCGATCAAGGCTGGTACCGCCACCAGGTGCCGGGCGGCATGATTTCCAACCTGCGCCATCAGTTAAAAATGCTCGGCAAAGAAGACAAGATGCCGGACGTGCTCGAAGAGATCGTCCAAGTCCGCGCCGAGTTGGGCTATCCGATTATGGTCACGCCCTTCGCCCAATTCGTCGGCAGCCAGGCGGCGATCAACATCATGACCGGCGAGCGCTACAAAGAAGTCACCGACCAAGTCATCCAGTTCGCCATGGGCCTGTGGGGCAAAGAAGGCGCCCAATACATGGACAAAGACATCAAAGCAAAAATTTTGAACCGCAAGCGCGCCAAAGAAATGGAAAATTTTGAAGTGCCCAACACGCCCTTGGAAGAAGTGCGCGCCCAATACGGCGGTCCGAGCGTCTCCGACGAAGAGCTGATCATGCGCTACTACGCCGGGCCCGAGTTTGTCGACGCGTTGAAAAACGCACCGCCGAGAAAAGAATATCTCGACGCCCGCAAGCCGTTGGTAAAACTAGTCGAAGACATCGCCAAAAAACCTGGGCCGGCGAGCGTCTACATTCGCAGAAACGATTTTACTTTGTCAGCGGGACGGAGAGCGTCGGCGGCAAGCTAGCCGCCCCTGTTGTCATTCTGAGGAGCCGTGCGACGAAGAATGTGCTTTTTTCCTGGTGCACCCGGGAAGAAGCAAGTCCTTCGCTCCGCTCAGGATGACACATTGCGCAATAACGAATAGATCTTTCACACCCCCACCTGGGCGCGCGTGTAGTCGGCAAGCCTCCACCCTTTGAGCGGCTGTCCCTCGGCCAGCGCTCGCAGTTCGCGTGCCCAGATTTCGGCACGCGCCAGGCGAACGCGTCGCGCCAGTCTTCGCGGTCGTCCTCCGGCGAGCCCTTGATATAGGGAATGTTCGGCATGATGTAGAGATTGGTGCGCACCTTGACCCGAGCAGTCGTACTTCCAACCGTGATAGAAACAGCGAATATCCTCGCCCTCGACCCAGCCAACCGAGAGCTGCGTGCCGCGATGCGCACAGCGAAAATCGACGACATGCGGTATGCCGGACTCGCCGCGATAGAGCGTAAAATCTTCGCTGAAAAATCGAATCGGCACCGCACGACCCGGTTTAAGTCGGTCGGTGCCATAGACCGGGTGCCAAGAGCGGCGCCAATACTTTCCCGCAAGCGTACCGGGACCGGTGTGGACGAAATCGACGTCTGCCGAATCGCCAGCGAATTGATCGGGTGATGCGTTCATTTCATTCCTCTCCACATCTGAGGTTTTGCTGTTGCAACAGTCGCGACTATAGCATAGTTGCAATTTGGTCGAGAACAGTGAGGTGACCCGTGCTGGCTCCGGAACGATTGTCGCGCTTTCTAACCTATGTGCTGCGCCATAAACCGAGAGACTATCCGTTGGCAATCGACCGCCAGGGGTTTGCGGCGTGGCAGGAGGTCGTCGACTTGGTCCAGCAACGCTTCTACGACGCCAACGAGCAGCAGATTCGCGACCTGATCAATGGCAGTGAAAAAAAACGCTTTGAGCTGCGCGGCGATAGAGTGCGCGCCACCTACGGGCACTCGTTTCCGTTGGAGTTGAATGAGCCCACAGCAGAACCACCCGCACAGTTGTTTTTCAGCGCGGCGCGGGACATCGCCCAGGGAATTCTTCGCAATGGTCTCAAGCCTCGGGACAGGCAGTATGTGCACTTGAGTCGCACGGCAGAAGAAGCAGCTTCAATCGCCCGCCGCCTTGATCCCAATCCGGCGGTTTTGGTGATCGATGCGCAGGCGGCCTGCGATGCCGGTGTTCGGCTGTTCGAAGCTGGGCCGCTGTTTCTTGCCGAAGGGATTCCAGCGAGATATTTGTCGTTGCGGTGAGTCGCTAGTCTAGCCATCTGCTAAAAGACTCTTCGGAGCCCTTCGACGGATCTCCATAGAGCCGCGCAGCATTCTCGCCAAGGATGCGCGGCTAACGCCAAGTTTTTTGCCCTTGAGCAGCGCCGGACTGGTGATCTCCGGTGCACCGAAGAGCTTGAAGACAAAACCGTTGATCGCGGCGGAGACGATGACAGTGTCAGCGCCTTGCAAGGCCGCTTGCACAAGACCCGACCCAGAAAGCGAAGCGATCTCCAGATCCTTGGCAATCAACGCGCGCGGCGACACCCTTTTCTCCGACTAATCGAGCGTGCTCAGCAGCTTGCCGTAGCCCTTGATCTCCGCCTTGATGCCCAGCTCTTTCAACGGCCACCAAATTTGGCCGATGGAGCTGCTCACCACCGGTTTGCCAAGATCATCCTCCAGCGGCTGGATGATCGTCAGCGCCGGCCACGCCGATGAGGTCATCAGGACAGCGTCAGCGCCGGGATATTTCTTCCCGACCGCGCGCACATGGCGATAGACTTGAGTCGGCGAGAGCATCGCCTTCTCCAGTGAAGTCATGCCAGTGTCAAGGGACTCGACGCCCACGACGTCGAATCCTTCGGACTTCAGAAAAGCTCGCACCAATTCGTTGTGTGCCTGAATAAACGAGGTCGCCACCGCGACCTTGTGCGCGCCGAGGTGCTTCAGCGCATCGGCAAACGACTGCGGGCTGGTGCCCACCGGCACCGGGATACGCTGGCGATATTTTTTGAGCAACGCCGCGTGGCGCTCGACGCCGTTGGCCAACACCAGCGGCGCGCCGCTGAGCGTGATGTGATCGACGCGGGTCTGAAGCAAGTCTTCGAATGCGGTGTCGAAGCGCTCCCACGAGGCGGCGACTTGGCTAGACTCGCGCGCATCGCGAATCACCAGATTCGTTGTCACGAACGTCACACCCTCCGGCGCAACGCGGTAAAATTCATAGGGCAATATCTCGGCGCACGCCGTAGGGGAAATGTTGCCGACCCGAGCACGCCAGCCGTACATAGAGCCTCCTCAATGCAAAAGCGATTATTAGCGCGATACGCGCGCCTGGTAAAGCAAACTGATTTATGGTTTTTTTGCGCTCGTCTCGGGGGAGAACCGTGATACGACCAAACGTTTAAGGCCTACAGCAAAGATGGCACGGCCTCGGTGAAAGGCATTGAAAGTGTGTTGGAGATTGCGCGCCAGGGCGGAGCCGCGAAAGGGGTTACGGTCGCCGATGTGGTGGATTTTACTCTGTTGAGAGATGCCCAGGCAGCACTTAAAACACGCTGACCAAGAACAAGCAGGGAACCGAGAGAAACTTCCGGGCGATCTTTTTGCGGGATCTTTTTAGCGACTATTTTCCGGCGATCTTGCGCTTGCCGACCATACCCGCTGCGATCATGCCGACGCCCACTAGGAGCAGGCCATTCGACACTATCGAGGCGTCGTCCTCTTTCGCCGCTGGATCGGACAATTGTGAACTGCGGTTTGCCTCGGTCCCGGCCGTGCCAGAGGTTGCGTAAAAGCCCGCAGCACCGAGAACTGCAAGTAAAGCTACGACAACTGCCACAAGTTTAACCAAAGATACCCTCGACGTGAATTTATGGGAAGTTGACACAGCAACACTCGTACCGTTTCACGCAGCTTCTCGATGGTTGAGTCGCCCCGCTCAGAAACCTCAACTTGTCTCACAGTAACAGCTAGTTAGCTATGCTGTGGCATCGATCGATCTGGCTGTGGAACTGGGCGCCTTCGGGCATTTTTGCGCCGCACTGTGCTTGGCTTTACATTTCGGGCTACCCAATGACAATTTATCCACCGAAATCTGGCATTGCGTCATGCTTATCCATCGCTCAGTTGATCTCTCAACCTGGAGTGCGTACAGATGAGGCTCGATGAACAAGACTCAATCTTTGCGAGAGGCAATCTCAACTCACGTCGAGGACGGCAACTCAGTCACCATGGGCTGCGCGCTAGAGTCGCTGATTCCGTTTGCGGCGAGCTACGAAATTATTCGCCAAAAGAAAAAAGAGCTCACGCTGATCTGTCCCATCTCAGACATCCAGTTCGACCAATTGATCGGGTCCGGCTGTGCAAAAAAAATCATCGCGTCCTGGGTCGGCAACGTCGCCGCCGGGCTAGGCCACAACTACCGGCGCGCTGCCGAAGCGGACATTCCGCATGCCATCGAGATCGAAGAGCACTCCAACTTCACCATCGGACTTGGCCTGCAGGCAGCGGCCATGGGCTTGCCCTTCCTGCCAACGAAGTCGGTGCGCGGCTGTGACTTCGCTCACGACAAACAGTTCAGCCGAGTAACCTGCCCTTTCACCGGCAAAGAACTGCTAGCTGTCCGCGCGATTCATCCCGACGTGGCGATCCTGCATGTGCAGCGGGCCGACGGCGAGGGCAATGCCCATGTCTGGGGCAATTTCGGTGTCATGCGCGACGCTGCCTTTGCCGCCAAGCGGGTCATTCTCACCTGCGAAGAGATCGTCGATCATGCAACTATTCTCGCCGACCCCAACCGCACGGCGATTCCCGGCTTTGTCGTTTCAAGCGTCGTCCACGTTCCCTTTGGCTCCCACCCATCGCCCTGCCAAGGCTATGCCCGGCGCGACGACGAATTTTACTTCGACTATCACAAGGCGACGCGCAGCCGTGAAGGCTTCGAGCAGTGGTTGGATAAATTCGTCTACGGCGTTGCCGACCATACGGCGTTTCTCTCACGGCTCGGCCAAGAGCGCGTGGAGCATCTAAGGCCGCAAGGAAACCTGCTTGCACCGACGGTGAGCTTCAATTACTAATCGGAAAAACTATACAGGAGGCATCCATGAAAACCGTAGCAACCGCAAAACTGTCCCAGGAAGGCTGCGACATCATCGTCAACGCCGCCGTCGAAAAGGCCAAGGAGCTTAAACAGATCGGCAGCATCTGCATCGTCGACGCCGGCGGCCATCTGATGGCCTTTAAGCGCATGACCAATGGCCGCACGCATAACGTCATGATCGCGCTCGCCAAGGCGCGCGGCGCCGCGCTCACCACCGCAGCCACTGGCAAGACCGGGCGCGACGGCAGCGAAATCCCCGACCACCAAGTGCTGGCGCAAACCCTCGCCGTTGGCCCCGGCTGGTTTGTCAGCATCGAAGGCGGCCTACCCGTCACCGTTGACGGCCAATGCATCGCCGGCGTCGGCTTCAGCGGCGCGCCCGCGGCCGTGGATCGACAGATCGTGCAGGCTGGAATTGACGCGTTCAATAAAGCGTAGAAACGTTTGGCGTCTAGCGTCTGGGGTCTAGCGTTCCGGAACTCCAAACCCTAAACGCTAGACTCTAGACGACAAACAAGTGAGCTACACTCGCAAAGAACTAATGGTCGCCGCCGCGGCGCGCGAGATCCGCGACGGCGACATCGTGTTTGTCGGCATGCGCCTGCCCTTGCTGGGTTTCGCGGTGGCGAAAGAAACCCATGCGCCCAATGCGTTGGGCGTTTTTGAGAACGGGGTCATCCGCGACCGGCCGGCATTGCAGTCAATGTTCACCATGAGCGATCCGCCCAACGTCGCGCAGGCGCTCTCCTGCGGCGCCTTGAACGATGTGATGTATCTCTTGCAATCAGGCCGGGTAAATCTGGGCTTTATTGGCGGAGCTGAAGTCGATCGCTTCGGCAATCTGAACACCCACTGGGTCGCAGACAACGGCAAGCGCACGCGGCTGCCCGGCAGCGGCGGCGCCGCCGACATCGCCACTATGGCACAGCGCTGCATCATTATTATGAACCACGAGCGACGCCGCTTCGTGCCCAAAGTGCGCTACGTCACGTCCCCCGGCTTCGGCGCGGGCGGCGATTGGCGGGCGCGCCACCGGCTGCCCGGCGGCGGCCCGCGCCGCATGATCTCCAGCATGGGCGTGTTTTCGTTCGATGCCGAGAACCATGAAATGATGTTGAGTTCGTACCATCCGGGTGTGAGCGTCGACGACATCAAGAAAGAAACGGGTTGGCCGCTGCAAGTTGCACCGGACGCGCGAGAGACGACGCCCCCGAGCGCTGCCGAACTTGCCGCCGTGCGTAAGTACGATCCCAAGGGTGTTTGGACTTCCTGACGCATATCATGCCGAGGCAAAACCGAGGAATCTCTCCTGCAAATTCACATCAACCTCGTCTGCTAACATGGCCTTACTTCTCACCGACAACGACGTCCAACAACTCCTGACCATGACCGACGCCATCGACGTTGCTGAGCTGGCGTTACGCGAGCTGCATCAAGACAAAGCCGAAAATCGCCCGCGTCATCAATTCTACGCCAACAGTCAGCCGCCCGATGCGCTGTTCATGATGCGCCATTTTCAGGGCGCGATTCCCAAACTCGGCGTGATGGGTCTGCGCGTCACGACTGACGTGATCGGCACTGGCGCGCACAAGCCGGAGCTGCGATCGTTTGGCAGTTTCATGCTGTTCGATTTGAACACTGCCGGACTCCTAGCGATCTTCCACGATCATGAGCTGCAGCGCATGCGCGTCGGCGCCGAGACCGGCGTTGCAGCACGCTATCTGGCGCGCGCCGACGCCAAGACCGTCGGATTGCTCGGTGCGGGCTATCAAGCCGAAACCCAGTTGGCAGCCGTTTGCGCCGTGCGTCCAATCGAAAAGGTGCGGGTCTACAGTCCAACGTCATCTCGGCGCAGCGATTTTGCACAGCGCATGTCGAAGCAGTTGGGAATATCGATGACGCCCGTCGAATCGGCGCGCCAGGCGGTCGAAGAGGCCGACCTTGTGCTCGCCAGCACCAATGCTTCGGTACCGGTCCTCGACGGCGACTGGCTCAAGCCCGGCTGCCACCTCACCTCCATCGTCAACAGCGACCGGAAAGTTCCGCGGCGCGAATTGGACAATCGAACGTTCGCGCGCGCGAGTCTAGTCGGCCTAGGCTCCATCGAACAGAGCAAACAGGACCACGCCGCCGACATCTTTGGAGCCATCGATGCCGGCGCGCTTTTCTGGGAATGGGTCTGCGAGATCGGTGACGTGATCGTGGGCAAGGCTCCGGGACGAACCGATGATCGTCAGATCACGGTCTACAAAAACAATGGGCTGGCGATTGAGTTTGTCGCGCTGGCATGGAAAACTTTCATGCTAGCTCAACAGCGCAGTCTCGGTGAACAAGTTCCAGCGCATTATTTTTCCGGGCGGCGAACCAAATAACAAGTGAAAGACCCTTCGCACTGCGAAGGCATTGGCAGCACCCAGCGTCTAAAGTGGATAAGGAGGACGAAATGAACCCCAACGCGGCGCTACTGTGTGCCCGTTGGGCCGTCAGCGAGGAAGGCCAGCGCGTCTACGCTCAAGCCGGGGAGACCCCGGCCCATCCCAAAGTCGCACCTTTGGAAAAAGTCCGGCCAGCAACGCCCCATATGCCGTCCATCGACGACCTCAAAGAGTTTCCGCGCTACGAGAAAATTTGGCAGGAACTCTTTCAGATTCGTTGAAAACCCGTTTCTGCAATCCGTCCCGAATAGAAAAACGGGCCGCGTGGATTTTTTCCGCGCGGCCCTTGCCATAACGCGGGCGCGATCAATCGCGCCCCTACATCCGGATTTCTATTTTGCGTCTTTTGCGTTTTTTGCGGCTAATTCCAAACCCGTTGAAACTTGAACGGCGCGCGCAGCGCACACTACGCTTCAAGTTTCGCTGAATTGATCACCACCGCTTCCACCGGCACGTCGTCGTGATAACCTTTTCGCCCGGTCTGGACTTTCTCTATGGAGTGCACCACCTCCATGCCCCCGATCACTTTGCCAAAGACCGCATAGCCAAACTCCGCCGGTGACTGGCTTTTGTGATTGAGGAAATCGTTGTTCTTAACGTTGATGAAAAACTGCGACGTCGCGCTGTCGACCACGTTGGTGCGCGCCATGGCGATGGTGCCGAGGTCATTTTTCAAACCATTGCCGGCTTCGTTCTTAATCGGCGCTTTGTTTTTCTTCTCATTCATACCGCTGTCCATGCCACCCCCCTGGATCATAAAGCCAGGAATCACACGATGAAAAATTAAGCCGTCGTAGTGGCCGTCATTGACGTAGTCGACAAAGTTTTTCGTCGTGATCGGCGCGTTGGCGGCGTCGAGCTCGATACGGATATTGCCCTTGCTGGTGGACATATTGACGATCGGATTTTTTGTCTCTGCCATAAACCCCTCCTGTGTGATCCGTACGGTCTAACATCTTTCCTGACGAAAACCGAGCGAAAATCCGCAACCCGAAACTTTGAACCCGGAACTTTTTTTTTAGGCGGCTATGCGATATGGGTTGGCAAACAAAGTCTCGTGGGAGTGAAAGGAGCAGTTATGGCGAGCGATCGAAAAATCGAAGGCATCCTGATGCCAATGCCGGTGGCGTTCAAACATGATGGTGCCATCGACCACAAAGCGACCGATGCGATCATCGATTTTTACTTGGATGCGGGCGTGCACGGTTTTTTTCCCTTGGGCACCCATGGCCAAGGCATGGTGATGGAAATCGACGAGCGCAAGAAAGTTGCCGAGCAGATCGTCAACCGCGTTAAAGGCCGGGTCCCCATCGTCATGCATATCGGCACGGCGAACACGCTGTCGTCCTGCGATCTCGCCAAACACGCCGCCAGCCTCGGCGTCGACGCCATCGGTGTGGTGCCGCCCTACTACTATCCGCACGACGACTGGGAAGTGTACGCCCACTACAAAGCCATCGCCAAGTCAGTGCCCGGCACGCCGATGTTCATCTACGACAACACCGAGACCACCTGGGTGGAAATCACGCCGGCGAAGGCCAACAAAATCATCGAAGAGATCGCGCCCAATCCGCTGGCCGGCATCAAAGTTTCATTCATTCCTTTCGACAAATTGCTCAACTACGTCTATCAGCTGCCGAAATCGGTGGGTGTATTCCCCGGCGGTATCTTCTCGCTCTACTCCGGCTACTCGGTCGGCGTGCGCGGCGCCATCCACCCGCCGACGACTCCGTTTCCGGAAATTTGCGTTAAGATGTACGAGGCGCTGAAATCCGGCGATCTCAAAACGGCACAGCAGCAGCACGATCTGCTCACCCGCATCATGCAGGTGGTCGGCAAATATCTGCGCAGCCATGGCCGCGGCGTGTTCTGCGAGTTGATGAAGCTGCGCGGCCTGCCGGTGGAACGCTTCCCGCGCTGGGCAACGCCGCCGTTCTCAGAAAAGGACGTCGCCGATCTGAAACAAGGACTCGCAAACGCGGGGTTCAAAGCCTAAGCGGCCAAACGTTCCTCAGAAATCGTAGGGTGGGTTGAGGCAACCAGCCGATACCCACCGCCGAAAAACGATGGGTCTCGCTAGCGCTCAACCCACCCTACGCTGGGACTAGCAAATGAATCAGGAACCCATTCCATTAGAAATTGGCAAGCAGCTTTCGCCCGCCGAGGCAAAGGCTTACACCGACGCGCTCAAGTCGCGCATGTACGCGCGCTGGAATGGAAAAATTTTCGGCGGCGCGTTCATGCGCGATCTCGAGGCCGGCAAGCTGCCAATGGAGACGCTTAAGCTCTTTTGGCGCCATTGGTACAGCTACCCGGTGGAAGTAAACAATTTTCACCTGATCATCTACCAGCGCCATCAAGGCATCTTTGCGCGCCATCGCGATCTGCTGGCGCCCTACGTCGGCAAGATCAGCGATGAGCTCGTCAACCCGAGAATCCCCGGCCACATCGAGGTGCTGATCGAGCAGGGAGAATTTCTCGGTGTATCGCGCGACGAGATGGTCAACTGCCAAGTCTTTGCCGAGTGCCGCGCGCTCACGGAATTCGCCCGCGGTCTGGTTTACGAAGGCAGCATGATAGAGTGGTGGGCGCGCTCGTTGAACGAAGAAATGTTCGGCCACTGGGCGGCGCGCTGGCGCAATGCGTTATTGAATAAATATGGCGTCAAGGAGCCCGACCTGCATTATTTCGCCGTGCATGAAGAAGCCGACTTGCATGAGCACTTGGACGGCCTGATGGCCCACGGCGAAGTGGCGCAGCAAGTCTTCGAGCGGCTGTTGCGAGACGGCAACACCTGGTACCGCCCAGGCTGGGGGCCGGAATATTGCTGCTTGACCAACGCCGACTGCGTCGCGATGTTTCACGATGGTATTTACAATCACTCCAAAGAGCTGGGACATTTTTGATTTTAGAATGACTCGCCACGAAGTATACGAAGGTCGGAAGAAGGATTTCTTCTCTTTCCTTCGTGCTCTTCGTGACCTTCGTGGTGAATGATTTAAACACACAATGCCATTCCAAGATTTACGCTAATTCATCCACGCCGCCCGTGAATTGGGCCAGGTCAAAGATATCCACGGCGCGCACTGGAACCTTGAGATCGGTGGGCTGACCGAGCTGTTCGCTTTCAAAGAGCCCTCTCCGCTAGTGCTCTTCGACCAAATTCCTGACTACCCGGCGAACTTTCGCGTCGCGTCCAATCTGGTCAACACCCCGAGCCGTTCGAGTTTGACCGACGGTATGCCGCCCGACGCCAAACCGATCGAGCTGATCGCGCGCTGGAAAGAGTTGCTGAAAGGCGTCAAGCCGATGCCGCCACGGGTGGTGTCGAGCGGGCTGATTTTGGACAACGTCAAAAGCGGCGCCGACGTCGACATGCTCATGTTCCCGGCGCCGCACTGGCACGAGCTCGACGGCGGCCGCTACATTGGCACCGCCGATTGCGTGATCACCGGCGAGCCCGAAGCAGGCGGCTGGGTCGACGTCGGCATCTATAGCGTCCAGGTGCACGACAAAAACACTCTCGGCCTTTACGTTTCGCCCGGACACCACGCGCGCATCATGCGGGAAAAGTATTGGGAGAAGGGCAAGAACTGCCCGGTGGTCGTCACCTTCGGCCAGGACCCGCTGTTGTTTCTCGTCGCCGGGCAGTCGATGCCCTACGGCATGTCTGGATTAGACTACTACGGCGGCCTGCGCGGCAAGCCGACAGACGTGATTCGTGGCGAGCTCACCGGCCTGCCGATTCCTGCAGGTAAAGGAAAAGATTTCAAATAAATGGCAAGAAGAATTAAAGTAGATTTTTAGTTTGGCTGACACCCCCTGCTGCCCATCGATGCCGCCCGGTAGGCGCCTCGGTCCGAGACGCTGATTTCGTATCCCCAGGACCACGATAACTCCCCAAAAGATAAGCGAATCTTTACGGGAGGCTTGACTCATGCGCCCAAGATGATAGACAGCCGGAAGTGTTATGATCCGCAAGTTTTTGAACATTTTCCAAGGAAACCGATGAAGAACCTTCTCGCCTTTAGTGCTGCGGCGCTCGGCTGTTTTTTACTCGCCCTCTATGCGGCACAAACCAGACGCGATTCCATCCAGGAGGATTTGTGGCTGCGCACTAAAAACGCGCTCGCTTCAATCCCCATCAGAAATCTTGTCATCAGCGCCGACGGCCGCGAAATTACCCTGCGCGGTCAAGTAACCAGCGAGAGAGCGAAGCGCGACGCGAACCTGGTTGCTAACCATACCTACGGGGTCCATACCGTGACCAATCTGCTTGAGGTGGCACGCGCCAACGCTGCTATAGTGCCGCCGCCCGCCGCTCCACCGACCTCCGCCGCAACCGAGTGTCAAGAAGAATTTAACGCGGCGTTGCGCAACCAGCAGATTCAATTTGAACCGAGTTGGTACGCGATTCAGCCGGCAAGCTTGCCGCTACTTGACGGATTGGTCGAAGTTGCGCGAAAATGTCCCAGCGTGAAAATTGAGATCAGCGGACACACCGACCCAATCGGCGTTTTGGAGGCCAACATTGCGTTGAGCAAAAACCGCGCCCAGGAGGTTGCAAATTACTTGATCGTAAAGGGCATACCCGCGGACCGCTTGGTGGTCGTCGGACATGGCCCGAACAAGCCCATCGCCGACAACGCTACTCCCGAAGGGATGAAGAAGAACCGGCGCATCGATTTCAACGTGATCTCACGGTGAACACAACGGGGGCGAACAGAAAGGAGTTCTCGTGTTCTATCTAGTTCAACACATTTGGTTTTGCTTGTTGCTGGCAGCGGCTCTAGGAGCGTTTCTTATGTACCTCTTGCGCGCCTGGAACAAGGAGGAAAAGGCCAGCGAAATGGTGATCGGTTGGGAAGCGCGCTTAGAAGCGCTCAAAAATGAAAACAGTCAGTTGAAGGCACAACACCAGGTTGCCGCGGCCAAGGCGTCCCTGCTGACCGGCCTGCAGTCTGACATCGACCGTTACAAACATGACTACGAGACCCTGGCGGTACAACATCGTGAAGCTGACGAGACGTGGTCCAACAAGATCAGCGCCATTGAAGGCCAATCGCGGGAAGCAACCGCCGCCTTGGAAGGACAGCTGAGCAAACTGCGCAATGAGTTTGCGAGCTTAGCCAATGAGCGCGAAGCCTTGACGGGCAAACTCGATGAAGCGGCGCGGCGCAGCACCGCGTTGGAGAACGACCTGCGCGAGGCGCAGGAAAAACTCGCCGAGTCGTCGACGCGCAGCGCCAACCTTGAAGCGCAGGCCAACGAGACACGGATTCGCCTAAGTGCGGTCACCAGTGAATACGATCGATTGCGCGAGACGAGCCGCGAGCAGACCACCGCTCAGCAAGAAAACCAGCGCCTGCAAGAGCGCCTGGCCGCCACCCAGCGGGAGTTGGCGGCGCTGCGCGCTGACATGGGGAGCGCCGAAGCCGTGCAAAATGAGTGGCGCGACAAGTGGCACGAAAGCGAGGCTAAACAGGCTCGTGCGCAGAGCGAGATCGAGGCGCTGCAAGCGCGGCTGCAAAACGCCTCGAACAGCGACCACGAAAAAAGCAAATGGCAGAGCGAAGCGGCAACCCTGGCAAACCGCATGGCCCAGTTTGAAGCGCAGGCCAATGAAACTCAGTCACACATCAGCTCTCTGACCCGTGAAAAAGAGAGCTTGCTTGAACAGCTGCAGGCGGCGGCGCAGCGCGCACCGGCCAGGCTTGAAAATCAAGACGAGCTAGTTGAGCGCGTGGCCAGAGCTGAGCAAGAAGCTGCTAACTTAAAGACCACCTATCCACTGCAAGTTTCCTGCAAGACGAATGGCGTGCCAAGTGGCGCGAAGCTGAAGCCAAATGCGCAGCCGCGCAGGAGCAGCTTGCGCACTCGACTAACGGGGCTTCGTCAGCCGCCTTGACTGCCGAGAACACCAGACTGCAGAGCGAAATTGGCAGCTGGTCTTCAAAATAGACCTTGCTGCGCGCCGAGGCCGACCTGCAGATGGCCAAGATCAAAGACTTAACCGACCGTCTGACGGATACCCGGGGCGACCACGATGTGGCGCACCACGACGATCGCGACAATGGCTGGAGAATCAAATAGCGGAGAAGCCAATTCCTGCTAGGGCACGCGCAGCAGAACAATTCCCGAGAGGACTAAACGATTCCCGTAGCGGCCTTGAAAGTCAGCCGTTCATCGAAAAAATACAACGCGGCTGCCAAAGCCAGAGCCGCTTCCAAGCCGAGCACAACGGTGTAACTTGCCCCGAGGTCCTCGTGGCGCATGGCCCAGGCTTGGATCAAAGCGCCAATCGAGATGGCGCCGATCAAAGCCAGCGTCGGTTGCCAGCGAGTCAAACCAAGGGAATATTTCATCATCGCCCCACCGACAACGTACAACATCGCTGCCACTGCGTAGAGTGCTAATGTCTTCATGACCTTGCCACCATTTTAGGACCGTCCTAGTATCCTTAGACGCATCCTCGTCACGGGCAACGAAAAACACCTAAAGCTGGGAGACGCGATACTCCTTAATTCGCGCCGGAGAGGCGGATAACTTGTTTCGGACTTGCCAAGAAGCACTCGCTGAACCAGCGTTTTGCTAGATAACAAGTTAGCAGAGTGCGCTGCGAAGCGTCAAGCAAGCGGCTGGGCGACAACGCCCGCTATTCGCGCACGCCTACTTGTCCGCCCAGGGCGCGAGCAATGAGCGCGGCACCCACCACCAGGGCGACGATGATCACCGCCACCACCGTGGCCTTTTCGAATTCCGCGCCGGCGGCGAAGTCTAGCATCAACAAAGACAACGTGCGCGACTTACCAGAGCCCAGCAAAACCACCGTGCTGATGTCCCGTGCGGCGGAAATAAACCCAACCAAGGCGACCGTCACCATCGCTGGCGTGATTAACGGCATGACAACGCGGCGAAAGGTATGCAGCCAGGTGGCGCCGCAGACCTTCGACGCCTCTTCCAAATCAGTGCCCAATTGAATCAGGACGCTTTTGATCATCTGTGTGCCAAAGGGCATGCTTTTGATCACCATGGCGATCATCAGAATGTAGATCGTGCCATAGATCGGCAGAAAGATTTTGGTTTGCAAAAAGGTCCAGAGCAAGGCCACCCCGAGCAGAATGCCCGGCACCGACCAAGGCAGCCAGGAAAGAAAATCCAACAGGCCGCGGCCGGCATAGCGGGTTTTCACCACCACGTAAGCGATCACCGAGAAAAACAACACGCCGATAAGACCGGAGCCGATACCGATCGCCAAGGTATTCCATAGCGAGCGCATCAACACGGGATCACTCAACGTGGCGCGCCAATTATCCAGCGTCCAGGGCTCGGCGATATTGAAAAAACCGAAGAGCTTCATGAACGTGCCCAAGACCAACAACGTCGTCGGCACCAGCGTAATGAACACCGCAAAGAACAACACCAGAAAAAACGCCGGCCAGCGCCACTTACCGAGCGGCGTCGGACGAATGCTAAAACCACGGCCGGTAATCGTTTCGTAGCTGCGTTTGCCAATGTATTTACGCTGCAGCGCAACCATCAACAGCAGCACGCCTAAAAACACCGTGCTGAGCGCCATGGCCGGAGCAAACTGGGGCGGCTCCCAGGTCACTAACTCATGGATCTTGGTCGAGTAGACTTGCAAGCCAATCGGCGTGCCGAGCAGAAGCTCGATCTCGAAAGCTTCCAACGAGCGAATCAGTCCTAAGATGGTCGTCACCAGAATCGCCGGCATCATGACCGGAATGACAATACGAAAAAACGTGTGGGCACCGCTGGCGCCGGAAATCTTCGAAGCCTCCTCCAGCACCGCGTCGAGATTGCGAAACGCCGGCGCTAGCAGCATGACTTTGACGCTGACCGAGCCGCCCATGTGGGCCCAGACGATGCCCCAAAAGGAATAGATGTTGAAGATCGGCTGGCTGATCAAGCCGGTGCTGATCAAGCCCTGATTGAGCAGACCGTACTTAGGATCGAGCAGGAGAATCCAACCCATGGTTTCCGGCAGCGCCGGGAGGAAAAACGAGAGCCAGAAAAGAAACTCCAGCGTGCCCTTCATTGGGATATCGGTGCGCGCCACCAGCCAGGCAAAGAAAGCGCCGATCAAGAGCGCAATCGCTTGCCGGGTCACCGCCAGCGTCACGGTGTTGGTCATCGCCTTGACGATGCCCGGCGTGGTAAACGCTTTGATCCAACCGTCGATGCCCCAGATAATCGGCTGCCCGGGGCGGGCGGTTTGAAAACTATTGAGGATCATCAAGAACAACGGCGTCAGCACCAAGAAGCCCACCACCACGATCAGCACGATCACCAACGGCGGCGGCATGTGAATGAACCGCGAACGGAGCACCGCCGGCCGCTCCAACACGCCGGCGGGTTCTAAGACTTGGGATTTTTCACTCATGAAGTACCTGCGTTGTTACGCAGTTATACGGAGGAAGGCGCGACTCGTCAATCACTGCTTGCTGGCGCTATTCGGCGATCGCGTTGGCGGTCCGACGCTTTGGCAAGATACCGTTCTTGGCCAACTCATCTTCATACATGCGGCGGATCGATGGATCGTCGCCATGAAGCTCATGCAAGCTCCCGGGATTGGCCACGGCGTTGGCGCCGTCATTGCGCCGGCTGAGAGGAAACTCTTCGCTGCCGCAAAAAAAAGCCAGGGTCTGCGCCGGCTCCGCGCCGATGTTGAAGTGTTGGTGGAACCAGTTGGGCGGCGGGCTAAAAACACTGCCGGGTGCCCAATCCAATCGCACCACTTGGTCGGACAAACCATTCTTGTAGGGCTGGGTGCCCAGATGGCTCGGCCACATGAGCGAATACCCCGATGAGCGCAGAATCACCAACACCACGCCGCCGCTGCGGCAGTGCGCCTTGCGATAGCGTCCCACCGGCCACTCGACCAGTTGGCCGATCAAACTATTCTTCGCCATCTCGAACCGGGCGATCTTGACGCGCCGCTTTCTGCCGCCGGGATGCGCCAGCGCCGGCACGTCGGGAATAAAGTTGGACTGGTGGACCCATTCACGCTGGCTCAAGCCGAGAAAGCGGCCATCGCGCGATTCGAAATAGCCCAGGTCGCCATCGAAGCGCTCGTTGAACGAAAACTCGTTGTGAAAAACAAATTGCTCGTTGCGATAGTGATCGAGCGCCACCGGCGCGGTTGTCACCGCTAGAAACAACGCCGGCTGATCCGACTGATTCATCAGCCGATGCAGCGTGTTCAGCGGCGGCGAAAACAAACTGCCGGCGCGCCAGAGAATACTGCGCGGCACCTGATCGCGTTGTTGAAACTCGGCGACGCCCTCCCCTTGAAACATGTAGATCATTTTTTCGTAGAGGTGGCGTTCGGGAAGCGTCGTGCCACCGGGCGGAATTTTCCCTGCGCACAAGCCGAGCACGCCGTCGGAGCCGTAGAATAGGAAGTAAGCCCCGTCACAACCCAGGCGGCGCCAGGGTGCCATCTTGACTGCGAGGATCGAAGAAACACCAAAGTCCGTAACCACCGGCACGCCTTCACCGCTGACGAAGCGCTCATAGGGGCTCTTCGCTCTGAGTGACGGCTGAATCGACGGCAACTTAGAATCCATATTCCTTCCAGCGTCGCTTGATACGTTCGGTCATGGGGTCGGAGATGGCTGTGCCGACGGCCGGATAACGGTTGCCGCCGTATTGCTCCTGGGGCTGGAGCTGCCAGTTGATCGTCGCATCGATCAACATGCGCGTCCACGAGCCATGGCCATATTTCACCGAATTGCGATCTTCCAATGGCACGCTCGGATCGAGCATGGAGCCGCCGGTACCGGCGAAAAACGACACATCGCCAAGCCCCGCGTTAACCCGATAGCAAAGCGCCCACTCGATGGCTTCCCAGTCGTGAATGTCGATATCTTCATCGACGACGATGACGTGCTTAGCGGCATAATTGCCGAGGTGGCAACCCCACAGCGCGTTGGCGACTTGCTGGGCATGGCCGCGGTGAGATTTACGAATCTGCACGCGCATGGTCTCGGGCCACTTGCCGCGCCAGACTCCCGTAATATTGGGCACGCCAGCCTGTTCCAGATAGTGCCAGGCCATCGCCGAAAATGTCGCCGGCGTCCAGGTCGTCCCTTCGTTAGTCCGACCTGGGCTCGCCCCGGTTAAGCAACCGTGAAAAATCGGATCGTTGCGATAGCTGATCGATTCGACGCGAATCGTGTGTTTGGGCGATTTGCTGCCGCCGTAGTAACCCGGATACTCGCTGAACGGGCCTTCGAGGGTGTGGGTTTTCGGATCCGGCGACACATAACCTTCGAGCACCAGCTCAGCGCTGGCAGGCACGAGTAGATCGCTCAACTCGCACTGCACCAACTCCACCGGGGCGCCGCGCAGCGAACCAGCCATCTCGTATTCGGGGTAATTGACCGGCGTCGACGCGGCGAGAAACAGAGTCTGATCCCAGCCGATGACAACCGCCACCGGCATCTCCTGATTACGCGCTTTGTACTTGCTGAAATGTTTGCCCCAACCCTGCGTCATCGCCAGCAACACACCGATGGTATTCTTACCGGTGATCATGCCGCGATACGTGCCGCCGTTGAGCACCCCGGTGTCGGGATCGCGCGTGACCACCGTTGCCGAGGTCATGATATAGCGGCCGCCGTCGAGGGGATTCCATTTCGGCACCGGCATCTGATCGAGATCGATGTCCTTGCCGCGCAAGATATTTTCTTTGATCGGACCGCTGGCGACGTTGACCGGCTTCACCGGTCGGGAGAAACGATCTTTGAAGATCGGCACCATATCGCGGTAGGAGGTTGATTCCGGCACACCGATAAAGCGGCAAACCCGCTCGCGCGTGCCGGTACCGTTGGTGAACAGACGATGGCAGAAGGTATTTTCGTGACCTTTGATGTTTTCGAATAGCAGCGCCGGCCCTTCGTGGGATGAGACTTCGCGTGTGATCGCGCCGATCTCCTCGTCCCAGTCGACCTCGGCGCTGATGCGCTTTAAATCGCGCCGCTCGTCGAGATCGTCAATCCAGTCGCGCAGGTCTGCAAATGCCATGTGTGGAACCTCATGATAGGTACGATAAGACTGCGACCGCTGCCGATTCTCGCTTCCTCTCCCTCTGAGAGAGGATTCAGGTGAGGGCGCCGCGCAACGCGCGGGCTCACCCAAGAAGTTTCCGCGCAAACGCCGCCGCCGGCTCTCGGATCTTGTTAATCTTCTCCTCCGATTGATTTTCGTACTTGTGAAACTCCGCCGGCTGCAAAAAATCCTTCGCGGCGATGACGCCGTACTCGCGCAACCATTTGGTATCGATCTCGTGACGCCGGCTGCCGACGCCCATGCCGCGGGCAAAGGTTTCTTGACCGTCGCGGCTGAGCAGCCAATTGACAAATACCTTCGTCGCGTTGGGATGCGGATTGTTTTTTAAAATCGTCAGATGACCGTAGCCGCCGCTGATATAAAGCCCCTCTTTCGGCACCGGCAGCGGCGTCACCGGCAGATTGGCCTTGATGAACGGCTGGAACTCCGAATAGCCGATGCCGGAGGTGACGGCGATTTTTCCGCGTGCCAAGTTCTCCGCCAGCAAGCGCAGGTCGCGGGTGATGAACAGCTTTTGCGCGACAAATTTCTTTAGCCACTCTTCACCCTTGATGTGGTGCATGTACGACCACATGGACGAGCCCGACCCCGGCGTGCGCGGGTCGCTGATACCGATCTTGCCGGCTAATTTAGGATTCAATAAATCGTCGAAGGACTTAAACTCGCTCGGCTTGTATTGATTGGGGTCGCTCCACAGGCTCACGGTCTGATAAGCGACGAAGTTGTAGACGTACTTCTTGGCATTATCGATGTAGATATGGCCTCCCCACCAATGCTTGGGTTCGCGCACTTCCGGCAAAATCAGATAGGGATCGACCTCGTCGAGAATGTTTTCCGGCAACATGCCGGTTACGACCGACTCCGTACCGCCGATGTGAAGATCGAAATATTTCGTGCCCGCCTTGGCTTCGCTGATAATGCGCTGGACCACCGCGCCGCCGCGCGCCGGAACAAATTCCGTGGCGATGCCGTAGCGGCGCGTAAAGGCGATTTCCATGAGCTTGCGCAGCTCCGGCGTCGGCGGTATCGAAGCGACTACTTTGCCTTCTTTTCTTGCCGCTTCGACGATTTTGTCCCACTCAGCTGCCTTGGACTGCGCCGCGCTCTGCGAAGGCAAACCAACGGCAAAAGCCATGGCCAAGAAAAACATCTGTGCCATCGAGCGGATAGTCGCCATATCTTTTTCTCCCAAAGAATTCTCTCTATCTATCGAGGAGTTTCCGCGCCAGCGCGGCGGCGGGCTCGCGCAAACGAGTGATCTTGTCTTCCGATTGATTCTCGCGCTTGTAATACTGTTCCAGCGTCAAGTAATCCTTGGCCGCCAGCACACCCACGTCGCGCAGAGATTTCGTGTCGACGTCGAGGCGGCGCGTCCCTTGCTGCATGGCCCGGGTGTAGACTTCCTGGCCTTCACGGCTCAAAAACCAGTTGAGGAATAGTTTGGTGGCGTTTGGATGGGGCGCGTTTTTGAGCGCGACCACGTGACCGCTGCCGCCGCTGACATAGACGCCTTCTTTAGGCACTGACAATGGTTCGACCGGCAGCCCGGCTTTGACGAAGGGCGCATAGGAGTAATAGGTCAAGCCGATGGCGACACTGAGCTTACCCTTGGCGAGGATCTCGGCCAGGACGCGTTGGTCACGGCTGAGCGCGAGCTTCTGGCCGGCAAACTTGCGCAGCCACTCTTCACCTTTAATCTCGCGCAGCCACGACCACATGGAGGCGCCGGAGCCGGGCGTGCGCGGATCGAGATAGCCGATTTTGCCCTTGAACTTTTCGTCGAGCAGATCATCAAAGGAACGCGCCTCTTCGGCTTTGATCATCTGCGTGTTGTGCCACAGACTGATGGTCTGGTAGGCCAAGCTGCCATAGATAAATTTCTTCGCGCCATCGACCCAGATATGGCCGCCCCACCACTGTTTGGGATCTCTCACCTCGGGCAGCACCATGTGGGGCTCAAGCGGGTCGAGGATGTTTTCCGGCAGCATCCCGGTAACGATCGACTCACTCCCACCCATGTGCAGATCCGTGTAACGGACGCCGGCCTTCGACTCCTCGATCATCTTGCGCACTAGAGTAGAAGCCCGGCCCACCAACGGCTCGACGTCGATGCCGTAGCGTTTCTCAAAAGACTTCTCGATCGCCGCTCGCAGCTCATTGCTGGCCGGCATCGAGACGACGACTCTGCCTTCTTTCTTGGCCAGCTCGATGGTCCTGTCCCATTCCGCTTGCCAATTGGGCTTGGCCGTTTGCCCAGAGGCAACAAATGGGAGGACAAAGATAACCCAAAGGACAACGGCCGCGACCTTCTCAAAAAAGTGGTGTTTGTGCATCAGTTCGTCCAGCGGGCGGGTCTCAGACCCGCCCCTACAGTCGATCCTAATCTCTGCGCCCCCTGCGCCTCCGCGCGAGACAATTCCAGATTCCGAACTTTGCGTCCTTTGCGCCATTGCGCGAGATAAATCCGATTCCGATTTTGCGCCTTTTGCGCTTTTTGCGGTTAATTTCTCCACCTCACAACCCCGCGTAGCTAAACGGCGGCATTTCCGACGGCACGCCAAGTTTTTTGATGGCGTTTTCGAAATCGATCCGAATCTGCGGATCTTCGTCCTCGTACTCGATCAACGTACCGCCCTCGCGGGTGCTGGTGCGCACGCCTTCTTTGTTGATGGCGCGCCAACAGCCGAGCAGATATTTTCCCGACTGGCCGCTATAGCGAAACGCCAACTGGCGCGCTTGTTCTTTGCCGGTGTTGAAATGTTGATGGAACCAGCCGCTCGGTGGGCTCAACACGCTGCCCTCGCGCCAATCGACGCGCACGACTTTATCGGCGAAGCCGTTGCGATAGGGCCGCAGGCCTGCTTCCTGCGGCCACATCAGCGTGTAGCCCTCGGAGCGCAGGATCAAAAGAATCGCGCCGCCCTGGTGAAAATGCGCTTTGTGATAGCGCCCCACCGGCCATTCGGCGATGTGGCCCACGAGAGTGCTGCCGCCCATGTCGAAGGAAGTGATCTTCACGCCGAAGCCCTTGGCTTCCGACGGATCGACCAACGCGCCGCGGGCGTCGGCGATGAAGTTGGTCTCCCAATTGATGAAGCCGCCCAACTCTTTGCGAGTGTTTTTCGGCACAAAGTAATCGCTCTCGGCATCGAAGCGATCGCCAAACTTGTAATCGCTGCCCATGACGAACGGCAGATTGTGCAGCAGGTCGATCATCAGCGGCGCGCTGGTGACCGCGAGAAAAAACACCGGTTCTTTACTGCCATTGATCAGGCGATGGCGCGTGTTGAGCGGAATCGCGAAGAGACTCCCCTGCTGCCACTCAAAGTGCATCCTGCGCTTCTCATCCCCTGGCGACCAGATCTCGGTCGCGCCGACGCCTTCAATGATGTAGATCAGCTCTTCATAAAGATGATGCTCGGGATGGAGCGCGCCGCCTGGCGGAATCTCGCCGACGTACATGCCGGTGAAGCCTTCCATGCCATTGAGCTCGATGTACGCGCCTTTGCCGCCGGTGCGTTTCCATGGACCGAGCGTCAACTCTCTGACGTCGGTGACGCCGTAGCCGTCGACGACCGGGATACCCTCTTCTGCCAACCAGAACTCGTAGCTGGTTTTGCGCTTCGCCATGGCTAGTGTCCTTTCGGCTGCTTGTGCTGAAAATACTCCCCCTGTGTTACCTTCTCGGCGAGTCGATCATCCTCCTCATCCCAGAGACCCAACGGATAACCATACCAAGGAGTCTTCAGATTGAGCTTGGGCATCTCGGCTTCCTGCCAAATCTTCAGCGCCTTCTCCATGTAGGATTTCTTCGGCAGGCCCACCGGCGGAAACGGCCCTTTGCGGGTCGCATCGATCAACAAACCGGAACAGCCGACCGCTCCTGGAAAACTTCTTTCCTCACGCCCGCGCATCAGCGAATGAGCCGACGGATCGAGCAGCGGCGAGCGGCCGGTGCTGATCTCGACGTCTTGATGCGGCTGCATGGCGAAGCTCATCGCCCACATGACCATTTCGGGATCTTTGGGGTCAATATCCTCGTCGACGACGATGATCATTTTACTCGTCGGGTCCATGCCTGACGCCGCGTGCAGCGCTTGTTTGGGTTTGCTCGGATGGCTTTTTTTCATCCGAATCACCCACCAGTTCCAGCCACCGCCCATTTCAGGACAGGCGACTTCGAGCACTTCCGGCATGGCGCAGCTGTAGCGCAGAAAATTGTACAGCATCATCTCCCGGCAGGTGCGCGAGATGCCGTTGGATTCGCTGGGCGGCAGGCCGACCAGAATCGCCGTAAAGATCGCGTTGCGCCGCATGGTGATTGCGGTCACGTCAATCACCGCACGGGGTTCGCGCTCAACCATCAAGTAACCGGGATAGTCGCTAAACGGCTCGCCGCGCTCTTTGCGATCGATGGAGATTTCGCCTTCGATGATAATCTCGGCGTCGGCGGGCACATCGAGGGCGATCGTCTTGCACGGCACGACGTCCACTGGCCGGCCGCGAAGGCCGCCGGCGACGGCCAGCTCATCGACGCCGTAGGGCAAGTTGGCTGCCGAAACGAAAGTGACGTCCGGCAGCGAACCCAGCACGATCGCCACCGGCAACGATTCCTTTTTTGCTGCTGCGCTGCGGTGATGATAGAGCATCGCATGGTGCACCGGCGCAATGCCGGCGATCAGATGATGCTCGCTGCGAAAATGGCCGCTGTACATGCCGACGTTGCGCACGCCGTCCTTCGGATCGACCGTGATAAATGGCGCGGTGGCGCGGATGCCGCCGCTAAAGCCGGGCTCTTCCACCGGCGCCGGCAACCCGGTGACGCCGAATTTTTTCAGCGCCTCGCCGGTGTAAACGAGTTCCTGCACCGGTGCGGATTGCACCTTGCGCGGCTCGATCGGTTTGGCCAAGGCGTTGCGCCACTTCTCGTAGATCTCCAGCGGCTCGTCGCACCCTAAACCCAACGCGGCAATCGGCCGCGACGACCCGTAGACTCCGGTGGCGACGCGAAGCTCATGCTGCACGCCCCTGCTGTCGGTCACGTTTTCATACAAAAACGCCTGGCGTTGCTCGTCGCCGATGCCGCGATATTGCAGCCGCATGAGCGGCATCAATTCCGTGTCTTTGTTGACCGCGCGCTGCCAGCGATGCAGCTTGCCGAGCTTTTCCAGCGCGCTTAGATAGTCGCGAAAATCAGTGAAATATTCGCGTGCCATGCAGATTGCCTCCTCCGTGGCTGTGAAATCACTGACTAGCGCAAGAGTGCCTGCGCAAACTTCGCCGCCGGCTACCACTGCCGCCGGTACCGTAGGTGCCTTCTCTGAACGTCGGCAGCGGTTTGATCGGCAACCCGGCTTTTATGAAAGGGAGAAACGAATAGTATGTGAGGCCGATCATCACCGCGGCGCGGCCTTTGGCGCGCGAAGTGAACACTTCGACTTCGATGCCGAATCTTTTTTTGAAATTTTCTTCGAGCTGCTTGCGCAACTCGACGCTGGCAGGAATTGCAATCGTGACTCCACCTTCTTTGCGCGCCGCTTCGACGAGCTTGTCCCAGTCTGGCACCGGAGTCGCCCGATTTTGCGCTGCCGCCTGTGGCAGCAGGGCCCCGGTCACAAGCGTAAAGAGAATCAAAGCGACAGTTTTCAACGCAATAAACTTGCAGCGAAACATTTTCACAAGTTCTCGATTTAACGATTAAATTGAGGCAGTGTAAAAAGCTTTATAGTGCAATATTTAATATGTCAAGCAATTTACCCGGCGGGCCTGACGCAACGCGGATTCGCGTGCTCCAACGGCAGCTTTGCCGTGCGCCGCAGCGCGCACTGGCTTTCCAACTTTGTCAGCACCGCCATGGGTATTGCCGGAATTTGCGCAGTCTTGCAGGTTGGAAAATGCCTTGGCTTGACTGAAGAGCGTTAACTTATCAACGGTTGTTCACGCCGTGTCGGGAGCGCCCACTGGCATAGGCGTTGCTCACTCTCGGCGCTGCGGGAGGTCTATAAATGGAAAACATCGAAACGATTAAATTGCTCACCCTTGCCGAGGCGGCGACGATTTTGAAGATCTCAAAGCGCACGCTGCATCGCATGATCCAGCATCGCGACATCCCCGCCTTCAAAGTCGGCGGTCAATGGCGCATTCTCGAAAGCCGCTTCAATGAATGGGTACAAGAAGAAGAAAACGGCACGCTGAAAGCCCACTAGTCAGAGTGCTATGATTTTTTGAATCCGTAGGTCTCCCAGTTCGTCAAAACTCTTTCTTGCAATTCTTTAGGCCAGAGGTTTTCAAAACTCGCTTTGACGGGGATGGATTCCTCTGGCCAGTCCTTTGGCCAGGTACAATCGAAAATCACTCCCGCCGCGTCGCCGCTTAAGCGCTCCTTCGGCGGTAAGAACGGCAGCAAAACGGGAAAGCCTGGAATATGCGGCACAGGGTGAATGCCGTTCACCGGGTGGCACTTGGTCGTCATGGCGTGCAGCACCTGATCCATATCAGTGGGATCGACGTCGGGCTCGACGACAACGATGTAGTAAACAAACAAGCCCGGCTTGGTTGCCCAAATCGCATGCGCCACGCGGCGCGCAAAGTTGATAAACGGCACTTCCGTGGAAACCACCACCATATGGCCCACCGCGTGTGGCGGGCAGTAGACTCCCCTGACGGGGATTCCCAACTTCTTTAGCTCGCCGTAGATTTCTGCCCCTTTGATGAGCGCGGTGGCGGTTTGGCCTTCATGCACCGGCATGCCCATGTTGGAAAACGGTAGGATTGGATCGTTGCGATAAGTGATGGCGTTGATCTTCATGACCGGTTTCGGCGACGATTTGCCGGCTTCATAGCCCATGTATTCGCCGAAGGGTCCTTCGACCATGCGCTCGTGCGGCAGCACCTCGCCTTCCAAAACAATTTCAGCCGACGCCGGCACTTCGAGATCGACGGTCTCGCATTTGACCAAAGGAATCGGCGCACCCTGCAGCGCCCCGGCCACTTCGACTTCGCTGACGTGGGGCGGAATCATCACGCAGCTAACGATCGGAATCACCGGCTGCCCGCCGATCGCCACAGCCACCGGCATCGGCTTATTCATCGCCTCATATTTTTGGTACATCTGGCCGATATGCTGCTGCGCCGGGAACAGACAGCCTAAGGTGTTGCGGTCATGTACCATCAAGCGATACATGCCCCAGTTGACCCATGAGCTGTCGGGATCTTTGGTGATCACGGTGTGCCACGTGCCGATGTAGCGGCCGCCGTCGCCGCCGTGAATCAGCGGGATGGGAAACTTGAGCACGTCGACGTCGTCGCCGCGCAAGATATTTTCTTTGCACGGCCCGGTATTGACGACGATCGGCTTGAGTAATTTTTCTTTGCGCTCGAGATAGGTCTGCATGATCTCCTTGGGCGAAGCCACCGGCTTCATGCCCAATGCCAGGGCCGTGCGCGCGAATAGCGAATGGCCGCGCCGCAGACTCGTGCCCAGCGGCGCGCCGAGGGCACGAAAGCCTTTGGGGTACCCCTTAACGTTCTCAAACAGCGCCGCGCCGGTGCCGAGGTCGTAGCAGCGACGCGTGATCGCGCCCATTTCGAGATTCCAATCGACTTGCGCAGAAACTCGCTGCAGCTCCTCGTGCTCGTCCAACAAGTCGAGAAAATCCCGCAAATCCTGAATCAACATCTGGTGGTTTCCTCCACGCCAAAAAGCGCTGATTTTATTGTGGAAAAATATTTATAGCAGAGGGCGCCAGCACGACGCAAAGCAATGTAAATTTCTTGGCGCAAATCGTAGACAAAATCCGAGTTTCAGCCTATAGCTATTGTCACCGCTTAGAAAGGGGAGATTTATGGCAGAAGCAACAAGACCAGCAGGCATTCCAGCAGACGTAGGCGCTTATCTCGGCCCCGGTACGAAGATCAATGGCAAGCTGCATTTTGACGGCCCCGCTGTCATTGAGGGCGAAGTCGAAGGCGAGATTGTCGCTCAAGCCAACATCACGGTGGGACAGCAGGCTACCATCAAAGGGAAAATCACTGCCACTTCTATTCTTGTCCAAGGTAAAGTGATGGCCGATGTGCAGGCCGAAAAACGGCTGGAAGTCCAACCGCCGGGATCCGTCGTCGGCGATGTCGTGGCACAAAGTCTGGTGATCGGTGACGGCGCCGTTCTCGAAGGCCACATCTCGATGAAAAAAGAGGGCCGCGTGCTGCCGCTGCGCCAGGACGCCAAGAAAGAAGGCGTATCCTAAGTTCGTCTCATTCCACGATTAGCGAGACAATTTTACGCTCCTTCGCGTTGACTAAACCGCGCGCGGTAATACGCAACGCCGGCAAGGTCACAAAGGGAAGAAAACTAAGCGCGAACAGCGGCTTGTCAAACGGCGAGCCCTGTTCGCGCAGCACCTGTTGAGCCCGTGCTAGCCGCTTAGCAACCTGCTGCCAGCGATGGAGCGAAAAAATCCCGCCCGCCGGCAAGTCGAGTCGCTCCAACACTTGGCCGCCCTCGACGATCGCCACACCGCCGCCGCAATCGAGCAGAACGTTGGCGCAACGCGCCATGTCTTGGTCGTTGGCGCCGACGACCAGCAGACTGTTTTCGTCCAGGTTTACGGTCGTGGCGACTGCGCCCACTTTAATGCCCAAGCCTTTTAGAAAACCGAAAGCCGCGCCGACGCTGCGGTGCCGGTCGAACATCGCCACCTTGAGAAGATCGTCATAGAGATTGGCTTCGACGTGCGCCGCGGGCGCTGCTACTTCGACAATCCGCTCCGCTGTAATCGTCTGGTTGACCAGCTCCATGACGCGAATTTTCGGATTGGCAGTCTGGCATTTGATCTTAAAAGTCTCGGGCGAAACCTTTGCGCCGACGCTGAGTCCATTTAGAAATTCCGGCGGCACCGAGATGGGCTCATTCTTCACCTGCGACACGCCTTTATCCGCCACCCACTTGCCGCCCACCATGACCCGCTCGACATGACAGCGCTCCAGATCGTCGATCAAGACGATATCGGCAAAGCGCCCGGGCGCGATGCCGCCGACATCCTGCGCGATACCGGAATAGGTCGCCGGACGAAGCGTGACCGATTGAATCGCTCGCAGCGGCGACAAGCCGCACTCGATCGCCCGGCGCACGACGTTGTCCATGTGACCGCGCTCAGCGACGTCGTCGGGCGTCATGCTATCGGTGACGAGAATCAAACGGCTCAAATTCACGCCGGTGTCGAGCAAAGGCCTGAGCGTCGCTTCGAGGTCTTGGCGCAGCGAGCCTTCCCGCAGCATCGTCCAGTAGCCCAAGCGCAGCCGCTCGATGGCATCCTCCAGTTGAATCGGCTCGTGGCACGACGAGATGCCCGTCGCCGCCACCGCGCAAAGCTTGCGATCGCGCGCCCCCGCGGTGTGGCCGTGGATGAGCTGCCCATTGGCGTTTGCCAGCTCGATGCGCCGGAGAATCTCTGCGTCGCATTGTAACAAGCGCAGCCAAGAGACGATCTCCCCCATTCCCAACACCCGTGGATCGGTCAGCGCCGCGGCTATCTCTTCATCGCTAAACGTCGCGGTGCTGCACAACAACGGGTCCTGCGGCGCGGTCATCGACACCAGCGTGTAAACGCGCAGCGGATGCGCCGCGACCTCGTCGAGAAAAAACTGCAAGCCGCGGTAGCCGAAGACACTCGCCGCCTCGTCGCACGAGGCGACTAGTGCCGTCGTGCCGCAGGCGATGAACGATTGCAGGTTCTCGAACGGCCGGGCGTAATGGCCGACGTGCGTGTGGCCATCGATGAAACCGGGCGCAAGGTAGCGACCGTTCACCTCGACGACTTCGGTCTGCGCGCCACGCGCATGCTCCGCGCTGGGGCCGACATAGCAAATCCGTTCGTCGATGACCGCGATTTCCATGCCGTCGAGGATTTCTCCGGAATAAACATTGACGAGTTTGCCGCCGCGCAGAATCACATCGGCCGGAATCTCACCCATCGCGCCGCGAACCAATCGCGCGAGGTTTTTCTTGCTGCAAATCATGCGACGCTTTGTAACATGAAGATTCCGCCGTTACCAAGCATGGTTTTTGTCGTTTTGTCGCAAATCTTCTTGCAGCGATAACTAAACAATGTGTTAGGATCGCCGTGATGTTGATTGCACGAGACAGGAGTCTCGGAACATGGCACTAGCGTACGGCGTCCTGCGCGGCAAGATCGATATCTTCAAGCGCGAAGACGATCTCGACACACCGCATCTACAAATCAAAGTCATCGACGGCCAGAACAAAGCCTGGCGCGTGCCGGTCAACGTGCTCTCGGCCGACCAATCGTTTCTGATTTTTCATCGAGTCGACCCGCTCCAGAGCCACCCGTTGCTGGCCAACTTGCCTCAGGTGGCGAGCGGCTTTACTCTGCTGCCCGCGCCATCCCGTTCGGCGTCGACAGCTGTCGACTATCTGCGCGCGCCGCTCTTCGATTGGCCCACGGGTGTCGCCGTTCCTTCCACGCGTCCGGGAGAGAATGACGATCTGCAGGACATGCTGATCGCTTATCTCAAACAGCTCAAAGCCCAGAACGGAGAAATTTTCGCCTTCGGTGCCAGATTCCCCGAGCCGGGCGAAGCCTTCAGCCCTAGACCCATCGATGGAGAGATGAATACAACGCAAGGGGTGCACGATATTCACATGAACCAGGGCAACCCGCACCCGGGCCGATTCGCGAAAGACAACGGTGTTTTTCAAGACGGCGGTCTGATATTGAGATTCCCAACGCGCTTTGTCGCGCTGATGCTGCGCTTTCAAACCCAGTGGCTGCCGACCGACAATAGCACCGGCCACCCGCTGCCAAACGCGCAACCCATCCCGCCGGGCAGCGCGCCGGGGACCGAACCGCCGCAGGCGCCGCCACCAATAGCCAACCCCGCCGTCTACATCGAGCGCGCGCTGGTCAATCCGCCCGGCACCGACACCAAAAAAGAATCGATTGTCCTCGGCAACACCACTTCCGCGCCCGTCGATCTTAGCGGCTGGAGTCTCGTCGACAAGAACGACAACGCTGAAACCATCGCGGCGTTGTCGCTGCCGCCCGGCAAATCCCGGCTGGTGCTGCTTTCCGGACGGTCGGCACAGCTGGGTAACAAAGGCGGCACGATTCGCCTCAAGAACAAACAGGGCGTGCAGATTCATGCGGTCACTTATTCACAAGAGGACGCCAAAGAGGAAGGCCGCTATGTTAGATTCAACACGTAGACACGACCATCAACGTACCGATGCTTAGAACGCTTGCTCTTTTCTTCTTTTTGCTCGCGCCTGCAATCGCCTTAGCCAGCGAGGCGCCCGCAGCTCCAGCGACACTATGTCGCGCCGAGGAGCAAGTCCTATTCAGCTGTCCCGTGGCCAAAGCGACCAAACTCGTATCGCTTTGCGGCTCGCAAAGCCTAAACAACCGCCGTGGTTACCTGCAATACCGCTTCGGCAAGCCAGGCGCTGTCGAACTGCAATTCCCCCGCGAGCGCGCCAACACCCAAATCGCGTTTCGCTACGCCCACTACTTTCGCGCCCAGGTCGATCGCACCGAAGTGACCTTCGACAATAACGGCTATCGTTATGTGATCTTCGCTTACAGCGAAGGCGATGTGACGCCACCGATTCGAGAAGCCGGCGTGCGCGTGCGCCAGCTCGGCAATCCGGCAAAGCAGCAAGACATCGCTTGCACCGCAGCGCCGCATAGCAAGCTTGGCGTTTTGGCACACGTCATTCCCCGCGACGCGGACAACTCGCTGAATCAATAATCGTGAAACATTTTCGGAGACCTGCATGGCTTGGCTGTTTTTAGTGGTCGCGGGATTGCTGGAGATCGTTTGGGCGATCGGCTTGAAGCTCAGTAACGGCTTCAGCCACCTGGGCTGGAGCATCATGACCGTGCTTGGCATGATCGCAAGCTTCTACTTTCTCGCCCAAGCGTTGAAAGTGATCCCCGTCGGCACCGGCTACGCAATCTGGACCGGCATCGGCGCCGCCGGCACAGCGATTCTCGGGATCGTGCTATTCTCGGAATCAGGAACATTACCGCGTCTCTTTTGCATCGCCTTGATCATCGCAGGCATTGTCGGGCTAAAGTTAACTTCGAACTAAGCGCTGCCAGATGGCTGCCATCGAGCTAAAGAATTTGCTATGACTAGGCCACTCAAACAGCGCGAGGTCAAAAGATGAGCAGAGAGACTGAAAACGTCGCCATCCTCAAAGAAACCTACAGGCTCTGGCATGAGTCCAAAGCTGGCAGCGTCGATCACTGGCTGAACTTAATGACCGACGACGTGAAATTTCGCTCGCTGGCGGAAGGCACAATGCCATTGGACATCACCAAGGTCGCACAGTCAAAGAACGACGTGAAGCGTTACTTTGCTGGCCTCACCAGCGATTGAGAAATGAACTATTATCGCGTCGACGAATATATCGCCCAGGGGGACCGGGTTGTTGCGCTGGGTCAAATTTCGTTTCGGCATAAGAAGACCGGCAAGACGCTCGAAACACCGAAGGCCGACTTCCATCGTTTCCGCGACGGCAAGATCTGCGAGTTCTTCGAGTTCTACGATACCGCTGCGGCGCTGGCGACGGCGAACCCTTAAAGAGAAAGTGCTTTGAAAGGAAACTAATTCATGATCATCGACTGCCATGCTCATCTAGTCCCACAAAGCTGGTACCACCCCAAGTCGCCCAAATGGATGTTCGACCTGCCGCACTTGTTCGACGAGCAGGACAAATCCGGCGTCGACGTGACCGTCTTCGGCAACAACTGGATTCGCTCGCCGGACGGCTATGACCCGCTCAAAGTCGTCCAAGAATTCAACGTGCATGCAGCCGAGCTCACGGCCAAACATCCTGAGCGGTTATTGGGCCTTGCCTGCTCTGTGCCCTACGACAACGGCCCGATCCTGAAGGAAACCGAACGAGCGATCCGTGAGTACAAACTCAAAGGCATCATGATCAACTCGAGCACCAACGGCGAATATCTCGACTCGCCGCGCGCCGCGCCATTTTTCGAGATGGTCAGCGACTTGAACGTGCCCGTCTTCGTCCATCCCCCCAAGTTCACCATCGGCAACGAAAAGATGGAAATCTTCCGCCTGCCGGAGATGCTCGGCCGGCCTTTCGATACCACGCTCTCGCTCACGCGCTTCATATTCACCGGCGGTTTCGAGAAATTTCCCAAATTGAAAATGGTTCTAGCCCACGTCGGCGGCGCCCTGCCGATGCTGCCGGGCCGCTACGGCTTTGGCTACGAGCTGAGAAAGGACGACAGCTTCGGCCCCTGGACCCCAGACGTGATGACCCGCCCGCCGGCGAGCTACATGAAGCAGCTCTACTTCGACACGGTCTGCTACCACCCGCCCGCGGTGCAATGCGCTATCGACACCGTCGGCATCGATCAGGTGGTCTTCGGCAGCGACACCCCGCCGGTGCCAATCACCTTGGTGCGCGCAGTGGATACCGTGAAACAGTTGAAGATTTCCAACGAAGACAAGCAGAAAATCTTGGGCGACAACGCCGCGAAACTGCTTGGACTGGGAGGATGAGAATGACCTCGCGCAAAGGCGCAAAGGACGCAAAGAAAAGATATTCGTGTCCAAATCACCGTAGGGATGGGTCTCAGCCCGCCCTTAGTCGGCAACCAAACTTCAGAAGCAATCGAGAAACGACGTAACATCTCAGACGACCGATTAACAATTCCTCCGAAAACTTTGCGCCCTTTGCGCCTTTGCGCGAGGCAATTCCGGATCCGAGGAGAGTAACAATGGCAAAACAACTTCTACCCGGCGATCCGTTCCCAAGTTTCAAGGCTAACCTAACCGACGGCCGCCCGCTAAACATTCCCGGCGACCTCAAAGCCGAATACGCCGTCATCATCTACTACCGCGGCATCTGGTGACCCTACTGCGTTCGGCAGGTTGCCGACTATCAAGCGCACCTTGAAGCATTCAAGAAAGAAGACGTCGACGTCATCGCCCTGTCCGTCGACCCACTCGATAAAGCCAAGGAAATGATCGGACGCACCGGCGCGTCTTTTCCGATCGGCTACGGCCTCAAAGTCCCAGTAGACGCCGACCGAGTCGGCGCCTACTGGGAAGAACACCGCGGCATCATCCACGCAACCAATTTCACCCTCGGCCCAGACCGCAAAGTTTTGCAAGCGTGCTACGCCACTGGTCCCATCGGGCGGATTGTCGCGGAGGATGCGTTGAGATCGATTCAGGGGGCTAGGAAAAGAAGAAATTAGAAGTCCCAAAATCGAGTCAATTCCGATTGACTATTTCCGGTCCGGCCAAATCTCGCTCAAGGTAGAACGAAAGAGTTCATTTGGCGGTTCAACAGGAGTGCTTTGATTGGGCATCGTAGCGGTGAGCTTTTCAAACTTAGCCATCTCCACGGAAATAAACTCGCTAATGATTTCGCTACGCGGTCCGCGACCCATTTCAACGCCGGCTTTTTTCGCCGCAACCAGCGCGTCGATCTCCCTAAGCAAAGCCTCATCTCTGATCGTCTTTCCACCAGCTTGGAGAATTCCATCGGCACAGCGCCTAAAGCCATCGTGATCCAGCGCAAAGCGAGCAGCCTGCGCCTTATTTCGTCGGCGACCGTTTTGTCAATCACACAAGGTCACAATCTGTTCAATCCAACCAATCCTGATCCTTCAACTTGCGCGGCAGGTACGTCTTCGTCAAATACTGAAAATCCTTGTTAGCCAACGCATCCAACTCGTATTTCAAACCGCTGCCGAGCATGCCTTTAATCTCATTCTGCCATTCTTTTTTCTGAAACCATGTGTACTTCATGATTTCCTTGGCGCGGTTGACGTCCTTGTCGTTTAGTTTGATACCGACGTTGCGCGGCAGGCCGTAGCGGTCTGGGTCGGCGCTAGAGAAGCCGATGAATTTGGCTTTGGGGATCGCCATGCGTTCGCTTTCGAACGCTAGATTGATCGAACCCTGCTTGATGACGGAGTAGATGTAGTAGCCCCAGGGGTCGTTGTCGACTAGAACGTAGACCGGCAGCTTATAATCCTCGTGCAGCCGGCGCACTAGCCGGCGCACACCGCGGGGCGGCTGGCCGTTGCCGGTGATCAGGACGCAGTTATGCGTGCGCCAGAATTTATCCTCCGATAACCGGTTCCATTGGGTGCCTTTTTCCACGAGCAGGATGAAATCCGCGGTGCATTTGCTGATCTGAATATATTCCGGCTCGACGATGGAGGGCACCGAGTAGCCGCCTTTGCCGAGCTTGGTGCAGTCGACGCGGTCGCCGTCGTCGACGAGGGTCAACGGCCCCACCACGGTGCCGCGGTTTTCCGCGCTGACGTGCAGCTCTTCTCGCAACGCTTCGAGCGTGACTTCGAGATCTTCGATGAGCGGATCGGACTCGTTCTGGCCGTCGAATGTGTTTTCATGGGAATGTTTGATCGTGTGCTTGGTGCGGTAGTAAATCTCGCGCAACGAGGTGGTCAAATTAGCGCGCTGCAGCTCGGCCAACGCGTCGGCGACGAGCACGGTTTGCATGAATTTCTTCGCCATGCCGACGTTAAAGAACGTCCGTTCCTGCTTGCGCTTGCCCATCTCGATGATACCGCGCTTCGGATTGAAGTTGACGTTGGCCAGACTGCGCACCGGGATTTGCAACGCCGGGTCCTGGTTCCGCTGCGCCGCGGTGATCACCATATCGGCGACGCCGATCAGTTTCTTTTCGACAACGCCGTTATTTTTTGCCTTTTTTTGCGCCATTTTTGTTTCCTGTCTTTGCAGCACGTTTGTCGGCAGGCTTGTCAAAGCCCAAGCTCATCTGGTTAACATTAGTCGCTTTCGCCGGAGTCTGTTCCTTGGCCTTTGTGCCGCCGCGTTTCTTGTTGGCCTGCCGTGGCTCCTCATCCACTAGGATTGGCAATTCCGGCTCCGTTTCCTCAGTGGCAGGCGTCGCCACACCCGCTGTAGGGTTCGCTTCCACCGCCGGCAGATCCGGCGCGTCGCCTTCGGTGCCCTCCGTGGTAACGATAATCGAATGGGGCAACCCTTCCGGCCCGCCACCGTCGCGGCCGAGAATCTCATCGACCTTCTGCCCGCCAGTGCGCTTGGCGGCGATTTTTTGCAATTGTTCTTTCAGCTTCTCAACCGCGAGCTTGCCACCTTTCAACCTACCGCAGGCTTCGGCGACTTCTTCGATGTAGAGCTGAAAAATATTGCGCCGGCGAAACTCACCAGCGGCGCGCTCGCGCCGGCGTAAGAAGACGCCGAGACGGCGACCGCATTCCTGCAGAGCAAGCTTGATCTCCTTGCGAATCTCGTCGTAGTCGGCGATCGCTTCCTTCGATTCACTGGTAAAAGGCACCCACACCGACGCCATGTGGACAAAGATCACCATTGGCCCGGCCGGCAAGGCGCCGCGCGACTGGGAGATGTTGTAATTTTTCCAGCTCGTGTCGAGCACCGCCTTGAACGTGGAACAGGCCGATTGCTGATAGAGGAGCGGCACGCGGTTGGCATAGCGAATCACCCGCGCCAACTCATTGTCGTCGTCCTTCTCCTCGCCTTCGGCCAGCGGCATCGCCGGTGTTTCTTCTTTGCTTTCCATTAAGTGCGGCGCTTTACCAAACGCTAAACCCGCTTCGATAACAAACGGATTGCCGCGATAGACCGCCGGCGGCCGGGTCACCGCGGTGTAGAACTCGCCCTTGATCTGTTTGTAAAGCCCGTGGAGAATCGCCCGCTCGCCGATGGGCGAGATGCAATTGCTCGGCGGCGCCATGATCTTGGTTTCTTGGATCGCCTTGTAGAACGCTTCCGCCGCGGCACCATGCAAATCGCGCGGCTTGGCATCCGGCGACAGCTTCGCCTTTTTGGAGATTTCAACAGCCAACTGGCTCGACACCCGGCTGAACTCGCTGGCCAAAAATCCCGACAGCGAGTGACTTTTGGTGTCGTGCAGCATCTTGAGCATCATGCCGAACTCGATACCGTAGGGGTGCGGCTTGATCTCGCGCGGCTGCGGCGGCAGCTCTTCGATGGTGCGCGGATACTCTTTCACCTCGCCTTCCGGGGTGTGGTAGGTGAGCTTGACGTGCGGATTGGCGATCGCCGTTTGCTCTAAGTATTCGTCCACCGAAGCCCGGCCTTTTTGATACCGCCCTTCAATTTCCATGGTCACTTGCGTGCCGCGGTGATTCTCCCAATCGATTTTCTTGTTTTCGAAGATGCGTGGCTCGTTCTTCTTGGTGTCGATCTGCACCTCAAAATAATGCGCCGGCGCCTTGGCGCTGGTGCGCGAAGTAATCTGCACCGGCTTGCCGGTGGTAAGCTGCGCATACATGCCGGCGGCGGAAATGCCGATGCCCTGTTGGCCGCGGCTCATGCGCAGGCGGTGAAATTTAGAACCGTAGAGCAGTTTGGCAAAGATCGGTGGTATCTGCTGGCGCACAATGCCAGGGCCATAGTCGATGACGGTCACACGAAAGCGCGTCGCTTGACTCGGCGCCGGCGTCGTGTTGCCGGTGGGCACGACTTCGAGTTTCACCGTGACATCCGGCAAGATGGCCGCCTCTTCACAGGCATCGAGCGCGTTGTCGACCGCCTCTTTGACGCAGGTCAACATCGCCTTGCGCGGGTTATCGAAGCCCAGCAGGTGGCGGTTCTTGGTAAAAAACTCCGAAACAGAAATCTCGCGCTGCCGCGCACCCATCTCCGCGGCGGTCACCGCAGGTCTGGGCTTCGCCTCGACAGCCTCAGCCGGTTCAGCCGGCTTTAACATCGGTTTGGACATAGCTTGAACTAAATCTCCATCAACTTAATTGGGATTGATCGAACGGGGACGGCACGGGGAATAGTCGCAGCACTTCCACACAACTCAACAATCGCCTGCGGAACCAAGCTTTCTTCGCAGCAACAGCCAAAAGGAATGTAAGTATACGAGGATTATAGCAGAGATCTTACTGTTTTGTAGTGGCCGGTGGAATTTTTCGCGAGAGAATCACGGTAAAAGGAATTCTTCCATCACCGCTTCCCTGCCCCAAGGCAAGCGATCACTTCTATTTCAACTACAATCTCGGGCGTCGCCAGACTTCGCACCTCGACTAATGTCGAGCAGGGGAAAGCGCCGGTGAAAAATTCCTGACGCGCGCGCCAGACCTCGGTGTTTTGTTTGATGTTGACCACATAGATCGTCATCTTCACGATGTCCGACATCGCGCCGCCGGCGGCCTCGACGAGATGGCGAATGCGCGTGAAAATATTTTTCGTCTGCTCATATTCGTTCTTGCCTTCAACACTCACACCATCCGGCCCGCGAGAGACCGTGCCTGATACGAACAACATGTCGCCGACCCGCAGCGCGTTGGACCAACGGCCCGGCGGCGGCTCGGGGACATGAGGACTGGTAATTTTTTCGATCTTCATCGTCTTGCTTGTTATCATGACATCTATCACTGCGACCGGGGAAGAAAATCCCCATCAATCCCCCTTTTTCAAAGGGGGACAGATTGCCGTGCGTCATCGCACTCTTTCGACTCCGAGCTCCCCTCTTTGGAAAAGAGGGGTTAGGGGAGATTTGCCGGTCGTGGTTGAGGCGGTCCATGATTTCTTCACCGCGCCACGGGAACGAGAAGTGATTTCCCCGGCAGCATCGCGAACGAGCTCATGCGATAAGATGTCTTGCAAAAAACTCCATAGCCTTCGGCCACGACAAAGACGCCGCGTGCGGCCGGTAGTTGTCCGAGCCGGAATTGACGAACGCGTGCGCGGCGCCTTGGTAGACGTGAAACTCGTGGTGCCTGCCGTATTTGGTTAGCTCGGCATCTAGCTTGCGCATGTCCTCCGGCGAAGGATCTGTATCTTCAGCGCCGAAGTGTCCCTGAATCGGGCAGCTGATTTCTTTAGTACGGTCGAACGGCGTCGGCCCGCTGTCGCCGTACGGCAGCATCGTGCTGCTGCCGTAGAACATCACGCCGGCTTTCAAGTCCTTGTTCGCCGCCGACATCAGATAAACCAACCGCCCGCCCATGCAGAAGCCGACAATGCCGAGCTTGGCGCTATTCACTTGCTTGTGATTTTTTAGAAAACCAATGGCAGCGTTCACATCATCGATAATCAACGGATCGCGCAAACGCGATTTGCGTGTAACGTTATCGTCTTTACAGTCGGGACCGTCGCGGTGATAGAGGAACGGCGCCACGGCAGCGTAACCCTGTAAGGCAAGCATATGGGTTGCGTCTTTGATGAAATCCTCTAGCCCGGAGCGTCCGTGCACAACCACGATGCCAGGCACCTGTCGGTCGGTTGCCGGCATACTCACGTAAAGCGGCATGTCACTTTTATCGACGCGAACCTTTTCCCAAGTTCCTGCCATACCTGATTCTCCATTCTGGTGGCAATCTTCCTCAGATAAACACAAGCGATTGCCATCGGTCAATCAGCCGAACCGGCTAGAGTTGCCGCAAGCAGTGATTCAGTGGTAGAAACTGGGCGAGAATCCAAAATCGGAAATCCAAAACTTGTCCTGAGCGAAGGCGAAGGATCTATGCTCTGCCAAGAAGACAACGACCTCATCACTCGCACCGGCCCCGGCACTCCCGGCGGCAATCTCATGCGCCGGTACTGGCACCCAGTTGCGCTTGTCGAAGAACTGCCTGCCGATGGCGCACCCTTGCCCCTCAGAATATTGAGTGAAGACTTGGTCCTGTTTCGCGGCGAGGACGGCGAGCTCGGCTTGATCGGTCTGCACTGTTCACATCGACGCGCTGATCTAAGCTACGGCCGCGTCGAAAATGGCGGCCTGCGCTGCCTCTACCACGGCTGGCTCTTCGATCGCCACGGCCGCTGCATCGAGCAGCCTTGTGAACCGCCGAACCGGCGTTTCTGCGAAAAGGTGCGCCACCCTGCATATCCGGTGCAGGAGCGATCCGGCGTGATTTTCACCTACATGGGACCCCGAGAACCACCGGAGCTGCCCAACTATGAGCCGCTGGTTGCACCCAAAGGCCATGTGCTCGTTACCAAGATTTTTCACGAGTGCAATTACTTTCAAGCCAACGAGGGCAACCTCGACCCGAGCCATGTCTCCTACTTACATCGCCAAGCCAATGTCCCAGCCAATTTAAAACGCACGGTCAAGGGCACCGACGGCAAACTGCCTTTGGCGCTCTACGACGCCGACATGGCGCCGCGCATCGACGCCGAAGAGACCGACTACGGTGTGCGGATCTTCTCCCTGCGCAACGTCGATGGCCGGACTTTTTTTCGCGTGACTAACTACGTTTTCCCAAACAAAGCGACGATCCCCGGGCCCATGTCGGGCGACGGCTACAATCTCTATTGGCACGTGCCCGTCGACGACAGCCACCACTGGCGTTATGATTTCGTCTTTCGCCGCAGCGCGCCGATGGAGCCGCGCGACATCGAGCGCAATCAGGAAATCTTGGACGAGCTCGACGCCAACTACCACCCTAAACGCAACAAGGCCAATCGCTATCTGCAGGACCGCGAGTCCATGAAAACCTGGAGCTTCTCCGGCATGGGGCGCATCTTCAACACGCAAGACACAGCTATTGTCGAAGGCGCCGGCCCGATCCTCGATCGATCGAAGGAATTCCTCGGTCCCAGCGATCGCGCCATTATCGCCGCCCGGCGCCAACTGCTGCGCGGAATCAACGATCTCCAGGCCGGGCGCGAGCCACCCCATGTCATCCGCAAGCCGAGCGACAATCGTTTTCCCGATCTCACCGTAGAATCCGAGGTGCTCGCTCCTGGCGCCGACTGGCAGGCACATTGGAAACAGCGGCTCGCCATTCTGCGTTCGTAAAACTAACCCCATGCGCAGCCACCGAACTCAAAACCGTAAAACCAAAGCCTGCCCCGAATGTGGGTCCGCGGAGTTGCTCGCCGTCGTCCACGGTATTCCCACCGGAGCTCAAGCAAAAGCCATCAAGGCGGGTAAGGCTATGCTTGCCGACCGTGAGGAATGGGAAGGCATGAACGAGTGGCATTGCCAAAGCTGCGGCTGCGAATGGAGCCGCCACTCACGCCGCTTCAAAAAGCCCGGCAGCAGCGTCAACGCTACGCAGGGTTGAAAGCTTTTTTCCGCCGGCTATCAACGAAAAGCGATATTCGATGGAGGCGCTGTATGACCGATCCCGACCCGCTCTCCGACTTGCCCTCCCCAGTTCCCCGCGTTTTGACGGAATTTATCGGCACCGCCAACGCAGCATTCGTCGATGAGCTGAAGTCCATTGTTCTTTACGGAAGCGCCGGTGAAGGCAGACTGCGCGAGGCGTCGAAGAATTCGAAATCGTCGGCCTTGAGCTCGCCGCTTATAGTTTCGCCAGAAAACGCGAAAGCCAGCGCAGATCAACTAATGCCACACGGCTTTGAAAATGCTTTCGCCGAGACTGATTTTACCCTACTAACAGTGAATCCAACTGACTCAGCGGAGTGGGTATGATGGAAAAACTGTTTTTGCTTTGTCTGTCGGCAGCAATTTATTTCGGGTTCGACCTTGCCTTCGCCGCTGACGTTCGCTCGACGTCGCCCAGCGAATGGGGAAAAACCGTGGAAGCCGCCAAGAAAGAAGGCAAGCTCGTCGCCGCGATCCCCGCCAGCGCGGAGCTACGCAAAGCAATCACCGAAGTTTTTCCCAAGCGCTACCCGGGAATAGAGCTCGATCTGACCAACGCACGCGGGCCTGCAAACGCGAGCAAGATCGCATCCGAACATGCGGCCGGCGTCCGTTATTTCGACCTGTTGATCAGCGGCACATCGACGCCGTTCAGTTTGCTCCACGCCGGCATACTCGAACCCGCCGAGCCCTTTATGATCCTTCATGAAGTCAGAGATCCCAAGCGCTGGTTCGGCGGCCACATCTGGCTTGACAACGCGAAAAAATTCATCTACGCCTTTCAGGTCTACCAGTCGGAAAACATCTGGCATAACCCGACACTGATAAAAATCGAAGAGATACGCTCCTATGACGATCTCCTGCTGCCAAAATTCAGGGGCAAGATCGGCATTCTCGATCCACGCAGCGTCGGCGCGGGCACCGCGACCTGGGCGTTTTTTCTCAAGATCAAAGGCGAAGAGTGGCTCAAGAAACTCGCGGCGCAGGAAATGTTTCTGTCGCGCGATCAGCGGCAACTGGCCGACAGCCTTGCCAAGGGCAAAACCGCGATCACCATCGGCCTGACCTACTACACGTTCTCGCCTTTTCTAAAGGCTGGTCTGCCGGTCAAGCCACTGCCTGAGATGAAAGAAGGCACCTACACAAGCTGCGGCAGCAGCGCGACGTCCATCATGAAGAACTCGCCCCACCCCAACGCGACCAAAGTCTTCGTCAATTGGCTACTCAGCAAAGAGGGCCAAGAAATCTACGGCAAAGCCATGGGCCAAGCCACACGCCGCTTGGACGTCGACACCAAGTGGATGGTCGAGCATGGCGTGCGCGCGTCGAAGGACTTTTTGACCGTCGAAGAAAACGAGCGGCGCGAGAACTACGGCGAAGAAACCGTCGGCAAGTATTGGGCGCGGTCGGCGAAGATAGCCGAAGAAGTTTTTAGATAACGCGACTCGTCCAACGGCACACCATCAACCATCGGAGCACAGATGCCGCAAATGAAAGATGTTATTGTCTCACTCTCGTCGTTGTTCCTGCTCGTTGTCGGCGCAACCCTCGCGGGTGCCCAATCCGATTGGGACAAGACGGTGGAAGCGGCCAGGAAAGAAGGCAAAGTCGTCGTAGGCGTGCCGGCCAGCGCGGAATTGCGGAAGAGCCTCGAAAGCGCTTTTGCCAGACGTTTTCCCGGCGTCGAGCTGGAAATTTCCACGGCGCGCGGGGCCACCAATGCGAGCAAGATCGCTGCCGAACATGCCGCCGGCGTGCGCTACTACGACGCCTTGATCAGCGGCAGCTTGACGCCGCTAAGCCTGCTCAACGCCGGCATCCTCGAACCGATCGAGCCGCTGTTCGCTCTCCCCGAAGTCAAAGATCCCAAGCGCTGGTATGGCGGCCATGTCTGGGCCGACACGGGCAAGCGCTTTCTCTATTCCTTTCAGGCCTACCAATCGGAGAATCTCTGGTACAACACGCAGCTCATGAGAGGCGACGAGTTTCGCTCCTTCGACGATCTTTTGCATCCTAAATGGAAAGGTAAACTCGGCATGCTCGACCCGCGCTCGGCGGGCGGCGGCACATCGACCTGGTCATTTTGGTACAAGGTCAAAGGCGAAGAGTTTCTCCGCAAGTTCGCCGGCCAAGAACCGTTTCTGAGCCGCGATCAACGGCTGCTCGGCGAGAGCCTCGCCAAAGGGCGCTTCGCCATCACCATCGGCCTCACCTACTACACGCTGGCGCCTTTCATCAAAGCCAATCTGCCAATCAAACCGCTGCACGAACCGAAGGAAGGCAGCTACACCAGCAGCGGCAGCGGCGCGCTCTCGGTGGTGCGAAATTCCGACCAGCCCCACGGCACCCGGCTTTTCGTCAACTGGCTGCTTAGCAAAGAAGGCCAAGAGACCTATGGCAAGGCCATGGGCCAAGCGACGCGCCGTCTCGACGTCGACACCAAATGGCTTGCCGAATTCGGCACCCGCGCGTCGAAAGACTTTCTCTCCGTCGAAGAGAACCAGAAGCGCGAAAACTCCAGCGAAGAAGTGCTGACGCAGCTCTGGCCCAAGGCGATCAAGCTGGCCAACGATCTGCTCAAATAAGACGCGGCACGGATAAACGTTCGGCGCCTAATGCTTTTTGGAAAAAGCGCGGGGCTTCGCGCGTAGGATATCCTTAGTATCTTACTTCGACCAAGTAGAGCCCCTGCGGGGTGGCTGTCGGGCCAGCTTGAGTTCGGTCGCGGTTGACCAGAAGCCGAGAAAAATTTTCGACGGTACGCGCGCCGCGGCCAACTTCAAGCAGAGTGCCGATGATGTTGCGCACCATGTGGCGCAGAAACGCGGTCGCCTCGATGCGAAAGACCCAGAGCTCGCCGCGCTTTTTTAAGGAAATTTGATAGACCTCGCGGACGGGGCTCAGTGCGTCGCACCCGGCGGCGCGAAACGATGAGAAATCGTGTTTGCCAACCAGGCATTCGATGGCGTGTTGCATCGCTGCGACATCCAGCGGCTCGTGTACGTGCAAAGCGCGATTTAAGTAGAACGGCGAAGCGGTCGGGCGGTTGAGTATCCAATACTCGTAGACTCGGCAGCGGCCATCGCGCCGCGCATCGAACTCTTCTGGGACCACTTCAACTTCTTTGATTGTGATATCTTCGGGTGTGAGCGCATTCAATGCGCGGCGCATGCGGTGCGGCGTATACTCCCGTTCGCAGTGAAAGTTGACGACTTGGCCAAGGGCGTGCACACCGGCGTCGGTGCGCCCGGAGCCGGTGACTTTTGTCGGCGTGCCGAGAAACGTCGAAATCGCTTTTTCGAGCGTTTCTTGGATCGTCGCCGTGTTGGGCTGGGTCTGCCAACCGTGGTAGCGCGTGCCGTCGTACTCGACGATCAGCTTGATGTTCACAGCAAGAACGTTTGGCGTTTTGGAATCCGGGCGACCAGCCGGTCGCCGCCTACAATCTTTGCGTTCTTTGCCTACTTTGCGGTTAAATCATCGATCTACAGATAATCGCGCACTAGGATTTCCGCGATCTGCACCGCGTTGAGCGCCGCGCCTTTGCGCAGGTTGTCGGCGACAACCCACAAGTTTAGGCCATTGGCGACTGAGTTGTCTTCGCGAATGCGTCCGACGTAAGTCGCGTCCTTGCCGGTGGCTTCCACGGCCATGGGGTAAATGTTTTGCTCCGGCTCATCAGCGACAATCACGCCCGGGGCGTCGCGCAGGATCTTTTTAGTTTCCGCCGCCGATAGCTTCACCGCGGTCTCGACATTCACCGACTCCGAATGGCTGCAAAACACCGGCACGCGCACCGTTGTTGCCGTCACCGGCAAGTTTGGCTCGCCTAAAATCTTGCGGGTCTCGTGGATCATCTTCCACTCTTCTTTGGTGTAGCCGCCTTCCGTGAAGACATCGATGTGTGGAATACAATTAAAAGCGATCTGGTGCGGAAATTTTTCCTTCTTCAACTCCCGACCGTTAAACAACGCACCCACTTGCTGGCTCAACTCTTCCATGGCCTGGCGCCCTGCGCCGGAGACCGATTGGTACGTCGACACGACAATGCGCTTGATGCACGCCGCATCGTGGATCGGCTTCAACGCCACCACCATCTGGATGGTCGAGCAGTTGGGGTTGGCGACAATACCGCGGGCTTTATAGTTGGCAATTTCTTGCGCGTTAACCTCAGGTACGACCAGTGGGATATCCGGTTCCATGCGAAACACTGACGTATTATCCACTACCACCGCGCCGGCTGTCACAGCCAACGGCGCAAACTTGGTGCTGACGCTGCCGCCCGCCGAGAATAAACCGATGTCGATATCCTTAAACGAATCTTCGTTCAAAACATCGACGCGAATCTGCTTGCTTTGAAACGGCAGAAACTGTCCCGCCGAACGCTCAGAAGCCAACAAGCGCAGCTCACCGACTGGGAACTGGCGCTCTTCCAAGACTTCGCGCATCTGCTCGCCGACCGCGCCGGTGGCGCCGACGACGGCGACGTTATACTTTTCTTTCTTCACAAATCATCCTTTGGCTTTTTCAATCTTGTCGCGCACCAGCTGGCCCATTTGTTTGCAGCCGACCAGCTTGCAACCGGCCTCTTGAATATCGGCGGTGCGAAACCCCTCGTTGAGGACATCTTCGACGGCCTTCTCGATGCGGTCCGCCGCCGTGCCCTGGTCCAACGAATGGCGCAGCATCATGGCAACGCTCAAGATCGTCGCCAACGGGTTGGCTTTGTCCTGCCCGGTGATGTCTGGCGCACTGCCGTGCACCGGCTCGTACATGCCGACTTTGCCGCCCAGGCTCGCCGACGGCAGCATGCCGATCGATCCGGTCAACATCGCCGCTTCATCGCTCAAAATATCGCCGAACATATTGGTCGTGACCACGACGTCGAACTGCTTCGGATTGCGGATCAATTGCATGGCGCAGTTGTCGACCAGCATATGTTCGAGCTGAATGCCGGCATAGCCCTCGTCTTTGTGAATGCGCGTGACCACTTTGCGCCACAGCTCAGTCACTTCGAGGACGTTGGCTTTGTCGACCGACGTCACCTTCTTGCGCCGCTGCTGCGCCGCTTGGAACGCGACGTGGGCGATGCGCTCGATCTCCGGCGTGGTGTAGACTTCGGTATTGACGCCGCGCTCGGTGCCGTCCGGCAGTTTGGTCACGCCTTTAGGTTGACCGAAATAGATGCCGCCGGTTAATTCACGCACGACCAACAAGTCCGTGCCTTCGACAACTTCTTTTTTCAACGTCGACGCGGACGCCAACGCGGAAAATAATTTCACCGGTCGTAAATTCGCGAAGAGTCCCAACTCTTGGCGCAACGCCAACAGCGCGCGTTCGGGCCGGATCGAATAATCGAGCCCGTCCCACTTCGGTCCGCCCATGGCGCCAAGCAACACAGCGTCGCTGCTTTTGGCCAAATTCAAGACCGGATCGGTAAGCGGCTTGCCATGGGCGTCGATTGACGCGCCGCCGACGATGCTATTTTCCAATGCAATCCCAAAGCCGTAAATCTTGGCGACTTGGTTGAGCACCGCAGTGCCCTCACCCATCACCTCCGGGCCGATGCCGTCGCCCGGCAAAACTGCAATCTTGTAGTTCATGGTCCCTCTTTCTCCACCACCTGCCGATAGTGTTTACGTCCTTCCAATTTGTTGAGCGCGTTCACGTAAGCCAAAGCGCTCGCCATGATGACGTCGGTGTGCGAGCCCTGGCCCGACACACGAATGCCATCGTCTTCGATCAAACAAGCCACTTCGCCCTGCGCGTCGGTGCCGCTGGTAATCGCGTTGACCGAGTAGCGCACCAGCTGCGACTGCGAGCCGGTGATCTTGGTAATCACTTTGTAGCAAGCGTCGACGGCGCCGTCGCCGTTGGCGTAGTCCATTTTTTCCTGATCCTCGACGCGCATCTTAATCGTCGCCGAGGGAATGCCGTCGGAGCTTGAGTTTACGTTTAGATAAAGCAACGCGTACTTATCCGGCCGCCCGGGCACGCGCAAGATTTCTTCGGCGACGATCGCTTCGATATCTTCGTCGTAGACGTTTTTCTTTTTGTCCGCCAGCTCTTTAAAGCGCACGAAGGCGCGGTTCATGTCGTCGCGGTTGAGATTAAAGCCCAAGTGCTTGAGCCGCTCGTCGAATGCGTGCCGCCCCGAGTGCTTGCCCAACACCAAGCGATTGCCGGGAATGCCGATGGACTCCGGCGTCATGATCTCGTAGGTCTGTTTGTACTTCAACACGCCGTCTTGGTGAATGCCGGCTTCGTGGGCAAAGGCGTTATCGCCAACGATCGGCTTGTTGATGGGAATCGCAATGCCGGTCACCTGCGAAAGCAAACGCGAGCTCGGGTAGAGCTGCTCGCTGATGACGTTGGTGTCCAGGTTCAAATAATTCTTGCGCGTGCGCAGCGCCATGACGACTTCTTCCAATGAGGTGTTGCCGGCGCGCTCGCCGATGCCGTTAATCGTGCACTCGATCTGCCGCGCGCCATTGTGCACCGCCGCCAGCGAGTTCGCCACCGCCAACCCCAAATCGTTGTGACAGTGCGCACTCCAAATCACGCGGTCGCCGCCCGCGGTGCGCTCGATCAAATTGGCGATCAACGCGCCAAACTCCGAGGGGATCGCGTAACCGGTCGTGTCCGGCACGTTGATCGTGCGCGCGCCGGCGCGAATCACCTCACGAAAGATTTGCATCAAAAACTCCGGATCGCTGCGCGAAGCGTCTTCAGCGGAAAACTCGACGTAGTCGGTGTGCTTCTTGGCAAACGTCACCGCCGCCACCGCCGCTTCGATCACCTGCTCGCGGGTCATGCGCAGCTTGTGCTTCAGGTGAATGTCCGAGGTTGCGATAAACGTGTGAATGCCCGGGTTTTTGGCCGGCTCGACGGCTTTCAATGCTCTCGTTATGTCGCCCTCTTGGGCCCGCGCCAGGCTCACGACGCGCGGCTTGCGCACCTCCCGGCAGACCCGGCGCACCGATTCAAAATCCCCTTCCGACGATGCGGCAAACCCCGCTTCGATGACATCGACGCCGAGCTTTTCGAGCTGGCGCGCGATGACGACCTTCTGTTCCACTGTCATGCTCGCGCCCGGCGACTGCTCGCCGTCGCGCAGCGTCGTGTCAAAAATTTGTACCGTATTCTCTGTGCTCATTGGAAAATCTCCTCCACCGTTGATCCGCCAGCCCTGCCTAGAAACGAAAACTCCCGCGGCATGGCCAACGGGAGTTTGTCTGTCTCTTTGTAGAGCCGGGGCTCAAGACGACGCTGGGGTCATCTCCCGTCTCCTCTCCCGCCGGTGCTTGTACGTAGTGAAGCACCATAATAAAGGCCCGGATAACGTGTATGATAAGAATAACGTAAAGAACATGATCTGCGGCTCAGCAATGAAGAGTGTAATCAAAACGATGCCGGAAACCAAAATCCAAAAAGGCAGCCGCTTGCGCAGGTCTTTATTCTTCAAGCTAAAATAGGGAAAGCTACTAACCATCAATAACGCCAACCCATAAATGGCCAGCAGCAGAGTGATTCCTTTGTGCGGCGCCCCTGCGCCCCCCAAAAAGTAGTACATGATGACGATGGCGGCAATCATCTCGGCCGCTGCGGGAATTGGCAAACCAACGAAATGTCCTTTTGACGGCCCAGTGCTCTGGACGTTAAAGCGCGACAGCCGCAGCGCGCCGCAAACGACGAACGTGCCGGCGGCCAGCCAACCCCACGTGCCCCAGGGGACCAACGCCCAAAAATACACCAACACCGCCGGCGCCACACCAAAGGAAACCACGTCCGCCAGCGAGTCAAACTCGACGCCAAATTGGCTGGTGGAGCGAGTCAGGCGGGCGGCGTAGCCATCGAGGCCGTCGAGGATGTTGGCAATGATGATAAAGTAAGTGGCATGCAGGTAATCGCCATGGAACGTCGAGATCAGCGAGAAAAAGCCGCAGATGAGATTGCCCGCCGTGAACAAACTCGGAATGAGGTAAACCCCCATGCGCAGTTTTTCCGCCGGCACGCGCTGACGCAGCGGCGTGCGCGGCCGGGTGCGCCGTTGCAATAGACGGACTTTGCTCCTGGTAGCAAAGGATTCGGGATCTTGCGCATTCATCGCACTCATACAAACCTCCCGAGCACGGTTTCGCCGCCTTTGACCCGCTGTCCCTCAACGACCTCGACTTTGCAACCCTTCGGCAGATAGGTATCCGTGCGCGAACCGAACATGATCAATCCGAAGCGATCACCCTGCGCGTAGCGCTCGCCCTGCTTGGCATGGCAGACGATACGCCGCGCCAACCAACCGGCAATCTGCACGACACCCAGTTGCTGGCCTTGCTCGGTGGAAAGCATGACGGCATTCTGTTCATTTTGACGGGATGCTTCGGCTTTGTACGCCGCGAGAAATTTGCCGCTTTGATATTTCACAGCTTCGATTCGACCCGCCGCTGGCACGCGATTGATGTGAACATCCACCGGCGAAAGAAAAATACTGACCCGGGTTGCCGCTTCGGTAAACAACGGATCGCTGTCCACCGCCGCAATACTCACGACTTTACCGTCCGCCGGCGAGACAATCACCCCTTTGGTCGACGGAATGACGCGCTCCGGGTCGCGAAAAAACCCGGTGATCGCCAGCGCCAATAACGCGAAACCCCAAGCCGCAATCCACCAGCCTAAGAGAAATGCCACCAGCGCCAGCGCCAGCGCGGCCGCGATCAGTGGAAATCCTTCGCGCGCAATAGACATGTAAATCGAAATCTTCCACGCGTCGCAACCCGAACTAGTTCTTGCTCTTGTCGACCAGCCGGTTTTGCCCCAACCAGGGCATCATTTCGCGCAAGCCGGCGCCGACTTTTTCCAGCGGATGATTCGCCGCTTCTTTGCGCAGCTCGGTGAAGTGCGGCATGCCAGCCTTGTATTCGTTGATCCATTCTTCGGCGAACTTGCCCGACTGAATGTCTTTGAGAATCGTCTGCATCGCCTGGCGCACTTCCGGTCCGATGACGCGCTTGCCGCGGGTCAAGTCGCCGTATTCGGCGGTGTTGCTGATCGAGTAGCGCATGTTGGCCATGCCGCCCTCGTAGATCAAATCGACGATCAGTTTCACCTCGTGCACGCATTCGAAATAGGCCATCTCGGGCGGATAGCCGGCGTTTACTAAGGTTTCGTAGCCGGCCTGGATCAACGCGCACAAGCCGCCGCACAGCACCGACTGTTCGCCAAAGAGATCGGTTTCGGTTTCGTCCTTGAACGTGGTCTCAATCACCGCTGCGCGGGCACCGCCAATGGCGCTGGCGTAAGCCAAGCCGACTTTCTTGGTGTCGCCCGACGGGTCTTGATGCACGGCCAAGAGGCATGGGACACCGCGGCCTTTCTGGTATTCGCTGCGCACCAGATGGCCCGGCCCCTTAGGCGCCACCATGAACACATTGACATCCGGCGGGGCCACCACTCGTTTGAAATGAATGTTAAAGCCGTGTCCAAAAGCCAGCGAGTTTCCCATTTTGAGACCCGGCCGAATCTCTTTCTCGTAGGCCTCACCCTGTAACTCATCCGGCAACAAGATCATGACGATGTCGGCTGCCACAGCCGCGTCAGCAGTTTCCAGAACCTTGAGACCGGCATTTTCCGCCTTGGGCCATGAGCTGCTGCCTTTGCGCAAACCAACGACGACCTCGACGCCCGAATCTCTCAAATTATTGGCGTGCGCATGCCCTTGGCTGCCATAACCCATCACCGCAACCTTCTTTCCCCGCAGCACACCCAAGTCAGCATCACGATCGTAGTAGACCTGCATTCTCACTCTCCTCTTCGTTTGGAAGCTACACTATGCCGACTGCCCTATTTTAAGTCAATGACAACTCGTCGGACAATCGCCCAAGCGTGCCACCGCCGGAGCTTGGAAACGCTCTTCGGTGCCCGGCCGCTACTCCCAACCGATGGGATCGTAGCCCCGTTCGCGCAAGCACCGATCGACGAAACTACGATAGAGCGGGCTCGGATTTTCTTTGCGCGAAAGTCCTGAAATCAGACCACTCACGGTTCCGGCAGCCAGGCCGCCGGCCGCGCCGACCGCCGCCGAGGGCCCAGCCCGCCCAACGATGGCGCCGCCCGCCGCCCCCGTCGCCGCACCGATCGCCGCGCTCGTGCCCCCTTGCGTGGCCGCACCTTCGAGCACTCGGCCAGTGCGGCTCGACGACGAGGTATATTCCTCGGCTTGGGCCATGCAATAGTTAATGTCGCGATCCGCGGCCGCGCTGCCAACCCGGCGCAGCTGTTCGTTGGGTTAGAGTAGCGGCCGCTGCGCGGCGCAGCCGCCCAGGAGCAGCCCCCATAGAATAACTGCACAACCAAGACATCGTTGCTTCATAAGTCGCTCACTTTCTCTGGTTCCGCCATAAAGTCGCTTAGACCACCTAATAGTGTAATACCTGTCAAGATTTACCTTGAAAAGAGCAGGGATTGTATGTTATGACTAAATGAAAATTTTTAGGGTCAAAAAAGGAGGAACTGTTAGGACATGAATACATTTAGAAACGTATTTTTGGGGGCGGTCGCCGCGGCATTTATTTTTTCCGCAGGTGGCTGCGGCAAAGCCAAGGAGGCTGCAACCGAAGCAACCAAAGCTGCTAAGGGAGCGGCGGGCGAAGCCAAAGATGCAGCCGGTGGCGCAATGGACGCGGCCAAGGACGCCGCTTCGAGCGCCGTAGAGAAAGCTAAAGAAGGGGCCGCGGGCGCGATGGATGCTGCCAAAGATGCTGCAAAGGATGCAGCGGCAGGGGCAAAAGACGCCGCCGCGGGAGCGAAGGACGCAGCGGCCGGTGCTATGGGCAAAGCCAAAGAAGGCGCCGCGGGCGCGATGGATAAGGCCAAGGGAGTTGGCAAGGATGCTGCTGGTAAAGTGATTGAGAAAGCCAAAGAAGTCGGCAAAGAAGCTGTCGACAAAATGAAAAAGTAAACCTGTTTTTCATCTGATAAAAAAGCCGGGTGTGATTGCTATCACACCCGGCTTTTTTCGTTTTGTCGCTCTCGAGCGAGTCTAAAAAGATTGGGGCTACGCCTTGAGCAGGGCAGGCTCTCGACTGGGCGCCTCGGTATGGGCATTTTCGCGGGCAATGGCGATGCGCCCAGTGCGAATCAGCTCTTTGATCCCCAAGGGCTGCAGCAAGCGAATCAGCGCCTCCACCTTACCAACGTCCCCGGTAATTTCGATGGTGTACGTTGTCGCCGACGAATCGACGATCTTGGCGCGAAAGATATCGGCAATACGAATCGCCTCGTCGCGATGTTCCAGCTTGGTGTGAACCTTGATCAGCGCGGTTTCGCGGTCGAGGAATTTGGTCTCGGTCAAATCGATGACCTTGAGCACCTCGACGACTTTGTTGAGCTGCTTCATAATCTGCTCAATGATGCGGTCGTCGCCGATGGTAACGATCGTAATCATCGAGGTCGTCGGGTCGAGAGTCGGTGCCACCGACAAGCTTTCGATGTTATAACCGCGCGCGCTAAACAGTCCGGCCACGCGCGCCAGCACGCCGAACTTGTTCTCTACCAAAACCGAGATGATATGTTCCATTCGTCGCTGTTATCAGGCAGGAAGAACGCCCTTCTCCTCCTCGTCCACCTTTCTTTTGTGTGAGCCGCCTTTGCGCGTTATTTCCAACTCCGGCGGATCCTCGAGCATCATTTCATGCTGCGCCCCGCCGGCGGGAATCATCGGGTAGCAGTTCTCAAACGGATCGGTGTGGATGTCCATCAACACGGGACCTTTGTGTTTGAGCCCCTCTTTGAGCACCGGCTCCACCTCTGCCGGCTTCAACGCGCGCAGCCCGGCGATGCCATAGGCATCGGCAAGTTTAACAAAGTCGGGCATCTTGCCGAGCAGACTCGCCGAATAGCGGCTTTCATAAAAAAGATCTTGCCATTGGCGCACCATGCCGTGCACACCGTTGTTGAGCAAGACAATCTTAACCGGCAGCTTGTGCTCCGCCGCCACCACCAGCTCCTGCAGATTCATCTGAAAACTGCCCTCGCTGGTGATGCATAGCACCAAACGATCGGGAAACGCTTTCTGCGCGCCAATGGCGGCTGGGAAACCGAACCCCATGGTGCCCAGGCCACCCGAAGTGAGCCAGGTGCGCGGCCGGCTCCCCTTGAAGTATTGCGCGGCGAACATTTGATGTTGGCCAACGTCGGTGGCGACGATCGCGTCATGATTAGTCAACTCGAACAGCTTCTCGATCACGTATTGAGGCTTGGTGATTTTGTCGTCCTGCTTGTAGGTCAGCGGATGGGTTTTTCTCCAATCGCCCACTTGTTTAAGCCAGGGGGCGCGCCGCGACTGCATTTCTTTGGGATTGCCATCGAGCGAGCGCAGCGCCACGTTCATCTGGCGCAGCACGGTTTTAACGTCGCCGACGATCGGGATATGCGCGTGAAAGGTTTTCTTGATCGAGGTCGGATCGATGTCGATGTGAATCACCCGCGCCTCGGGGCAAAACGCATCGAGCTTGCCGGTGACCCGGTCGTCGAAACGCGCGCCCACCGCGATCAAGAGATCGGCGTGGTGCATCGCCATGTTGGTCCAGTAACCACCGTGCATGCCGAGCATGCCGAGTGAAAGTGGATGGGTTCCAGGAAAACTCCCCAGCCCCATCAAGGTCATCGTCACCGGGATCTGGGTGATTTCGGCGAGTTCTTTGATTTCATCCGCGGCATCGGAGAACACCGCGCCGCCGCCGACGTAGATCATCGGTTTCTTTGCTTTCATGATCTCTTCGGCGGCCAGTTTTATCTGGTTCTTACTGCCATCGACCGCAGGATTGTAGCCGCGTAACGTTACCTTGTCAGGATAGATAAACTCGGCTTTCGCCGTGCTGACGTCCTTGGGAATATCGACCAAGACCGGGCCGGGCCGGCCGCTCGTGGCGATGTAAAACGCCTCTTTAATGGCAAGGGCAAGATCTTTGACGTCTTTCACCAGCACATTATGCTTGGTGCAAGGACGGCTGATGCCGACGTTGTCGGCTTCCTGAAAGGCATCGTTACCGATCAAGTCCGTCGAGACTTGGCCAGTAAAAGCCACCAGCGGCACCGAGTCCATATACGCATCCGCAAGCCCGGTGACGATGTTGGTCATACCGGGACCGGAAGTAACCAAAACGACGCCCGCTTTGCCGGTTGCTTTCGCATAGCCCTCAGCCATGTGAGCGGCGCCTTGCTCGTGGCGGGTTAGCACCAGCTCAATATCTTTCTGTTGACACAGGACGTCGAAAATCTTCAATACGACGCCTCCGGGCAAACCAAAAACGGTCTTAACGCCCTCGCGCCTGAGCGATTCGCAGAAGATTTCAGCTCCGGTGATTTTCATTATGGCTCCCCAATTTGCAGTGCTATTTTAACGATGTTTGCCAAGTATCTCCATCATCTTGTCTCTACCGGCAAGCTTGAGCTTTTGGATGCGTTTCATTTCGACTTCTTCTTCGGGCGATAAGTGATGTTTGTTTTGAAAGGTTTGTAATTGTTTCTCCAGCTCTTGATGTTCTTCATAATGTTTGCGCAACTCCGGATCGCGGTCCAACAGGGCCACTATCGCTTGCTCTTCTCTTACCTCCATTGGGGCCTCCTTAAGAATTTATGAAGTTTTCGAGCGGGGCTAAATTTAACTTACGGTCGATTTTTTGTCAACGCAGCTTTTTACTTTCAATTTGATAAGTTAGCAGCGCTTGGGCGTTTAGATTCGGCCTCCGAGGAACGCACATAGGCAGGGATGAGCTCGGCGATATTCAGAGTATCCGTGTCACCAGCGCCACTGGCCAGTCGTGCCACCGCGGCCGCCACCGTGAAATCCGCCGGTTCTTCAACCAAGGCAATGTGCGCGCCAAGCTCGTCCTGAATCGCTCGACCGTAAAGCTGCGCGCCAGAACCGATTAGCGCACAAGTGCTGGCGCCACGTTGGGCGATTTGTTGGACAATGCCCGCTACCGGCGCAACCAAATCTTCGGTTAACCGTTGAATTTTTCCGGCCTCGCAACGAAACAGCGCCGCGTAGACCTCTTTTTTGCGCGCGTCCAGGAGCGGACAGACACACTCAAAGCCGCTGACCGCGGTGGCGTAGGCCATAAGAGTCGATATGCCGACTACCGGGATGCCACAGCCAAAGGCAAAACCTTTGGCGGTACTGAGACCAATGCGCACGCCGGTGAAAGAGCCCGGGCCGATGGAAACAGCGATTCGGTCGATATCCGCAGCTGCCACTCCTGCCTCGTCCAGGACGCGACCGAGCAACGGCAGGATGACTTCCGCGTGATTGCTCTTAGCTTGGCCCGAGCCCTTCTCAGGATAGCAGCGCTGGGCTACCAGGAGATCATTTTCGACTATCGCAACGCTGGCAAAGGTGGCGGCGGTGTCGATCCCAAGTATTCTCATCCGCCCACCTGCTTTTCAAAAAACCGCGCGATATCATTGTAGAAAGCGTAGACCATCAAAAGCATGAGCAGGAAGATTCCGACCTGTTGGGCGATTTCGCGCTGGCGCACCCCCACCGGGCGGCGAATGATCGATTCCACCGCAAAGAACATTAAGTGCCCGCCATCCAGCATCGGCACAGGCAATAGATTGAGGACTCCCAAGTTGATACTCAAGACGGCGAGGAAAGCGAGAAAGCTACCGAGCCCTTCTTGAGCCTGTTGGCCGGCCATTTGCGCAATCAAAATCGGCCCGCCGAGATTGCGCGGCGAAACTTCTCCGACCAGCATCTTATAGAGGGCCATCAGGGTCAGCTTCGAGTATTCATAAGTCTGCTGAAATGCCTTGACGATGGCCAGCCCAGGCTTTCCCTTTTGAATCGATACATGGCTGCCAATACCGATCATCCATTCGTCGCGTTTTTCACCGAAAATATTACGCCCTTCTTTGCGATTGGGCTGCACGCTGAGTGCCAGTTCCTTAGACTCCCGTTGCACCTTGAGCGCCAGCGGCTTGCCCTCGCTTTCCTTGATGCCTTTCGACAACTCCTCCCAAACCTGCACGGGCTGGCCGTTGATCGACGTGATCACGTCACCTTTCTGAATGCCGGCGCGCTCCGCCGGCGATCCGACTTCGACGCTGCCCACCTGGTTGGACACCACCGGCACGCCGTAGAAGACAAAAACGATCGCCAGTAGCAGAACCGCCAACAAGAGATTGAAGCCCGGTCCCGCGGCCACGATGGCCACCCGCTTGAGCAAGCTCTTGTGGGCAAAAGAACGTTCCACGTCCACCGCTTCCACCGGTTGTTCAGGATCTTCGCCGACCATCTTGACGTAGCCGCCGAGTGGGAACGCGCTCAGCGCGTATTCGGTTTCACCCTTCTTTTTCACCCAGATCTTCGGGCCGAAGCCGACGGAAAGAGTTAGCACGCCGACGCCGGACAACTTGGCGAATAAAAAATGGCCAAACTCGTGAATGACAATCAACACACCCAAGCCGATGATGGCAGCGACGACTGAGTACAGCACATTCTCCATGGAGCGTCTCCTTGGTTTAGATCATGGCACCGGCGCAAGCGCGCGCCCAGCGATCGACTTCCAATATCTCTTCGATTTGCTTGGGATGCGACGCCGTGTGCTTGTGCATCGTCCGGGCAATAATTTTGTGGATCTCGCGAAACCCGATCTGGCCGCGCAGAAACGCCGCCACCGCGACTTCATTGGCAGCATTGAGCACCGCCGGCAGGGTGCCCCCAACTTTCAAGGCGTCGTAGGCCAACTGCAATGCCGGGTAGCGTCGTTTTTCCACAGGCAAGAAGTTTAACTCGCTTTGCTGGGTCACTTCCAGAGGCCGCCAGCCACCTTTTAGCCGATTTGGATAGCTGAGCGCGTAGGCGATCGGAATGCGCATATCGGGAATCCCCAACTGCGCCATGATCGCGCCATCCTGATAGCGCACCATGGAATGCACGACGCTCTGCGGATGGATCACGACCTCGATGTGGCGCGGTTCCATGTCAAACTCCCAACGCGCCTCGATCACTTCCAACCCCTTGTTCATCATCGTCGCGGAATCGATGGTAATCTTCTGCCCCATTTTCCAGTTAGGATGCTTGAGCGCTTGGGCCACGGTGACTTTGTCCAGGCTGGCGATCGGCGTGCGCAAAAACGGCCCGCCGGAAGCTGTCAAAATGAGCTTGTCGACCTCGTCGCGCCGGTTCCCCTGCAGGCACTGAAAAATCGCGCTGTGTTCGCTGTCCACCGGCAACAAACGCACGCCCTTCTTGCGCGCAGCGCCGACAAACACTTCGCCCGCCATCACCAGCGCCTCTTTGTTCGCCAGAGCGATCTCTTTGCCAGCGTGCACCCCCATCAGGGTCGGCATCAAGCCGGCGCCGCCGACAATGGCCGCTAACACGACGTCGACCTCGCTCGCCGTCGCCACCGCGGTGGCTCCCGCTTGGCCCCAGAGTATTTCCACGCGCTGCTTGCCAAGCAGCTTGCGCAGCCGCGGCACGTCCTGCTCGTTCTTGATGGCGACGCAGCGCGGGGAAAATTCTTTTATCTGCTTGGCGAGCAGAGCGATGTTTTGCCCAGCGGCCATGCCATGCACGCGAAATCGGTCGGGAAACTCGCGCACCAGGGCAAGCGTGCTGACGCCGATGGAACCGGTGGAACCTAAGAGAGCAATGGTCTTCATGGATAGAATACTCGCAGATACGCCGTGGTAAACACAGCCGGAAAGATCAAACTATCGAGGCGATCGAGCAAACCACCGTGGCCCGGCAGCAGCTGACCGGAGTCTTTGACCGAAAAGACCCTCTTGATCCAAGATTCAAACAAATCGCCGACCTGTCCCAGGGTCGCCAAGACCAGCGCCAGAGCGCAAATGGTATGCGCGCTAATTCCCACGAACAGATATTTCGCCCCGATCAGCCCGGCGATAACGCTGCCGGCGAAATAGCCGAGCGCTCCTTCGACGGTCTTCCCCGGGCTAATCTCCGGCGCCAAGCGCTTTTTGCCGAACCGTTTGCCGGCAAAGTAAGCGACGCTATCGCCGCTCATGATGACGATCAAAACAAACAACACCCAGTGGCGCCCCTCGGGCAGACGAAACAACAAAGCCAAGTGCGGCAGCAAGTAGCCCAGGTAGAACCCCCCCAGCATCAGCCAAGCCAAACGGCGCAGCTTGTCTTCCAAAGAACCGCTAAGCCAGATGTAGAGAGAAAAGTAGAGCAGCAGCACCAAAGCCGTGCTTAGCTGCACCGTCTCGGCGCCGCCATACAACAACGACAAGCTCAACGCCGCGCCGAAGCCGACACCGAGCAACTGGTCGCGCAACCCGTTGGGGAAGACCATGCGAAAATACTCGCCCAAAGCAAGCACTGTTACGAAAAAGATAACCGTGGAGAAAACGGCCGTTGAGCTGCGCGCGACCAAAAGGATCAGCAACGGCACGCCGACCAGCGCGGTGAGAAGGCGTGCTCTAAGATTTGCTTCCACCCGCCTCCAGGGAAGACGCCACGGGTTCGACGACCTGCTCGTCGGTGCGTCCGAAACGGCGGCGCCGGCGCTGGTACTCGATCAACGCTTCGATAAACGCCTGCTCGCGAAAGTCGGGCCAGAGGATTTGCGTAATGTAGAGCTCACTGTAAGCCAGCTGCCAAAGATAAAAGTTGCTAACGCGCATCTCGCCGCTGGTGCGAATCAGGAGATCTGGATCCGGCACCTCCGGAGTGTCCATACGCGCAGAAACCAGCTCTTCGTCAATCTGCTCAGCGCCAAACTTGCCGTCGCGAACTTCTCCAGCGATCTTTCGCAGCGCCCGAACCAGCTCATCGCGTCCACTGTAGCTCAAGGCCAAAACCACGGTCATGCGCTGGTTGTCGCGGGTAATCTCAATGACATGCTCCAACGTGCGGCGCACGCTATCCGGCAATCGGCTACGGTCGCCGATGGACAACAAGCGAATGCCATAGCGCATCATCTTCGGCTGCTCGGCAATCAAATAATGCTCGAGCAATCCCATCAAGGCATGCACTTCATCGCGCGGCCGCAGCCAATTCTCCGTCGAGAAAGCATAAAGGGTGAGGTATTCGATGCCGATTTTGCGCGCCAATTCGACGATGACGCGCACGGAAGTCTTGCCGCGACGGTGGCCTTCGATGCGGCTCTTGCCGCGGGATTTTGCCCAACGGCCGTTGCCGTCCATAATGATGGCCACGTGACGCGGCAGACGCGTTGTGTCGAGACCGTTCAAATCCATAGGGTTAAACTATGGCCTTGTTCATGCCCAGGTGGGAACCGCCAAATCTAGACGCGGCACCGGCAAAGTTGCCGCGCGCGGCCAAACGGAGGGACTCAAACCTCCATTACCTCTTTCTCCTTAGCTTTTAAGAGGTCGTCGATTTTGCCGATGAACTCGTCGGTGATTTTTTGGATGCGCTCGTTGCCATGCTTAGAATCATCGGCGGTGATCTCTTTCTTCTTTTCGGATTCTTTCAAGTGCTCGATCGCCACCCGCCGGTGATTGCGCAGAGAGACTCTGAACTCCTCGCCGATTTTCTTGACATGTTTGACCAAGTCTTTGCGGCGTTCTTCGGTCAACTGGGGCACCGGCACGCGGATGATCTTGCCGTCGTTGTTGGGCGTCATACCGAGATCCGATTTCAGTATCGCTTTTTCGATCTCGCCCATGGCGCTGCGATCGAAGGGCTGAATCACCAGCAAGCGCGGCTCCGGCGCGCTTAAGGTCGCCAGTTGGTTCAGCGGCGTATGGGCACCGTAATATGCGACGACGACATGATCGAGCAGTGTCGTCGTCGCGCGCCCGGTGCGCAATTTCGCCAGCTCCTTGCGCAACGATCCGACCGATTGATCCATCTCTTTTTGCAGCTGAGTGAAGATCGCATCGTTCATGGCTTTCCTCCGCTGACTAGAGTGCCGATGGGCTCTCCTGAAATGACCCTTTTAATATTTCCTTTCTCCATAATATTGAAGACGACGATCGGCAGTGATTTTTCCATGCATAACGAGATCGCAGTCAAGTCCATGACCTGGAGCTGCCTCGCCAAAACCTCGCTGTAGGTAAGCTCAGCGAACTTAGTAGCCCCGGCATGCTTGAAGGGGTCGGCGTCATAGACACCGTCGACCTTGGTCGCCTTGAGCACCACTTCAGCGCCGATCTCCATGGCGCGCAGGCTGGCAGTCGTGTCGGTGGTAAAATAGGGGTTGCCGGTGCCGCCGGCGAAAATTACCACCCGGCCCTTTTCCAAATGGCGCGTCGCACGGCGACGGATGTATGGCTCAGCCACCTGGCGCATCTCAATGGCGGACAACACTCGGGTTGACACGCCGATCTTCTCCAGCGCGTCCTGTAGCGCCAAGCTATTGATCACCGTGGCCAGCATCCCCATGTTGTCGGCGCTGGCGCGCTCCATGCCGATTTCACTGGCCACGGCGCCGCGAAAAATATTACCGCCGCCGACCACCAACGCGAGCTCGCAACCGAGCTCTTTGACTTCCTTGATCTCCTGCGCAAAGGACTTGATGGTCTTGCCGTCGATGCCGAAATTGCCGGTACCGGCAAAGACTTCACCGGTGACTTTAAGGATGATCCTTTTGTACTTGGGGCCGCCGTTGTTCATGAATCCGAATCGCCGTTACTCTTTCGAGACTCCTTCACCCAGATGGTAGCGCGAGAAGCGCCGCACTTGAATCTTTTCACCCAAACGCCCGATCGCCTCGTTGATCACGTCGGTGACTTTCTTATCCGGATCTTTGATGAAGGACTGTTCCATCAAACAGACGTCGGAATAGAATTTCTCCATCTTGCCTTCGACGATCTTGTCGACGACTTTTTCCGGTTTGCCCGACTCCAACGCCTGCTGGCGATAGATCACCTTTTCTTTTTCAAACTCTTCAGCGCTCACCTCTTCGCGGCGCACGTAGCGGGGACTGGCCGCCGCCACCTGCATGGCGACGTCTTTGAGGAGCGCTTGAAACTCGGGAGTGCGCGCGACGAAATCGGTCTCGCAATTGATTTCCAATAGCACGCCGATCTTGCCGCCCGGATGGACGTAGGCACCAACGGCACCGTCGGCCGCCACTCGGTCGGCCTTTTTGGCCGCCGCCGCCAGCCCTTTTTGGCGCAGGAAATCGACTGCTTTCTCAAGATCACCGCCGGTTTCAGCCAGGGCTTTCTTGCAGTCCATCATGCCAGCGCCGGTTTTCTCCCGGAGCTCTTTTACGACACTAGCGCTTACTTCCATGAAAGCTAAACTCCTCTCGCCAGCGCGCCTTCAGCCGGCGCTTCTGCCACCGGTTCGCCAGCGGCGCCATCCGCTTCTTTGCCCTTGACCAAGGCCTGTTCGTAGATCAGCTTGCCTTCGTTCACCGCCTCGGCAATGGCCGAGCAGAACAGCCGGATCGCGCGAATCGCGTCATCGTTACCCGGCACCTTGTAATCGATCAAATCGGGATCGCAGTTGGTGTCAATCACGGCAATGACCGGGATGCCCAACTTGCGCGCCTCTTTGACGGCAATCTCTTCCTGTTTAGGATCGATGACAAACATGGCATCCGGCAGCTTGCGCATCGCTTTGATACCGCCGAGCGATTGTTCGAGCTTTTCTTTTTCGCGGCGCAGACCGAGCATCTCTTTTTTAGTCAGCGCATCGACGATCTTTGGATCGTTTTCCATCTCTTCAAGCTTGCGCAGCCGGTCGATACTCTGGCGAATCGTCGTAAAATTCGTCAGCGTGCCGCCCAGCCAACGGTTCTGCACGTGATACATGCCGCAGCGTTCGGCCTCCTCGCGGATCGCGCCCTGCGCCTGTTTTTTGGTGCCGACAAAAAGAATATGACCGCCGCCAGCGGCGATATTGCGCACGATGGTTTCCAAATCCTTGAACATGGACACGGTTTGCTGGAGATCGATAATGTGGATGCCGTTGCGTGCGCCAAAAATGTATTGCTTCATTTTTGGATTCCAGCGGCTCGTCTGATGGCCAAAATGGACACCGGCCTCCAAGAGTTGTTTCATCGTCACTTCAGCCATTCGATCTTTCTCCTTTAGTTTTGTCCCTCCCCCATCGTCTACTCCGCTTCGGACCCGGCCCGGGCACTTCGAGCGAATCGGATAGGGTGTGAATTTTCGCAACAAAAAGCGGCCGGACGGCTCTATGACTTCGCAACCACCGGCAGCCAACGATTGTAGTGTAAACTAAGACTAGCCGATATTTTCTAACAAAGATCGGCCGATCACGCAAGGCAAGATACGGCGATAAGACCGCGCAGCACTTACTGATTCATCGATTCGAGGAACTCCTTGTTGGTTTTCGTGCCGTGCATCTTGTCGAGCAGAAATTCCATCGCTTCGACCACGCTCAATTGCGACAAAACTTTGCGCAAGATCCAGATGCGGTTCAAATCTTCGCGGGCGATCAAGAGTTCTTCTTTGCGGGTGCCCGACTTGTTGATGTCGATGGCCGGGAAGACCCGTTTGTCCATCAGCCGGCGGTCTAGATGCACTTCCATGTTGCCGGTGCCTTTGAACTCTTCGAAAATAACCTCGTCCATGCGGCTGCCCGTGTCGATGAGCGCGGTGGCGATAATCGTCAAGCTGCCGCCGTCTTCAATATTGCGGGCTGCGCCAAAAAACTTTTTCGGCTTGTGCAGGGCGTTGGAATCGACGCCGCCGGAGAGAATCTTGCCACTGGGCGGCACCACCGTGTTGTAGGCGCGCGCCAAGCGCGTGATGCTATCGAGCAAAATCACCACGTCTTTGCCGTGCTCGACCAGCCGCTTGGCCTTCTCGATCACCATCTCGGCGACCTGGACGTGGCGGGTTGCCGGCTCGTCGAAAGTCGAGCTGATCACTTCGCCATCGACCGACCGCTGCATATCGGTGACTTCTTCGGGCCGCTCATCGATCAACAAAACAATCAAAACCACTTCTTTATGATTTTGCGCGATCGCTTTGGCGACATGCTGCAGCATCATCGTTTTGCCGGTGCGCGGAGCAGCAACAATCAAACCGCGCTGTCCTTTGCCGATGGGCGTCAACAGGTCGACAATGCGGGTTGTGTAATCTTCCGGATGGCTTTCCAGCTTGAGCCGTTCGTTGGGATAAAGCGGCGTTAGGTTGTCGAACAGGATCTTTTCGCGCGCCCGCTCCGGGTCCTCGAAATTGATCGATTCAACTTTGAGCAGTGCGAAGTAACGCTCCCCTTCCTTCGGCGGGCGAATGTGGCCGGAGATAATATCGCCGGTGCGCAGGTTGAAGCGGCGAATCTGGCTCGGTGAAACATAGATATCGTCGGGACCTGGAAGGTAGTTATAGTCCGGCGCTCGCAAGAAGCCGAAGCCGTCGGGCAAAGTTTCCAAAACCCCTTCGCCATAGATGTGGCCGTTCTGTTCGGTCTGCGCTTGCAAGATCGCAAAGATCAGCTCCTGCTTGCGCATATTGGCAGCGCCTTCAATATTGAAGTTCTTACCGATCAGCGCTAAATCGCCAATTTTCTTTTCCTTTAGCGCTTTGAGATTCAACCCGTTGTCGTCGGTCGTCGCCGCTTCAAGCTCGGCGGCCCGCATTCTGCCACGCACCATAAACTATACCTCTCCTTTCAAGCCAAACCCGAAAAATATCCGAAAACACTGGCAGGTAGTCAAAACATCGACCCACGTGCCGAGAACACCAGCGGCCTCAATATTCCTTGGGCTGCTGCCGGCAGCGCCGAACAAACTTGCACGGGCGCGTTATGCGAACGAGACATGTCAATCCGACAAGGCCGCACAGAGGGAACAGAGTCCTTTTAACCAAAACGAATTCAAATTTTAGACCGGACTTCGATGAACGGTTTTGTTATTTATGTGGGGATAATCTAAAAGAGATTTTTGATATGGATCTTTTTCCTAGTTGCCCTAATATTAGGGAAACCCGTTTTAGTTGTCAACCCCAGATTCATGTTTGCGGCCCAACAAGCCAGGGCTCAAGCCCCAACTGCTGCCAGTGCACCTCTCATGTCCTCGGCCATGGGCGCGCTAAAAACCATCCGCTGCGCCGAGCGCGGATGAGCGATAGCTAGTCGCTCGGCATGGAGCGCCTGGCGCACTAGGCCATGGCAGGCTGCGACCTCTTTGTTCTTGTTTTGAAAAGCCTTGCCGCCGTAAACCGCATCGCCAACCAAGGGAAATTTCATATCGGCCATGTGAACGCGCAGTTGGTGCGTTCGCCCGGTATGCGGCTTTAGGCGCAGCAAGCTCATCGCCTCTCCGCCTAAACGGA